>Ga0214473_10000498_pt1 | contig 55461 bp, 50 predicted proteins | sample RVTome_7_FD_203509 | JGI IMG/M metagenome (GOLD analysis project Ga0214473, IMG submission 203509) | Soil microbial communities from uranium-contaminated site in the Upper Colorado River Basin, Wyoming, United States - RVT98D197 | ecosystem: Environmental > Terrestrial > Soil > Contaminated >... | reverse complement strand
TCAACTCATTAGGTCTTGCTCTATTGGCCGGATAGTGAACCGCTTAACCAGCCGAACCGCCGTGGTACGGACCCGTATGCCCGGTGGTGTGACAGGGAACGCCCGCGAGGGCCTACCTATGTCGATTATGCCTTTGGCACGCAACATACCGGAGACTGAGCATCAGTTCAGGCGAGGTATGAGGCGACAGTCTTCCAGGCGATCTTGCCGCCCTGTGTGACTTCGTATTCGAGCAGAAGGTAGCCGGCGACGTGCCCGTCCTCGAAGTAGGCGAGCACCCACTTTTTCGTCAGGACCCAGATTTTGCTGTCGTCATAGAAGTTCATCGTCCCGCCCAGAATCCCCTTGTATGGGATCAATTCGCGGTGCTGTTTCAAGTCTGCGATAATCTGGCGCGCCGGGTCCGCCATGCCTTTTCTCTTCATAGCCTGAATGTCCCAGCCGAAAAGCTCGATGGCAGCAGCCGGTACCTTGTGGGCTTCCTCAAGCTGCTCGACAAGCTTCGCGTTGTTTCTTTCGAGCCGCTCGATCCGGCGCTTGTACCTTGAATTGTTGACAATCACGACGGCCAAAGCCACACTCGTAACAATTATTGCGTATTGAAGAACAGGCCGGGAAGCGGTTCTCATTCTGCACCTCAGGTTCGTCTGTTGCCAACGGACGTCACATCCAACAGCGATTGCTCGTTTGTCCAAGCTTAGCCACGCGCCCGAATCTCGTTCGTGAGAGACTATCACCTGCAAGCCGAAAAGTTAATCTCCCCCGCGAACGCTCAGAAGACCTCGATCCGTCGGGTCACTCGGCTTTCTCCGGCTTGGTTTGTTGCGATAAGGGTGTACGTCGTAGTTTTCGACGGAGTGACCGTCCTCGAGCCCAGAGCGCCTACGGCGCCTATATCAGGCTCGATGCGAACGCGATTCGCATTTGAGACCCGCCAGCTTAAGGCGGAGCTTTGTCCTGCGTTTATCCGCGGGCGCGCGGTAGCGAAACTGTGGATGGCGGGACTCTCGATGGCTTGTATCCCGGACGCTTCCGCACCAGCATTAGCCGCGACCAGTTGCTCCTGCAGCTCGCGGACCTTCTCGGTCTGAGCCTGCAACGGTGTTGTCAGCTCGGCGATTTGTTCCTGGGCTTTCTGTACCTCGGCGGCAGCCGCATCGCGAGACTTGGCCATTGTATCGAGCTCTTGGCGCAACAGGCTTCGCACGGCGGTCAGTTCGGCAGCCTGCTGCTGCGCCGCATCGCGCTGGCTCTTCATTTGGCTGAGCTGTTCCGGCAGCTCCTTCGTGCGCGTTTGCGCTTCGGCGAGTTGTTGCTGCAATTGGTCGCGCGCGGTGCTCAGCTCATTAACCTGCTTGGCCAGCGCGTCGCGGGCCCGGGTCAGGGTTTCAATTCTGGCCTTGAGGTCTATTTGCTCGCTTCTGGCTTTCTCCAGGGCGGCTTTCACGTTCTGGAGCTCAGCTTGCATACGCTTGCGCTCGGCTTCTTGCTTGGCGCAGCCCGCCACGGCCAGGGGGAGCGCCAATGCGATCACGGATGAAAAAATCAGAATCGTTCTCATCGTTTCTTTCCTTTCAAGTGTCGACAGTATTGTACCCCACCGCCGGGCCTCTACCAACGAAAAAGTCCAATGCAATGAACTTTACCGCGCTGAGGGTTGTAGATAGAAAAAGTACCTACGGCGCAAAACGGCGTGCTGCGTCGTTTATGCAGGCAGTACATCCGGGGCTAAAAAGGGCCCGCCGGGTGGACGGGTTTTGCCAAACGGCTCTAATTGACCTATTGACAAACGGTTAGGGCAATATCCTTGTGGCTATTTGGATTTCCGCAATAGTTCGTAGCTATCCAGCGTCTAACACAATGGTTGAAAAATGTCGTAATCCACAGCGTGTGGAACGGTTCTTAAACAGTTTGTTTTATAAAGGGTAACTGTGATGAAAAAGGTATTGATTTGCAGCGTCGCGGCGTTGGTTGTTCTACTGGCCGGCGGCACGGCTCTGACCAAGGAAACAGCCAAGAACAAAGAGGCAGCCAAGCAGGCGAAGAGTGCCGCTGAAAAGAAAGTCTCCGAGCAGGACAAGCAGTTCAGAGAGCAGTTCAAGGGGATGACGCCCGAGCAGAAGCGCCTTGCTCTGACTCAGAAGCAGCTCGACGAAGAGCTGGCCCCATGGCTAGCGGTCCGCAAAATCGCCGTCGAGGAGAATGCGACCAAAACGGTGGCGGCCATTGACAAGATCATCACGGCCAAGAAGGAGCAGTTCAAGAAGATGTCCGGTGCGATGAAGGAAGACAAGCCCGCTGCAGCCGACAAACCTGCGGCCGAAAGCAAAACCCGGGAAGCCAAAAGAGCCGAGCGCAAGAAAAACGCGTCAGCCCAGCCGTAACCATTTGTTGGCACCAGGTCTCAAAGAAATACGAATCACGGTCTCGCCCGACCTGCAATGGAGTCGGGCGGGATCTTCCTCTTTTCACGTCGTGCTAACACGGGCGCTTACCACCGCGTCCGAGTTGGTGACTTTTGCAGAAACAATCCAACACCGCTGTTTGTTACAAAGGCTACGTGTCCGATTCCCCGGCCGGATTCGGTCTGACGCAATGTCGGCGGGATCTGAAACAACCCTCGGAGCGCTACCCGTGCGGGTACGGCATGTAGAGAGCCCCTGGCTTCCAGAGAGGCAAAGAGGGAAGCAGGGGCTCTGTCAGGGGCCGCAAGCGTCAAACTCGCGGCCCCATCGAATCGCTTATCTGTCTTGTTTGTTTCTTACAACGTCCTGCGTCTGCGAAGCCAGCTAACCACACCGACGCCGATGCTGCCCAGCAGAATCGCACCCGGAGCGGGCACCGTGGAAGAGACCATGTTGTCCATTTCATATGTCTCTCGGTACCCCGATGGGTCGGTCCCAGCGCGAACAAGAACGGAATTAAACGCTGTGCTTGAAGTGACTCCGAAGAAACCACCTAAAGTACTGCGTAAGATTTCCGTACCGACTGGCGCTCCATCCAGAAGCAGCGCGATGCCGGTTCCTGGTCCACCGACACTGGCACCAGCGAGGTCCCAGTAGGCGCCAAAGCCAACCAGAGCGGTGGCAAATGACCATGTCGTTGTAGCTCCTCCGGGGTACACTTGATCCCACCAGACATTGTCGGGCCCGAGTACTCCCGTACCAGCCTGTACCGTGCCATTGACGGTAACAACACTAACACCGGGGTCCAGGATAGCATCCGTGAAGAACTCTTCCTGGTAGGTCCCCACGGCCGTTTCCCACGTCGGCCGGTCGGTGTACACCGTAATGGCTCCGTGGGTATTGCCTGCAACAAATGCCGAAGCTATCGCACAAATCACAATTAGTTTCTTCATTCCCTTTCTCCTTTGCAAAAGTGACACTGACTCCCTAATCCGAAGGGCCTTGCGCACTGGCCCTTCGTGTTGTGCACGGGTAAGATTGAGCGGACCACGAAGTACGTGGCAGAGAAATGCGGACAAAATACGACCCCGCGACTGGACTCACCCAGCCGGGTGGTTGACTGCTTTACACCACTCCATCCGTTCTTAGCCGCATCAGCTTACCCTGACTCCATTTCTCACCTGATCACACATCAGGCGTTTGCCCAGGAACCGTGGATAAGCAACACGCCATGATACCAATGTCCCTACAGGCCCAGCGGCACCATTTACCTATTTTTGCCACACATCCTAAATCAAGTCAAGTAAATTCTCTCAATCCATCAATTTTTCTGAATTGCAGTCAAACTCAATGCTTTGGGCAAGGCGGGATGTGCATTCGCTTCAAGAGGATGCAGAGGAAGGTTTGAGGGCCCGAGCATTGCCGGTCAGCCCGTTTTGCGGAGGCCCACAGGGCAATTGCATCCGAATTTAAATCGCGATTCTCGGCCCCGTAAGTGGGGGTCGGTTTGTGGTTCAGGCTCCAGAGCGATACGCTTGTTCATCGTTCTTGAAGCAGAAACGCCGACCACTGAATTCAGGCGCGTACGGCGTACGCCCTGCGGAGGCATCGCCGTGTTTGACACATCCGCGTTCTTTGTCTACCATTGACTTTCGAATTGCTGGCAAGAACAAAGGCTAAACAATGGACGTCCGGGCGAAACTCTCGATTTTCGGAATGATTGTGTGCCTGTTCCTCGCAGGGTGTGGGGGTACAGATACCGACTACTCTGACCGGGGGCTGGCTTACGCCAGGAGAGGCGAGTTTGACCAGGCCATCATAAGCTACGACAAGGCTATTGAAAGAGACCCCTGGAACGCGGAGACTTACGCCAATCGCGGGTACGTCTATTACGCCAAAGGCGAATACGACCGTGCCATCGCCAACTACAGCAAGGCAATTGAGATTGACCCGGGCTACACGCGGGTCTATATCAACAGGGGCGACGCCTACTCCATGAAGGCCGAATATCAGCAGGCCGTTTCCGATTATACCAGGGCCCTTGAGTTGAATCCGAGGCTTGGAGATGTGTACGATGCTCGCGGGCTCGCGCGTACCGCACAAGGGGATTTCGAGCGGGCTATATCAAACTTCACGGTAGCCATCGGCTTAGAGCCGCGCAACGCCAAGGTCTATTTCCACCGTGCGACCGCCTACCGGAACAAGGGGCTCTGCGAGGAAGCCTGGCAGGACGTTCGCAAGGCGCAGAGTCTGGGGCACGAAGTTGATCCGGAATTTCTCAAGAGCCTCCGCGAGGACTCAGACGGGGCCAAGTAAGCCGCCGTCTCGTCCTCTATGCCTATTTCAATGGCGAGCAGCGGATTATAGCCGGCGGTGTCCGTGAACGACTTGACATCCCGCCGCAGAGCCGATTTTGCCCGGCATCGAGACCTTGGCCTTCGTTCGGCATTCCCCTGCGTCACGGCCGCCACAATCTCGCCCAATCGCACCGGTTCATACATCCTCAGAATCATCCAGTCCAAGGCTACTGACGGCTTCCATCGAAAATGCCCGCTGGCTCCCAGATGCAATCGTCCCTCAAGAACTCCGCCGCCAGCGAGTCCGCATCCACACGAAATGTCCCCGTCCTCAGTGACATACAACTCTTACAATTCCCCCCAGACAGTCAAACGCTGCGGGAGCACACATAGTGCTTAAATGGATTGAGATGTGGATGCTAATGTGCGGGTTGCGAACATGTTCGATTTGAGGCAGTGAATGTTTTTGGTTCTACTATCGGCTTAGTCGCTTGTCAGAATATCTACAACTTTCTTCCTGACGCTCTCAAGTGTTTGCTGCTGTACAAAGCCGAGTTTTCTGCGTACTTGTGTTTGGCTATATGTGAAAATAGCTCCACACTTAATTGCAGATGTTCGTTTAAGTCCCGTATGGAAAAATGAAGCATCGCTACTCTGTATGGCAACCTGTTTAGTATCTCCATGTCGAACATTCGAAGAAATAGGAGCCAGGATGATATCCGGGCTACTCTGGTTAAATTGCAGACCGGAAATAACAAGGCAGGGGCGAGGCTTTACTGCCAAGCGATTTGTGTAAGGTGCGTCAGGTATAAGGACAATATCGCCTGGCCGGAGATTCATAGCGGCTGACCATCTTCGAAGGTATAGATGTCTTCACTGGGATCATCCCAAAACGAGAGAACACCGCTAGCTCGACAGCATTCATATGGTACCAGATCAGGCTCTAGTGGCTCAGCGGCGAGACCGATGTCGCTTGCCTCTCGAACAGATGCCGTATCTGTAAAGCCTGATCCAAGTATGTATTGGCCTATTCGAATAACATCACCTATCACACGATGACAAGTGTCTATATCAAACAGATTTGTGGAATTAAGAGTTGCCCCGAGGCTAGATGTCGAAAAAGCGTTCACTTTATTCTCCTCCAGAAGAACCGTTCAGAAAATCATACAATTCTTTTTCATTATATTGACGCGCTTTATGCAGAATTTCAAGAATCCTACCATCATCTAGGTTCTGACTCATATCTCGGTTATTGAAATCCACAACAACCTTCACTCCGTAGGAACGAACTTGTTGCTTATCTGGTATCTCTGGTACTCTCTCAAGCTTTTGAACAGCCTGCAATTGGATCTTCCTATTATGATCATCGTCAGGACAATTGATATTAAGGATGATTTCTCCGCTCGAAGGAACGGAAACCTTTGTAAAACGAGAGCAAACTAAGTCTGTACTTTCCACAGGCCCTGTGTTGAAGATGTATTCGTTAACCAAGCCAACACGGCAGATTATCCTTCCAGGAAAAGTTCCTCGGAATATTTTCAGGCCATCAAGGCTGATGTCTTGCATGTTATTCTGTGAAATATCCTCTTCAAAAATGCTCAACCTTCGAGGAAAGATAAAAACAACACCTCGTGGGGTAATTGCCAATGTGACCAAGTCGACTTCCCCTTTGCCCGGGAAGATGAACTTTTTTCTAATGTGAAAGTCAGTCGGCGATTGCACCAAGCTCTCAAAAATATTAGGGTACTTATCCACCAGCTTTTGGCCGAGATCAAACAACTTCACTCGGTCTAATTTACACTCGATGACAGGCCGGATATCAACACCAACCTTCTCTATGTGTTCATCAACTTTGGTTCTTGAGAATTTGAAGGGCTCAATCATATTGTAATCTAGCATCTAAGAATAGGATACTTTCACTTATGTTATATCGGACATCAAAAGGATCCCTCTTGAACGCCTTTTTTGGATAAAGGACAAAGAACAACAAGTAGCACTGTCAAATGCCATTTTATCACATAAGGCGTTCACAGCCAAGAGTTTCTTTTGTTCTCGCATAACATGTTATAACAATCGTCTTGTGATTCTGGAAAGGATAGGTCATTTAAAGAAGCAGCAACCCGACTCATGAGCTGGCTGCCGAGCACCTTCTACTCTCAGTAGATGTACAGCTATATTATCGCCCACAAAAGGCATTGAGTCAAATTATTCCTTGTTGCGTTTTTCTAACATGCTGTAAATACACCACTTACATCAGTGGACTCACGCTTTAAGTTGTGCGACGAGTTGGCGGGTTTGGGGGGATTGGGTCTGGTGAGCTTGTTTGAAGGCGGTGGCGGCCGAGGCGTTCTGCTTTTTGAACAGTTCGTTGCCGGAGATGATTTCCTGCAGGGCCTGGGATTTGCCTCTGGCGTCACTGAGGAACCGAACCGCTCGCGTGCCATAGACGCCGCCCAGCAGGGCACAGAGGCCGATGCCCAGTTCCAGCATCGAGTCGGCGACCTGCCATGCGTCCGGCCGGTCAGCCCCGTGCTGCACCGCAGCGTCGGCAAGCTGCCAATTCGATTCGGCCAAGATGTCGTCGGTGGTCTCGGCGGGTGGGAATTCTTTTGGCAGGCCGAAATAGGCGCTGAACGCCCGGCTCTGAATTTCGCCAAGCTGCGTCAGAGCTTGCAGCTCCGGCGAGGCCTCTTCTGCCCTTGCGGTTTCCGCGGTGACCAGCGCCGTGCGATTGTGCAGCCAGGCGTTCTGTTTCTGGACCTCGGTTGGTGCAAACCGCAGACTATCGCACCCGGCCAACAGGAGGGACATGCTTGCAAGGATGGGAACTACAGCTTTTGGCAATCTGACTCTTCTACGCTCTTCTGTTTTCTTCATCGTTTTTCTCCCTTCTTGTAGATGGAATTGATGGTTTTCTGCTATAATGCTCTGTGACGAGACGGAACGAATTCATGGGCCAAAAAAGACATTCGGTTATGGACACGGCACGAACATTCAAACCCGAAACGATATTGTTGTGGCGAAAGGTGGCAGAACATCCTGAAGCCCAGCGAATCCTAAGATTGTTTCCATCCGCCCACATGTGTCTGATAGAGCATCAACGAAGCCCGCTTCTGGCGGAGATGTCACCATCGCAGGCCCTTTCGGCCGGCAAGAAGATTTTGATGATTGGTGAGACCTCATCTTTTGTAGGATGTTTCGACGGCCGGCTGGGCTCGACTGTCCGCTGCTGTCCGTACTACAAACTGGTGCCGCTCTCGAACGGTTGTCCCTATCGCTGCACCTATTGTTATCTGGCGTTTGTCTATCGCAACTATGCTCCGTTCATCAAAGTCAATATCAACTATGACGCGATGTTCAAGCAAATTCGCAAAGCCCTTGCTAACACCGGCGGCAAAGTCAGCTTCAACATGGGCGAGATGCTCGATAGTCTCGCACTCGATCACGTAACGGGCCTGACGACGATGCTGGTTCCCTTTTTCGCCGGCTTCTCCCGCGGCTTTCTGATGCTGCTGACCAAGAGCAGCAATATCGACAACCTGCTTGCCGTCGAGCCTGACGATCAAACGGTCGCTTCCTGGAGCCTGAACAGCCGACAGGTGATCGAACAACATGAAATAGGCACAGCCGACCTCTCCGAACGTATCGACGCCGCCAAGCGCTGTCGGCAGCACGGCTACCGTATCCGAATCCGCATCGACCCAGGCATTCTTTATCCGGGCTGGCAAGCCGGGTACGCAGATCTAATTCAAGAAACACTGACTGCCGTCCGGCCCGAAAACATAACCCTCGGCATGTTGAGGTTTCTGCCCGGTCATTTCCGCCTGGCCGCCGGAGCCTATGGCAGCCGTGCTCGAGAGCTCTGGGACTATAACTTTGTCACAGGCGCATCGGATGACAAGCTCCGTTATCCGCCAAAAGAGCGCGTCGATTTCTATACTTTCTTGATCGATACTATTCGCAGCTTCGACAAGGACGTCTCCATCGGCCTGTGCCGGGAGACACCCGAAATCTGGAATATCTTCAAAGAGCGCTGCCAGGGCCGCAAGTGCAATTGTACGATATGGTGACATCTGACGATCAGAATGCCTCTTTGGTGTTGTTGTTACGTTTTTCGATGGCTTGCAGGCGGTATTCGTAGGAGATGCTTTTGGTCCAGAGCGAGTCGAGCTTTTGCTGCAGGGCGTCCTGCGATTGCAGCAGCATAGTCATATCGTGCTGCAGCAGATCGAGCTGTCTCTGCAAATTGGCCCAACTGCCCACGATCAGAGAAGCCAACAGCACGAGTTGCACGATGACCGCCAGATTGATCTGCCGATTCAGCCGCCACACTTTGGAATGCGATCGGGTCATGCCCTTACCTCACATGATGGTGCACTGCCTATGGTTTGGCATAAAACACATTCTTGTCGCCGACCCGTGACATGACGGCGTATGTCCCCACCGCCAGGGTTCCCTGTTGGGTGAATGGCTCAGCCAGGTTGACCGCCTGAATCTCTTGGCCGATTTCGCTCGGCACCGCCCCGGGGTCGTGGATCACGACGGCGATGACGTTATAGACGTTGTAGGACGACAGGCTCTTGACCTTCACGGCCCAGGCCGCCGCTCTGGCTCCAGGCGATGTCACGACGGCGATCTCCGCCACGCCCTGAAAGCTTTCGCGGCTCAGCCGCCCGAGTACCTGTTGACTCTCGTTGATCTCTGCTGCATTGCTCATCATGGGCACCTCTGTCGAACAATTTTCAGATTCGTGCACTGTTTTTGGAAATCCATTTGCACCCGCACGATGTGGCTCTTGCTGCGGCTATCCCTTCGGCACGCCAGAAGATCCCTGCTTTCAGGGCTTGTGCTTACCATGTCACCAACCTGGCAATCGAACATCAGGCTCGGCGTCTGGATGGCAACGGTTTCGATGACGGCGGACGATTTTGCCGCCGTTCGGCGAACGAATTGATAAAGAGCATTGGAATCGTCCACTTCGTCTGCGGCGCCAAGCGTTTGGCCTGTCGAGCCTGCAAAGATGCTCTGGTCCGAGACTCTGCGATACTTAAACTGGCGCGGCAGCGTGATCACGTGCTCGACGACGGGAGCCGTCGAGTGTACCGGCCCGTCGGCGACCACGCAGGTCAGCCGCTCATCACTGACCACCGACGCGGTGATTCGGAATCTTAGGAAGCCCCGCAGAGCGGCGATCCATGTGTCCAGGTCGAGCTGCTCGCTACTGAGCCATATTCCGCACTCGTCCAGCAGGATATTGAAGGCGTGAAGGTATTGCCGCCAGCTTTGGCCGTCGTCGAACGAAGCCTGAAGGAAATAGCCCAGCGACCGTCCCATCGCGTCGGTGGTCAGAGTGGGGTGGAACCGTCTGCGGCGCTGGACGAAATTGCTGCTCTGGAAAATTTTCGAGAAGTCAAAGGCATCGCCCCGGTTGTAGGGAGCAATGCTGTACCGGCCCGCTTCGTTCAGAGACCACTTGCGATAGACATCTTTGACTTCATGGAAGTCAGCGTTGGTCAAGGGAGAGAGCTTGTCGTAATCGATGTCCTCAAGACCCTCGTCCCAGGCCTTGACCAGATCAAAGGTGGCTTCGTAAACTCTGAAGTCACCCTGGGTGACGTATCGGTGTGTCACTGGCCACAAGCTCTTGCTGCTGTGCAGCGAAGCGATATTTGTCTTTGAGATGCTGAGCTGTTGGCCGGCAGGCTGGCAATTCAGCTCCACGACCCGGCCTGTGCCGTTCGCATAAAACACAATGGCCTCCTCGGGTCCGGTCGGCGCCAGTCGCGGGACAAACTTGAACTCCAAGCCGATTCTCTCGCAGCAGCGGTGAAGGGCCTCGGCGAGATTCAGCCCGGTTACATCAAGGTCGCGGACGATTTGGTTGTTCGTTAAAGTCCTTAATTGAACCAGGCTCGGTGTTTGCAGCCGACCGGCGGGCGCGTATTCACACAGCAGATAGTAGATTGCTTCTGCGCCGCTCCAGAGGTTGCCTTGTGAGGGCTCTGCGCAAAAGATGGTGTAGTTTTTGCCGACAGTTTCAGTCGGGACCGGATTGGCGTTTGCCTTGCCGTCCGGATTGAAAGCCGTATCGAATCCGGCCAGGAACATGGTGGAGCCATCGGCTTTTGCAAACCGCCGGCCATAGATGGGCACCTGCTTGAGATGCGCACTGAAGTCTCGGGCGAGGATTTCCACCCGTTCACCGGCGGCGGACAGTTTGGTTTCGATCTGTTCAATGCGCCCGCAAAAGATCGGAAAGCTTGATGCTGCGGCGCCGGGTGGAACGCCGTTGTAGTACTGCCGGACACAAAGGGACTTTCCCATGCCGAGTTCGCTCTCGATATCTTCGACACACGTGACGCCGCCCGGCGTATAACCGGCGGGGTTATATGCCAGTTCAGCCCAGCTAAATTCCGGCCAGCCGCTCCGTACGATCTCTGTCAATTCGAGAGTCGGGCAAAGCACACCGTCAACGAAAACCGAGACGGATGCCGCAGGAAGCGCCAGTTGCGTTTGTTCGGATTGGTAAAAGTCGATTCTATTGGACATAGCTCGTCTTTCGTCCCTCGATCTGGGCGAGTGCCAGGCGTCAACATCTCAGACAGTCTCCGCCTCTAAAATGGTGATTGCGTCGAGGCCGGCGCCACAAAGCTCGATGGCCAGGCAGTCGGCGGAAGCATTCTCACCGCCAGCCTGATCTTCCGCCCGTACGGCAAACAGATATCTCCCAGTTTGGAGCGTATCGCTTTCGTATGCGTAGAACTTTTGTCCCTGGTAGGGGACGGTGCTGATTGGATTCTCGTAGTCGATTTGCCCGGCTCCGTTGTCGCAGTAGATGTTGAAGCGTGCCGGCTGGGACTCTTGTTCGAGCGGACAGTAGAACCAGGTGAGCCGAATTTTATTGCCGTCCGTCTGTTCGGCGCTCAAAGCGAAGGCCTTGCTTGGCTGCGGTCTTGCCAACTCGCCCTGTGCGTCGAGTGAAACTTTCGCTGCCGCGGCCAACGTGAGTTCCTGATAGCCGCAGTGGTTGAATCGGCGAACAACGTAGAAATATGTTGAGAGGTCGTTGTGCGGCAGGTAGCTGGGCGGTGAGATTTCACAGGCGTCTTTCTCCGCAACGGCCAGTATGCTCTCACAGTCTATTTCTTCCATGCGGGGTCCGCGGTAGAGCGCCGAACAGCCGCCAACGCGAGCCCAGAACCAGCCCAGACTTAAGGTTGTGCCCAGCTTGAGAGCATTGGCGGTCATGCCGTTGAAAAGAGCGTCTAGTCGCCACTTCTGTTCTATTCTCGGCGATAAACCAATTGATTCCAATCGCGCCGACGCGGTCGATGTCGAATCTACAGACCCGGCGAGTGGGACCGATGCTCCGGCGGCAACAGCGAACGCCGAACGGCTTGGACACTCAAACATGGCAAATGGCTCTCTGCAGAGCCATGCGACTTCCCTGCGCCCTAACGCACGCTTATAAATGAACACATAGCCGATGCGGCCGATCCAAAGGTTGGTGTAGGAGCCGCCCTGATAAATTCCGCCGATCCCTACGGATTGTCCATCGACAACACTCAGGGTGCCGCTGACCGTTAGATCGGATGCTTCCTCGACGCCGTTGACATACAAGCGGGAGGCGTTCTGTTTCCATGTGCCTGCGACGTGCACCCATTCCGTGCCGTCCGTGGCATGAGACGATGTTGATATCAGGCTATTGACCCCATTTTCTGTCGTGCGTACCCGCCAATAGAACAGGCCGTTGGATTGACTCAGCAACGATACGGGTTCGCGATATGGCCCGCGGCCGAAGATGGTGTGCAGGGTGGCGTCCACTCCATGATTGGCCAGGGTGACGACGCTGACTTCGTTTGTCACGTCCCAGCCAAATTTGTGGGTGCCGCAATGGATACACTCGTTGATGCCGTCAAACTCGAGGGAAGGTCCGTCCCGGCCCGGCTTCCACAAAGGCGGCCCGCCCTGAAAATCGCCGTGCTGCCTGAACGGGCCCAGGTCCATCACCCTGTTGCCAGTTCCCTCGTTCAGCAGCCAGCATCCGACGAGGCCCTTCGCAAGTGGATGGGTCCGGTTGACCTGTAGTCCTCTGACTGGTTTAAGCCGTGGCATTTAGTGTCACCCCGTAGAACTTATGCACGAAATCGTACCTGTTGTTGTACTCGACTCTCGCGTTCTGCCAATCTGCTTTCACCGCCGAGGCAATCTCGGCTTGTGTCTGGCCGGCGAGGACCACGATGGTTCTCGATAGTTCGATAAGTGAGCCTGCCGCCAGGGCATCGATCTCAGCCTGCTGCAAGCCCGCCGCAATCGCACTTTCCGGGGTCGGCACAATCCCGCCGACCGGCGCGTCAATGGGGATGTGATAGAACAACTGAGTCGTGCCTTTGCCGGGTTCTGTTTGGTTGATCTTGCCAATATGAATGTCGGCCATATTTGCCTCCTTAGACGGATTGGTAGTTCCAGCACTGGACATAGGCCCTGACGTCATGACTGTTCGTCGAACCGGTTTGCTGGACGCCTATTCTGAAATGGGCCAGGTCCTTGACGATGAAGCTTAACTGCTGTGGATCGACGCTCTTGTCGGCCTGCATCTCCCAAGCCGGCGTATCATCATAGTTGGAGCCGTCCAGCGAGCCGTAGAGCTTGATCTTGACTTCATCCGTGGGAGAGGCATCATAGTTGATCTCGACGATGACGTGAGCGCCCTCGTAGCCGTTTGTCTCCATATCGACGTCGGATGAGTAGGACTCGGTCGTCCCTGAGAGTGTGACATAGCCGTCGCCCGTTCCTATGATCTGGCTCAGTGAGGCCCAACTCTTCTTTATTGTTGCCATATCGAACTCCTGTAAGTATCGCGTTTTAGTCCAGACCTATTTCCAGAGCGCCTGCATCGAACTTGCCTGTATCTGAGCCGCCGATGACTTTGGGCTGATCCAAGGCACCGTGGGCCAGCATGTTGCCTCCCGTGGCTGAATCGAACAAGGCGAAGTGGGTGATTGTTCCCCAGCTTCCGCTGGCCGTAGGAAAGGTGATATTGTTGGCGTTGCAGACAAACCCTCCGGAGGAAGCGCTCCAGTCGGAGGCGGATGTTTCCACGCGGGCGTAACCATTGCCGCTTGGCTCGGCCATTCCCAAAGCATCATCCAGCGGATCCGCGGTTGAAAGAGCCACGTGAATGGTAGGCGGCGTGTAGCTGCCTTTTCCAAAGATGTAGTCCAAAATCTTATTTTCCCAATAATTCGAGAAGCCGCCCATGTCAGTTCTCCTGCTTTCGCATCCGTTAGGCTGGTGTTCTTGTAATTGTTGCTTCGGTGTCCGTCGGGGTATGAGTCAAGAGCACAGTCTGTCCATCATCGTCGTAGTATTCGATTACTCCGCTTGCCTTGTTCTGGACAGCTTTGTTGGCAAGCAGTTTGTCCGTAGTGACTCTGCCTGTCCCCGACCACATGATCTCGTAACCTGCCACGAGGCTGTCACCATCGGCAGGGTTCGCCCCGGCCTGGAGAAACACCTGCACGGAATATCGGCCCGCTGGAATATCCGCGTCGAAGTCGCCGACATACCGGCTGCCGCTCTTGTCGCCGAGGCTGATGTGGTAATCATCCGCCGTACGGCCGCCCGTCCCCCAGGCTTCGAAGGTTTGTCCCGTGGGGTGCCAGACCGCTCCGGTGCCATTGCGAACGACCGCATATAAGGTGTTGCCGGATGCGTAATCTGCATGGATTTCATTTGCCATAGTGGATTCCTCTGCTGACTATTCTGCTCTCGATGCGTCTATGCCTCTTCAGTCCAGGTTCCGTTCTTGGCAATGGTTGCCCAGTCTCCGTTGGCATCGGCGATGAGACTCAAAGCCGCCCCGATTGTGTTGGCCGATTTGTATTTGCCCGCCGTCTGACCGCTGTCGTCTCGGATTGCAGCGGTGCCAGGTTCGATTCGCAGCGACTGCGCGGCCTGGACCGCAAAGCCAAATACCGTCCCTGCCGGCGCCGACGCGGGCAAGGTCAGTGTCACTGTGCCGGTTGCTCCGAGGTTGCTATGCACGCTCCCGGATTCCGCACCCGTTAATGCCTCGTCGCTGGTGTGCGCCTCGATAATCTTTTTCACGCCGCCCGCGCCGTGCGGGACGACGATATTGTGTCCGGCTCGGCGGTCGGTGATCGAGTCAATGTCCCCGCCTGAGGTGCTGACCTGGGCCAGCCGAATATGAGGCGTTGTTGCCATATTCGGAAAACCGCTGTATTCGTTCGTGACCAGCGAAGCCGACGCATCCAGATAAATGTAGATGTTGGGCTTGTCGTCGGCCAACGTGTTGCCGGACGAACCCGCGTAGCTGATCAACACGGTGCCGAGCCAGAACTTGCCTGGCTTGACGCCGATGTCGAGGCCGCCTTCGTCATAGACTCTCAGGTCGTTGGCCTGCCGTGTCGCCAGCAGCAGCCGGTACAGCAGTTTTCTAAAGTGCAGATAGTACGGCGCCGTGCCGGTCGGGATATACTCGACGCCGGTTTCCTCGTCGGATTGCAGATTCAGCAGCTCGTTGTCGATTGGATATGTTTCAGCCATGACAATCTCCTTTGGTCGATCCGTGTTGAGTCGCCCGGTTCTACTGGGGGTTTCCTACGGTTAGAACCAATTGATTCGTTTGATTATTGAACGATGAAATGCTAAGTCCCTCAGCGGGTCTTGCGGCGGGTGTCACCGTGATTGGCTCTGTTTCGCTGGTGCCGCTTTGCATGCCTGATTTGTCCGTGACCTTGACAGCGAATCTGTAAGCGCCGGCAGGCAGCGGCGGACTGGTCCACTCGATTGTATCGGCGTCGAGACCGAACTGGGCGTGTCCGAAGGCGCCCTTGCCAAACCCGACCGCGGCCGCTGAGTCATAGCCAAAATCGCCGAGGCCAAATCCGCTCATGGCAAAGCCTGCTTTGTCCTGCCAAGCAGGCCAGATCCGGATTGGCGAACCTGTCAGCGGATGGTTGTAATCAATCTGCCCCGTACCGTTGTCAAAGTAGATGTTCGCGGCGGCGTCGGCGGGCGTGTTCTGACTGCGAAGCAGAGTGAGTTTCACCCGTCCGCTGCCTGCCGGTGGTCGGATGAGCTCGTTGCTGAAATCCGTATCCGCGTCTTGCGGCTCGACCGCAAAGACCTCAATTCGAACCGGTGATTCCGGGGAGGTGGGAATCGGAACGACCATCTGTCTTTGCTGATCGTCGAGCGTCGTTCCGGCATAGCGGCCGTTGACGTAAACCTGATGAAGTTTTCCGGTCCACGCCGAATGCCACTGTACGAACGAGACTCGCGGAGCTTCGGCGCACCGGCCGTCCCCCCGGATACCGGCCGGTAGTGCAAATGCCCGAAGCGAATGTATGCCATCGCTGATGAGTGACATCTCTCCGTGTCCTTTTCCGTTGCCCGCAGTTGAAACCGGGGCTAAATATGGTGTACCGTGCTAGGCCAACTGTGTATAAACGACTTCGTAATCAACGCTGATACCCGCGCCGTCCGCGCGTTCGTCATCGACCTTGAAGGAATCCATGCGGAGGTTGCTGAACTCTCGGTCGTTCGCAGCGACCAGCGTGTGTGTACCGCCGTCCATATAGGCTGATATCTCGCCGATCCTCTCGTCCATCTGCATTCGGCTTTTGGCGCGGAGCGTGCCTCTCTGCTTTATTTTCCTGCCGCGCTGTCCCAGATCGATGCTGAGCACGCCGTTCAATCCCGGCACGGTTCTTTCAATCGAATCCCGGCTGAAACTGCCAGCCTCGATTTCCAACGGCTGGGCGTCGAACAATATTTGTCCATCTAAAGTGGCTCTCATCTGCCTTCTCTCGATCAATTAATCCCGCACTAACCTGCCGGAGGCTCCGACCTTGGTGACATCAGCCAGTCCGTCGGAACCGACATCGATGCTAAGCCGGCACCGGCCCCGTGCTTTGGCAAAGAGCTTTTGATAGTGGAGGCTCTTTTTCCAGTAGTTCTCGTCGTGGGCTTTGCCGGCCAGCATCGCGTACGCAATTGAGATCACGGCAAAGACTGACGCCAGCCGGAGCACGCTCGCATCCAGCACGTTTTCAACGTTGATCTCGGACGCGGGATTGCCCGGGGCGATGCCGAAGTATTCGGTCAACTGAAAGCCGACTTCGTTCGCTTGCGGCCCGAATGTGCTGATGCGCCAGGATATATCCGTTGCGGCAGGCGGCGCGACGGCAGGGGCCTGCCCGTCCGGCCTGATCACGGAAACAGTGAGCTGCGTCGCCGAATCAACCGAGACAATTTCGTAGGCACCATCCAGCGAGCCGTCTGCAGATTGCAGGTTTATGACTCCGCCCGGCGTAACCCAGGCAGTGACAAAATCAGCCACGCTTGCTGTAAATGTCGTGCCGCTCAGCGACCCGCCCGTTCCCGCTGCGAGGACTTGCCATGGCAAGTGTAGCTCTCCGAAAAGGATCGGCTCGTACTTCAAGATGTCCGCATCGTTTGAGAAACTAACCATTTTATTCTTCTCCCTGCGAGGACGGAATCCCGCGTTTGGCGCGGGATTCCATCCGCACATGACCCCGCGATGAATTGCGGGGCTGAATACTTAGCTGGTGCTCAGATCGCGGATCATGCCGTGGGCTGCTTCGTTCTTGAGCTCGACGGTGTATTCGCCGATCAGTTCGCCGCACTCGTAGTCGCCGCTGCTTGCCAGAGGCTTGAAGTGGAAGCTTCGCCCCGCCAACGGCAGGACGTTGACGCGAGATGAATCCACCAGCAGGGCGGCATCCTGCGGCATCCACCGGGTCGTGATGATTCTGCAAACGCCGAAGTCACTTTCGTACACACTGACCATATCGGTGAAGGTGGTGTCATTGGCTCCGTAGCTTCTGCTGCCCGAAGAGAACGCATTGATCTTTCGCTTCTGAAAGCCGCCGACGACAATCAGGTCCACATTGCCGCTGCTGTTCTCCCAGATCTTTCTGAGCACATAATTGATCTTGGCCTCGTCCAGATCGGTCCCGGTCGGGAAGCCCGCATCGCCCGTGTGGAAGACGTTCGTTGCCAGATGCTGGAGGATTCCCTTCATCGACCTTCTGAGCGAGCCGCTGCCTTCGGGGCTGCTCGCCGGCTGGCCGCCGTTGAGCGCGGTGTTTTCCATGTCGCGAATCAGCTCTCGCAGCCGTTCCTGCTTCTGATAGTCCATCTCGTCGGCCAAGCCCAACTGGCTCGCCGCCATATCGGTGCCGCTGACTTCAACGGTGGCGGTGAATATCTGTGTGTAGTTGCCGCACCGGCCGCGATTGGTGAACCTGGCGCCGGGCTTATCGGCGCCTTCGAGAGCGGCGTTTCCGAGAATGTTGATCACCTTGTTGTCGGCCAGGTTCTCCGAGGTGGTGCCGGCGTAGCCGCGAACGACCGTCAGCGTATTGGTCGCGATGCCGGTCACGAGCATCAGCTCCTCGCTGCCCTCGACTTGAATCTGATCGCCCACGCGGAACCGGCTGCCGTTATCGACGACAAAATCGGTGTCGGCGGCGGGATCCGAGAACGTGCTGTCGTTGATCGCGTCCTTGTTGGGCAGAAGCTCATCCTCAAGCCATTCGTGATGTGTGCTGGTTGCCTCGCGCATCGGGTCGCCGAGGGCATCCAGCAGGGGCGTCTCATACGGCGAGATGATCCCGATCAAATCGGAAACGTCCTCGGCCAATTCCGGCAGGGTCGTTCCGGCGGAATACGTTGCTTTTCCTGTAAATGCCATGTTCCTATTCTCCTGTCTGTGTGTTTGTCAATCCTGCCGAAGCAGTCCCGCAAGGGACGCCTCACGGCGGAATCCATTTCTTTTGCTGTCTCTGTACACGAAGCGTCATACGCTATAGAAAGTTTCTTCGCAGTCTCAGATACTCGTGCAAATCGGCTCGGCTCCCGGTTGTGGCTGCTTTCTTGGCGGCCCTTTCGAGAATCGTCTCGTTGCTTGTCAGCCGGTCCCTGGCCCCGGCGGTTTTGGCCGGCGCTGCGCCTCCGCTTCCGCCGCCGAACAGATATTGCTTTTCCTTCTTCAACTGCTCGATCACGCCGGCCACATCCGCCTGACTCTGGCCCTGCATTCTGGCCTTGGCAATGAGCGTTGCTGTTTCCAGATCGACGGCTCCCGCGGCAGCCAACTGCCGGACCAGCTTCTGCTCGGCCGCAGCGTTGTTCAACTGCTCCGAGAGCTGCGCGGTCTGCGTCTGTGCCTGGGCCAACTGCTCGGCCAGGACTTCAAGTTTCTTCTCGGCACTCTGTGCTCTTTTTCGATAGCGGATGGATTCGGCGACCGGGACAAGCCTGGTGTTGTCACCGTCACCTGTCCCTGCTATGTCTTCTGACAAAACGTCCTGCATCTCAGTCGGACTCATAAACTCTTCCTTTCTGCACTATGAATTCTCATATCCCAACTCTCTGAGCACTTGCTCAATCGGTACGCCCAGCTCTTTCTTGATCTGGGCTTCTTTCAGTTTTTCCATCGTATTCTCAGGCAAGGGGCTCGGGAAAATGATCTCGACTTGCCTGTCCGCCTCGCGGGTCTTGTAGATGTTGGCGGTATCGAGTATCGTCAGAACCATTTGGCAGATTCTCTTGAGCCCCTCGCTGTAGGTGAATCTCTTTCGCTCGTTTTTCGAGAGCGTTCCCATGAGAGTCAATCGCAGAGCCACCGCGCTTGTCAGGTTGCCAAGCTTGCCGTTTAAAACCCCGGCCACGATTGGCGTGACTGCACTGACTTTGTCCATAGCCTCCCGGATCTCGGCGATGTGCCTGGCCTCGCTGGGTGTTGCGGCGTCGCCCCCGAACTCCTCGATCGATGCCTCCGGGTTGTCGGTGTACCACATCCTTCCCGGCGCGACGGGTTTATCCTCGAAGCCTTCGATCCCTTTGCCCAGGTACATTTTGAATGACTGGAACGTAATCCTGCTGGCCCTGTCACTCAATCGGGTATTGAGCTCGTCCTGCAGCGGGATCAGCGGCTCGACGTCGCTGAGCCCTTCGTAGTAGTAGGGCTGGGCGATGTTCTGAATATGCACGACCGGCAGAAAGCCCCACGGCAATTGCCCTTCACCGACAAGCTGCTTGTCCTCGTAACGCTGCCATGCGTTCGCGGAGGTAATCTCGGTCACTGCAACGACCTGACGAGTGTCGTTGCTTCCCTTGCCCCCGGACAACAGCCTTGCAAGAAACGAGCTTCTTCCGCTCAGGGTGTTCTTCTTTTGGTAAAAGTGCTGCACGTAATAGCGGGTTCTCTTGTAGTCATTTTCATCCAGAACAGGCAGTGCTCTTGGCGCTTCGATCAACTCGAGGTCGATTGCCTGTGCCAGTCGCAGCACAGCATCGAGTGTGAGGGTTTGGGAGGAGGAGGAAGTGACGCGTTCGATGATTTCATCGTCAGGCCTGACGAAACAATCGACAAAGCCATACACGCTTCCGAGCACCGCCATATCCTGGAGAAATCCTATTCCGCCGTTGGCCGCTAACACAGCCTTTAAAACGCACTCAATTTCTGCACGTTTTGGCTCATCCGGCGATTTGGAAACAAACGTGATGGGCTTGCCGAAGAGAAAATCGACGGTTGCATTGGCCCGCCACGCGATGTCGTTCTCGATGACAACTTCTTTGCGCTGCACCTGGCTGACCGGCCTTGCCCCGAATACCCCCGTGTGAGCGGAATGTACCAAGCCCGTGATTCTGGCGGGCAGGCCGTATTCCTGAGCCTGCATGTAGCAGCGGCCGGATTCGTTCAGCTTTCGCTCGGCAGCGCCGGCGCCTGTGGTCTCGATCCTCGGGTTGGCGTAATAGTCCCACAGCTTTCCAAAATGTCTTTGGATATCGACGGACTGCGTATCAACCAGCCACTCAATGTAGTCGGCGTCAAGTTGTTCATCGTGAAAGATATCGAGCTCAAATCCCATGTCTTGCTCTCCCGTATTCAATTGTCAAACCGAGCTTGCCTCATCGGCTTTGGCTCCGCCTCGGCGTTGCCCCTATAATTGGAGCTACCTGCACGATTCATTAAAGAATCTACAAAATTGTAGATAAACTTTTCCCTGTAAGTTCTCGTTGGAAAAGGAATAGGAATTTTTTTCCGATTTGCGATTTTTGTTTTCAGCTACCTGCACGATTCGTTGACATTCCTTGAGACACCTCTGTCCAATTTGAGCCTTTTGATGCGTCGCAACACGATTGTGCAGAGTGGAACTTCGTGTTTGACAAAGCCTCCCGTTTAGCGTATATATGTTTAGCTGGTTTAGGATTCTGCCGGTGTGGGTCGACTGCATTTTTTTGCTGTCCGCCTCGATGTTTCGAGAGGGCCAATCAAGAAATGAAAGGGACAAGATGGGTCGGAAGACGGAAGACAGAATACAGGGCACAGAATACAGGAGACAGAATGCAGGATACCGTTCTCCGTCCTGTGTCCTGCTGGTTTTTGCGGCGGTTGTTCTTCAGGTTCTGACGGCAGTCGGGCCGGTTCTGGGGGATATTGCATCGCTGCCGCACCCGGCTATCCCGAACGGCTTCGGTGTCAACATCCATTTCACCAGACAGAGCCGCGACCTGGATATGATCGCCGAGGGGGGATTCAAATTCATTCGGATGGACCTGTCATGGTCGGGCGTGGAGAAATCCAAAGGCGTTTACGACTTTGACAAGTCCGGCTACGATGCTTTGACCAAGGGGTGTGCGGAGCGAGGTATCCATATCGTGTATATTCTCGACTATAGCAATAAACTCTACGAAGAGGACCGGTCCGTTCGCACGGAAGACGGACGCAAAGCATTTGCCGCCTTCGCCGAGGCGGCGGCAAAGCGATACGGCGGACAAGGAATTCTCTGGGAAATATGGAACGAGCCGAACATTAAGCAGTTCTGGACCCCACAGCCCAGCGTCGAGGATTACTGCAAGCTGGTGGAAGAAACGGCCCCGCGTATCAGAGCCGCCGACCCCGGCAGCCAGGTTGTGGCCGGGGCCACCTCCCAAATACCAATGAGCTGGCTTGAGGATTGTTTCAAGGCGGGCCTGCTAAAGTGGATTGACGTGCTGAGCGTCCATCCCTATCGCTCGAAGGCTCCGGAAACAGTCGTCGCGGACTACGCAAAGCTTCGCGAGCTCATCAAGCAGTACGCCCCGGCGGGAAAAGAGGTGCCCGTCATTTCCGGCGAATGGGGATACTCGAACATCAACTGGGACAAGTCTCGCCTGACGGAACAACAGCAGGCCGAATATCTGGCACGAATGTTCCTGATCAACCTTCACCAGGGCGTCCCCGTCAGTATCTGGTATGATTGGAAGAACGACGGTGCCGATCCCAACGAGAGGGAGCACAATTTTGGAACGGTCAGTCGCGACCTGAATCCCAAGGCGGCTTATCTGGCCGTGAGAGTTCTCTCTTCCACGCTGGCAGGCTATTCCATCGACCGGCGGCTTGATCTTGGCAGCGAAGAGGACTTTGCTTTCAGACTGACCAATGGACAAAACGAGGCGATTGCATTTTGGACGTTGGGTCAAAAGCATACGGTCACCCTGCCTGTGGAGCCCACAGAAGTGACCCTTGTCGGGACCTACGGCGGCAAAGTCGTTATGAGCTGGAAAACCGGGAACCTGAAGCTCCGCGCCGAGCAAAGCCCCCAGTATCTTCTCATCAGGCCAAAGAACAAATGACCCCTGCTCGCGTCGTCCGCGAATGTTCAGGCAATCCTGCGGGTCTGATTGTTACGGGGTCTCCTCGTTGAGCAGAAGCTGGAGAATATCCGCCTTGGTCGGCAGCGCCTCGAATGAGCCGAACTTCGTACAGGCCAGCGCTCCCGCCGCCGAAGCGAACTTGGCTGCGGCTCTGACGTTGTTTTCGACGGCGCAGTAGGCCGCCAGCGCACCCGCAAACGCATCGCCCCCGCCCGTGTGGTCCACAAGGTCAATTTCGAAGGCAGGTATGTGGTCGGCGCTGTCTCTGTCAATGACCATACAACCTCGCCGGCCCATTGTGATAACGGCGTAGTCCACACCACGGGCGACCAGGTCCGAGCCGATCAGCTTGGCGGCCCGAATATTTGCCGTGGATTGCTCGGTGATATCAGCGGCCTCGTATAAATTTGGGATCAGGATATCGGCTGTAAAGTACTCGATGGGAAGCTCGCCTGCTTCCCTGCGTGCCCGTTCCAGCGGTCTGACGGGATTGAGGATGACCTTGACGCCGTACAATTCCGCGCAGCGAAGCGCGCTGACGATGGCCTCTTGGGGCAACTGCCCGTGAATCAAACAAACGTCGGCCTCGGCGATAATTTGTTCGGCGTCGGCGATGTCCTGCGGCAGCAAGGCGGTGTTGGCGCCGGCGTAATAGCAGGAAGCGTTCTCCCCCGCGGCGTTTACAAATGTTACGACCACGCCCGTGTTCTTGGCCTCGGCCACGTGAGCAAATTCCGTATTTACATTGTATTCGGCCAGACTGTTCTTGACCATCTGCGCGAAGGGATCGCCGCCGACTTTGCTTATCAGATGGACTTGGCAGCCGCACAATGCCGCTTCTACTGCCTGGGTTGGCCCGGGGCCGGCGGTTCTGTACGAAAGGGCCGAGCCGCTCACGCTCTGCCCGGGCGGGGGGATTTGGCCGCAACGTATCGCCATATCAACATACGTGCCGCCGACAACAACTACTTTTGGACTCCTTCCCGACATAACGCCCGTTGCCTCTGTCTTGCCCAAGAATTCCTTCAAGCTGTACTCTTCGACCCCTTTAACAATTCAGTATAGTTGTCCGAACGTCAAATGCAAAACCTTTTTCCAAACAATATTCAACAGCGTTCTTTTCGGACGCAGCTCGGCGGCTGAATATCCTGTCCGGCCAGCCATCGTGCGATCACTTCGACGATATAGTCGATTTGTTCCTGGATGAGCGGCCCGCCTTTGGGGATCCCATGCCATTTCTGAAGGCAGCCTCGGCAGCAGGTGGCGGTCGCGTGCTGAGCAATAAAGACCGGGTGGTTCTTCATCGGCGTCTGCCGGCCGTCGTTTGCTGGGTTGGCATCCGCCAGCCGGGTGGAAATGAAATCCCGGGCGTGTTCTAGGATTTTCGCAAGGCCCTTCTGTCTGAAGTATTCCACCTCCGCGCCGGCCAGCCGAAACTGGCTGCGAAATGCCGACTGCCGCAACGCTGCAAATAGCTCGTTTTTATCCCGCATCAGTCATTCCTCAACCTATGCCACTGGGTTCCAATTCCTCAAAAAGCCGACTCGAACAGCCTTCAGTTTAACGGAAACGCGAGAAAAGGTCAATTTGATGGCAAGAAACAAGTATTTTCTTGGAATATATCAATTTCCTATTGAGGAAAATGATTCAAAATGAGAAAATCTATATTGCTAATTTCCTAAAATTACGATATATCCTATATAGGAAAATGACCATTATCAGGAAAAATACAATGAGACTTACAAAAGAACAAGTCATACAATCTCTTAAGAGCATAGGTGACCGATATGCTCCGTTGTTGATAAACAGCCTGACAGAGCAGGCTTATATGCCGGATGGATGTCAAGTTGATGCGGTCATAGAGTTTTCCATTCAAAATGGTCCCTCCTTCAAAGCTGTTGCGGAGATTGCATCTGTCTCGACGCCGCAAATCATTCTTATGGGGGCTCGGCTTCTTGCTGCGTGCGTTGCATTTGACAAAGAACCCGATAGGGTGCCCTTGTTAGTAGCTCCCTATATTGGTGCGAAACAGGCTAAGATTCTTGCGGACAAAGGTATCTCGTGGATCGATCTATCTGGCAACATGTCCGTCAGGGTTTCAAACCGGATATACATCGAGCGAACCGGTAAGGCCAACCGCTTCCCCGACACCGCACCGATTAAGAAGATCTTCCAGGGGACATCGTCTCTTGTCAGCAGGGCGTTGCTCCTGAAGCCGGAAGGCTTCTCATCATTGTATGAGATAGTTGATTTCATAAGCGCGCGAGACGGGAACATAAAGTTGTCAACAGTCTCGAAAGTGCTAAGAGTCCTTGACGAAGAGCTTTTGATAAATAGGAGCAAATCCCTTGTCTCTGTGCCTGATCCGCAGAAGCTCTTGGAGAGACTTGCGGAAGGCTACAGGAATTCCACGGAACGAAGAAGGCGAAACACATACAGATTTGCAGTTGAGGATATTCGCCGGCTGTCTCCTGGGGTAGTCGGTGAGTGCAGGGACTATTTAGCGCGAGGATTCTATGCGGCAGAAATCAAAGGTTTGGCTGTGGCGGACACGATAACGATATTTGTCAAAGATATAGAACAGTTCAGAAGGAAAGCTGAGGACAAACTGGTTTCAATTACCCCCGATGCGGAATTTGGAAACCTGATCGTTGCCGAGACAGGTGACCCGGGTGTTTGGTTCAATCCTAAGTGGCAGGTAATCGATTCGGTTGTTGATGACATAGAATTGTATCTTGAGATGATGGTCGATACTCCAAGAGGTCCAAGGATCGCTGAGCAACTGAAGCAGCGTATTTTGCAGGGGGCTGACAGCAGTGGACGCAAGGATAATTAATCAGTTGACCGACTTGGCAGAGTCGTTCAACAGAATCGGGCTCAAACCTGTCATCTGTGGTGGGTTGGGTATCTACCTGTGCTTTCACGAAGCTCGAGGGCAAGCTCGCCAGATGATTCGAGCCACCACCGATATCGATTTGATGCTGACAAAAACACAGGTCCTCGAACAAGCCCAACGCCGGGCTATCGCCGAGATGATCACTGGCGAATTGGGTTACGTTGTTCGCGATGGTCGGGAACATTTTCATTTTAAGAAAGGTCGGCACCAGTATCTTGATATCCTGGCTCCGCCTATCGAAGGCTTTAAGGCGGATGGTGTCAGGATCAAGTTTGTCAGGTCAAAACTGCATGGGCGCGTAACACCCGAAGCGAGTTTTATAGAAGAGGGTCTCAGGACGGTCTGTCTGCGAGAGTTCCTGCCGGACAATGAAAAAAGTCACGGCCTTGAAGTGCAAGTACCGTCGCCAACGAATTTGATGCTCCTGAAGCTGTTTGCGTTTAATGACAGAGGCGAGGGTGATAGATTGGATACAGAACGTGCTCAGGCTCATGCATGGGACATCTATATCACAATCATACTGACCGGCAGGGACGATTATCTTGAGGGACAGGATTTCTTGTCGCGGCACAGGGATTCGAAGATAATACAAACTGCCCAGTCAATTGTTGGATGTAAGTTCTCATCTATCGAACAAGCCGGCTGGCGCCGTGTTCTTGAATCGTCTGACTTTTATCCTGGGCATAATCGGGGCCAGAAAGAAGGCATGTTGGATGAAGCCAGACGTCGTTTGATCAGGTGGTTTGACATAAGCCGGGCCGGCAGCAAGCCTGAGATTATTTGAGAAATTGCGTTCCTCGTCACTTCTCTAAACGTACGGTGCCCCCATCAATGCAGCGTATATATCAATTACTCCTGCCCTTACAGAGGAACGCCCGCTACGGCCATGCAGATTACACTTTCTTCCTGGCCATCGATGCCCAGGATTGCGTTGACGTGGTCGTCGAACAAGGCCCCGATTTCGCAGGTGCCCAGGTCCAGGCTGACGGCTGCTAAGGCCAGATTCTCGGCGATGTGGCCGGCATCGAGGTAGATGTAGCGGTAGGCCCTTTGGCCGTACTTCCACTTGCAGCGATCAAAAACCGCCGACCAGACGAAGACTGCCGAGGCTGCTGCGCACATCGTCTGGCCCAGAGCCGCCGCCGTGATCTGGTGCCGAAGCTCACGCCGGGCCAGCAGTTCGAGATGGTGGTCCCGGATGGAGTAGTGATAGAGCCCTGCCTCCAAAGCCTCGACATAGTTGACAATCACATAGGTTTCTATGGGATACAGAGCCCCCGCTGAGGGGGCGGTCCGGAATGCGTAGCCGTCCTCCTGCCTTTGGATCCCCGTCGATGCCCACAGTAGATACGAGAGTTGTCCTTTGCTTATCGGCTTGTCTTGGAAATCCCGGATGCTCTTTCTGTGCCGCAGGGCTTCGTCCAGGCTCATCACGCGCGGAGGCTCGAAAGAGGGCAGATCAATCTTTGGGGCCTCCGGATACTCCGTGTACAGAGCGGGCTTCGCCTCCCAGATGAGTCTGTGCCTGGGCATTCTGTCGGGCAGATACTTCGTTTCCTGCTGAAATTGATCCCCTATACCGTTCACCTTGGAACTCCATTTGTACGGCTTCGGCGTAGGCCGAAGCCGGATAGTATCGAAAAACACCCCTATCATCGCACCAAAATCCCCAGATTCAAGCCCAAAACAGGGGGCTACGACGCTTTTGTTGCGTAAATATAGAATGCGAAAAAAATTTATACAAAATAACAAAATTATTGTTGACGTTGTTATACACACTATTAAAATACCAACTATGTTCTATAGTTAGTTAATAAACAGGAATATGGGAATTGCAGGTTGGGGTAGCCGTTATGTTGGTTTTAGCCCAGTGTTTATGCGAGAGATGGAGGCCAGAGCATGAAGAGAACGCATGAAAATATCTCCGAGCAGGTGCGAGTGGTCGAAACTGGGCATCGTGACCAGGTGGAAATACTCCGCAGCAGGTTGGGCCTGTTGAGTGGAACGGACAAAGTCCTGATGACAATGTATGTCCAGAACGGCAACAGCTTTCGCCAGATCGCCCGCGTTGGAGGCATCAGCGAGACGAGTGTGGCTCGGAGAGTACACAAGATCGCCAAACGGCTCACGGACGGGCAATACATCAGGTGTCTCAGGAACAGTGCGAAACTGACGCCGGACCAGATGGCGATAGCGAAAGATTTCTTCCTGATGGGTCTTGCAATGAGCCGAATCGCCGCGAAGAGGCGCTCGAGCATCCACAGGATCCGCAGGGCACTGATGGAAATTCGTGACCTCGTCGGCGAAGGGGCAGAGCGAACGAATCGGTTCTGAACTCGGATGGCATTACGGGGGATACGAGAGGCAAGCCATGACGAAATACAGTGTTTCAAGGAGTTTTCAATGGACCGGCGCAATCACCGACAGGGTGGCGTCGGTCTGCAGGATGTTCGGCCTGACCACTGACCGGCTCACCGGACACAGCGTCGTCCATGCCTGCGATGTGGAGATGGACGCGGGCGAGATCATCTATATCACGGGGCCGTCCGGAGCCGGCAAGAGCGTCCTATTGAGAGGGCTGGAGGACTCTATCCCGGCCTCCGACCGGGTGAACCTGGCGGACATCGACTTGACCGGCGACAAGACCCTGGTCGATTGTATGCAAGGCGATCTGGTGACGAGCCTTCGATTCCTAAGCATCGCCGGATTGAATGACTGTTTCTGTATTCTGAATCAGCCGGCCAATCTCAGTGCCGGCGAGCAATACCGTTTCCGCCTGGCGATGGCCCTGGCGGCCCGAAAGAAATTCGTCTTCGCCGATGAGTTCTGCTCCGGACTCGACCGCATCACCGCGCTGGTAATTTCATCCGGGCTGCGCAGGTTCGCAAAACGAAACGGCACAACATTCATCCTGGCTTCAAGCCGCGACGATCTGCTGCTCGAACTGGCTCCGGATGCCCTCGTGGAGAACCAGCTTTCGGGTCCCGCCCGGGTGATCTACAAACAGACGAGACGGAGGCAGCCATGAAGCGATGTTCAGTCTGCGAAAAGTTGCGGATCGTCCCCGGCGGCCTCGATGACTACAAGCAGCTTGCACGCTATCACTACCGCGACAGTCGGCCCGGTCCGTGCAAGGCCGTCTTCGTCCTGAAATCCGACGGCACGTTACCCGGGCTGTCGTGCGAGGCGGTAGTCGGCGTCATTGTGTATTCGGCCGCTACGGCTGTGTTGGAGCTTCGTAACGCAGCGACGGATAACTTCTTTGCCGGCCTCGATCGGAACACGCAGTTGGGTCTGATTAACAAAAATATTCGCCGGATCAGCCGGTTGGTTATCGAGCCTCGCTTTCGCGGGCTGGGCCTGGCAACCCGGCTGGTCCGCGAGACGATGCCGCAATTGAATGTTCCCATCATCGAAGCCGTAGCGGTGATGGGACGAGTCAATCCATTCCTGGAGAAAGCGGGGATGAAGGCGTACAAGGCCAGGCCGCACGTCGCAAGCGTCCAGCTCGCCGGGGCGTTCAGTCTGCTCGGCATGGAAAACGCCGAGCTGGTCGATGCACGGAAGGTTCAGCAGAAACTGGATAGACTCACAAATGCCCAAGCCGAGTTCTTCGAGCGCTGCATCGGGCAATTCCTCAAGAGTCACGGCAGACGCCGGGACATGCCGCCGGGTCTTGAACGAACCCGCTACATTTTGACCACACTGACCGCCCGGCCGACTTACTACATCTGGTTCAATCCGAAGTTCGAGGCGAGCTGCTTGCTTTCTGATGCTCGCCGGGAATCACGAAGGGAGGCTTGCTGATGGCCGAATCAAGGACCGAGAATCGAGTATTGAGGGTACCCATCGAGAAGCTCGTGGACCACCCGGACAATCCGAACCGCATGAGCAAGGGCAATTTCGCTAAGCTGGTTCGCAACATCGAGCGGACGGGCCGGTATGAACCATTGATAGTTCGACCAAAGGGCGACGCATTTGAAATCATCAACGGCCGGCATCGCCGGCGAGCCTTGCGGGAGCTTGGCTACGAGACTGTCGATGTGGTCATCTGGGACATCGACGATGAGCAGGCGGATGTTCTGCTGGCGACGCTGAACCGGCTCGGCGGTTCCAATGTGCTTGAGAAGAAACTCGCGTTGCTGAGCCGGATGAACGAGCGCACGAAGGCTCGCGACTTGGCAAAACTGCTGCCCCACACCGCCAGACAAATCCAGAGGTTGGTGCAGGTTCATTCCGGCGGAATCGTCTGTACTCAATCCATGAGCTCCGTGCCGGACAAGGCTGCGAGATCTGTGTTTGCCAATCCGAAGGTCTTCTTTCTGAGTGATGCCCAGCAGCAAATTGTGGAGGCGGCTTTGTCACTTGCACGAGGGGGCCGGAGCGAGAAAACCAAAGCCGCAAGGAATGCGGCTGCTTTGGCGCACGTGGCCCAAAATTTTGTTAGAGGCAGAAAGAAAGGTAACAGTGAGGGGCGGTAAGCGGCTTTGAGCTGCCCAAGTATTTGTGCTGCGAGCGGCAAAATTTCTTTACAAAGAGGCCGGGAATTGTCGATACTATTTGAAATATTGTGTGCAGGGCCAAAAAGGTGAAGGGGGCTCTTCCACAGTACAATCGGGGCTCATGTCGTACTTGAATTGTGACTTTTTTAAGTCTAACCCCTTGTGCCGGACGTATATATGTGTGTGGCAGGGTTTGTGTCATTGCCCTGTCTGGGGCTGTGAGTGCAGCGTTTAAGGAAGGGAAGTTTTGTCATGACAAATCACGAGGAGAAGAACCTGATCAAAGGTCCGTGGTCGTGGACAAAAGACGATATCAAGCTGCTCAGGAAGCTGTACCCGCTGGGGAACACGAGGATGATTGCCGAGCGGCTGAACCGGCCTCTGACGGCGGTTCGGCAAAAGGCGTACGATATAGGGATGAAAACGGAGGGCTACCAGTATTGGGGCGAGGAGACGTTGAAGCTGCTGACGGAGTTGTATCCGGATACGGCGACCGAAAAGCTGGCCGAGCGATTCGGTCGGTCTGCCGGGGCAATAAAGACCAAGGCCCGCCAACTGGGATTGAGAAAAAGCAAGAGCTATCTCAAAGCGATCAAGTCCCGTCCGCGAAAGTCGAAAGAAACGTGACCGTCAAGCCTGCAAAACTGCCAGTCATTCGCCGCTGAACTAAGCTGCCTGCCGCGCAGGAGTGGAGGGGCCGTTCGCGCAAGCAAGCCGGATAACAACGGATCTCGATGGGCATCGAGATATAACGAATTGCACTTCCTTGGGGACGCCTTACGGCGGGGCAAGCGAGTTGCCCACCCTATGTTTACAAATGGCCGGCGCCCCGATCCCTCTGGCGAGATGAGAGATTCATCGCGTCTGGCTACTCCCGCCGGATCAATCGACAAACGACATGCCGCATACGACATGCGAAACACGACACACGAAAGGGGGAAACAAAATGGCAAAAACAAAACGACCAACTGCGCGACAACTTGCTTTTCTTGGGGATTTGTTCGGGGGCAAGCTGAGCGAACAGGAGGTGTTGAAAAAGCACCGCGTCAGTCGCAGGCTATACAACAAGTGGCTGACCGAACCTGCTTTTGCCGAGCAGTTCGATCAACGGATCGCCGGGGTCCATCGCCAGAGCGCGTTATTGATCGCTCACAACGCCTCGCAAGCCCTGGAGGAACTCATGAAGCTGATAAAGGCGGAAGAGGGAGAGAAAGAACAGAAGCAAAAGACAAGAGAAAAAGGAGAAACCACTCGCAAGGCATGCCTGGACATCATCAAAATGTACCTATCCCCGCACTTGGCCGGCCGGCCCGAAGCGCCGAGCAAGAAAGGACCACCCCCGCCCGAACCACCCCAGCTCTCGCCCAAAACCGCCAGCCGCCTCTTAGCCGCCTTAGCCGAAGAAAAATAAAACCGGGTGGCAGCCTCAAGCGCAGCTTGGGGATGGCTTCTCACAAATTCGAGCTTGACTATCGTTCTTCCGCAAGGATAATAAACTCATCGGTGCGGCAATTATCAGAGGATGTGGCAAATGGCAAGAGCGAAGAAGAAACCTGAGCCCAGCAGCCTGACGTTCGAGCAGTTCGTCAAGCGGTCCCCCGAGTTGACCGTTCTGACCGACCATCCGCTGACGGCTGACCAGATCGAAGAGACCTTCGCCGACGACCCCTTTAATTTCCGCTATAAGCTCGGGCCGGTGTTCGACATCCTTCGCCATCCCGGCACAAAAACCCCGGCAGCGATTCTCATCTCCGGCGGCTGGGGCACCGGCAAGACCTCCGCCATGAAATGGCTCGAATGCCTGCTCGAAAAATGGAACGAAACCGGCCCGGCTGGTAGAACGAAGGTCCGCCCCGTATGGTTCTGCCCGTGGAAGTACGACAACAAAGAAGATGTCCGAAGATGCCTCATTGCTGAGGTCATAATCAACGCGACATACGTGCGTGACCCTCAGACGAAGAAACTGAAAGTGGATACAACCAAGTTGAAAGAGGGTGTTAAAACGCTAGGGCTGTTTGCGGCGAAGGCTGCTGTGGACTTGGCGTCGGCTGTGAAGATTGGCCTGCCTGGTTTTGGTGAAGTGGATGGCAGGGTTCTCAAGAAGATCGTCAAGGACTTCAAAGAGGCGGCGCACCCTGAAAAGGTTTACCTTCAGGAGTATGAAACAGCTCTGAAAGTATGGGTGGAAAAATCCCTTGGCAAAGATGAGCGAATGGTCATCTTCATAGATGACCTTGATCGCTGTATGCCAGAGATCGGGCTTCAGGTATTAGAAGCACTGAAGCTATACCTGAATATCTCTAATCTGATCTTCGTCGTCGGCGTCGATAAAGAGGTCGTCGAAAAGCTCGTTGTTGAGCACTACAGAAAACTCGGCTTGGTAAAAGAAAAGGCCAGGGACAGAAAGGAAGAGGCCGAAGAAGAACAAGCTCGCACGCGGTCAGAGCGAAAGGCCCGCCAGTATCTGTCCAAGATGTTCCAGGTAGAAATCGAACTTGCACCGAGCCAGAAACAAATTGCAGATTTTTTTGAACAACAGATCAAAGACTTGACAATATGGGAGGAGCATCTTGGAAAGAGAGACGATCGGCACCAGAACCACAGGGATTTATTCGAGCGTCTTATCCTCAAATTTGCTCGACGAAATCCTCGCGAGCTTAAAAGGCAACTGAACAATACCTTGATGGCGGGGATCGGCATCAAGATGATAGAGGTGAAACGAGACGATGATGAACCAACCTTCGAGCAGGGCCTGCAACTTTACTTCATCCGCGAGATACTTAAAGGGTACACCCTGATAACCGATATGATCGACACAGATCCTGGAAGGCGATTCTTCAAGGACTGGTCAGATCTGGCAATAGCATACAAAGATATGCCCGAGAGGGATAAATACCCTGAGCCAGCAGCAAATCCGGAAGCAGATGTTGAGGTCGAGCAAAGCGCGCAAGAGAGTAGCCTCTCAGACAAACTGGCTGAAAAGGATTCTACTTACCAGAGCGAACAATATCTGCAACTTCTCAACGATCTCGATCTGCGAGCACTTATGGAGATACCATTTTCAAGAAAACTGGCAGAGTCTGCGAGCCTGACCCCATTGGTAATCACACCAGAACCGGCGGTTGCTGTAGCGGCAACAGGAGGAGTCAGTGCAGTCGTCATGCCCAAACGACCTGTTTTGAAAGACTATATCATTGTCCGCGATGCAGTTGCAAGGGAGCGAAACAAAAGCCCCGATGAGTTGACCGACGACGATTACCGCAAGACGACAGAATTAAATCTTTCCGGCTCAGGGATCACCGACATCTCGGCGTTAAAACGCTTTCCGGACCTGCAAAAGCTTTCGCTTGCCGATACTAAGGTCAACGACATCGGTGCTCTGGCGGGCCTTACAAACCTGCAGGAGCTTGTGCTTTCCGACACACAGATCGGTGATATCCGCGTTCTTTCCGGTCTCACAGACCTACGAATACTCTACCTTTCGCGTACGCAGATCGGCAATGTCAATGTTCTTTCGGGGCTTACAAGCCTGCAATTCCTTAACCTTTCCGGCACGCGGGTCAGTGACATCGGGGCTCTTTCCGGGCTTACAAACCTGCAAGAGCTTTACCTTCGTGACACTCAGGTGTCTGATGTGGGTTGTCTGGCTTCCCTAACCAAACTCCAAAGACTTGGCCTTTCCAGGACGAAGGTCAACGACATCGGTGGTCTCTCCCGACTTACCCGCCTCCAATGGCTTGACCTTACTTACACGTCCGTTAGTGATGAACAGTTGAACGAGCTTAAAAAAGCCCTGCCAGACTTAGTGATTGGTAATGCATGAATTAGGTTTGGTTCAGCATAGTGTTCGGAGCAACAAACTGACTGGCTTATTATACTTTTCGGCCCTAAAGCTTAATAAGGATTCGCTTATTAAAGAAGAGTTTAATAAGATGGGATTGGTTCCCACTACGACAGGTCGGTCGAAAGATCGCATAAAGCCTTTGGGCTAAGGAGTTTATAAGCATGAAGAAGAGCGATGATTACACGCGGCGGGGGTTTTTGAGAGCAATGGGGGCGGGAGCGGCGGTGTTGGCGACGGCGGGAGATCTGCCGGGGCGCGAACGAGAGGTTACCGGCAAGCCCGCCACACGTCTGGCGGACAAGCCGAATATCCTTGTGATTTTGGCTGATGACTTAGGCTACGGCGACCTGTCGAGCTACGGCGCGACAGATTTGAAGACGCCGAATATCGACAAGCTCATCGCTGCCGGGATGCGATTCGAGAATTTCTATGCCAACTGCCCCGTGTGCTCGCCGACAAGAGCATCGCTGCTGAGCGGAAGGTATCCCGACATGGTCGGCGTGCCGGGCGTGATTCGTACGCACGTCACGGACAATTGGGGCTACTTAGCACCTCACGCCGTGCTGCTACCCAAACTGCTCAAGCCCGCCGGATATCACACCGCCATCGTCGGCAAATGGCACCTCGGCCTGGCCTCGCCCAACACGCCGAACGAGCGCGGCTTCGATCACTTCCACGGCTTTTTGTGCGACATGATGGACGACTACTACAAGCACCGCCGGCACGACATCAATTACATGCGGCTCAACGGCGAAGAAATCGACCCGCAAGGCCACGCCACGGATTTGTTCACGCAATGGGCGGTCGACTATATCCGGCAACGGGCCGGTAAGAAGCAGCAGCGCGGGCAAGATGCCCGCGAGACGCAAGGGCGGGACGCCCTCGCCACGAAACCGTTCTTCTTATATCTGGCCTACAACGCTCCGCACACGCCGATTCAGCCGCCGGAGGACTGGCTCCAGCGCGTCAAGGCCCGCCAGCCCGGCATCAGCGAAAAGCGTGCGAAACTCGTCGCCTTGATCGAGCATTTAGACGACGGCATCGGCAAGGTCATAGCGTGTCTGAAAGAGTGCAGCGTCAGTGGCAATACGTTAGTGATTTTCACCTCCGACAACGGCGGCCAGCTCGGCGTCGGAGCGAACAACGGCCCCCTGCGAGCAGGCAAGCAGGACATGTATGAAGGCGGCATCCGCGTGCCGATGTGCGCCGTCTGGCCGGGCAGGATCACGCCCGGCTCGCGGAGCGACCGCGTGGCGCTGACGATGGACTTATACCCGACCATCTGCGAGGCGGCCGGGGCAAAGGTCGCCCACGAGATCGACGGCCGGAGTATCCTGCCGACGCTGTTCGGCAAGTCTCAACCAGCCGAGGACCGCGTCCTGTTTTGGATGCGTCGCGAGGGCGGCGCCTACAACGGCCGGGCGTATTACGCCGCACGCTACGGCGACTTCAAGCTCGTGCAAAACGGCCCCTTCGAGCCGATGCAGCTTTACGATCTCAAGGACGATCCGAAAGAGCAAAACCCGCTCGACAAAAAGCACAAGATGTATCAGAAGCTCTTTACCGCTCTTCGCGACCACGTCATCGAAGCCGGCGCCGTCCCCTGGCAAAAATAGTTTGTAGTGACGCCGTAAGGCGTTACTTCCAAAATGCCCTTACGGGCACACTACAAACGAGTCAGACAACGGAGAGGGGCTTGCGGTAGCTAAAACCTTGACTTTGATGGCGGCTTGCGGATACAACAAGGTAAACTGTTGCGACCAGAACAATTGCAGACACACGACAGAAGAACGCAGGAGGTACTGCTGAAATGAAACAGAGAATCCTGGGCACGTCGATATTCACGTTTACGCTTATGCTGTTGGCTTCCTCTGCCGGCGCCCAGACGGTGCTGGTTGAAGCGGAGGGATTTGCCAATCCGGGCGGCTGGGTTGTTGACCAGCAGTTCATGGACCAGATGGGTTCGCCCTTCCTGTTGGCGCACGGTCAGGGCGAGCCGGTCAAGGACGCCGCGACGGCCGTTTCGTTGCCGGCGCCGGGCAAGTACCGCGTATGGGTCAGGACGCGGGACTGGGTCGCGCCGTGGAAGGCGCCGGGAGCGCCCGGCAGGTTCCAGCTCGTCATCGACCGCGTTCCTCTGCCAGCGATGTTCGGCACGGAAGGGGCCCAGTGGCATTGGCAGGACGGCGGGACCGTCGAGATTGGCAGGACGCAGGCCGTGCTTTTGCTGCGCGACCTGACCGGTTTCGACGGCCGATGCGATGCGATTGTTTTCACGACCGACGTGAATTTCGTCCCGCCGAACGAGGGCGAGCCGATGGCGGCCTTCCGCAGGCAAATGCTCGGATTGGGCGAGCAGCCGAAAGATGCAGGCAGTTTTGATCTGGTCGTGGTCGGAGGCGGAATCGCCGGCACGTGCACGGCGGTCTCCGCGGCAAGGCTCGGCCTCCAGGTGGCCTTGGTACAGGACCGGCCCGTTCTCGGCGGCAACAACAGCACGGAGGTCCGCGTTCATCTGAATGGCGAGGTCAATCTGCCGCCATACCCGGCATTGGGTGGCGTGGTCAACGAGCTCGATACCGGGCTTCGCGGCAACGCCCAGCCCGCCGAGCACTATAACGACCAGCAGAAGCTCAATGTGGTCGGGGGCGAGAAGAACGTCCATCTTTTCCTGAACATGCACGCCGTGGCAGTCGAGAAGCAGGGCGACCGTATCGTTGCCGTTATTGCCCAGCACATTCAAAACGGCAGCCGGTCGCGTTTTGCCGCCCCGGTCATTGCCGATTGCACCGGGGACGGCAGTCTCGGATATTTGGCCGGCGCCGATTATCACATGGGACGTGAGAGCAGGGACGAGACAGGCGAATCGCTGGCGCCGGATAAGCCTGACAAAATGACGATGGGTGCATCGGTCCAGTGGTATTCGGTGCAGGCCGGCGCGTCCACGAGCTTTCCCGATTGTCTCTGGGCGATGTCGTTCGACGAGCAGAGCTGTCACTACCTGGTCCGCGGCGACTGGGACTGGGAGACGGGAATGAACAACGACCAGATCGCGGAGTTTGAACTCATCCGCGATCGCGCCCTGCGCGCCGTCTATGGCAACTGGGCGTACCTGAAGAACAAGAGCCAGGACAGGGCGAAATACGCCGACCGCAAGCTCGAATGGGTGGCGTATATCGCCGGCAAGCGCGAATCTCGCCGCCTTCTCGGCGACGTCATCCTGGTGCAGCAGGACGTTCAGCGCCAGAGGAGGTTCCCCGATTCGTTTGTCACGACCACCTGGTCTATCGACCTTCACTACCCGGATCCGAAGAACTCCAAGTACTTCCCCGGGGAAGAATTCCGTTCTATCGCGAAGTATGCCCAGATCAAGCCCTATCCGATTCCGTACCGCTGTCTCTATTCGCGTAACGTCAGCAACCTGCTGATGGCAGGCCGATGTATTAGCGTCACGCACGTGGCCCTGGGGACCGTCCGGGTTATGCGCACCGGCGGGATGATGGGCGAGCTGGTCGGCATGGCCGCTTCGATCTGCAAGAAGCATAACACCAGCCCTCGCGGCGTCTATGAGAATCATCTGGGCGAGTTAAAACAACTGGCCCGCCGAGGCGTTGGAACGTCAGCCGAAACGGGCGATGCAGCGTTTCGCCAGGCCCTGGAGAACGGACGTCTTGCCAATGAAGGGCTTCGCCGCTGCCGGAGGTTCGTCGAAGGCTGGCTTCGGTACGCCGACCCGAAGACCGGCCTGATTCCCAGAAACCTCGATCGGGACAAAGATATCTGGAACGCCCAGGATAGCGCCGCCGACAACTATCCGTTCATGGTTCTGACCGCGGCCCTGACGGACCGGGCGCTCTTCGAGGGCCGAATGCGCGACATGCTGAACGCCGAAACACAACTGACAAGCCGCCTCGGCAATCTGCCCGACACCTACTCGTTTTCCAAAAAAAGCTTCTTGGATTCGAAAGTGGACTTGGGCCGAATCATCTTCGGCTCGTCGGAGTACGTCAAAGACGGCCTGCTGCCCCTGACCGAATGGCTCGGACCCAGCCCGTGGTCGCAGCGCATGTTGAAAATCCTGGACGATCTGTGGGCCCGTGCGCCGGTAGAAACCGCATACGGAAACATTGTTTCGACGAGTCAGGAGATCAACGGCGAAATGCTCCAGACGCTCTCTCGCGTCTATTGGATGACGGGGCAGAGGCGATATCTGGAATGGGCCGTCCGTCTCGGTGATTACTACCTGCTGGACGTCCATCATCCCACCCACGACGAAAGCGCGCTTCGGCTGCGGGACCACGGCTGTGAAATCGTGTCGGGCCTGTGCGAGCTGTACGCGACGGTTCATTTCGCCATGCCGGGCAAGCGAGCGGCGTACCAAAAACCCATTCACCAGATGCTTGACCGCATTCTCGAAGTCGGCACGAACGAGCACGGCCTTTTCTACAACACCATCGATCCGAAAACGGGCCGGCACGACAACGGCCTGGCCGATACGTGGGGATATAATCTGAACGGCTTTTACACCGTCTATCTAATCGACAAGACTGAAGCTTACCGCCAGGCCGTTCAGAAGGTGCTCAGCAACCTTAACGATTACTACAGAAACTACCAGTGGGAAGGCAGCAGTGCCGATGGTTACGCCGATTCAATCGAGGGTGCGATAAACCTCTACAATCGAGAGCCGGTTGCATCGGCTGCGAAATGGATCGACAGCGAAATCAAGGTCATGTGGGGCATTCAGAAGCCGGATGGCGTCATCGAAGGCTGGCACGGCGATGGCAATTTTGCTCGGACCACCATTATGTACTGCCTCTGGAAAACGAGCGGACTGACCATCCAGCCCTGGAGACAGGACGTCATTTTCGGAGCCGTCCAGGATGGGGATACGCTCAAGGTCACTCTCGTGGCCGAGGGCAACTGGCAGGGCAGGCTCGTTCTCGATACGCCGCGTTACCAGACGATCATGAAGATGCCGCTGGACTGGCCGCGCATCAATCAATTTCCCGAATGGTTCACCGTCAAGGGCGACAGAAACTATATCGTCCATGACTTGAAAACCAATTCGAGGGCTTCCTACACGGCGGCGCAGTTGGCCGAGGGCATCCCCGTCACGCTCGATCTTCTGGCCGAACGTCACCTTATCGTGCAGCCGCGTTAATTGAACTCACGAAGCAGTAAATCCAAGGTCCAACATCACAGAACGGAATCTTGTCGCTCGACCCGTCGGTAGATATACGACACGTGACATACAAACCATATATAAGCGCGGAGGGTATTGCCATGACACAAGTGACTTTTTCTGAGACTCTGTGTGACGTCGCGAGAGCCACTCAGCTTTACTCGGGGCTTCGGCGAATGCCGCCGGGTACCAGGCGGGATCTAAAGAACTACGTGAAGGTTTTCCTCGGCATGGACGTCCCAGACAAACGGATCTGTCCCGGCCACAACAGCCCGATGGACTATCTCTGGGATCGCTTCACTGTCGATATTCGACCCGCACCGAACCCAAAACGCCGAGCGACGAGCGACATCATTGTTTGGGCGAACCGGGCAGGGGGCAAGACCGAGTTGGCCGCCGTTGCGACGCTTTTGGACTGCATCTTTAAGCCGAACTGCCAGGTCCGAATCTTGAGCGGTTCGGGCGAGCAGGCGGGCAGGATGTACGAATATCTAACCGGTTTTCTTCATCGCGGCTACGAGCCTCACCTCGCCGGGCCTGTGCTCAAGACCAAGTGCCGTTTTCTCAACGGCTCGGACGTCGAGGTCCTGACCCAATCTGCCACCAGCGTCCGGGGCCAGCACGTACAGAGACTCCGCTGCGACGAGCTGGAGCTTTTCGATGAGAACGTGTTTGCCGCCGCCAAGTTCACCACCCAGAGTACCGCCGACATCCATGCCGCGATGGAGTTGATCAGCACGATGCACCGGCCCTACGGCCTGATGCACAAAGCCGTATCCGATGCGGCCAAGTTCGATACGCCCGTCTTCAAGTGGTGCGTATGGGAAGTGATCGAAAACTGCCGTGATAGAAGCTGCTCGCAATGTCCCTTGTCGGGGGATTGCCAGGAAAAGGCCAAGCAAGCGAACGGTTATCTGAAAATTGACGACATCATCACGCAGAGGCAGCGGGCCAGCAGGGCTGGCTGGGAGGCGGAGATGCTCTGCAAGAGACCGTCGCGTGAAAATGTCGTGTTCGATGAGTTCGACACCGCCGTGCACGTCGGAGCCGTCGATTACGACCCGAATCTTCCGCTGTACCGGGCGATGGATTTTGGATTTGTGAACCCGTTTGTGTGCCTTTGGATTCAGGTCGATGGGGCCGGCGTTGTCCGCGTGATCGACGAGTACGTTCGCAGCCGCTCGACGATCGGCGTGCACGCGGTTGAAATCAAGAGCCGCACGCCGGTGCGCGAGGAGCAGGTGGCCGCGACGTTCTGTGACCCGGCAGGCGGAGGCGTCAATGACGTTACCGGTACCAGCGCCGTCCGCGAGCTGCGGGCTTTGGGGATTACCGTGCGATCCAGGCGAAGCGGCATCCTGGAGGGCGTCGAGCTTATCCGACGGGCCATTCGCTCCGGCGACGGCAAGAGCAGACTTCTCATTTCGCCCAGGTGCCCGCGACTGATCGAAGCGATGGAATGTTATCACTATCCCGAATCCGGCGGCGCCCCAGGCGAACTCCCCCTTAAAGACGGCCTCTACGACCACCCCATCGACGCCCTGCGATATTTCTTCATCAACCAAACCAAGCCAGAAAGAACCGCCACCCGGCGATATTGAATCCTAAACTCGGAACGCCGGTTTCGGCATTGTAAACAAGCATTTTCCAGAGACGGGCCCGCATTCCTGTCGGAAATTGCCAAGAATGTGCAAGAAACTGTTGACATTCCGCCGATGTGTTATATAATATATATAACACCGGGCAATCAGATACCGGTTTGAAATCGCTGTGAAAGGAGAGAACCATGAGAAACGCGAATTCGGGAGGAACATTTGGAGGGCTACTGAAAGAAATCAGGGTTAAAGAGGCTGATATTGGGTTGCGGGCGTTTGCCGACCTGATAGACATGAAACCCTCAAACCTGAGCAATATTGAGCGCAATCGCATTCCCCCGCCAGCCAATCGGCAGGCAATAGTGCGAATATGCGACGCTTTGGGGCTGGCCAAAAACGACCCGCGGAGGGATGAACTATTTGATCTGGCCGCTGGCGCGAAGGCTCGCATCCCCGCCGACGTCGCAGACGCAGTCAAGAATCAGCCTGGGGTGCCGGTATTGGTTCGGACCGTGGCGAACAAGCAATTGAGTGAAGAGAAACTTCTGGATCTGGCCGAATACATTAAGAAGTTCTATTGAGGAATAGATGGATGGACCCATCACATGCAAGGAGGTACACCAACGCCGAGATAGATCGAATGGTCGTAGATATTCTGGCGGAGGGCTTCCCTGATGGAATCAGAATACCCGTAGATATCGATAGGCTCGTTTATCGTCACAATCTGGTTGACGACATTGCCCCTGCGGAGCTCCTCGAAGATAAATTCAACGTGGCCGCGGTGCTGATCAGCAAACCTGACGGCCGCTTCGACATTTTGGTGGATGAGGAAACATTCGATTCACACCGTTTTCGAGCTAATTTTTCGATTGCCCATGAATTCGGCCATATCGTGCTCCATTCTCAAGTTTGCAGCAACTGCCGGACGGTCGAGGACGCGATAGCCCTCAGAAGACGAATTGAAAACAGTTATGATTTCATTGAAAGAAACGCCAACTATTTTGCCGGTGCGATCCTCATGCCTGTTAGGACGCTGCCCGAGGACGCAGCCAGAGTGTATGAAGCGCTGGTGAAGAAATATGGCTATGATACTGCTCTCATTCCTGATAAGCTCTGTTCGACTTTGGCTCGACGCTACGAAGTCAGTTTGCAGCCCATGAGCATACGGTTGAAAGAGCTTGGCTTGACCAAGAAAATCCTCGCTGCGTTGCGGTCGAGCAGCCCGTATCTCGATCCCTAGGTTCCCAATAATTGCTCCGCCGCAAGCACTTTCATGATTGGCTGTAAGCCGACGCGCTGCAAGCTTTCTTCATTAGACACACACGGCCTTAGATTTGTTGGTTGTTCACTTTGTTCGGGGCGGATTGGGTTTGGGGCCGGGGCTTGTTGCGGTGCGGAATCTCACGACGCGGTAGCTCAAGTGATCTGCACCGGCAACTAAAGGAGGAAATTACGGCTAGAAAAAGCCCGGAAGGGCCAATAGGAAAAAAGGATACAGGGCTGAGGTGCGGAGGGAGAGGAAAAAGCGAGATATCCTCAGCCCTGTGAATGTGCTTTACCAAAAACCAATATATCAGAAAGCTCTGCTGAAAGCAATACTATTCTTGAAAAAAAATGTTCGATGACGCCAAAAATACTTTTCCACCAAAACATTGTCAAAATAATATCCTATCAGCTTTCAGCATTACAATAGTCTCTGGTTTTTGCTCTGTCAAGTATAAATTATCAAAAAAATTTTCAATCGACCAAAAATATTTTTCGAGCCTTGATGAGGCATGCGGGATGGTCCTGTCTTGAATCAAATCTTCAGCTCTACAGCCGGCACAGCCTTTCTCAAATCTTGGAAAACAAAGTTGCCGGTGCAGGCGGATTGTCCGAGCACCGGCGCGAGAGACTCATGGTTGCGCCCCCTCTATACAGAAGGGGGACTACCCGACAGCCTGTTTTACGGCTCGAAAATGAAAAAAAATGGGCTGAGGCAAGGAGGAAAGGAGGGTCGAAAAACCTCAGCCCAGAATCCATTATTGGATACTACGCCTTTTCTGATTGGAAGTTCACTGAGTTCGCCAGCCCCAGGAATCTTCTCTCTGGCCCAGACCGAGCAACCTGAGCAGAATCTGCTTCATGGGCTGCCTGCTGCACGAGATAATCCGTATAAAGCCTTCAAGATGGGGCAATTATAAATAAAAAAGGGGCTGAGGTCAGGAGGAGGGGAATGAAGTTAAATACCTCAGCCCGTGGCTTTGTGTAAGTCCATACGCCCGCTGCTCCCCGAAGTTCGTCCTCTACAAAAAAAACATGGTTCTTCCGACTAACGGGTAGGTGAGCTTGCATAAGAAAAGACATGGCCTTACACTTCATGGAAAAATCCGAAGGGTAAAACCATGTCTACAAGTGTGCTCTATCATGTGTTTGGAGTGGCTTGGGGTCTTTGTGGCAAAAGGCGCCCAGAATTTGTGGAGGTAGTCGATACTTTTGCGGGCGATGGTTTCGGGGTCGGGGTCGTACTTGAAGACCTCGACGCTGAGCCACTTATCGTAGCCCACGTCTTTGATGGCTTCGGCGATGGGACCATAGTCCACCTCGCCCATGCCGGGGCCGTATAGGTTGGCGTCGTTGACGTGAAAATGACCGATGTCGGCGGCGCGGACCGAACGGATTGTTTTGGGCACCGGCTGGGCCTGCGAGCACATCGCCTTAACGTCGAGATGAATCTTGAAATTGGGATGATTGATCTGGCGGACCATTTTCATCCCTTCGGCGACGGTGTTGATGAAGTTGGTCTCGACGGTCGAGAGCGGCTCAAGACATATCGTCAGCCCCAGCTCGGCAGCCTGGTCCATGACGGAGCTGAGCAAATCAACGGCCCGCTGCCACGCACCCTTTTTAGTCTGTCCTTCGATGATGCTGCGCTGCTTGGGCGAGCCTAAGACCAGGACCTTGCCGCCCAAGTCGCTGCACAAATCAAGGAGGCAGGACAAGTAGTCCCTTGTCCTGCCCCAGATTTGCTTATCCGTTGTGGTCATGTGAAGGCCCGTCGGGCCGGCAAAAAGCCAGTGCAGGCCGACCGTTTCCAGGCCGGCCTCGGCGATGGTCCGCCGGACCTCTTTTCTCTGCGCGGCGGTGACCTCCCGCGCCGAGGGCGCCAGCGTAAACGGGGCTATCTCAATTCCATGATAGCCCAGCTTACGCGTAGTCGAGCAGACCTCGGCCATCGGCCGGCGCTCGAACATCTCATTGCACAATGCAAACTTCATTGCCAGTCACCGAAGAGTAACTGGTGAATGGTGATTAGTGAATGAGCCGCGATACGCGATTACCAATTACCAATCACCAATTACCTATCACGTCGTCAGACCTTGTCCGGCACAACGAACGGCTCGCGATAGTTCCGCTTGATGAACATGTTGGCCATCTCGCTGTACTCGCCGACGTATTGCTCCTTCTGCGGGTCCATCGTCAGCATCGGGCCGATGGTAATCGGCTCCTTCGTGAGGTCCACCTCGTTGGCGGCCAGGTGCTCGAGCATCCTGTTGAACGAGTCCGTCATCTCGGCGTTGTCGCCGATGGCGGCCTTGATCTCGTCTGGGGTCGCCTTCTTGCCCAGGCGGTAGGAGGTGTTGGCCATGTGGCACAGGGCGGCCGAGAGATGTCCCACCTCGATGTCGGCGTTCTGGTCGCTGCGTTTGTGGCTGCGCACGGCCTTGATGAAGTTCTCATGATGGCCCTCGCCGCCGACGCCGGCGTAGTCCTTCCCGGTGAAGGATTTGTCGGTCCTCTTGCCGTCGTTGTCGTATATCCAGCCGCCGCCGTCGCCGCAGGGGAAGTAGCCGCCTTCGCACTGGACGCAGTCGCCGATGTCAACACCGGTCCGGCGGAAGTTGTCCATGTTGCGGGCGCCCTTCTTGGTCGGCAGGCCGCGCACCTCGAAGATCAGCGGAGCGGGCTTATAATCGAAGAAAGCGATTTGGGTGTTGGCCGTTTCGCCGGCATCGCCGACGCCAAACCGGCCCCCGATGCTGAAGCCTCGCGTCGGCAGCCCCGGATCACCCAGCGCCCAGCGGGCCAGGTCCATCTCATGGGGACCCTGGTTGCCGATATCGCCGCAGCCGGTGTTCCAGACCCAGTGCCACACGTAGTGCAGCTCCTTTCGTTGCAGCGGCGTCATGTCGGCCGGGCCGCACCAGAGGTTATAGTCCACGGTTGCCGGGACCGGGATCGGTCCGTTAGTCCCCTCGACAATCCCGTTGGTCCCGGGACCACGGCCTTTGTAGCAGAAGCCGCGAGCCCACTTGATCGCGCCGATGTTGCCCGCGTGAATCCACTCATACGCCGCCTTGTGGGCCATGGAGGAGCGTTTCTGCGTGCCGATCTGGACGATGCGATCGTACTTGCGGGCGGCCTCGACCATCTTGCGGCCTTCCCATATCTCATGGCTGGCGGGCTTTTCGATATAGACGTCCTTACCCGCCTGGCAGGCCCAGACGGTGACAAGAGCGTGCCAGTGGTTGGGCGTCGCGGAGGTAATCGCATCGATGCTCTTATCCTCCAGCAGCTCGCGAACGTCTGTGTAGGTCTTGAGCTTGGCACCGCCCGATTTCTCGAAGTCGGCGGCCCTTTTCTCCACGTGGTCACGGTCGGCGTCGCAAATCGCCACAAGGCGGACGCCTGGAATCTTGCTGAAAATCTTCATGTGCCCGCCGCCCTGGCCTCCGACGCCCACGACGGCGATGCGAAGATCGTCATTGGCGCCAAGCACGCGGGACGCCGATCCGGCCAGCGCCAAGCCGGCCCCGACGGCCATCGAACTTTTCATAAAATCTCTACGACTTAGCTTGCTCATAATACTTCTCCTAATTTGGAAAAAGGTTTTTTCTGGTCATTCGCTCGGTCTATTTTGTCGCCGCGTACTGGCTGTAGTGCTCGGCCACTTTACCCTGAATCTGGTCGCCTTTGTGGAAGTAGAAGCGGTACTTGAACGTCGCGCTCTGGCCGGCGGGAATCTTGAAGTCGCCGACTCCCGCGGGCTTCTTCTCGAAATCGTGCACCCCGAACGGATTGACGGCGAACAGGCCATAATCCCGCACGTGCCACCACGTCGGATGTTGCGGATTCGAAGGGTGATCAAAGATCGCCACGCCGACCACCTGGTCTTCGACCGGCCCATAATAATCGACCCAGGCCGCGCGCTTGCCCCAGGTGTCCCCGTCGGTGACGCCCTCGCTGTTGATGATATGGCCCTTGCCTACCGCACCCTTGAGCCGCATCGTCGAGGCCAGGCGGATTCCCATCGAGCCTTCCTTCGTATCTCCAAAAACGACTTCTCCTTCCGAGGCATGGATAGTGACGTCGAAGTCCATCATTTGTCCGTCCGGCGTATTGTAGAAGCGATGCGTGCGCGTGTCGGTGCAAACCAGCTTGCCGTCCGGTGCGACCCACTTATTCTGCGACTTGATCACGCCGACCTTCGGTCCGGAGCTGACTTCGAGGAATTTGTCGTGGACGATTTTGCCTTTACCGTCCGCCCAGAAATCCACGCCGTTGACGGCGCCATGCGTGAACCAGAGCGATTTGTGGTGTGGATGGTCGGGCTTATCGCCGCCTTTATCCAAATCCGGATTCATCGGGTAATGCCGGATGACCGGCACGCCCGTCGGCCCGATCACGGGATAGAAGAATGGACGGTATTGCTCCTTGAACCTGTACTCGGTGAACAGTTTGCCGTTGACCGTGACCGTCAGCTTGTCGGCAGACTCTTCGATCGAAACGCCGCCCTTGGAGGCTGCGCCCACTGAGGCATGGGCCTTGGCCAGCATCTGGTCCCAGACCTGCCGCTGTTCGGCGAGCGCCTTGGCGCGATCCTTGGGCTCGGTCCGGGCTTCCAGCAGAATCCACCCGTTGTAATTCACTCCAGCGAACAGATTGATCAATTCCTGATAAGGATAGTCGTTTATGTTCAGCTCACGAACGTGGACCGTATCGCCGAAGCGGGCCTTGACCAGATTGAAGTTATACTCCAATCCCTCGCCTTCGAGGTCCTGCGCATTGCAGTTCCAGCAGACGCCGACGTTGGGGTGCGTGGCCACGTCCATGATGGCCTTCATGATAGGAAGCCTTGAGCAGCCGCCGTGGACTTCGAGGCGGATTTTCTGGCCGTGGTCAGCTCCGAACTTGCCCAGCTCATTCAGACTCTTGCCGATCTGCTCGATGGTCTTCTCTTGCGGTACGCCTTTGGGCAGATCGTTCGGCTTGACCTTCACGCCCAGGCCCCCGATATCGCGCGAGAGCAGGACATACGCCTTTGCCCCCTCGATGTCTTTGGCGAGCTTGTCCTTTTCAGCGTAATGAAAAGCGAAGTTTGTCCCCAGGCCCACGAGCGTCACGGGGCTGTCGGCGAAGCGTTTCTTCACCTCCTTCCGCTGCGCAGCGGTGAGGTTCGATTCGACGCCGTGGGCGTGCTCCGTCCGCAGCTCGACGCCGGGGACCCCCGCCTTCTGGCAGTTGGCGATCACCGTCGGCAGGTCCCAGTCTTTGCCCCACTGGTAGGTGACCAAGCCGAATTTCATCCCGGAGCCGGGGGCCGCCGATCCCGCAGCGAACACTCTGCTCAGCGGGCCGGCCGACACCGCCGCAGCGCCAAGATACATTGACTGCTTCAGGAAATCACGGCGTGTGCTAATGATTGTCTTCATCTCTTTCCTCTTTCAGTAATTCCGGTCTCCATGCGAAAGACCTTTTCCTTTTTGGCCGAAGACCAAAAATCGGCTGGATCCTCGGGACACCGCCCAAGGACCTCCACGCTCGCCCGCCACGCGGATCAGCGGGCCTGTAGTCCACAACCGTCCCCACCAAAAGCCGAAAACAGGATTATCGTGGTCTAAGCCCTGACTGTCAAGCGATTTTGGGGAAATTCTGCGAAGTGCGGCAATTAGCCTGGCGGACACGTCGGACAGGTCCGACGTGCTCGGCGCAGAGGCAACATGGGAAAACCCATCAATCCGGCTTTCCTTAGACGGACCGGACCCATCCTACTTCTTCCCGCCAGCCATGCTCACGAGGCTGTTGGAAATGGCTTGGGCCGCGTGCGCGTTGGCAACTATCTTGCAGCCCTCGGCCATCACCTGCCGGGCTTTTTCGTCCTTCATCAACCTCTCCAGCTCCTCCCACAGCCACTCGGAACGCTCCTTTTCGTCGGGCACATCATTGACGATGACCGCCGCACCAACCTCGACGAGCTTGCCCGCGTTGAGGTATTGATGCCTGTCCTTATGGTACGGATAGGGCATGCAGATGCTCGGCACGGCGGCGGCGGCGTATTCCGCCACGCTCACCGCCCCGCTTCTGCCGATAACCAAATCCGCCGCGGCCAGCAAATCGGCCATATCATCGAAGTAGCTCAGGACCTTGTGCCTGATCTTGACGTCGCTGTAGTAGCTGTCCACCTCGTCGTAGTTGTTCTGGCCGGTCATGTGCACGATTTGCCAATCATCCGCGAATGCCTCCAGCTTGCCCAGGAGCGAGCAGAAAGCGCTGTTAATATTCTGCGAGCCGCTCGATGCGCCGGTGACAAGCAGAATCTTCTTTTGGTCGTCGAGACCCAATTGCCTTATCGCCTCGTCCGGCAGCGGATTGGCAAAGCCGCTGCGCAGGGGGCAGCCGACAACACTGACTTTCTTTGCCCGTCCGGCGAAATAATCGGCGGTATCCTGGAACTGCACGAAGACCTCATTGGCTAAGCGGGCAATCAATCGGTTCGCCCGCCCGGGCACAATGTCCACGTTGATTAACGCTATCGGGACCCGGCATTTGTGCGCCGCCCAGCACACAGGCGCCGAGACGAATCCTCCGGCGCCGATGACGACGCTGTTCCAGGACTCGCCGATCGCCTCCTTGGCGGTGCTGTAGCTTTTGCGAAACGATTTGTAAAACTCGATGAAGCCTTTAGGCCGGATGGAAAAACCTTTGGCCGGAAGGGCGCGGTAGTCGAAGTGCGTCTGACCGAGGATGTGTTTATCGATGGGCCGGTCGCTGCAAAAGAAATGTATCCTTGCCGCCGGCTCGATTTTGGCGATCTGCTCGGCCACGGCGATGGCAGGGTAGATGTGGCCTCCCGTCCCTCCGCCGGCAAAGAAGAAACACTTATCGCCCATAGTCCAAGCCTCCCTGCCGATTTTCGATTTGCAATTCTTGCCACTAAGTCACTAAGACACGAAGAACCTGATGTATTGTCGGTTGGCGTCTTTGTGCCTTCGTGGCTACATATTTTCCCGAACCCGACGTTCAATGCAAGTGTTTTCCGGCGGTAAAAACAACGGGGCCTGTACCGAATCAGTTGGTACAGGCCCCGAATTGATACAAACCTTCTCAGTCGCCGCCGACGATGTTACTTGCTTGGGGGCGGAACATAATCACCTTCGTAGAACCGTACGCCATCCACCCAGAAATCGCAGGCGGCAAAGGCAATGTGGAATGAGAGGTTCGCCGGCGTCACATTGGAGGAGAAGACAGGCGTTGTTAAGCTGTACTCGGCCCATTGATCGGTTATGGTAAAATCCTGGGTACCGTACCCTGTCCATGGGTTCTCTCCCAACTCAGGCTTTATACTGATCTGGGCTGTACCCTGTTTACTCTTCAGGAAGACGGAAATGGTGTATTTCATGCCTGCCTCAAATGTACCCAGTGAAACCCCAAGACCGGCATCCCAGAAATTCGCACCCGCCTTTGGGAGGACAACATGCAGAGCATACTTTCCCTCTTTCGGAGGCTCGGGAATCGCTGCGCCCGTCAAGGTCTCGACCACGACTCCGCTAGCGCCGAGATCCACATTGTTGTACACCCACCACGGCTCGAGGGCTCCGCTCTCAAAGCCGCCGGCGGCGAGCAGGTTAGCGCCTGATGCAGCGCGGTAAACCCGGATGTCGTCGATGGCGAGCACGCCGTTGGCCTCGGGCTGGCCGGCCAGGTCAGCGATGCCGATGACCAGCTTGGTGACGGCCGCCAGATTCACGCCGGCAAGTTGGTCGAAGGGGATCTTCCATTCCTTCCAGTCTTCGGCTGTAAAGAGCGTCGAGTCAGGATTGGTCACCTTCGCCGAGACTCCCGCGCCATCCCCGACGATCACGTACACCTGACCCGCGAAGTTGGCAGGACTTCCGTGGATGTAGAGCGTCAGGGTGTTGAAGCTATTAATGGTCCAATCCTGCGGGGCTACCCAGGCGCGCGTGGCCTCGGATTGCACCTTAGCACCCGAGTTGTCGAAGAAAAGCGGCATGGCTTGTGCGCCGCTGTGGACAACCGTCCGTTCCGTATAAGGAGGAAGCGCATTGCCGACAACGGCACCGTTTGTCGTGGTTCCAAAACCGTCAGCCCACGCCCCAAATATCGTATGGCTGGCGGGATCAGGCGGGTCGATGTCATTGTAGGACTCAAAGTCATCTACAACGATGAAATTGGCCGTGGCGAAGTTCCAGACGGGGCCCTTCCACGGACTGTCCGGGTTAGCCTCGTTGACTTCATCAACGCGCCAGTAGTACGGGGTCCTGAACGCCAGACCGTTCGGATCGAAACGGGTCCCGGTCTGCTCGGAGAAGACCACGTTCGGATCGCTGGCCTTGTTGGCATTGCGGACTTTGGCGGCATCGGTGCCGAAATACACCTGATGCTTCGTGGCAAATGCCCCCGCCGTCCAGCTCAGCTTGCTGTCTATGGGCACATCGACCGCCGCATTAGCCGGCCGCGGATTCAGAGGCACTCCGGCGCCGCTCAGTACCATGTTGTCGAGGTAAAAGAGCGACCAGCCGGTATAAGAAGAGTTAACGTTGCTCACGATACGCAGCGTCATCCAGGTGACCCCTTCCAGATTGTTCATCTCCGCCAGGCGAGGTCCATAGTCCCAGGTAGCCGTTACGGTCTGGTCGCCATCATCTCGATCCCAACCTGCGCGGACCGGCAGTTGAACCCAACCAGCAGTCCAACCATCGCCGCCGCCCTGGAGAACCGCGACGATCTCATTCCACTGCGGAACAACATCCACAGGCCAGTCGGCGACCAATCGTGTAATGTCCAGAGAGATCCTGGTGTTGGCCTTAAACTCATCCACAAGGTTGGCGTCCACCACATTTAGTTGCAGAATACTATCCTGCCAACCCCCACCGTTCTGGAGAAACACATCGAGGCTGTAGTTGCCTAAAGTCACGCCATTGTGGTCGTTGAACACAACATCGGCGCCTCCGCCTGCGACCCAGCCATCCAGGGCCTGTTCCCAGTTACCTATGACCACGTCGGTGCTCTTGCCTGTATCAGCCTGCGCGGGGGTAACCACTTGTATGTTATCGACGTAGAACTTGGTCACCGAGGCACCGTCCAGGTTCGAGATCAGCGCCAGCTCGAACCACCAGATGCCATCGTCCGCTGCGGCAATCTTGGCCGTCAGGGCGTCCGAAAGCGCCCAGGTCAGCGTATGAGGCTGCCCGTCGCGCGGCAGGTCTTGCGAGCCAAGGTCCTGCCAGCCTATGTTGTTGTTGGCGCCGGCGTCATTGTTGTTCTGCGCGTTGACAACCATCCCCACCTGCATCCACGGCGTGGTCATATCGGCGGCAAAAGCGGTCACATCGGCCGTGACCTTCGCGCCTGTCGTCCCCAGCAGCGCACGATGGGGCTTGGCATCCAGCAGACCATCGATGTGCCAGCCCCCGGGGCCGTCCACCTGCAGCGCCTGCGTTCCAGTGGTGGCGCCGATTGTCCCGAACGACAGGGTCATGCCGCTTCCCGGCCGCCAGCCGTTGAGGTTGCCCTCAAAATCCCCTACCACAACACCAGTGGACGGAGGCGCCGAAGCGCCGCTCAGTTTGATATCGTCGATGTAGATGTTGCTCCCAGTAGTGTTATTAGTGGACGAAACGGCGATCTCTATTGAGTAGCGCAGATCGTCTCTGAACTCCCAAGCTGTCTGGTCGCCCCACGTGCCTTGCCAGCCACCGGCGGCCTGGCCAAGGATCGAGAGGTCAAACGTTTGCTCATGCCATTGGCCATCGGCAACCAACACGCCCCAGAGCCCGTTACCGTACCAGCCGCCGCCACTCCAGGATTCGGTGCTCGATATCCAGTGGCAGACAAAGTTTCCGGCGTTAAAATCGGGATCATCGATGCGATACCAGAACGACAGGGTAGTAAAACCACCCGCGGCAACATTAGCTTGATCCACGGTAAAGTCCCGTGGCGAAGCCCAGCCGCCCTCCTGTTGTCCATTTGCGGCCTCGTCAATCGTGACGCGCAGGGATTGGCTGCCGCCGCCGCTGTGGGTCTCGGGCGAAACAGTCGGGGCGGTGCCGTCTTTGAGGCCTCCCCAGCCTTGAGTACCCGTCTCGAAATCGTAAACCACATCGCCATAAGCGGTGGAGATCGACCCCAGAGCCAGGACCAGAGATAGCAGGCAAATTGTTTTCTTACTCATGACAATACTCCTTCCAAAAAACTAAGCCTAATTTCGTCGTGCCTTGGCCACACACCAAGACATTTGTGTACCTTCTATACGCGCAGAAAGCCCTCGCCTTCCGCCCAAGATTCGCATGAACACTACAGCCAGTTCTCACAGCCTGATTTGGCCCTCACTCCTCTCCTCGAGAAACCTATTCAGGAGATAGTTCCCATGAACCAAACCCACAAGCTCCATCTACCTTATTTGTAACAGACCGCTCGTATCTCTGTCAAGAACAATCCGGCGGCTTTTCATTTTTTTGAAAACCTACTGAAACACTGGGCATATCTGCTCGACGGAACCATTCATATTCCGTTGCAGAACCTGCCGATATTCATGTAGTATTAGCCACGAAGGCACAAAGTAGAAACGTATCACGTCCTTAGGGTCTTGGTGTCTTGGTGGCAAGAACTGAAAATCCAGAGTGGAGCTTGGAATGAAGAAACGGATTTTACTCTCGACGTTGCTGTTGATTGTGCTTGTCATCTGCGGCTGCAAAGCCCCGATGAAAGAAGAACAGAAGATTTCGTACGACAGGCCCCTGGCGCCGGGCCAGCTCGCCTTGCGGAAGATCACGAACCCGGTGGAAATCCCCGATTTCACGATGGCCTGCCTCGACCTGGACGAGCTGCGACAGTCCATCAACCACAGCCTGGACTACCTGCGGAAGCCTTCGAGCCAGCAGTTCTATCCCATCGGTGATATCACCCACGACCGGGTGATTGAGAGCCTTGAGGCGTTCGCAAAGCTGCTGGATTCGGGTCTGGCCGGCGGGCAGTTGAACCTGGCCATCCGAGAGAAATTCGACGTCTATATGTCCATCGGATGCGACGACCACGGGACCGTGCTGTTCACGGGCTACTACACGCCGATCTTCGACGGCTCGTTCGCCCGCACCGAGCGCTTCCAGTACCCGCTATACAGTCAGCCCGACGACCTGGTCAAAGATTCCAAGGGCGAAATCCTGGGCCGGCGGATGTCCGATGGACAGATCGCGCCCTATCCGCCGCGGGCCGTCATTGAGGGTTCGATGATGCTCCGGGGCAAAGAGCTGGCCTGGCTCAGCGACCCGTTCGAGGTCTATATCGCCCACGTGCAGGGTTCGGCGAAACTGCGGCTGCCCGACGGCAAGCTCGCCACCGTCGGCTACGCCGCCAATAACGGCCACGAGTACAAGAGCGTCGCCCAGGAGCTGGTCAAGGACGGCAGAATCCCGCCCGACCAGATCAGCCTGGCCGCGATGATCGATTACTTCAAGCAGTACAAGGACCAGGTCAACGCCTACGTCCGGCGAAACGCACGATTTGTCTTCTTCAGGAAAGAAGAAGGACAGCCGCTGGGCTGTCTGAACGAGCCGGTGACGGCCTATCGCAGCATCGCCACCGACAAGTCGATCTTCCCGAGGGCGTCGCTGGCGTTCATCACCACGACGCTGCCGCGCCCCGTGGGCGGCCAGCCGGTCAAGCAGCTCTACAGCGGCTTTGCCCTGGACCAGGACGCCGGTGGTGCCATCCGCGCGCCGGGCCGGTGCGACGTCTATATGGGACAAGGTGACATGGCCGGGCAGCTCGCCGGGCATACGTACCAGGAAGGCCGGTTGTATTATCTGTTTCTCAAATAAGAGGTAGGTACTGTGTCGCGGGCATCCTGCCCGCGATTCGAGGGCGGGACGCCCTCGACACATTGCCCACCGACCGATCTAAAGAAGGAATCTCAAAATGGCTACGCGAATACTCTTGTTGGCGATCCTGATTGTCACGGTGTTTTCGCTGCTCGGCTGCGAGACCGCCAAAGGACTCAAGGAAGACGCCCAGTTCATCGGCGACAAAACGTATGAGATAGTGGACAAATAAATCATGACGGAACACCTGGACCGACGTCATCCATCCGCGGGACGGCTTCAAGTATGCTTTCGAAAATGGGGCCGACTTCGCCTGCGTCGGAATGCTCGATTTCCAGGTCATCGAAGACGCCCTGATCGCCAAGAACGTCCTGACCAAAAACCTGAAAAGAAGCCGCCCCTGGCGAGCGTAGGACTCGCCCATGATGGATTCCGGGACTTGTCATTCCCGCGCAAGCGGGAATCCAGCAAATTGGTGCGATTCATCGCACCCTACTTGAACTGTCCAACTCCTTGAACATTTCTTGAACACTCGATGCCTCGTGCAACTCTTGCCCTCGCTCGGATTTCTCAATCGTCCGCATCGTCAGCTCGTTGGGAATCTTCACCTCAAATGGGATCCCTTTGCGAAACACGATTTGCCGCAGGTACAGCGAAATGGCTTCGCTGAGCGTCATTCCAAGCTCATTGAGAACACTCTGTGCTTTGGATTTCGTCTCCGCGTCCACTCTCGCGTGAATCATCGCCGAATTTGCCATGTTGCTCACCTTGTCATTATGTGTACCATCTGTGTGCACATTGTCTATACATAGTATACGCTTACTATCGGCTGGTGTCACCAAAAAATGCGGGTATCTTGGAGGATTCTTCGAGAAATGCTGTTCCTGGCCTGAAAAATGCCTGTTTATGGGGCGAGCTTTGCAAGGAATCTCCTGAACAGCAACCTCAAAAAGAGACCATCCATCGAGAGCCTAAGACCGGCCGTTACGGCTCGAAGCTCCACATATCGACGGTCATGTCATCGGCGGGCACCCAGGCGACGTGCCAGTCGAGATAGAGGCTGTTGCAGCCGTTCTTGTGGCGGGCGCGTGCGACGCGCCGGCCGTTGGTGATGTCGTGGTTCTCGGAGTCGGGCAGGTGGCTCGGACGGAACACGTCGCACCGCGTGACGTCCCGGTCGGTCGCCTTCTTGATGATGGTCCGCCAGGAGCCGTCCTCGTTGTCGGCAAGGTATATGATGGTGGCCGGACGAGGGCAATCCGTGAGCTTCGTCGGCGTCTGCTGCATCCCCCCGCCGCTGCGGCCCCCGCCCCAGCCGTTGACAACGAAGCAGACGGTCTGCTCCTTGTTCGGGTAGCTCGGGCAGCGGAAAATCTTGACGGTGCGGTAGTCGTCATTGACGGCCTTCTGCGCCAGAAAAGGCATGAAAAGCTGAAACCACGGCTTGATATTGCCGCCCCACTCCGCCGAGCGAGGGATGAACAGGTCATACTCGCCCGCATAGAAATTGGCCGCAAGGCCGATCTGCTTGAGATTGCTCCGGCAGACAACGTCCTTGCCCTGCGCCTTGGCCTTTCGCAGAACCGGGAAAAGGATGCCCATCAGCAACGCGATGATGGCGATCACCACCAGCAGCTCAATCAGCGTAAACCCCGTGAGAAATCCTCTCCTCGCTGCATTAGAGATATTCATTTCTAACGGGGTAAACCCTCGACGTTCGTCCATCTTCATCGGCGCCTGTCCACCTTTCTGCCCCGCCATTATACCACAGTCCCCGGCAAGGCCGCCAAACGAAATCCTAACCGCAGATGAACGCGGATAAACTTGGCGCGGCTTCGGTGCGCTCAGCCGCAACCAAAGGTGTAGCGAAGGCGGCATCTTGTTCGACCGCAGCTACTGCGTGTGGCAAGAACATGCCAGGCGTATCCCGCTCTGTGGTTTGCGGTCCC
>Ga0214473_10000497_pt1 | contig 55462 bp, 41 predicted proteins | sample RVTome_7_FD_203509 | JGI IMG/M metagenome (GOLD analysis project Ga0214473, IMG submission 203509) | Soil microbial communities from uranium-contaminated site in the Upper Colorado River Basin, Wyoming, United States - RVT98D197 | ecosystem: Environmental > Terrestrial > Soil > Contaminated >... | reverse complement strand
GGGGGCATTTAAGAATTGATTTTACGGTAGCGTAAAGGATGGAAAGAAAATAGAATGAGGTATCCAAAGCTGGAGGATACCTCAATGAAAAGCACAGAAGATTTTAATGATTTTGGAGAATTTCGCAAGAGAGGAATGGAGGTCATGGAGGAGGCGATCAAGGCAGTATGGGAAATGGCGAATGGAGACAATCTTGTCGATCTGGACGCGATGCTTCGCGAAGAAGCTGGGAAGGTATTCAGGGAACTCATGGGGATGGCGCTCAGCGCGAGGGGCGGGAAAGGGCGATGTGGAAACGAGATAAGATGTCAATGTGGAGGAAATGCCGGCTTTCGTCAGTACAGAGAGCGCAGGCTTGAGACGGTGCTTCAAGGAAAAGATGTTGATGTAACGGCAGCCTATTATTTATGCGCCAAATGCCGCAAGGCAACAATCCCGCTTCTAAGAGAAATGGGAATAGGAAGCGATGGAGTTACAGTCAGTCTGAGGGAACTGGTTGTTTTGGCAGGGGCCGTAGATTCGTACGAGGAAGCTTCGAGCATCCTGCTTAAGAAGATGAGTGGCATCAATATGGGATCTGTCAGGATTCAGATGATGACGGTGGCGGAGGGTGAGGCAGCGGGGAAATACATGGAGGAAACGCAAATCGAATGCGGGGATGAAGAATCGCTTCGTGTGGAGATTGATGGGGGCATGGTGCATGTCGATGACCGATGGCAAGAGGTCAAACTTGGCGTCATCTTCGGGAGCAACAGCCCGATGGAAGTCTCCGACGGCAGGACAAAGCTTATGAGAAGGGACTTTGTTGCTGTGCGGGGAGGACCGGAGGAACTGGCCATAAAGATGGAGAAATGTCTTCCCGCCAACGTCGCATCGAGAAGGGTCGTTGTTGTGGGCGACGGCGCAAAATGGATCTGGAACTTCGCCGAGGAGCAGTTTCCGAACCGCGTGGAGATTCTGGACTACTACCATGCCGCCGAGCACCTGAACATCTGCGCTTCCGTATTGTTCGGGGAGGGTTGCGAAAAAGCCAAAGCCTGGGTTGATGAACAGGAAGAGCTTCTTATGGCCGACAATGTGCAAGAAATCATAGCCACGCTTGAAGCTCTTTTCAAAACCCTGAGAGCATCAGCCAAACGAAAAGCGGTTGGTTCCTTAATCGGTTATCTTAAAAACAACTCTCGCCGCATGCGCTACAAAACCTTCATCAATTCGGGACTCCCCATCGGAAGCGGCGCTGTGGAAAGCGCTGTAAAACACCTCGTACAACAAAGAATGAAAGGCCCGGGCATGCGCTGGCATTCCAAAGGCGCCGACTCCATGCTCAATCTCAGATGCATCTTCCGAAGCACTGGTAAATGGTCAGACTTTTGGAACTGTAAAAAAAACGCCTTGAAAGCAGCTTGAAAATCAATTCTTGAATGCACCCAAGGAGGGCGGGAGGATGGTAATTCAGGGTTTGTTATGATAAGATTATAGGGGATGGGATGGAAACAGATAACCCGTCCCTGAATCTTGCTAACGGAGGCCTGTTAATGACAAACGGTACAAACCCAGATGGACGCAAAAAAGAACTTGTGAAAGCTGGGGCTTTTACGGTAATTGGGGGAGCAGTAGGAGGAGTTATTATTGCGGTAATTGGCTTCGCTGCTGCCGGTACGGCAGGCGTTGATTCTGGAATTACCGCTGTAGCAGTACCCGGTGGTATTGCTACCGGGGCGGTAGTAGGTTTAGCAGCTTACGGTCTTTACCGGGCATGGAAACGTACGTAATTTGTTCACACATTGCCGGGGAAACCAAATTCCGGATATTAGTGCTTTTCTATGAGGAATCCCTGGAAATTATTTCGCAGTCGATAAGACTGGGAGTAATGCGTCGCCCGTCCGACAGCAATATTTAGCCGTGGCTATTTTTTTAACTGAGTGAGGGCAGCGGGGCATGGGGGAGCAGGAGCGGGTTTCCGGGGAATTTTTTGTTGCGGGGCTTTACAAATTTTAAGCAATATGGCATCATATACTATATAGAAACCATGTTCTTAAAGGGAGGGACATATGGGTTTTTTATCTGAGATTTTCGGTGCAGGTTCGCCTAAGGAAAGAGAGTTGGTTAATAACTATGCTTCCCAGTTTGAAACCATGGGATTTCCGCGCGCAACCGCAAAACAAACTGCGAAGAAGTTGCTTTCCCATGCCAAACAAATGATGCAGTGGGGAGTGAAGGGCCGGAGTTTTCCCGATCAATATGTCAGTGACCTGGCGCAAATTGGGAAGGAAAACCAGGGGTTGGCGGAAATTTTAATAAAAAAGCGTGGCGACGGTGTCCGGGATGAGGACATCATCTGGTGGTGGAGCTTGCCGGCCCTCGACAGGTACATGATGCTCGCCATGGATAATTTACACAGAATTGCTGCGCATGATAGCGCTATAAGCAGTGGATTGCCCGAAGTCGAAGCTAATAAGGTCGTCTGGAAACAACATCCATGCTATGGTGAACCGGACGAGGAACACGACACCCAGGTTGGTGAAGACAGGCCAATACCATTTGAGTTAATAGACCGGGTCAATACTTACATTAAAAAACGAAAGGAAACCGACGCGCAGAAGTTTGAAAACGAAATGGAGCAATCGACCAGTTTTAACGCATTGATTAGAAATGAAATCAGGGCGGGTAACCTGTGATGCATGGGTCAGGAGAGATTGGGAGGTAGAATCCCGGCGTGTGGTTTGCAGGATTACGGGCCGTCCTCACAACCAGTGCGAGTCTCAACCACAATATGTGGCGCCCACAAGCGGAGTGAGTCCTCGAATCATCCCATGTGGCGCCCACAAGCGGAGTGAGTCCTCGAATCATCCCATGTGGCGCCCACAAGCGGAGTGAGTCCTCGAACGTAGCTTGTGGGTGTTGAACAATAGTCAAGCCTGATCAACACCCACAACCTACGCCCTGCTCCGGTTGTGGGCGCCACCATCGATTTATCGAAGCTGAGCGAGATGGCTGGGTCGGGGGAGTAGGGTCGGGGGGACGGATGGAGATTCAGGATTTGTTATGGTAGAATGATCGGGGATGGGAGGGAGAAAGAAAACCTTTCCCTGAATTACTCGTGAATTTTCTCGGATCCCGATGGCGCCTGTACAATCCGTCCTCGGATTTTACAGGTGCCTCATCTTATATAAGTCGAGGCTGGAGGTTTACGTGTATTATCAGGACTACGGGAATTACCCCGCTCGTCAATACAAGCCGCTTAAACAGCGCGGCGGATGCCTTTTGACATGGCTGATCTTTACGATCGGGGGGAGTTTTATTTTAATATTCTGGATTCTTGGTGGCGGACCGCAGAAATTAATTGATATATTGACAGCCGCAGGTGAAACGGGCATACCTAATTTCCCATCCTGGTATTGGCCTGTTGGTGTCATTGAAAATATCGGATTTATAATCAGCGGGATCGGGATCTGGATATGGAAGAAATGGGGCGTTTATCTCTACATAGTCCTCGTAATAATAGGGGCGCTGATCACATTTTTAACAAGTGGCTTAAGTTTTAACGGAATATTCGGCACGCTTTTTTCGCTTGGCATTGCCTGGTTCGTGGTAAACCCATATTTTGAGGACATGGAATAATATTCATAAACCATCTCCACGTCGGGTGCAGGAGGCGGGTAGGGGATGGATATTGACGGATTATCTCGGGGTCGGGGACGCCTTCGCGCGGACCGTCGCACGTGAGGGATTTATCAGACCCGCCACGGCGCGCCTTAGGGCCCGGTCCGACGTGGCCCTTAAGGCGCGCCGTGGCGGGCGGACTCCGGACCGATGTCGCAGGATTGGGCGAACGCCGGGGTCGCGATGTCCGGGCTAGGGGGCTATGTCCAAGATTGTGCATTAGATTAGACAACTCCAAGCTCCGGGAGATTCCAGGAGGATTGAGAGATGGTGGGTGTCGCTTGGAGTCGGTACAGGGGAGATCGGGTGGCGCCTACAAGCGGAGTGAGTCCTCGAAATCCCGGGTGGCGCCTACAAGCGGAGTGAGTCCTCGAATCATCCCATGTGGCGCCTACAAGCGGAGTGAGTCCTCGAACGTAGCTTGTAGGTGTCCGGATCCATAAATGGATTGTTGCGGTTTTTTGTGGGATGGGTTAGAATTTACACGGATCGTAAAGCGTGAATGATTTATCAGACCCGCCACGGCGCGCCTTAGGGCCCGGTCCGACGCGGCCCCTAAGGCCCGCCGTGGCGTGCGGACTCCGGACCGTTGTCGCAGGATTGGGTGAACGCCGGGGTAGCGATGTTAGGGCTACGGGACTGGGGATGGGGGGATGGATGGAGATTCAGGATTTGTTATGGTAAAATGATCGGGGATGGGGGAAATACATAACCTGTCCCTGTATTTCTGTATTTCGGATGGAAATACATAACCTGTCACTGTATTCTGTCCCTGTATTTCGTCACTAAATTTCGTTTTGGAGGACCATATGACTATAATTTATGCCCGGGAAAAATTTTATTTAGCTGTGGAACATGCTGCCACAAGCACCGATTCACTTCAACAAAGGCTTTGTGATGCATTCAGTCGGAACATCGATAACGTTCAGAGAGAAGGCTTAACACAAGATCTTTGGGTAAGGGTTATGGCTTTAAAAAGGGAATTAAATAAAAAACCTGCAAAGGGCAATGAAGGAACAATTATGGCTACTACCGCGGAAATGACGGACGAGGAAGCAACAAGCGCACTAGTAGAAATAGTATCTATTTTCGGTGAAATCTGTAAGCTGATAAAGTAGTCCCTTAGCCCAGTATGCCGACCGGATGGAACTGCCTAAGACTTAGGGATGGTGCGGAGTCCGACGTGGCTGACTCCGCACCGATGTCGCAGGATTGTGGGAACGCCGGGGGAGCAGGGACGGGGGGACGGATGGAGATTCAGGATTTGTTATGGTAAGATTATGGGGGATAGGAGGGAAATTGATAACCTGTCCCTGAAGTTGAATAAGTATAATACATGGTTCCATAACCCGGTAAAATCACGAACAGACCGGTGGTTTTACTAGAGGTGGGCCCAAAGTGAGTAACATATGAAGACTTGGATAGTTCAGAAAACTGGTGCGTCAATGATGACGGAACATATCGGAGTGTCATTCGGGTATGAGACATTATTGGTAGAGGCCAAGGATGCTGAAACCGCTGTTCGGCAAGCATATGAACATTATGGGAAGCTTAGTGAGCCCGTAATTATAATGACACACGGTTTGCCAATCGCTGCCATGGAGAGTGGGGACGCATTTTTCTGTGCTATAGATGCAGACGAAATTCTGGAGGCCTACCCAGAATATGCCAATTCACCACTTATGGAAGAGATTTTGGCGTTTAGAGATAATATGCAGAGTAATGAGGATCCAGGGGGAGGAAAGCGACAGAGGAATAAATGAATTGGAAATTCTATAGCCATACTTGTGCCAACATAACCGCAAAAGAGATCCGTTCGATAACCCTCGCGGTTATGACCATATGAGTTCCGTAACCCAGCAATCCAGTTACTCGGAATGGTTTGGGAAAATTCGGAATTAATCGTGAGCGAAATGCCGGCAAATGAGATGCCGTCAAATAAATACAAATCTGGAGGAACAAAAACCATGTTAGTAAAACCCAACATTATCCTAGCTGCAATCATTGGGCAGCTAATATTTACAAATGCTGTAAATGCGCAAAGTATAGATTACGCAATAGAACTGTATAAACATGGACTGTCTAGTGAAGCGAAGTTAACCTTTATTCAGATCCTTTACGAAGAGGAAAGTACCGATTTTGAAATGGGTGAATCGTTATACTGGTTAGGGACTATTGCATTCACTGAAAACAATTATTTACTCGCGAAAGAAGATTGGGCAAGGTTGATTTATGAATTCCCTAATTCCAATAGGATTGTGGAAATTACCGATAATTTGAATATTCTTGAACAGCAGCTGGCTGAAATACATAAGGAACAATTCACATTGTCGATTGCACTGTCATTTATAGAAAACGGAGATTTTTGGTGTAACAGTCCTGAAGAATTTCTGATTGGCTTACCTTCTCTTACTCATTCAGAAGATGATGTGGAAATGGGTATATATTGGTATGACAGAGTCATTGCTGAATTTCCAGGTACTCCTGAAGCAGAATATGCATACGTCAGGAAACTTAAGGCACTCCGAGGATGGAATGCTCCCATTGGAGGATATGGGGGAGGAGGAGCAGAACTTGACCCTGAGACTTATATGCCTCAATTAATTGAAGCTTTTAAAGAATTTGAAGCTGCATTCCCAGAAAGTATTTATCTTCAACATTTTCGTTATCAAATAGCAGAGCTCTACTGGTACCCAATGAAAGACTGGGAGAATGCGGCCAAATGGTGCAATATTATTATTGAAGCTGCAGGTGGGGAGACAACTGATTACTCCCAAATGGCGGAATGGATTATTCAAGATATTGGGAATTAGTTCGTAGCCCGGGATGCCAACCGGATGCATTTGCCAAACCCTTAAGGATAGTACTGAGGCTTACCGGGATCCATAAATAGATTTTTACGGTTTTTCATTGGGCGGATTGTGGTTTACAAGGCCTGAGCAATTCTTCCCAAGGATAAACCCCTTTGAAAATCATTGCCATACATATCATTCAGGAGCTTGCCAATTTTGTATTGTTCCTTTGTAATATAGAGAGGCGCAAAATTTGGGGCTGGAATATAATACCTTCCCTCATCGACTGCAACAATATGGATCCTCTTAATCAAGATTCCATGAAAAAGGAAATCCAAGAGGAAAATCGATGCAGTCTCATTAGGGAATTGTTTGACCCAATCGAATTGATAAGATTCACTATCAGCCCCCCACGCCATCGCTACAGCGATGTTTGGCTTATATATCGCAATTGTGGAATGAGAATTGGGCTCCAGAAAGTCAACCTCTCCGCTGACTTGATGTCCTTCTATTGTGAATGCCGGAGGCTTCTGGCCAAATGACCATTCATTCATAGTAGAGAAGGAAATGTTAACTTCGCGGATCCAATCTTCATGAGAGGAATCGTAAATAAGTTTAATAAATTCGTCGTAATTCATTTTGGACATCCTGTTGATCTAGGTTAAAATAAAAGGCGCCTCATTGCTCAGGCGCCCATATTTATAGCCCACAAATTCAATTTTGTCAATCTTAATAATCCATTCCACCCATGCCGCCCATGCCGCCGGGAGGCATCGCGGGACCGCCCTTCTCCTCAGGCTTGTCCCCGATCAGACACTCGGTCGTCAGGAGCATCCCCGCGATACTCGCCGCGTTCTCGACAGCCGCTCGTGTGACCATCGCAGGGTCGACAATGCCGGCCTTGATCAGGTCCTCGTACGTGTTCGTGAGAGCGTTGAAGCCGAAGTTGGTGTTCTTGCTCTCGCGTACGCGCTCGGCGACAATCGCGCCCTCGACTCCGGCGTTCGAAGCGATCAAACGGAGCGGACCGGGAAGCGCCAGCTTGACGATATTGATGCCGACAAGCTCGTCGCCCTCGGCCACGAGTTTCTCGACCGCGCTGACGGCGTGCAGAAGCGTGACACCGCCGCCCGCGACGATGCCCTCCTCGACAGCCGCGCGGGTCGCGGAAAGCGCGTCCTCGACCCTGTGCTTTCGTTCTTTAAGCTCGGTCTCGGTCGGCGCTCCGACCTTGATGACCGCAACTCCTCCGGCGAGCTTGGCGAGGCGTTCCTGGAGCTTCTCTTTATCCCAATCGGACGTCGAGCGCTCGATCTCGGCCTTGATCTCGGCGATCCGGCCCTTGATCGATTTCGGTGCGCCCTTGCCCTCGATGATGGTGGTCGAGTCCTTGTCGATTTTGATCTTTTTGGCGAACCCGAGCTCGTCGATCTCGATGCTCTCGAGCTTCCGTCCGAGGTCCTCGGTGAAGAACGATCCTCCGGTGAGGACGGCGATGTCGCCCATCATGGACTTGCGCCTGTCGCCGTAGCCGGGAGCTTTCACGGCGGCGACGTTTAATGTACCGCGGAGTTTATTCACGACGATGGTCGCGAGGGCCTCGCCCTCTAAGTCCTCTGAGATAATGAGGAGCGGATTGCCCTTCTTGATGACCTTCTCGAGGATGGGGAGGATGTCGACGATGGCCGCGATTTTTTTCTCCCACATTAATATATAACAATCTTCGAGAACGGCTTCCATGTTCTCTTTATCGGTGATGAAGTAGGGGGAGATGTAGCCCTTGTCGAACTGCATGCCCTCGACGAATTCGACCGATGTATCGGTGCCCTTGGACTCCTCGACGGTGATGACGCCGTCCTTGCCGACCTCATCCATGGCGTTGGCGATAAGCTCGCCGATCTCGGGGTCGTTCGCGGAGATCGCGGCGACCTGGGAGATGGCAATCTTGTCCTTGACCGGGATGGCTTTGGCAAGGATATATTCGACTGCGGCCTTGGTGGCGCGCTGGATTCCCTTTTTCATGATCATGGGATTCGCGCCGGCGGTTACGTTCTGCAGGCCGATCTTGATCATCGACTGCGCGAGCACGGTCGCGGTGGTGGTGCCGTCGCCGGCGATATCGTTGGTCTTGCTGGCGACTTCCTTCAATAGCTGGGCGCCCATGTTTTCGAACGGGTCCTCGAGATCGATTTCCTTCGCGATCGTGACACCGTCGTTTGTGATGGTAGGGCTGCCCCATTTCTTTTCGAGGACAACGTTGCGTCCCTTCGGCCCGAGTGTGACACGTACCGCGCTTGCGACCTTGTCGACACCGGCCTCGAGCTTGCGTCTCGCTTCCTCGTCAAATGCTAGCATCTTAGCCATTTGTATTTGTTCTCCTTTTTTTTCTTAATTGTGAATTTTGAACTTTGGGAGCGTGCGACGCTCAGTTTGTGATGGCGAGGATATCGTCCTCGCGGAGGATGATGTACTCATCGCCCTCGAACTTGATGTTGGTTCCGCCGTACTTCGAATGGAAGACAGTGTCGCCGATCTTGACCGCGACCGGGATAAGTTTGCCTTCATCGGACACACGTCCGGGTCCCACAGCGACGACTTCGGCGAGCTGCGGCTTCTCCTTGGCGGTATCGGGGATATAGATACCGGAGGGAGTTTTCTGGTCCGACTCTTCGAGCGGTCTGACGACGACTCGGTCGGCGAGGGGTTTGATATTCAGCTTTTTGGCTGCCACGAATGGTAACCTCCTTGGCTTTTGTCTAGAATTTTGTTCTTCTCTAGCACTCTCTTATTGAGACTGCTAATGCAATGAAGCTTAGTATAGGAGACTCAGGATGTCAAGAGAAAAATGAAGAAAAATGCCTGTGAATTCTTAGTGTAGCGCTGACCTTCAGGTCGGCTGGATCGGGGACGTCCCGTCCGCGAAGGAAGATGCATAACAAGGAAGTTTTAAAATGCCGACCGGGAGGTCAGCGTTACAGCCGACCAAAGGTCAGCGCTACATCAGATGGGAAATAAAAAAAAAACCGACCGCTGGAAGCAGGTCGGAGCTGATAACCATTTGCTGGAAGCAAATGACACGTGAGGAAGCAAATGACACGTGAGGAAGCAAATGACACGTGAGGAAGCAAATGACACGTGAGGAATCAGATTATCAGGTGATTGTCGGGAAGTCGTCGACTGCGTCGTTCTCGGTCAATCTCTGGAGGCCGGTGCCGTCGCGGTTGATGCGGTAAATTTCGTAGTTGCCGTCGCGGTCGGATGTGAACACGATCACCTGGCTGTCCGCCGAGATGCAGGGATTTCCTTCCCAGGATTCATCGAACGTGAGCTGGGTCCGGGTGTTCATCACGGTGTCGAGGACCCAGATGTCCGAATTGCCCTCGTGGGAAAATTCGTCGGCATCAGTAGCTTCCTCGCCGAGTTCATCCTCATCCGTTTCAACATCTTCCTCGATCGGTGTGTATGTTCCTCCACCGCCACCCATTCCGGGGTAGGGAAGCAATCCGGGGAGAGCTGCGGGATACGGGTAATCGGATGATGCAGGGATTCCCGATGTAAATTGGGAATTTGGGAGAGAATATCCGGCGTCGGAGACAGCCTCGACTCCTTCTTCCGCAATTTCATCGGTGGGCTCTTCTTCCGGGATGTCGACAACCGAGGCATAAACAATGAACCGTCCAGCGGCACATACGCTCGGATGCTCCTCCCAGCCTGTCATATTCTCGGTAAGGCGGATCGATTCTCCGCCATCTCCGGGAGCCTTGAAAATATAGGAGAAATTTCCGGTACGTCCGGTGAAGTAGACCCAGTCGGATCCGCCTGCGAGGGCAGGATTTTCGTCCGGCTTGGGACTTTCGGTGATGCGATACTGGTACTCGCTTGCGTCGAAGGAGAGCGTGAATACTTCCATGTTCTGGGTGTCTCGCTGCTCGTAGGTGGAGATTGTACCCCGGAGCGACGAGTATGCGGCGAAAGTGCCGTCATGGCTGACCACCGGCTCGAGCTCGTCGTAGATCTCGTTGCGGGTCAGTTTCTCCTCGGCGCCGTTTACGAAATAAAACACGTTCCAGTATTTTCCCCAGTTTGTCTCGACCAGGTGTGTGTACAGGAGCTTGCTGTTATCGGCGGTGACGGACGGGTGTGTGCAGCCGAATTCGGTGAATCGGACGGCCTCATCGCCCGTCAACTGATAGATCGCGGTGTCGCCGTCGCGATCCGACTCAAAATAGATGGCGTACGCATCGGACTGTGCGGGTCGCGGCATCACCATTAAAGCAGTGACCGCCACAATGCCCAGCACAAATAGAAACCGGGAGTATGTCCCCATAGCTCAAACCTCGCGATGTGGATTGGTACTTCAGCACATGGTAAAATATCACAATGTCACCGCCCTTTTCAAGCATGAAGCACGGTTATGGTCGTTAAGAGAGGTTGGTAACGGCATTTTCGTTGACTGACCGATAAATCCCGCCAAATTTCCGGAGGTTTGTTTTGCCGGGGAAGCCACAAAAAAAAACGATAGATGCGACACCGGCTGGCCAGTCGGAAAATTTAAAACTTCCTGATCGGTATCCGGCATGGATAATCACAGTCGTCGCTTTCTTATTTTATTATTACTCTTCAGAGCAGACGATTTCCTGGGTTCATAACAGCCAGGACTCGGGCGAGCTCGCGACAGCGGCGGCGGTCTTTGGTATTCCGCATCCCACTGGCTATCCTGTCTATACATTAATTGGTGGATTACTAATCAGGTTGTTTTCGTCGACAGATCCGGCACGTGTGATGGTTCTTGTCTCAGTGGTGTCAGCGTCGCTTGCGGTCGGATTGATCGCGCGAGCCGGAGCGTTGCTGATTGTTAATTTATGGAAGGGGGGTCCGATCACAAATAATCGTGCAGCCTGGCTTGGAGTGCTGGGAGCGGTGTTCGCATTTCTAAATCCGGTACTGTGGGAGCAGTCGGGGATATGCGAGGTTTACGCTCCTGCTGTTCTGCTTCAGGCAGTCGGATGGTTCCTGCTTGCGAAATATTTATATTACGTCGATTCGGGAAACGAGAGGGGAAGCACGGTTGCTGTTGTGTCGCTCGGTATTATTGTCGGATTGATTATGGCGCACCATCTTGTCGGGCTTGCTTTTATTATCCCGGTCGCTGTTATTTTACTGATCCGACGGCCATACAAACCCTTGTTATCATACGGGCTCGGGCTGATATCGATTATTTTCGGACTCCTTTTCTATCTTTACCTCCCAATAGCGAGCAGCCACAATCCAGCGCTCGACTGGAGTAATCCGGAGACTTTGGGAAATTTCATAAAGCATGTCACCGCAGCCCAGTACCAGCATAGATTCAATCCATCGCAGATCGACCGTTGGGCCTGGATTCAAAATATACATATAACCGAGTCTGGGGTCCTGCTTGCCTTATTTTTTATCCTGGCAGCGTACATTTCGATTTTTTTCTCAGGAGTCAACAGGTCGATTAAAGTGCTTCTGTGCTCAGACCTGATCCTGTGTGTCGTCGTTTATGTTTTTTCATTGGGCTACGGTGTCAAGGACGCTTATGTGTTTCTTTACCCGCTGATTGCGGTCGAGACATTAACAGTTACGATCGGGATCGGCATCATTGTCAGTCTGATTGATAAACTGTCGAGAAAACTGAGTCTTGTTCTGGTAATTGCCATGGTTTTTCTTATCCTGGCGACACTGATTTTGAGCAATCAGGCTCTTCTGGTCGGAAGGCGTGGATTCGGCCCCACTGGTGGGGCCGCAGCGGAATTCGCGCTCAGGGAAATCAATCGGCTGCCTGAAAATTCAGTTGTGATTGTCAGCTCGGACGGGCATTTCAGCGCGCTGCTGTATGGTTCGACATGCGGGATTAAACTACCCGATGGGAGGACACTCGAACCCAGAAAGGATTTGCTGATACTTCCCAAATTCTGGGCTTATACGGAATGGTATCACGAAAATCTGGTCAACTGGGGAGTGGTGAAAGATCCGGAAAAGCTTGAAAAGGTCCGGAGGCTTCCGGAGAAGGAGTCGATAGCTGAATTTATAAGGGTTTTAGATATGGATAGGCCGGTATACATCGATATCGGGTTGGATGACGATTTGAATTCCTTTGATGAATTAGCAGTCGAAAAGGAAGACGGCAGGATATTGCATCGGGTGAGGGTCCATTGAGAGATGTAAGGTTTATAATTTGAGGCACCCACAAAACCGAGGACGGTTGTGTGGGCGCCATCGGGATGTTCGGATTGTATGGGCGCCATCGGGAATAATATTACCTCAATGTTCGGATTGTATGGATGTGAAATGGGTGTGTCTGAGCATTTTTTACGTTGGACATGTTACAATCCCTGGGTTAAATCGAATAATTCCTGATTAAGTCCCAGTATCACTTCTTATGTTGGGACATTCCGGAGGAGCAGATGCGTAATTACTTCTGGCTTATAATAATCCTGGTCCTGACAGTTGGATTGATCGCTTGTCCGGCCAAAGAACAGACGCCCGAACCGACTGATCAACTGTCTGCCGGTAACGGTGATGTGCAGCCTGTTGCTGACGAGGGGGAGCCGGTTTATGGGGGCATTTATCTTTACCCACTCGACACAGATCCACCGACATTGGATCCTGCGATGGTCACAGATACAGTCTCGTCGGCGGTTGTCGGATCGATCTTTGACGGGCTCGTAAAGATCAGCCCCGACGGCGAATATGTGCATGCGATCGCCGAAAGGTGGGGAGCGAACCCGGACGGCACGGTCTGGACTTTTTATCTTAAAGATAATGTGTATTTCCATCATGGAAAAAAAGTAACCGCCGAGGATTTCGCCTATTCATTCAGGAGGGTTCTGAACAAGGACACCGCGAGTCCGAGAACATGGGTGCTCGATAAAATTCTCGGCGCGAAAGAATACCTTGCGGGCACTGCGTCTGACGTGGCCGGGATTAAAGTGATCGATGAGAAAACACTGGAGATCACACTTGCGGAGCCGTTCGCGCCGTTTCTCGGCCTGATGGCGATGTCGACGGCGTTCGCGGTACCGAAAGATATTGTCGATCAGTACGGAAGAGAGTTCGCAAGCGATCCGAGTAAGATTTCGGGCACCGGGCCGTTCATCCTCAGGACATGGGATCGCAAAAATTACCTCCTTCTCGAATCGAATGAGGAATATTTCGACGGAAGGCCGTATGTCGACGGGTTGAAATATTTAATCCGCACGGAACAGGTCACAAGGCTCCAGGAGTTCAGGTCGGGGAATTTATTCCACACGGACTTCCCGCCCGAACTGTATCCCGACATCAAAAAGGACCCGGTCGAATCGAAACTTGTCGTAAGGCGTCCACTGATGGATGTCTACAACCTTGGGTTTAACTGCCAGAAGCCTCCGTTCAAGGATAATCCCAAGCTTCGTCTTGCGTTCAATCATGCCATCGACAGGGAGTTTCTGATAAATAATGTGCTTGGCGGAGTGGGAACACCGTCGAAGAGCATCGTCCCTCCGGGGATTTTCGGGTATGACGCGGGCCTGGAGGGTTACGAATACAACATACAGACCGCGAAGGACCTCCTTGCCGAGGCGGGATATCCGAACGGCGAGGGGCTGCCGGAAATCACCTTATGGTTCGACAGCCGGCCGCCGCGTCCCGACATCTGCCAGACCGTACAGATCGACCTCGCGAAAATCGGGGTTAACGTCAAATTGAGACAGCTCGAATGGGACCCGTTCCTCGAGGCGGTCGATGCTGGCGAGCCGGAATTTTTCCAGCTCACATGGCTTGCCGACTATCCCGATCCCGAGAACTTCCTGTATGTCCTCCTCGATTCAAAACAGTGGGGAAAGCTCGGCAATGGCACACGTTACAGCAACCCGCAGTTTGACAGCCTTGTCGAGGAAGCCGGGAGAATTACGGACCAGGCAAAACGATGGGACCTTTATGGTCAGGCGGAGAGAATCGCGTTCGACGAAGCTCCGTGGCTGCCCCTTTATTACAACGAATGCGCGATACTTGTGAACGAGAAGGTCAGGGGGCTTGAGATAACGGCTCTCGACCGCGCGCCGATACTTCCGAGCGCCGAGATTGAGAAGGTCTGGCTTGTTGAGGAAGAATAAATAATCGGGGACATATTCAATGCTTAATGTCTGAAGCGTGTCCTCGTTTATTTTTACGTTCAATTTATTTCGTACGCATTTTTCCTGCTTTGAATCTCTCGACAGACCTGTCGTACGTCGCCTCGATTTCATCCTGAAAAAAGCACGCCGGAAGCTCGCCCAGACGTCGGTGCGAGTGGAGGCATTCGCAGCACGTGTATTTCTTCCCGCAGGAGTATGTGCAGTTGCAGTACTGCTTGTTGATTTCTATGTTCGGGCAGTTCTTGGCCATAATTTTTCTCCCCTTTTATTCAGAAAGCAGAAAGCCGCTCTAGGACGGCGGTTCAAATTTCGGCCCATCGATTCCGCCAAGCCTCACATCTCCGGTATGATCCGACCACAAACTTTCGATCCTGAAAAATTTCGCGTCCTCATCGGCGGGACTGACCTCGACAACGAACCCGGTCGGACCTAAGACATGTTCGATTATGTGTATTTCAGTCTTTGTCTCGCCGGGAAAATCGGGTTTCAGATAGCCGTGACGTTTCAGCTCCATCATCGACATGTAATGTCCCGACTCGGAATTCGCGTTGGATTGCGCAGTGATGTAAGCCTCGATTATTTGATACGGCTCGTTGTACATGTCGGCGCGCATTCCGCCCCAGATGATGTATCCCCAGATCGCGATGCCGGCGATGGTCGCGAGGAATGCCGGTAGGACAGCTTTCCTGTATGGTTTGAGAAACGCCCAGGCTATGGCTGTCACGACTCCAATCGGGGGAAATACCATCGAGGCAATGATTAATGTTCCCATCAGGCAGCCGCTTGCTGGATGGACCGGTTCAGCGCGTTTTACTTTCTGCTTTTCTTCGGGATTTTCACCGCCGTATTTTTCCAATTCTGGTTTGGATTTGCCCTTGCTGGTTCCATTTTCAGCAGCTCCGCCACCGTAATACGCCGGTTCTTCTAAGAGTTTTTCAGGATCCGGCTCAGCGCCGCTGTCTTTTCCGTGCGGGGACTTTGGCGATGTCTCAGGGAGTTTTGCGCCGCACTTGATGCAGAAGCGAAGCTGCGGGTCGTAGGGATGTCCGCACTGAGGGCATGTGAAAATATTTGCAGCGTTGGTCACGGGAGTAAATATACAGGAAAGAGAAGTAAATTCAATATTACGGGCGGTGACAGGCACCACGATTTCGCCTGTCGAGATATATAATAAAGTGAAGATAATCGTCAGGCGAAATCGTTGTGCCAGTCCCCGCTTACAAGTCCCCGCTTATAAAAAATTACTTTTCCGGGGAGCCGTTACGTATCCATTCAATGACAGCGTCGAGATCGTCGTCGGATAACTTGCCCATGTGAGTTCCATCGGCGATTTTCTGAATCAACGAGCTATTGTCGGGATCGCCTGAGGTAATCACGCCAGCATCAAGCAGCGACTGATACGACGTCAGATCGAGTCCGCCCATCGCGGAAGCCCCGTGGCAGCCTGTACACGCGGTCGCAAAAATTCCGCCGATTCCGGAATCCCATGTAAGGCCTGATGAAGCCGGTGTTTCAGGCTGACCGGAATCGCTTTCCGAAGCACCATCCTCATTTTCTCTGGCGCCCTGAAGAATCCAGTCGCGAATCATCGAAATTTCTTCCGGCGTGAGAGAACCGGGATGGTTCTCAGCGTCGATTTTTTCAACAAGACGGCTCTCATCGGGATTTTCCGGCTCGATCAGATCGGAAGCCATTACGGATTCGTAAGTCCGGAAGTCAAAACCGGCTGCCGTTGAGGCTCCGTGGCACAAAATGCACTTATCGGCGAAGATTTGCTTAATATCGGCGTCCCAGAAATATTCCGGGATGTCTGTCGATTGTTCGACGTCCTCAGGTTCGGGTTCAGGCTCCGGTTCCGGGACTGCTGCGGGTGCGCCACCCTCAGTACGGGGCATTCCGTTACGAATCCAGTCCCTCAGACGGTCGAGGTCGGCATTGGAGAGCGATGCCGGATGTCCGCCTGCGACCATTTTTTGGATAAGCCTGCTTCCTGCCGGATCGCGGGAAATAAATACGCCTGAGGAAATCACTGAATCGTAATTAGTCAGATTAAGTCCGCCCATCGCCGTCGATCCGTGACATCCGGTGCATGAATTGAACAAATCTTTAATCCCGGAATCCCATGCCGTTCCGCCGGACGATTCAGGTTCTTCAACTTCAGGCTCGGGTGTCGCACCGCCGCCTTCCGGCATGCCCGCGTTTATCCAGGCTTTTACATTCGCGAGGCTCTTCGCGCTTAATAATGCCGGGTGGCTTCCGGATTCCATTTTCTGTATAAGCCTGCTGCCCGCGGCATTGCCTGATCTGAAAACGCCTGAGCTTACCGCAGTGCTATAGGAGGACAGATTGAGTCCTGCCATTGCTCCCCCGCCGTGACATCCGGTGCATGAACTGAATGCCGAGGAAATCCCGTTGTTCCATGTGAGTCCGGGTACAGCGACCGGTTCTTCTTCCTCAGGCTCTGGTTCCGAGCCTCCACTTCCCTGCGGCATGCCCGAATTAATCCAGGCTTTTACTATTTCGAGATTTTCCGCAGACAGGACAGCCGCGTGGCCCCCTGCCTCCATTTTCTGAATGAGCTTACTACCGGCAGAGTCACCGGATTTGAAAGCCCCGGAATCAATCGCAGTTTGGTATGTAGACAGGTTCAACCCACCCATTGCGCTGGAACCATGACATCCGGTGCAGGACGAGAAGATTGCTGATATACCCGAGTCCCAGTCGAGGCTTACATCAGCCGGAGCGGCACCTTCGGGCAGGTCTTCGGGATTTTCAGGTAATCCGGCATCGATCCATGCCCGGATTATTACGAGGTCAGGTTCCGGTAGGATTGCCGGGTGTCCGCCAGCTTCCATTTTCTTGATCAGTTTACTGTTTCCAGAGTCACCGGATTCGAAAGCTCCGGACGCTACCGCGGTTTCGTACGATGAAAGGTTGAGTCCAGCGGTAGCGCTCGCTCCGTGGCAGCCGGCGCAAGCCAATGAGAAGATATTGGAGACGCCTGAATTCCAGGTCATTACCGATGGAGTAGAAGTTTCAGCGACCACAACATCGCTTTCGTCGAACGGAGCGCCGTGCCCGATCCAGATGTGAATGAAACTCATGTCGATCAGGTTCAGTTTTTCGTAGTGGGTTCCACGTTCCATTACAACTATAAGCCCGCTGTTGTTTGGGTCTAATGGAACGATAAGATCCGACTTCATGGCGGAAACGTATGACGTCAGGTCGAGGCCGCTTGGGGAATTTGGACCATGACATCGCACGCATTTATTCTGGAAGATTTGACCGACAACAGATTGCCATGTGATGTACTCAGTATCGTACTCGCCCTCGAATCGTCCCATTTCCAACTGCCCATTGGGTTCGGGCGAAAATACGGTTACGTCCTCAGGGGCTATAATTCTCGCAATCGAGGTTTCCTCAAAGTATGCGAAGTAAATGACCCACCACATTATAAGGATACAGAGCAGAAGATAAGTGGGAAACATGAACTTCCAGTACCTTATGGAGGCTTTCGGGTCGGGATCCGGTTCGCGCTTGTAACCGGCCATGATGTCCGCCAGCTCGAGAGGATGCTCGTGAGCCATTTCGTCTTTTGTCATGTAGCCGGTGAACATGCTCATGTTGAGATTTTTTATCAGGACGAAATAGAAGTGCCAGACGATGATGGCCAGGACTGCCAGAATCGCCTCGAGCCCGTGAGCAGCTTTGGCGGCAGGGATGACCTCGCCGGGCAGGTAACGTGTCGTGGCCAGCGGGTTCCACATCATGAAACCGGTGATTGCCATCAGGAGAGTTCCCCAGACAAGTGCCCAGTACTCGGCTTTTTCGGCGAATGTGTAGCGTCCTTCCTTCTGGCGTTGTTCGCTGAAACCCAGGTTGTAACTGAAAGCCTGGAGAGCGTTCAGGGCATCCTGCAGGTTTGGAAGCAGCGGGCTTTCATGGAGTGTCATGAAGGAACGATATCGAGTGACTCCGAGATGGAACAGCGTCTCAATAATTAATATGATTGCGCAGAAATGATGGACGTGCCTTACATTCTCTATTCCGCCGAAGCCCTCGACGATCCATTGGGACACCACGCTGGTGGCGAAATACTGGGCAAGTCCGGTAATAGCTAATAAGATAAAGTTGACCGCAAGGATCCAGTGCTCGATCCTGTAACCGATTGGGAAGCGAAGGAATGTACTCGATCTATCCATGGAGCTTCCCCTTTCGCTTGTCGATCCTGGTGCGGAAGTAGTCTGAAACCACGAAAACGAACATACCGCCGATGATTCCCGGAATCGCGAGCCTGTAGAACCAGGTCACGAAAAAGACAAGCGGATATTTATGGACATCCGGACGGTAATGCCCCATCCACGCGCTCGGGAAATTCGCGGTCGCGGTCGGATGGCACTTTTTACACGTCCTAAGCAGATTTTCCTTCATAACGGTAGAGCCAGGATCGTCCGGACGTCGAATGTCGTGAACACCGTGACAATCCACGCAAACCGCCTTGTCGGTCTGTTCGGTGGGTTGCGTTTCCTGATACAACTTGACGGTTTTTCCGTGGAAGTCATACACCCAGGAATTCATGACATCAGTATTTATTCCGTACTTTGCCATCAGACCCTTGTCTGAATGGCAATTGCCGCAGATGTCGGGGGAGAACAGGTGAAAGCCGGAGTTCTTGGGACCGACTATGTGATGAGCCTGGTGGCAGTCGATGCAGTTGGGGACTTCTGTATTGCCTTCCGCGAGGAGGGCTTCGCCATGCACGCTTTCGGCATAGAGGTCGAAAATTTCCGAATGGCAATGCCTGCATGTCTGGGACGCGACCGGTTTGAGTTCGTCGAGAGACTTGGTGTCATGGGCGCCGTGACAGTCGGAACAGACCGCAGCCTGGACCATGCCTGCTTCCCTGGATAATTCATGCGCGTTGCCCTTCAACTGCTCGGCGACATCGGTGTGACAAAAACCGCAGGCTTCATTTTTCTGAGTGGTGTACTCGCGATGGTCAATTCCCGCGGGAAGAGCCGGGTGCGGGAAGGTGGAATGGTCGAAGTGGCATTTCGTGCAGCCGATCCCGACTCGTCCGTGAATGGAGTTGTCGAAGTATTGTTTATCGACGCCGAGGGGAAGGGTTTCTCCGGACGGGAGCATCGAGCTCATTCCGGGATTGCTGTGGCATCCGAGACAGAATTCGTTGGAAACGTCGGAACTTCCCCCCAACTCCTCAGCGTCTGCAGTGGTCGCAAAGATTGCCGGGATCATGCAGCAAAAGAAAATAAATAAGAAAACGTTTACTTCTTTCACGGGTCCGGCAGAGCTTATTGCTGACTTTTTTCGTTGCATAGTTTAAACCTGCAAAGAACCGGGAGTAGTGTAAAATCGGTATTTTCTCGTATGTGAAATCAAGCACTAACATATTTGCTCTCGCAAAAACATTAAGTATGCTACCATAATCCTGACGCGCAATCAAATGCCAGTGTTTATGGCTGTTTCGCAAGAAAAATTACGTAAATAATACGGTCATTATGCTAAATTATACTGACAGATGACCTTTTATATGAGTTAGCTAAAATTTTCACACGGAAAAACCGGGAAAAATTTTCACAAAAAATAGTGAATACTTACAATTTTAAGTTGACATAAAGTTAGTAAACTGGTACTTTACTTTCCGTTCGATAAAACAAATCCATCTGATCGGAGGAGTTTCTGTGAAAATTAGAGCGATCGTCCCAATCCTACTTATCTCACTGGTTGTGGGGATATCGATGGCCTGTAATACAGGCTCGAACCCCGCAGTTCCAGGACATGGCGCCCTCAAGTATGTGGGAGCCGATTTTTGTGTCGGCTGCCATATCTCAATAGGCGAAGAGTGGAGCGGCACCCGCCACTCTACGGACTCCTGGAGTGACATCAAAGATTCAGACCATTTAGGCGACAACTGTATTACGTGCCACACCACCGGTTTCAATGGAAACGGCGCGGACAGCGGTTTCGATGACCCTGATCCTGAGACTGCAGACAGGTTCGCCGCAGTCGGGTGCGAATCCTGCCATGGTCCGGGTAGCGATCACATCGCAACTCGTGAACCGCTACCCAGCAATTTCGACGCTGCACTTTGTGGAAGCTGCCATACAGGTAGCCGCCATGGAGCCTACGATGAATGGGCGCTTAGCGCTCATGCTGATGCGCTTGCCGGCCCCAGGGAAGAGAGTTCCCATTTTGGCACTGCATGTCTCGAATGCCACTCAGCGGACTATATCTTTGCAGATGCCGTTCCAGAGGATGCGACACCGTTCGACTTCCAATTTGGCATCACATGTCAGGTCTGCCACGACCCGCATAATGCTGGAAGTCCGGGTCAGCTAAGGAAGAAAATCGTTGACCTTTGTGCCGAGTGTCACACCGCTGAAGGCGCAAAACCGGGTTCAACCCCTCATCATCCCAATGCGGATATATACCAGGGATCGGGCGGCTATGAGTATCCTGGCGAGACCTACACGAATTCTGCGCATACGCTGTTCGAGGACGGATGTGCCGAGTGCCACATGTATTCTGTGCCGTACAATTTCACCGGTAATAGCGAACCTAAAGTCTGGGGTCATTCCTGGCTTCCGGTGGTTCAGGCTTGTATGGAATGCCATCCGGATGCTACCGATTTCGATGTGTATGGCCAGCAGACATTCACGCAGGGTCTCCTTGATGAACTTAAGGCGGAACTCGATGCGGCAACAGATGCAGACAAGCTGACTATCGCCTACGAGCGCGCGAAGTTCAACTATGACATCTGCGGTGCCGAAGGATCGCTTGGAGTGCATAATCCGAAGTATGTTCACAAGCTGCTTCAGGACGCTATCGACAACTTCGAGCCGACACCGTAATTGTGCGTTTGTCGATTCGATATCATTTGTACTTGAACCATCTATGATGGGGGATGGAAGAATGCGTGACAATGGCAAAATAGCGCCGAGGGCAGCATCGATTTCACGATACCTGTCGATTTCTGCCCGAAGCGGTGTGCTCCGATCGTGTGCCATAACATTCAGTTACATCAATTCCCCATTTGACTGAAGAATCCAAATACACGGGAGCCTGTCAAGTACGACAGGCTCCCGATTTTGGGATTCTATCAAGAGAAAAGCAGTAACCCGTGAACGCCCGGGATCTTAATCGGCGGCGGGTAGTTTTATAATATGTACGTTGACAGTTAGTCAAGAGAATCGTAAGGAGGCTGTCTAATGCCTAGACGACGTATGTCATGGCTCATACTCTTTCTTGGTGTTGCTGTAATACTAGCCCTGACAACGGGTTCAGCGGTCAAGTCCGGCGAAGACGAATACATGGCCGGTTACACCGGCACGGATGCTGAACTGGTTGGCAGCGACACCTGTGTTATGTGTCATCAGGATCGAATTCCGACATCCCTGCTCGCCCATGTCGCTCTTATCGATACCGATATAAGCAACCCGAATTACGGGTATGGGTGCGAAGGATGTCATGGACCCGGCGGAAACCATATGGGAGATATCGCGGGTATCGTGCTTCTGTCGAAACTGTCCATCGATGATCTCACGGACACGTGCACCAAATGTCACGCTACGCTCAGGACATTCGATGCGGGCGGATGGCGGATGAGCGAACACTTCTACGCCAACATTTCCTGCCTCGAATGCCACTCCGGACATTCCGAAAATAAGTATTTCCTTGTACAGGCCAATAAACTCGAAATCTGCTACTCATGCCACAGCGAGAAATTCGCCGAGTTCAACATGAGGTCGCACCATCCTGTCGAGGAAGGACAGCTTGGTTGTGATAGCTGCCACAATGTGCACTCAGGGAAGTTCGAATCACAGTTAAATAATGAAGGCGATGCCCTCTGCTTCACGTGTCATGCGGATACGCAGGGTCCGTTTATTTACGATCATCCTGTTTCGACAGCCTCGGGAGGGGACGGCTGCCTTACGTGCCATTATGCGCACGGAAGCAATACCGACAACCTCCTTATGCTTCCGCACCGCGTATGCCAGCAGTGTCATGTCGACCAGAGGCCCGCTGACCATTTCGCGGGAACATGCTGGAGCACCCAGTGTCACGCCGATATACACGGGTCTAATTCCCATCCACTCTTTTTCAAATAAGCCAGGCGAGGTGAAAAAAAATGACAAGATTGAGAATACATCTCCTATTTATGTTCTCAACGATGCTGATCGTACTCCTCTGCGGCGCAGCGTTTGCGGAGGAAGAAGCCGACGGCACGGAAGAATCCGACCTGGCTGTTGAAGAACAGGCGGAAGCGCCGGCGGACGTGCCGGCGGAAGCGCCGACTGTGACATACCTGGACGGTCTTTTAGGCCACAAGGGCAGCATCACAGCCGCTTTAAAGATTTCGGATGAAGGTGAGGATTCAGCGTTTTTCAACAGGTATCACGACCCGTTCGAAGGGGACTGGATCTACCTCGATAATTTTAATTACCGCGAGCTGGATCCATCCGGGGAATACTACAGGTTCAACCTGAGAAACACCGGCGACCCGAGTTACTGGGCGTCCGCCCTTTGGGGAGACCCTGGGAACGGTTCTGCCTGGGCAAGCGACTACAAGTTTAAGAACACGGATATGCCCATCGGCAACAGAGAGACATGGAGGTCCGCGGAGGCGGGTTTCCAGGCATTCGGCGAAAGCTCGGATGTCTACGGTTTCAACCTGAACTTCACGGACAGCCTAATGCGCAGCCCTGTTCCGGGCGAAGCGGGACAATACTGGGAAGCGACCACCGCGGACTTCGACGTCGATTTCGACTGGGGCGCATGGACGTGGAATGTCGACGCTAATGTCAGGGATTACTCGGATGTCTTTGCCGCTGAGAACGACTACAATTCCTGGGACGGCAACATCGCAGTCGGAAACAATTTCGGCGACAACAACTACCTTGAGGCTCGTCTCGGGATCATCGATCGCGATGTGTATGATCGGCAGAATCTGACTATGACCACGTACGGAATCGGCGGATGGTTCATGGACCCGCTGGGAATCGACAACTTTAAATTGATCGCCGACCTTGACTGGACCGACCTGAGCGATTACGGTCCGTCAGCTCTGCATCCAAAGGGCGACTCCTTCGACTTCGATCTCGAAGGCCGATGGAGAGTCAGTTCCAGTCTTTGGCTGAAGGGCGCATGGTCGACGGGCGAGAACGATGTCACGCATTCGGACCAGCATACAAACTGGTCGCATATATTCAATCCTGGCCATATCGATGAAGTGCCGGGATGGATCACGGATACAGTTCAAACCGACCGCACCTCCTTCGGCGGGAAGTTTGAATTCAGCGACGATTTCGATTTCTCCTTCGACTTTGCATGGGTCGACAGGAGCGGACTTCCGCAGACAGATCTGGTTTACTGGGACTCCAGCACGCTGTGGTGGGATTCGGAGAACACGTACGATTTCAAGCTGAGGTATAACGACGGACAAGGTCGATTCCTTGATAACGGCAACTGGTACTTGTTGTACCGGACCCGCGAGCGTGAAAATGGCGCAAGGCAGTCATCGACCACGGACGATATATTCTCACTAAATTATTCAGGATCGCTGAACGATGAAATCTGGCTTTATGCCGGTTACGGCTTCCTGAATACGTCCAGCAGCATCGTCAATGACCTCGATGAAACCCTTGAGGGCACCGAGTTCAACGGCGGGCTGTCATGGGAACTTAGCGACACCTGGGACTTCTACACCGACTTCTGGCAGTACAGCACGGACGATCCGTGGGGATTCGACCAGACGTCATACACCGCGGGACTCGGGTTTGCTCCGGACGAGGAATGGGAGTTCAATCTGGAGTATTACAATGAGGACGGCGAGTTCGATCTTGTCCCGTCACTGGACTACAATGTCGAACAGTTGAAGCTCTTCCTTACGTACTATTGGTAAGCCAATCAGCCTGAAAAGGCGCTAGACAGCGTTATGTTCATCACCCCCGGCCCGCCTCGGCGGGTCGGGGGTGATTTTTATTGATAATTTTCCACCGGTTAAGGACTTGCCCGTTGACATAACCTTAATTAAGTTATATCCTTTTACGTGGCGAAAAATAGGGCTATAGCAGCTCTGATTCCTCCATGCTCGTATCCAGAGACGATCAAATCCGTGGGCGGTTTGTGCTATACTAATGATAGAAGAATAGACAACCGTTCTGTAGAACCATTTTAGCGGAGGCGTAGAATGCCAGAAGGAAGAAACTTACGACCTGGGACAAGGTCTGGTGTCATAAGCATAGCCCTGTACATCCTGGTGCTGTTACTGCTCCTTCCCGGATGCGGCGGCAAGGGTGGAAACGAAAATCCCGCGTCTCCGGGTCTGGGGGGCGACACCGAACAGCCCGGATTGAGCGCGCCTCGGGAGCCTGGAGAAGCTGGAGACGGCAGCACGGCGCTGTGGGGATACTGGGACATAATATGCACTCAGGAAAACGGTGTCGAGGTCGTTCCGCTGCGAGGCATAGAATACACGCTGAACGTGAATATTTTTCTTCAACCGCCTGCCGGCAGCGTCACAAATATCGGAATCGATATTGTCGATATTGAAAAGCTCTGGATCGCGGGCGACATTGTCGTGGATGTTTCCCTCACGCACCCATTTCCCGCGTTGACGCAGTTTACCGGATTCGATGTGCTTGGCGTATTTATCGGGGGCGGTACGTACACGCTGAACAGCGACACGGGAGCCATCTACGGAGACCCGTATAAAAATGCCGTTCTGAAAAATGCCGACGGCTACACGCGCTGGATGAACCAGATGGAGTTTACGACTTACGGCTTACGGGGTTACACCGAGGGCAAACGCGGTACGCCGTACCAGTACTGGGACTCAACCCTGAACGGTTATAAATATTATTCGACCGGCCTGCAGGCGACGCAGTCCGTGACCGATTATTACACAAGTGGCGCAAATGTCGGTAACCGCGGGATGTTCACCACCAATTCTACAAACACGCGAAGGTATGCGGTTCACTTCTCGAGAGCGAACGGGAATATCGACGCGCGGTTCCAGTACGCGGTAATAGCGCACTGGGTGGAGCCCGTGGTGACGCCTCCGCAGAACCTGCCCGGCGATTTCCCGCTCGCGGCAAACATGGCGGAGCCTTTCTACTGCGAAATCACAACGGTAGGAAGCACGCTTTACTGGAACAATATGAATGACAACGGCGGGAATCTTCTGCTCACGCTGGAAGTGTTCGACTGGGGGGGGGCGACGAATCAGAGCGGTGTCGCCGGCGAAATCAAGAAAATTGTGCTTGACAGCCCGGATGAGTTCATAAATAACGGCAGCAAAATGGTTTTTTACCGCGGCGACTGGACAATAATGCCGGGCAAATGCTCCAACTCGATCAGTATCGCGGTCGATGCCGGTCCGGTCGATCCAGGGGGACCCTGTCCCTATGACAATGACCTGGTGGTGACTCTTGTAACCGAGGAGATGGGTAATTACGACAACGGCCTTGGAGGCGCGTGGCCGACACAGGCGATTTTATCGGGTTATGCGCGCCTTTTCTACGATTTTGGGAATACGTGCAACGATCCGCCGACGGTATGGTTTACCAACTGTCCCGATGATGGGATTATTGGAGTTGGCAATAAAACTTTCGTATGGGACGGGCAGGACGATGTCACGCCCAACGCCGATATAGAGTACCGTTGGAAGCTGGATGACGGGGCGTGGTCGAACTGGGAAGTCGGGCTGAAACAGGTGTACCTCGAGAACCTCCTTGAGCAATCATACACATTTTATGTTGAGGCGAGGGATTCGGATGGGCAGGTCGCGGGGGTGCAGTGTGATTTCTTTGTCGATCTTCCGCCGGCGCCGCAGCCGCCTAAAGTTGAGTTCAGCGACTGTACGCAGTATGTTCAGACCGCATCGCATACATGGTACCTGGATCTATCCGACGACACAACGCCAATCTCGCAATTGCAGGTGAGTTACAGCTTTGAAGGCGGTCCATGGATACCGCTGCCCAACGGCTCGACAAGCGTTACTTTGAACGGGCTTGTGTCCGGAGGACCTTACCAGCTCATAGTCGAAGTCACGGACAATGACGGTATGAAATCCCAGGCCATGTGTGAGTTCGAAGTCAACTTCGAACCGTCCGTTTCAATTGACAACTGTCCGGCTCTTGATGTCAATGACACAAATTATGATTTCACATGGACCGGAACGGATCCTGAAGGGGATACGCTCGAGTACTCGACAAAGCTTGACACCAACCCATGGAGCGCGTGGGGTCCTGCGACAAACCTGGCCTTGAGCGGTCTTTCATCCGGGAACCATAATTTTTACGTTAAGGTCAGGGACTTTACGCTTTTCGAAGTTCAGACATTATGCGCTTTTAGAGTGAACCTGTGGCCGTCAATTACAATTACGAACAAACCGACCCAGGATGTAAACACCAATTCATATAGTTTCGTGTGGACCGCTTCCGACGATCTCGACAGTCCGCTGACCCTTGAATACAACGTGGAGCTCGACGGAATCTGGCAGGGGTGGGTGGTAGGGATTTCGGGGTATACCTGGACACCGTTAACCTCCGGTCCGCACACTTTCCGCGTAAGGACGCGCGACAGCGGAAATCCGCCGCTTACGGCCGAAGATGTCACGAATTTTATAGTTAATTTTAAGCCGACAGTAACCATTGACAACTGCCCGGGAGGTGCGTGGCCAAGTACAAGTATTCAATTCAACTGGACTGGAGTAGACGATAATACTCCTGCCGGCGGCATGGATTATTCATGGAAGCTTGACACAGACCCCTGGGCGGCATGGTCTCTTGGCCAAATGACCGCGGGATACATGGGGTTAGCTAATGGGCCGCATTCGTTCACTGTCCGTGTAAGGGACACGGGTAATCCTCAGCTTACATGTGAAACTCCCCCGAACTCTTGCGATACCTGCAACTTTACAGTCGATACGTCGTGTATTCTTCCACCCGCCAATGTATTCAACTTCAAGGCAAGCGAGGGAGATATCAGTTTAAACGGAAGGGAAGTCATGTTGACGTGGTCGACTCTGGGCGGCTGTATCGATACGTACGAAATTGAGAAAAGCACATATGACTGGGGAACAGGGACATGGATCTGGACGCCCCTCGCGTTCGCGCCGGACCCAAGTACAAGCTGGTTGGACACAGACGCGAGGTACAGCGGGATCGATGACCCGATCGAATACCGGATTCGAGCCAATAACGTATCGGGTGATTCTCCATCCTGGACCATTACCCGAGGCTACCCAAAACCGCGTCAGGTCCATATCGCACTGTGGTGTACGGCCGATGATTCTTCAGGGACAAATCCATCGACGCCCTGGTCACGCGGTCTTGCCGATTTCAATGACCTGAACCTTTTCTGGATGCGTTACGGCCTTGAATTCGTGATGCAGAATTCAGGGGATTTCTTTTATGTCGGCAATCCGGCGTTTAAGAACTTATCCGGCGGAGAGGATGGGATAATGCACTCTACATACGGCTATCCGTCATTTCCCAATTCGATTAATGTCTATTTTGTCACATCGTCAAACGGGAATACCTGGGGAGGATATTGCCGTGTATTCTGTCCCGGTTTACAACACACAACTCAGAATATCTTTATTGTGCTTCTCCGAGACACGCGCGGAATTCCGCCAAACGAATATCATCAGGTGCTTCCGCATGAGTGCGGTCACGGTGTTGCGCGATTCTTCGACCAGTATAAGCTTGACACGAACGGCAACCTGATCCTCGATGATGGGACTACGTGCGCCGGCACCGATACATGGTGCACCGGTCCACCGCCCTGGATTCCATGGTTCTTCTGCGATGACAACTCGTCATATCCGGAGAACCCCGGGGCATCGGGGAAGGTCCCGAAACAACTAATGTGGTATTCTTTCCCGGGCGCTATCTGTAATGATCATGATATTACTCCTCCCCAGTGGCAGTGGGTTGATGACTGGATTCATGGTAATGAAGGGAATTATCCATGGCCATAGCTTGCGGGTTTAAACCTGCCGGATGCTTGAGGTTACAGACAATTGGAATTGAAATAGAAATCGTTTCAGATAACAAGGTGAAATCATGAGAAATAAATTACTTATCCCGTTACTGATCGCACTTTTCCTGATCCCGACAGCGTCGAAAGCCGCGACGCAGTCCGAGATAGAAAACCTGACGTTTCTTCTCAGACAGTTCGAATGGGACCAATGGGATGAGGGCGTCTTTAATGACAACCTGCTTCTGGATGCGCTGCCGATAATTCGGCAAAACGCGATGGATGCCGGAGATGATATTTTAAGGAGCAAGGTCATCTACGCGATGGGAGAGACGGGACTTGTCGGGTTCGTGCCCATACTCATCGAAGAGCTCGATTTCGAGCCTGCGATCGTTTGCTACGCGCTGGGGAAAATTTCGTCGTCCGATTCGGTCGATGCGCTTATCACGGGACTGGAAGATGAAGACATGCAGGTCCGCGATGCCGCGGTATGGGGGCTTGGAAATATGGTTTATACGGTCGAGATGGAAACGGCACGTGACGACGCCCTGAATGCCCTTAAGTCGCAGCTCAGCCGCGAGGAGGAGAGCTGGGTCAGGGACGATATAGGCGCCGCAATTACATTGATCGAGACGGGCATCATCGACAGTTTGATCTTCCTTGATCTCGAAGACGAGTAAATCGCAAATTTTCCGGACAGGTTTTTTTATCGACAATCGACACCCACCGAGCGGTGGGTTTTTTCATTCCGGGAAAACATCTGTTTCGATCGGTTCAAGGGGAGGGTCGTCATTGAAAAACCCGGATAATGAGGATGGGTCGATGTCGCGTGGGTCTTTCAACATAAAGGCCTCAATTGAGTTCGACTCGTCGTGCCACACGAAACCCAGCGCGTGATAATTCCAGATAGATTCGGTCCACCACTGGTAAACGCCGCCCTGAGCGCTGAAAACATAGGGATTCGACGATGTTCCGAGCTCGATTATATCGGTGCCCTCCGTGCCATGCTTGTATTCAAGCCAGCCTCCGAATTCCACAGGGGCACAGTGGGCGCCCTTCCAAAGCCAGGGGAAGTTGATCAGGTAAATTTTTGAGTTGTCGGGGAGGTCCGCAGCGCCCTGGTCCATGACACCGGCAAGTCTTGACGCTATTGCGCCGGCTTCGAGCCACGATCTATTGTGACGGGACAGTACGCTTCCGCTTAGAATGAGAGAGAGGAGCAAAACGACTGCTGTTGCGGTGCGGAACGGTTTAGTCAGCTTTGAAAAGGTCTCTGCCGTGACGCCAAGCAGAAATGCGAGTCCGATCGCGGGGATGTACAGGAACCGCGAAAAATCGAGCGAGGATTTCACTCCGACGACCGTGACAACCGGGGCGAGGAAGATCAGGATCCAGATTATCGCCGAAAGGGTTAACACGAGGTTTGTGTCGGATATTTTTCGAGACTCGTCAATTGCCTTGAATGTTGAAAAGACAATCCCGATGAGCAATAACACTCCGGACAAGATTAACAGGACCCTTGTAAAAATGGGCCATTCCGGCCAAAGGATCCGGCTTACCGGAGTGAACAGCATAGCGAGATCTCCGGCAACAAGGTTCGAATAGATCTCGGAAAAACCGGTTTCGAGATAAGCGCTCTTGTTGTGCTCGTTCGTGTAACCTCCCAGACTATTGTAGAGCCACACGCGAAATCCGACAGAACAGAGGAAAACGGCGAAGAAAACCAGGTACCATTTCCAGTTCCAACCGACACCGCCTCCCGCCTTGCCCCACTTTTCCCGCGAGATTGAATTCAGCATCCAGTCGATGATGGGGAGGGATAAAATGGCGGCGTAACCGACCTCTTTCGAATGGATGGCGAGAAAATACGCGATTAGTCCCGGCAGCATCCATCGAATATCATTACGCAGCCGCGCTTCGCACCAGAAAATTGCTGTTAACAAGGTAAACGTGCAGGCCAGCACGTCGTATCGTCCTGAAAGCCAGGTTACCGCTTCCGGTCCGGCCGGATAAGTTACGAAAAACAGGGCCGATACAGTTGCGCCGATTCGTTTCAGTCCGAGGCGTGAGGCGAGAACATATACAAGTATGGCGTTTACACCATGCAACGCGATGCTGACGATATGCATCGGGACCGGGTTGTCGCCAAAAAACATGTAGTCAAGCCTGTAAGACAACCAAACCACAGGCCTGAAAAATGGATATTTCATATCATGCGCGCGGATTTTTGTGATCCAGTAGATGTAGTCGTTTAGGTCATAATTAAAATGGATATGATTGAGGAAATCGTCGGAAACGAAACCCGACAGCCTCGCGGGCCAGTAAACGATAAGCGCAACAAGGAAGATCAGGGCGGGGAGCCAGATGGTTTTCAGGATTTTCCGGGTTGATACAGGCGTAAAACCGCCCTCGAGTCTTGCGACGCGGGTTGGCGGAATGAAAATCGGACGCGCTCTGTTTCTGTATCGTAACGGCATAATGAAATCAGTCCCGAGGCGCAGGACAATACTACGGTCGATTAACGGTCGCACATAAATATATCGGCTGGTTGGCCATTTAGTCCAGAGCGGATGTTCCGAGTGTAAAATAAGCGGCTTTTCCGGGTTTAGAGTGGTAAATATGCGATTTTTCGTGCGGGACATGGAGTCCCAGTATGGTTCCAGTCGGTACTGTAGCGCTGACCTCCCGGTCGGCTGGGCCGCTGACGTCCCCGTCGGCATGCATCCAAGGCAATTGTCGTGCCAGGGTGTTGTCCATGCGCGGACGGGACGTCCCCGCTCCAGCCGACCAGGAGGTCAGCGCTACGATAGGATTTTGACTTTGGCAACAATCCGGATTTCCTCAAATGAAACCTCTCTGATACCCACTCAAAACCGAATGTGCCACTTATGTTAAATCGGAACAATTACATCCTCGACGCTGACCTCGTAGTAGATGTACGGGGCTGTCAGGACCAATAGAGCGCCGGACTCGCTGATACCGTTCGCGATCCCCTCGAACTCGTCGCCGGACACTTTCAATCCAGTGTCTTCTTCACGGTAATTCCCGGCGCCGGGCAGGATTTTTACTTTCTTCCCAAGGTAGAAGCTCACTGAATTGAATTGCTCGGAAAGTTCGTGGTGTTCTTTTTTGGCGGCAAGTTGCCATGTTTCCTCGAAGGCAAGGATCCAGGAAGCGAGTAAAGTTGAAAGTGAGGTCGCTTCACCGATCTCGCGAAGGAGAGTTGTCCTTTTGCCGAATGGGCCGACATCGAGCTCATCCGGATCGGAATTCACGTTAATCCCAATACCGCAGATTACGGCTTTAGGTGTCGAGAGGTAACTTGACAGGATGCCGGCAAGTTTACCATTTTCAGTAAGCACATCATTCGGCCATCTGACGAGGCCTTTCACGCCGAAACTTTCCCGAAGGACATTGATAAGGGCGAGGCCGGCGCAAAGGGAGAGCTTGGGGATATCGGAGGCGGGGACGGGCGACGGGAAAATGACCGAGGCGGTGATGTCTTTTCCGGGAACCGAAAGCCATTTGCGACTCAGACGGCCGTGCCCTACCGTCTGTTCATCGGCCACCAGAACCTGGTACGGGCAATCGCGTGAATTGCAGAATCTGACGTTTAACTCGCTGTTGGTCGATTCGATGGATTCCACATATTCAACCTTCCATCGAACATGCGATTTAAGAAGCAGTTTACGAAAATTAATTATGTCGAACATTATTGCTCGCTGTCTTTCTCGAAACGAATCCATGCATTGATGTCGAACACGTAGAAGCCATTTTCAGGATCGACCTGGTCGCGAGTGATCTCATACCACAGGATTCTGCCTTCGACAACTCCCGGAATAACCTCCATTCGCTCCGTGAACTCCCCGCTCAAAGCGGACCTGACGGCTTCAGCGAAAGCATTCATGCGAGCTTCACTGCGGGCATCCACCTGATTTTCCAGGTCGCTGACACCGTGACCGGCATAGTAGGTCCCGGTTCTCGAATTGTCGCATATATCATCGTCAACCCAAAATGTAAAATTGAAGGTATAAATGCCGTCGTCCGATTCAGTATAACCGTTGTACTGGAACTCGTCCGCGACCTTTTCGATCTGTTCGAAAATAGTCAGCTTGTCCCTGCTGTGCTCGTAATGAACCGGTATGCCGGTAAGATAACCGGACGCGATTTTCAAGGCCGCCATTTTCGCCGAGTCGGGCGGTTGTTCCTGTGTAAACGCGTCGAAAGCAAGGTCCAGGGATTTGAAGTACACCGCAATGTCGATCATGGTGCTCGATCTGACAGGTCCGATGGTTTGCGTATGACCTGTATTGTTGACAAAAACCATTATGATGAGAATAGCCGGAAATAACAGCCAGTTAACACGCATATGATTCGCCTCTTTGAAAAGTGAAAATATATAGCACGTACTAATTATACCGCAGGGAAACGTGTAAGGTTCAAATCCGGGGCATGACAAATGGCGTAAAATTCGTTATTTTATTTTATCTTATTTATCTTATTTAATGGGTTGTTGAGCGGAGCCTCAGCGCGTCTGTTATCGATCCGGCGATGTCGCGTCCGGTTTGGAATTTCGCGATGAGATCGATTCCAGCCGCGGATTCTGACGTTAACGGGAAGAATATGGCCTTACCGGGCAGGATAATCTTGTCTTTGTTATGAGGCGGGTCGCGTCGGGAAACCCCTTCCAAAGTCAAGCCCAACTCATCGGACGCAAGCTGAACGATGCTTCCGACAATCATCTCATAGCGGTCAATTCCGTTTTCAAGGAAGCGCAGCTCGGTCGGCGATGAAATTACAATTGATTTGCCCTCACGGTCGAGACGCCACGAAACGAAGTTATCGTTGATGGGGGGGCGGTCGGGGTCCGGACGAATTACTCCCAAATTGGTGATGCTTGTCAGGTCATCCCGTGTCGCCGAGATGTCGCAGCGGACATCCAGCCATGAGATGAGGGCGGGTGGAGAGATCCTGGACGGATGACTGAACCTATCGTTCTCGTTTCCAACGATAATGTCTGCAAGAAAATGTTGTTCATCGGCAGTTTCAATGAGGGTTCCAGAATCGCCGTGAAGCTCGACAGACTCGACAGGTCCGGTTTCGTACCATCCAATGCCCTCCAGATTGATTTTACCTAGTATCGGATCGATAAGGTCCTTATTGAAGTCTTCAGGAATATGCCAACCGTTCAAAAATGTCGCAAAAACATCTGGAAGCGATTCGATATCAATCTCCGCGATGCCACTTCCGGTCGTAATCCGGGCCAGAGTGTCGATTGCCAGTTGGAAATTCGCGATTTCGATACCGCGCGCATCATGTTTGTGGTCGATTTGAATTTTTTCGAGGTGTTCAGCGACGGAAGCAGCAGATGTTTTTACCGGGTTGGCAGCCGAATCTACTTTTGAATTTAGAGTTCGCCGCGATTTTTCGATGTGAGACGACAACCATGGAGTGATGATCTCTCTTATACCCGCGAATGGGCGGGTCAGGGCGAGCAGGAGTCCGCCGGGACCGTCATCGGAATTGAGGACAATGGAATACTCCACGATCTTCATTGTCAGACCGGGTATTTTAATCCATTCCGGCGGTTTGATGCCGGCTTCGATCGCGAGTGTATCGATCACAGCAGGTCTGAAAGTGCCGCAGTGGGGAAATGCAGATAGGCCGAGATTCCGGTCGGCAGACCATGTGTTTTCATGAATGATGCCGACAGTCGCTCCGAGCTTTGACGTAATCAAGGCTGCATAAAGCCCCGTTAGGCTGGGGTTAATGAAGAGCACATCAAATTTTGCCGGCGGATAAATCAATAAGAAGCCTCCATGTTGGGAAGTAATTTAGCCCATTCTGCGGTAAATCGCAATTATCTCCTGTTCGAAGCCGGGCAATTTGATGTTCTCGCGGGCGACACGTGTTTGTATACCGCCACAAGCAACGCTCGAAGACTCGCTCCGCTTGTGACGGACACAGGTTTTATATCAATTTGGGACGATACTGATTTTATGTCAATCCCATTCAATCCCGTTTATTAGGAATTGTTTCAAGCCAAAAATCCCTGTGTCCGTCGTAAGCGGAGCGAGTCTTCGAGCGTAGCTTACGGCGGCAGGTAATAAATTATCATGCATTCAAAAGAGAGCCGGGCGGCTCTCTTTTAAGTTTGTTCGAAATTAATTCCACCTCATGCGCCGCGTTCGGGCGGGGCAGGGATGACGCCACTTTCCCAGAGGGCGGCGTACTGGTTGCGAGCATGTCGGATCATGTCTTCCGCGGTTTTGAAGGCCTCTTTGGGTGTGAGCTTGAGCCTCGCGACGCCCTGCTCGATCGCCTTCTGTCCGACCGCGACAGCTTCCCTCGGAAATACTTCCCACTCGTCCATCTTGGGTATCAGATAATCCTCATGCATTCCGTTGTCCTCGGCGCATTTGGCAAGCTCGTAACTTGCGGCGATGCACATTTCATCGGTGATCGTTTTCGCCATCACATCGAGCGTACCCCTGAATATTCCGGGGAAGCCGAGCGAATTATTCACCTGGTTCGGGAAGTCGGAGCGTCCTGTGGCGACAATTCTTGCGCCTGCTTCCTTTGCCTTCCATGGCCAGATTTCAGGAACCGGATTCGCGCAAACGAAAACGATGGAATTGTCGGCCAGGTTGGAAATGCATTCCGGCTGAATGACGTCGGGACCCGATTTCGAGAGCGATATCAACACATCCGCGCCCTTGCATGCGTCCTTGAACTCACCGGTGAAGCCGGCTGCGTTCGTGCTTTCGCAATAGACCCATTTTTCCCTGTATTTTATCTTAAGATCGTCGCGGCCCTTGTGCAGCGGACCCTTAGAGTCGAACATGATCGCTTTTTTAGGGTCCGCACCGGCAGAATATATCAGTCTTGAGATCGCGATGTTGCTTGCGCCAGCGCCGTTGAAGACGATTTTCACGTCGCCGATTTTTTTGCCGACGATTTTGAGGGCGTTCACAAGTCCGGCAAGCGTCACCGCGGCAGTACCCTGCTGGTCGTCGTGCCAGATCGGGATTCTCGCCTTGGTTCGGAGGGTATCGAGAATATGAAAACACTTCGGCTGCGAAAGGTCCTCCAGATTCACGCCCCCGAACGTCGGCTGCAGTTTTAGAACGAAGTCGATGATCTCGTCGGGGTCCTTCGTGTCGACGCAGATGGGGAAAGCGTCGACTCCGCCGAGATATTTGAACAGGATCGCCTTGCCCTCCATCACCGGAAGACCGGCTTCGGGACCGATGTCGCCAAGTCCAAGCACGCGGGTGCCGTCCGAAACAACCGCGACGAAGTTCGCCTTGTTTGTATGCTGGAACACTGTCTCGGGATTGTCCTTGATGTCGAGGCACGGCTTCGCGACACCCGGCGTGTACCATATCGCGAAATCGTCGAAATCGCGCACGCAGCATTTCGGGGCGATTTCGATTTTTCCCTTGTAGAACGGGTGGAGCTGCATCGCGTCCCTGCCCGGCTGCTCCGCTTTTTTAATGAGTTCCTGTTCATTTAACTTTGTTGTCATTGCCGACTCCCGTATGGATAGAATAAATAGAGCGTTTGTTTACTATTTATATCCGGTTTCTTATGGAACTGGAAAGAGATTCTAACATTATGTGAATTATTTCACAAGCGATAGCCAACAAGATAATCAGAAAAAATCATGGCCGCTTCCGCTGACCCGCGCTAAACGGTGTAATGCTTTTGATTGTAGAGTAACATAATCCATGCGTAATTAGAAAGATGTTTAGCGGGTGTTTTCAGGTTTAGTTGCACTTCAGCCATCTGAAAGTCGATCCGCTCCATAACTGTCGCGGTTCTGTTGTGTTCGCCTTCCCCATAAGCCCGAGATAATCCAACCAACAGAACCGCGACAGTTATGGAGCGGATTCCTCCAGTTCACTCACATGGCTGAAGTGTTACCAAGTTTATATGGAATCCGTAAATAAGTAAGGGCATAAATAAAAATCCATAAAATTATTCCGGTCGGGAATTTCGGGACACAATCATTTATAATATGGAACCAGCCTTGCGGGTTGCGGAAAAAACAATAAATGGAGGATGTAATGTGCGGAAAAATTTCACGTCTTTTATTAATTGCCTCTCTTTTGACCGTATTCGCGGCTGGTGAAGGAAACGCCGGCACCGGATACATCGGGAGTCCGCTTACAACTGTGGAGATGACTTACCCGCAGGGACGTTATCAGTGCGGCATCGACGCGTTACATCGCTGCCGAGTCGAGTCTATTTCGCCCGCGTTGGAGCCTGTTCTCGTAAAATTCGTGCGAGCGGCGCCATCCGTTGACGACGTGCTTGTCGACAGCGACGGGGGAATCTGGTACGCGGATGCATCGGACGGATTGTTCCCCGACACAGTTATACGTCTGAACTCGGACGGTTCCGAAAACTTTCGGCTCAAACTTGGACCGTCGCCGTATGAAAACCCCGATTACATCGAATCGATACGATGGGACTATCCAAGGTGGGAATATCCCGACCTGAAACTGACCGCGTTCGCGATCCCCGTGATCGCGCTTAATACTGCCGTGATTTATTACGTGGGCTGGGATGTTATACACGACACGAACAACACCAATCCGGGAGGGCGTTACGACGGCATGGGGGCGCATGCGTACCTTGAGTGCATCGATAAATCCGGACAAACCCGCTGGCGTACGAATGCAACTGGTTATAATAAGCTTAAGACACACGCATGGCGTCTGGACAGTGAACGTATCGCGATGGTTTCGTCCGAATTTTCCTTCGATATCTTCAAAATAACCACCGGTGAATTTATCGAGACGGTGGATGTCTCTGGCTGGTCGACGAAAACACGAACCGGTCCTATCCTTACCGACAGCGGAGACATGATCATCCATTGCGACGATTTCGAAAGAGGTGTCTGGGACGGTATTCCGGTAATTTACAGGGTCACGGCGCAGGGGAGGAAGGTCTGGGACAGGGAATTCAGGTCGCACACCTATTCAAACGCGCTTACGATGTCGGATAATGGTGAACTTGTGTACGGCAACAAGGAAGGTCTCGTGGTGCTTGATTCGGAGAGCGGGGACGAGATATGGGGCTGGCGGGGAGGGGATTACAACGCCTGCGGTGTGCTTCAAAACGGGAGCTTCCTCATCGGTGGAACCTATATGAACAAAACGGTGCTCCAGAACTGGGATGAGACCGGCAACAGGGTCTGGACAAGAGATATCGCGGTGCCATTTGAAGGGGAGGACGATGTGATAATTTATTTGGACGGAAATATTCTTTACGGCGACGGCGACGGGCTCACGTTGCTGACGCCGTCCGGAGACGAAATCTGGTCCCTTGAAAACATTGAGATCAGCGGCAGGTTCGAGATGGGGTCGGGATTCTGGCGTATAAACCCGACGGAGGACGGGGGGCTTGTGCTGATCTCGGATTACTCGGTCGATCCCAACACCCCGCAGTCGATATATATTCTGAAACAACCGGAATTGTTGGCTCCGTTGGTAACACTTCCCTAAAAAAAACGTAACATTTCAGCCATGTGAGTGGACTAGAGGAATCCGCTCCATAACTGTCGCGGTTCTGTTGGTTGGGTATCTTCAGCTTATTGAGGAAGACAAGTACAACAGAACCGCGACAGTTATGGAGCGGATCTTGAGGAAGACAAGTACAACAGAACCGCGACAGTTATGGAGCGGATCTACTGTCAAATGGCTGAAGTCATATAACAAAACAATACTCGTCAAGCGGGCACGGCTGGTATTTTCACCCTTGTAACATATCCAAGGTAAAAATTTCTAAAATAAAACAGGTTAGATATTGATTATTAACCAAGGTAAAGTATAATTTAGCAATTGAGAATAATGGAGGTCATACAGAATGACACGAGATTTCAGGATTATTCTCGTATCCATCGTTTTGTTCGTTTTGATTTTAGGAGGATGCAGCGGGACAGGCAATTCAGTAAACCCATTAGTGCCGGAAAATGATGTTACCGCCGCAGCGGATCAGAGCGCGGCAAATCATCAGCTCTGGCTCTACAAAGAGATCGCGATTGATCCCGCGAGCCTCGACTATGAGGTTCTCCCCAACAGGACCCCGTCAGGTCACTGGAATGTGCTCACGTGGCTTGAGAACGCCCCGTGCTCCGACTGTTTTGAGATCACGGGCATCACGCCCGGGTCCGGGACAATTCTTGTGGACATCAAAATTACCCACCCGTTCGGAAATGCGAATCTTACGGGATTCGATGTCCGGGGAATCGCGATGTTCAACGGCGGTGTCGACTTCCCGTCGAGCGGCTTGAACGCATCAAATAGATATTCGGGCGACGGGGAGCTTGTCAATGCCGACGGTTATACAACGCTCTTTAACCCGACAACCGAGGGTTCCGGTCCAATGGGACTGGAGGGTTATCTGAAAGGGAAATTCGCGTCCCCAACTGCCCCATCCGCGCTTTTAAACGGATTCAAACGTCATATTTCGTCCGGTCCCGGAAACACGCGCAACGCGTTTTTCGCCGGCGATTCGGTGACAGAGACGTACGAGATCGACATGCCCGATAAACCTTTTGTTATGGGCTATGCGGTCGATGCGTCCTGGGCGCCTCCGATAAGTAAACCGGTCGATGATCCGATGAACGATTTCGGTCCGGACGCAAACTGCCCCGAACTGTGGAAATTAGTCGTTACCCAGATGCCTGACGGCGACGGCCTGACTGACCTCGGTGGACACGTGAAACTTCTTGTCGATGTTTATTCGCATGTCGACGGAAATTTCACGGTGACGGTGGAAGCGCCGGGGCTTTTCAACGGCACTAAGACAAGCAGCGAGTTTGAGGATGAAAATCCCGAATTCGTAACGTACGAGCTCGAAGTCGAGAACCAGAATCTTGCGAGTGCGGGACTGTACAAGTGCCTTGTAAGCGTCGTTAACGACGCGAATCCTCCGTCACCCGCCTGGATCGATCTGACGGCGTACTGGATCGAGAATCTTCAGGTCATCTCGACAACCCCGATGGCCCCGGTCGCGATGGCGTCCGCGAATCACAATCCGCAGTCCGCGGGTCAGCCCGTTAACTTCAATGATAATGGTTCTTACGATCCCGACGGCGGTGCGATAACATTATTCGAGTGGGATTTCGAAAATGACGGTACTTTCGACACGACCGGACCGTCGGTCCAGCATACATATTCAACTCCGGGAAATTACCAGGTCCAGCTTCGTGTCACAGACAACGAAAGCGCGACCGGAACGCTTGCGTCGCCACTTGCAATCACCATTAACGATAACACCGCACCTCCTGTGGCTGCCGCGTCAGCGACTCCGAATCCGCAGTTGGTAGACACTCCCGTTACTTTCAGCGATAACGGCTCGTACGATCCCGACGGGGGAGCGATTACACTCTTTGAGTGGGACTTCAATAACGACGGCACTTACGACGCAACGGGTCCATCTGTGGACCATAGTTTTTCGAGCGCGGGCGTTCATCAAGTGCAGCTCCGTGTGACGGACAACGAGAGCCAGACAGACACTCTGGACTCGCCGATGCAGATCACGATCCAGGACGGCAAGGTACCGCCGGTAGCGGCATCTTCGGCCAGCCCGAATCCGCAGACCGTGAACCTGCCGATCACATTCAGCGATAACGGCTCATACGATCCGGACGGCGGCCTCATTACGCTCTATGAATGGGATTTCAATAATGACGGCACGTACGACGCGACAGGGGCATCTATAGAGCACAGCTATGCGGCTCCCGGCATCAAGAACGTGCAGCTCCGTGTAACCGATGATGAAGGTGTGAAAGACACATTGGATTCCCCGATGCAGATTACAATCAACGCAGAAAGTTCACCGCCTGTGGCAGCGGCGTCGGCAAGTCCGAATCCGCAGACGGCGGGAAGCCCCGTCACTTTCAGCAATAATGGGTCAAATGACCCGGATGGCGGATCGATAACGCTGTTCGAGTGGGATTTCACGAACGACGGCACATACGATGCTACTGGCGCGTCGGTACAGCACACGTACGGCGCGGCGGGAACGTATTTCGTACAGCTGCGCGTGACGGACGATGAAGCGCAGACTGATACTCTCGACAGCCCGATGCAAATCGTCATTAATGCTCAGCCGTCTATTACATGGGACAACGCGATCGGGCAGATTCTGAACGATAACTGCTCGCCATGCCATATAAACAACAGCTCTGGCGGCAAGGAGTACACAACCTACCAGACAACTATGGCGTCTAACGTAATTATTCCCGGTGATCCGGAAAACAGTAAGATCTACAAAACAATCAAGAACGGAACTCACTTCGGCACCCTGACTCCGGCCGAACTCCAGACGCTTTATGACTGGATACTGAATGGCGCTCCTGAAAACTGAGGCAAGACTGCGAATGATGTTTATCTGGGCGCTCTTCGGGGCGCCCTTTTTTTGATGTATCGGAAACGCGAATGTGAATGAGCGTGCCATCACTTTACGAACCCATGCAAATTGCTCAAAAAATTCCACTTTCAATTATTCGAGGCACGCTCACTGACGTTCGCGTTTCCGATACGGTCAATAGCCAACCCAACATAAATGGTGGGGTACCGGTTCGTTAATAATATCGGTTATGTGATTGTCGATGCGTTACAGTTTGTATAAGTTTACAATTAATACTTTTACTATTTATCCGGCGATTGACCCTCTTTATACCTCATAAACACTCACAAGAATAAACGGGTCGCGTCTGAGATTTTTCCAGATCAATTTTCCGATCTTTTCCTTCGCCTTCTCCTTCAGGTTGGGATAGTCGATGAAATCGTTCTCTTTAACCGCCTTCAGGCTGTCGCGAAGGACGATCTCCGACTTCTCGAAAAGCTCCCTGTGCTGCCTGAAATCGAGGACACCGCGAGCCTCGATCTCGACCTGTTTCACATGCTTGTTTTTTTCGTTCAGAAAAATCGTGACGACAACAATGCCGCCCAGCGCGAGCTTGCGGCGTTCGTTAAGGAGTTCCCCGTCGACATCGCCGACACCCAGCCCGTCGACAATTTTTACCCCTGTCGGAACGCGTCCGGCGGATTCGATTTTTTTATCGGTGATATGTATTCTCTCGCCTAACTGAGCCAGAACGCAGGCGCCGTCGGGATGCTCCATCTTGTGCATGAGCGTCGCGAATTCCCGCATGTGTCGAATCTCTCCGTGGAAGGGCAACACATATTTTGGCTTCACCAGATTGTAGAGGATTTTGATTTCCTCACGGCTCCCATGGCCTGAAACATGCAGTCCGCGGTCCGGTCCGAAATAAACCTCGGCACCAAGCGCGGTCAGACGGTTTATATTTCTGATGATGTGAGCCTCGTTGCCGGGAATCGGGCTTGCGGAGAGAATGACGCTGTCGCCATTTTTGATTTTGATCTCGTGATTGTTGTCTGCCATGAGCGACAGGACTGAGCCAGGCTCCCCCTGCGTTCCGGTGGCGAGAATCAGCACCTCATCGTCTTTATACTCATTGATATTTTCGGGATTGACCAAAACACCGTCGGGGATGTTCACATAACCGAGCCTTGCGCTTACTTCCAAATCGTCGTTCATGCGGCGTCCGGTGGGGATCACCACCCTCCCGAGCTTAACCGCAACATCGATCGCCTGCTGGACTCGATGCTGGTGCGACGCGAAGGTGGCTACAAAAATCCTGCCCTTGAGATTTTCAAATAGTTCATGGAATGCGACACCCACGCGTCTTTCGGAACCGGTGTAGCCGGGATTAAATACGTTCGTGGTGTCGATTACCATCGCCAGGACCCCGTCGTCGCCGTACTTGGCGAATGTCCCGAGCGACATCTTGCGGTTGTCCACCGGTGTCTGGTCGAATTTGAAGTCGCCTGAATGAATTATGATCCCTTCGGGTGTCGTGATCGCGAGGCCGCATGCGTCCGGGATCGAATGGCATACCGGAATGAACTCGACCTCGAAATTTTTCCCGATCTGATATGAGGCATTGTCGGAAACTTCACGCAGGTCGCATCCCATGATCAGGTTGTGTTCTTTTAGTTTTATACTGAGAAAAGCGAGCGACAACCGCGTGCCGTAGATCGGGAATTTCGCCTCCCTTAGAAGATACGGCAGCGCTCCGATGTGGTCTTCATGGCCGTGCGTAAGGACAATACCGGCGACACGGTCCTTGTTTTCGACCACGTAATCGAATTTTGGGATAATTACATCGACGCCGGGCATGTCGATGGGCGGGAAGCTCATTCCGCCGTCGATTACGAGTATTTCGCCGTTGTACTCGACAAGCGACATGTTCTTACCGATCTCGTGGAATCCGCCGAGGGGTATGAAGGATAGTCCTTTGGGGTATTTTCCGGGTAATTTTTTGTGGGAAGCGCGCATAATGTAGACCTTAGATGTAAGTTAGCGGGAATGATAGCTTATTGAGGGGATGTGTACCAGTATTCAGAACCAAAACGCAAAGTCTTTTGTCTCAATGTCTATTGCGGTGTTATATTGGTGGCACATGAAAAAATTAGACCTGATAAAGCGGGGATTACATCTGTTTCTTCAGGCGGTGACAGGCACCCCGATTTCGCCTTTCGAGCTTGTTGATAAATTTAAGCAGTACGCAAGGCGAAATCGGGGATTAAGTTTATTTTTTCAGGCGGTGACAGGCACCCCGATTTCGCCTTTCGAGCTTGTTGATAAATTTAAGCAGTACGCAAGGCGAAATCGGTGTGCCAGTCCCCGCTTACTGGTAAATATTTTTTCAGCGGCGCTATTTTTAATCATCATGGCAATCCCTGCCTTCGCGCAGGACACAAGCACGGACAGCGACGATTCCGAAGACACAAAAACCATCGAGGATGCAATTGAAGAGGAATATACTCTCGTCACTACCCCATCGATCATTGACAGGGTGAAAACGATAGAGGGTAATCTTCTTGCTGTGGTTCCGGAAGATGGGCGTAATGGAAAGGAGGTCAATTTCAGGGTCCTGGATGAGGACAGCATAAACGCATTCGCGATTCCCACGGGCACAATTTATTTATTTACAGGGCTACTGGACGCGTGCGAGACCGACGACATGCTTGCCGGCGTTATGGCTCACGAGATGGTGCATGTGTTCCATAAGCATCATGAAAGAATGGGCGAACGCCAGCTCAGGGGCATGCTGATCGGAATACTCGCGGCAATCGCGTCAGGGCAGGGGGAGGGGATGATCCTCGGCGACATGGTCTCGGCAAGCATGATAGAGACATACGGTCGTAACGCGGAAAATGACGCCGACGCGACGAGCGTGAAGTGGGTCGTTGAAGCGGGTTACGATCCGCGCGGATTCCTCGAACTAATGCAACTCCTTGAACAGGAGGACATCCACCGTCCATCGCCGGGCGGAAATTACTTCACCGTGCATCCCAATCCCCAGGCGCGCGAGGAAAATATTCGCACGGCTCTCCTCGAGATGGGGATAGAGCTTCCCCGGAATCTGTACCGCGTACATCTCGCGATTGAATTCTATCTCCCGCTCACCGATGAGGAACGTGAGCTGATCGCTGAGAATTCCGCATCGACATCGCAGGATGGGGAGACCGAAAACAGTGCGGAGGTTGAGCTGGGCGTGAATGTCGATGAAGTTGAGCAGGGCGTGAATGTCGATGAGGAGGTCGATAAACCGGATATCGGGGCATTACTAAAACGGATGGAGATGTTCGACTCTATTTCCCCCCCCGATGGTTTGAGCTATGGCGTGATCGTTATAGGTGACGAACCGGTGTTTTATGTAACCGAGGAATCCGATGAAGCGCTTTTAGAACGCGTTGACGGGATTATCGCGAACCTCAAGGTCAAATTTGAAGAGGGGTTGCGCAATTACGATGTGCAGGTTCGTACGCTCGGTGGAATTCCCGCGGTGATGGGCGGTTTAAGGCGAATAATTTACACTACCGAGTCGGATGCTGCCATGCTTGGCATGACCGTGGACGACGTGAACAGGCATAGAAAAGATATCCTCAAGGAAATTCTTTACCGATACGAGGTTGGCAGGAAGATATAGAAGGATGAATCGGTACCCCATGCTTCAGCATGGGTCGATTCGGGCGGTCGTTGCAGATATCACACCGACCCATCATAAATGATGGGGAACCGGACAATTTTTACCAATTCTTCATTTAAAATAGAAGAGATTGGGTTTAGAAATCATTCGGGAATTCGGGTTTCTTGCGCTCGATAAACGAATTGATCCCGGCCTTTCTGTGCTCTGACGCCCACGCCAGCGCGAATAGCTCGGCCTCGTACTCGCCGCCGTACGACATCGGCAGGTCGGCGGCCATTCTTACGGCTTTCTTGCACAGGGCAAGCGCGACTTTCGACCGGCTAGTGAATTTTTCGGACCATTTTTTCGCGGCCTCGACCACATCCTCACCCTTCGGGACAACCTCCTGAATGAGGCCCAGTTCGAGCGCCTCGCTTGCCTTGATTATCTCGCCGGTCAAAATCATCTCGAGCGACTTCGCGTAACCGATATGCCGCATAAGTCTCTGAGTGCCGCCCCATCCGGGAATTATTCCGAGGCTGCTTTCAGGGAGCCCGAATCCCGCGCGTTCGGACGCGACACGGAAGTCGCAGGCGAGGGCGAGCTCGAGGCCGCCGCCCAGAGCTGTGCCATTGACCGCCGCGACTGTGGGTATGTCCAGAGATTCAAGCCGTCCGAACATTATTTTTCCAAGACGGGAGAAATACCTCGCCTCCAGCGCGTCCATGTTTTTGATGGCATCGTAGGAAACATCGACGCCGGTTGAAAACACCCGGTCGTTTCCGGTGACGATCAAGACCCGAATATCGCGGTCGTGTTCGACCCGGTCAAGGGCGGCCGCCATCTCGCTGACCATTTCCGGGATGAGGGTGTTGAATTTATCGCCCTCACGGTCGATATGCAGGACCGCGTAGGGAAGCTCGATGTCCAGGCGGATGTAAATCGGATTTGTCAGAATCATGTCCTCCACAGCCAATGGAAGGGTAATGTTATACGAATCGGCTTCAAGGTGCAAGAACAGCGAAAGGGCATTGCTAAGGCTCGCGTTAATTCTGCATTTTCCGGCGGTGACAGGCACCCCGATTTCGCCTGTCGAGATATGTAAGAAAGTGAAAATTGCCATCAGGCGAAATCGGTGTGCCAGTCCCCGCTTAAGATCTCCCGTCTGACAAATGCATTGACAACGCTAAGGACGCCAGGCTGATCACTGAATGTAGCCAAGCGAGTTCAATTCTTCACGGGTTTCAGGACTTATGGTATTCTCAAGTGCGTCGCGGACCATTCTCGGCACCGACCAGATGTATATGCCTTCAGCCGTTGTCAGTCTCGCCTGCGGGTAGCTCATGCTGACCCTTTCGTCGACGATGTTAAGCTGAAAAACACTCGATTGGATCGGTTCCGCGGACGAACCAAGGTACCACGGGAAAAGTTTTTCGGGTTGACCAATAACGCGAGCCGTAAATTTCACGATGGCCGTTTCCGGCTCGACATTAAAATCGAACCCGATATACCCGTTTGTCGGCAGCTTGACTTTCGATACAAGTTTTAAGGTTCCGAGAGATTCATTGACCAGCACGCCCTGGTAAAGATGCCTGACATCGGAGAATTCACCGTCAATTACCTCGGCGGTCAACTCATATTCAACATTCGTGATGTCCGGGAGGTTATACAATCTGATATGACCGCCCTCATCCGTGTGTGCCGAATACAGCAGAAGCTCATCCGCAAGGAGTTTTGTTACGTCAGTCTCGGTTTCCGCCATATTGACTTGTTCATGCGGATCGTCTGCCAGATTGTAAAGCTCGGGAGGAGCCTGAACAGCCATATTGAGGATCAGCTTCCAATCGCCGGAAATACTCGCGCGCTTTTCTGTTGAATGGATGCACTGTTCTATGAACATCTTACGTGTAGAATCGACTTTGGGATCGTCAACGAGGAGGTCCTTACCAACAATACCGTCGGGCATGTCCAGGTCGAACCAGTTCAGTAGCGTGGGCATGACATCGACAAGGCTGACCCGTTTTTCCACGACTTTCGAATCTACTCCGGGGAATTTGATCAATAACGGGACATTAGTGACTTCCTCGTAAACTGAGTGCCCGTGCTCGAACGCGCCGTGGTCCCATAACTCCTCACCGTGGTCGGCGAAAATGACGATCACTGAATCGTCATATAATCCAAGCTCTTTTAGTTTATCGAAAAATTTACCAAGCTCCGAATCCTCGAAGGCAACGCATCCCTTGTAAAGCCCATGAATCTGCAATTTTTCTTCTTCGGTCAGAACGATTTCGCCGGAACGGACTTCATTGGGCTGTGAAAATTCCGTTTCGAAACGTCCGGATCCCGCCCGGTAACGTGACATGTAAGGTTCCCGAGGCTGGTAAGGAACGTGAGAGTCGAATAGGTGGATGTAAGTGAGCGAGTCTTCTTCGGCGTGTTTTTGAATGAATTCGAGCCCGTCATGAAGCTCGATATCCGCCGAGGCCACGGTCATTTCGCGCTGGTATTCGTTGCCCTGGAAAAATCCGACTTCGCTGGAGACATAGTGGTTATTTGTGATCGACCCGCATCGGTATCCGGCCGCCCTGAAAACCTCCGCGAGTGTAGTTTCCTCGCCGCGAAGGTGTTCGGTGATGGCGTCAGCGGCGATCATCCCCGGAAAACGTCCGGTGTGGAACGATGCACATGACGGCAGGGTCCAGGGAGACGCTGACTCGCAATTTGCGAACCTGACAGCGTCCGCGGCGAAAGCGTCGAGGGAAGGCGTCATGCCTTCAGTGTTCCCGTAAACGCCAAGCGCATCCGTTCGTAACGTGTCGATGCAGATTATTATCGCACGTTTCGGTTTCGCTCCGGAATTTACGACAAGCCTCGGTTGAGCGATGAAAGAACTGAGGGAGGAAGTCTGGGTCGATGAATCCAACCTGATTTTTAGCGCCTTCCCTTCAAATTCAGCGAGGTCGATGGACACCTCATCCCACTGACCCTCCGCACTGGCGTCTATGAAGGCCGAAGCTAATTTGGGATCGTCGCCGACCGCCATATCCTCATAGAAAATAAACGAACCGGCGGGTACTGAACCCTCAAATGCTCTGAAGCCGACATAACATTCAAACTTCGCCCCAGGGGGCACACCAGGAATGTTGAATATAATCTTGTTCTGAGGGGGGATCTTAAGGCTCTCGCGCACCTCATTCCCGAGTTTAATCGGGCGGCTGACGTCATTGTAGGCGTTTGTCCTGATATCCCCTGTTGGGACCTGGATAAGATCGAGCCTGGCAATGAAGTCGATTGGCCCGGAAATTTCAACCGTACCGCCATCACTGGCACATCCACATACGGCAAAAGTTAATACCGTTATTGTCAAAATGCGTAAGAAAAGTGACATGTGCGTCATGATAACCTCGTGTAGAACAAATCGAGCGGTTTATTCTTAACCTGATGCCTTACTATCCTGCACGAGTTATTAACTGATGGAAACAAATATAATCAGAATCCGGGATTTAATCAAGGAACGTGACCCGGACGGGGGTAATCGGGATGCAAGGTCTTTATGCGGTGACAAGCACCCCGATTTCGCCTGCCGAGATATGTAAAAGAGTGAAGCTTGTCATCAGGCGAAATCGGTGTGCCAGTCCCCGCATAACGTTTGTAATCCAAAAATAATGCAGGAGATCAGAGCGGTTTAAATACTTTGCGGAGGGCCGAGATAAGAACCCGTAAGTTCGTTGAGAGTCAGCGAATTAGTTTTGAGGTAGTCGGTAATTTCCCGGCAGATCCGGGCAGAGCGGTCGGGATGGATGAAATTTACGGTCCCGAGGCTGACAGCCCGCGCTCCCGCTATAATGAATTCCAGGGCATCGGTAGTGTCGTAGATCCCGCCGGTCCCGATAATGGGCATGTCCATTACCGAGGCTACCTGGTGTACTATTCGCAAAGCAAGCGGACGGATCGCGTGTCCTGAAAGGCCTCCATGGTCGCGGGCGATACGGGAGCGCCGGGTATCGACGCAGATCGACATCCCAAGGAATGTGTTGCACAGGTTCAGGATGTCGGCTCCATTGTCGCGAGCGGCTTTTGCAATTGGAATGATGTCGGTCACATTTGGGCTGAGCTTCGCGATAACCGGTTTTGAAGTGTGGGAACGTACGGATGCGACAAGTTTACCAATGATCTCAGGGTCGGTCGCGAAGGAACTGTACCCGTGCTCCACGTTTGGGCAGCTCACGTTGATTTCCAGCGCGACAAGCGATTCGATTTTGTCCAGCCGCGACGCAAGTTCCGCATAGTCGCCGATCTTATCGCCCACGAGGTTTGCGATCAGCGGAACACCGATCCTGGAAGCTTCCGGGAGTTTTTCGGAAAGGAAAACGTCGAACCCGGGATTTTCAAGTCCGATGGAGTTCAGCATGCCGGATGGCGTCTCGACAATTCGGGGGTAGGGGTTGCCCTTTCTCGGCTCCAGGCTGACTGCTTTCAGCGTAATGGCGCCGAAGTTTTGAACGTCGGCAAGTTCGGAGTACTCGCTGCCGTACCCGAAGGTCCCGCTGGCGGCGACAAGCGGGGTTTTAAGCTCGAGCGGTCCGAGTTTTACGCGGAGTATGGAGAGGTCGGGATGTCCGTTTGGTTTCATCGCGGAAATTATAAGTCCCTGGAGCGTATCTTTCCAGCTTACGGCTTTAAACTTAACGTAAGGGAAGTTTGACAAATGGATGCAAATCGGATATAAACTGCCGAAAGAGTTTCAAGTCCTGAACTATCGAGACGGTGTTCCGGGACAGGTCGAGGATTTTCAAGGGGAAGGATTATCGGGTCAGGTGAGTTTTTGAGAGTCAGTATTTCAAAGAATAATCATTATTGGATATTGTCTTGCAGCGGCAGCACTGTGAACTTGCCATCCGGGACATTGTTCGATGTCAGCATTGCGCTGACCGAGGGAGCCAGGGATATAATCCTCGATTTTAAAAGCCTCGATTTCCTTGGCTCGGCAGGCGTGAAAATGCTCCAGGATACGGTACGCGAGGTGAGGTCGTATGGGGGCCATCTCGGAATCGCGGGTCCGAACGCCTTTGTCAGGAGGCAGATCAAGCTGAACGGACTTAGCCAGGAAATCCCGGTTTATTTCAATATTCAGGAGGCGGTGGCGAAGCTCGACCTTATGGATTATCAGCCTGAACTCTGGCAGGATCAGGCGGACTTGCTTCTTATCTGGCAGAAGGACCTACCAATTGCGGTTGAGCTGAGGAAGGTTGTAAAAGAACATCGATTAAAGCCCAGGTTCAGGCTGAAACCTGTCCGCGACCTTGAGGAGCTGATAGAAGCGCTAAATAGCGATATCGCGGGGTGCATACTGGTTGATTCGACGATACCGATTTTCAAAATAGCCGGTCTGCTGGAATACCTGCGGTCGGAGACGTGGATCAGTTCAATACCGGTGCTGGTTGTTTCGCAGGATGACCGTTTGAGCGAGGCGCAGATTATGATCGGTCACGGCGCTCATGAGCTGTTGAGCTTTCCGATCGCGCCAACTGAAGCGGTGGTCAGGATAAATAATGTGATCAGTTATTTTAAGGACCATACGCCGTACTATCCGCCCGGTAAGGTCGAGCACGCTGGAATTATCCGCCACTAAAAAAATAAGTATTTTAGCGGCAGATTTGGCGGATATTAGAAATGTATGGGATAATTGACCCGGAAGTTCCAGGGGAAATCCAGGATGGAACTTACCAGGCGCAAAAAAGCGACGTAGGCTTTTACGATTTATTTGTGGCAATTAAGATTGCCGCGTAAGCTGATGGGAGGTTTGTGTTGTAATGGAATCGAAAATTACAAAAAAGGAACGTTACTGGATAATCGCGTATTCAGGCGACACGGGAGACCTGATGCCGGGTCCGCTGCCTGAGGTGCTGGACGCTTTAAACCACGGCGCGCTGGCGATTCTGCTGGACCTGGAAAACCTGAAATATATCAACCCGAATGGGATCAAAGCCCTCAAGGATAGTCTGGAGATTGTTCGCGGCCGGCAGGCAAACATGGGCATCACGCATCCGCAGCCGCAGGTGAGGCGGGCGTTAAAGCTGGGAGGGCTGGTGCCGGGAGTCCCGGTTTATTATGACGTTCAGGAGGCGTTGGCGAACCTGGACCTGGTTAATTACCAGGACCTTGCCAATGTAGACCTGACCGATCGACTCCTCATCTGCCAGAAGAAACTGCCTATCGCGGGCAAATTGCGCGAGGCTTTCCGAAAGCATCCGCAGAAACCGCATTTCAGGATGATCCCGTGCAGGGACATGACCCAGGCTTTCGACACTCTGTTTGAGGAACGCGTCGATCTTATTATTATCGAAAGCGGATACCCGCTTTATCATGTGACAAATTTCATCGAGAAAGCCGAGACGGATAAAAGGCTGCCGTCAATACCCATCCTTGTTGTCGCGCCCGATGAAAAGCTGGCGGAAGCCGAGCTGATGATAAGAAACGGAGCGCATGAAATATTGCGGTATCCGTTCAGCCCTATTGAGGCTGTAATCCGCATCCAGACGCTGATAAGTCACCTGAAAGACCACAGGCCGTTTATTCCACCGAAAAAAGTTGTCCAGCCAAGGGGCTTCAAAGCCTGAAAATGGTTCTAAAGCGATCAAGCTGTGCTATAATTCCCTCAATGGACAGCGGAGATCACCCAGCGAATGGGAGATATAATTTGTCATGCAGGCACTTATACAATTATTCAAAATAATGGTGGAGAGCGGAGCAAGCGACCTCCACCTGCAGGAAAACACAAAACCGTACTTCCGGATTCACGGACATCTCAGGCCATTTCCGGAAGGCCCCGATATTGATCATCCCTGGATGGAAACCGCCAGGAATTACCTCTTTGGAGAATATGAGACCAATCAGTTCGAACAACGAATGTGCTCCGACTTCGCGCATGTAATCCCGAACGTCGGACGTCTGAGGGTCAGCTTTTTCACGCAGAACAACAAGTGGGGCGCTGTATTTCGTATGATTCCGGAGATCTTGCCAAGTTTCGAGCAGTTGGGGCTTCCTGAAATAGTCCGCACCATCGCAAAATTCCCGCGAGGGCTGGTGCTGGTTGTGGGTCCGACCGGTTCGGGCAAGACGACGACGCTTGCGTCGATGCTCGACTGGATCAATAACAACCGCAATTGTCACATCCTGACACTCGAAGACCCGATTGAGTATAAGCATCACAACCGCAACTGCCTTGTTAACCAAAGGGAGGTCGGACGCGATGTGCTGAGTTTTCTCGACGGGATTCGGGAGGGTTTAAGGCAGGACCCCGATGTAATTCTGGTCGGCGAAATGCGCGACCTCGAGACCACCGCGATGGCCCTGATGGCCGCGGAAACCGGTCACCTGGTATTCGCGACCCTGCATACGTCCGGCGCGTCCGACACGATCGACCGAATTATCGATATCTTCCCCGCGAATCAGCAAAGCCAGATACGCACCCAGCTTGCATTATCGTTAAGGGCGGTCATTTCGCAGGTTCTGGTTCGACGGAAGGACCGCGAAGGCCGCGTGGCGATTTTCGAGGTCATGCTGATGACCAACTCGATAAGGAACCTGATACGCGAGCAAAAAGTGCACCAGATTGACCACGTGATACAGTCCGGACGAAAGCAGGGCATGATCACTCTGGAGCATAACATCGCGTCGATGGTGGAGCAGGGAATTATCGACGAAACAATAGGCGTGGAGCTTGCCAACGATCCGGACGATCTCCTGGAATCCCTACTCGCGGATTCCGCCAGAGAAAGACGCCGCAAGGAAAGCGAAAAAGAGAAAATCGAGAAGAAGGACTTCAGGGAAGTTGGATACGATCTCGGCTCCGCTGCGCGAAAGGACCGTCAACCCGATACAATTCTTGAGCAACAGAAAAAAAGAAGGTTTTAGTTTTAATAGAGATTCGCCGGACATCGACGCCACGCAATGTGGCGTTTTATTTATAAAAGAGAGATTGAGGAGAGATGGAGGAGAGATTTCGGAGAGATAAATGGCAGAGGACTTCCATGAAAAAGTTTCCAGTTTTGTCCTGGACAGCGCATTCTGCGTCGAGTACGCCGACGTTTACAAGATGCTTTACCAGTCATTTCATGGAGCTGGTCACGCGGTCCAGGACAAAAAAGCCGCAGTAGACCGGTTCTGGGACGAATGGGAGTATGTGAAAGCGAACGAGGGATGCATTATTCCGATGATTGAGAATCTGGAAATCCCGGGGATAACGCCACCGCTGGCAAGGGTACATTTACGGAAGTATTACGAATCCGGCGCAGATCCCCAAGCGTTATTGGATGAGTTTCTCAGGACCGCAAGGGAGTTTCCACTTTATTACCCATCGAATGAAGTAAATCTTCATGAACAGTTTATCAGGGCATGGAGTGTAGTCGGTGCGATGGCGGAACGGAAAGAGATCGGGATGCCAATCGAGGGCGGCTACAGGAGCTTCACATCGGAGATGGAATCAAATGGATGGCCGGTTATCAGTCATTCAGGAATATACAGGGAGAAATTCAACCCGCATTACCGTCTTGTAATGGACCTCAAGAAAGTGACGCCGCACGGAATCACAGATTCATAATCCTCAGGCATCTCTTAATTTTCTGCCAATTAAAATGTCGGTAAGGATCGATCCCCGGCTGATAGTCCCGACAAGCGTCTGGCCGTCTGTTACCGGAATACGTCTCAGGCGATGCTGGAACATCAAGGCAAGCGCTTTCAGGGCGGCTTCATTCTGGTCAATGGTGATGACCTCGGGGTTCTCATTTTCGGCGTCCAGCGACTGCATAGCGTGCTCGACCCTGATGGCCCTTAACTGCTTGATGAAACCTTCGGGGAGTTCGAGCTTTTCAATAATGTCGTCATAAATAGTAATGTCGGTCTCGGACGGCATGCAGGAGCGGACCAGGTCGCCGTCGGTGATGAACCCGACAATCCTGCCCTCTTCGGTAACAACGACCGCGCCGGTCTGTCCCGCGGCTTTCATCGCGCTCCAGGCCTTGACGATGTTGTCAGTGGGCTGGACTGAGACATAGTGAGGATCGAGAAGGTCCTTTACTAGCATTTTCTGAGCTCCATTTATTCATTTATATAATATACTGATAAACCGATTCTCAGGTCGTTGTCGTCAGATTCAGTTAAACTGCACATGGCTTTGCCAGGCTTTCGCCAGACAGGCTTCCGCCTTGTTCTCAGGCACGCCTTCAATTATCACAACAACTCTGCCTTGTCGTTCCAGGATCGAAGCGAGTCCGAGTCCCGTGTATTCGGCGCGAATTGCGATGAACGACTCGTGCCATGTCCCGCCGGGATATCTGATGCCAAGCAATTGTTTATATCCGTCGAAAAATTCAGTCGCGTCCTGTTCGGTGTCCCAAACTGTAATCCAGGAAAATGCGAGGACGCCTTCCGGAGATCGCCATGTTGTTATTGCGTCATAATCCCACCCGTTTGAAACCCTATTCGCAAGGACCGTGTCGCCGGTGTTCAATTCGAATACCATACCGGTGATAAGCTCGCCAAGATTATCGTCGGCCTCGGACACCCAGCCTTGCAGGATACCGGTAAGGTCGACCGGGTCCGCATATGACGGGATGTCGCGGGACATATAGTATTTATCTGGATGGAGAATTTGCTCCATCGAAACTGGCGGGTCCGAAAAAACTTCGTTAATGCCGTCGGTGCCGTTACGGTCATACGCCACCTGCAGGAATTCGGTGCCCTTCAAATAGGGGACGAGCATCAATCTCTCTATGAACGGTTCGTAATCGATGAGCGCTTCGGCAAATGAAACATCAGTGGACATATTTGCTCCGAGCATTTCGCTGTCGAGCCCGACCTCATTAAGCGCGTCAAGCTGGTATCTGTTCATCGCGAGTGTCGCGCTTCCCTCAAGAAGGCTTTGATATGCAAGCTGGGAGTCATCGGAGTTGTCCTCGCGAATTTCTTCCATGGTGGATTCAATGTCGTAGTTCTGATCGTCCAGCGCATGCACAAGCTCGTGCAGGATTATTGCTTTCCCGAAAATGTCATTTATGCCCGGAAAAAGGCCGTTTACGAATCCCGAGACGAGTGAGCCGACTCCGGGGATATCGCCAAGTCCGCCAAGTACGCTGGAATACATGTCCGCAATTTCGATGTCGACGACGTAAAATGTTTTGGCCTTGGGATCGTAAAGTCCCGCTACCTGTTCCTCGGTCATACTCTGATAACTGGCAAGAAAATCAGAACCCCTCGGCATAAGTCCGAGCATTATGTAAAGGTCGGTGTACTTGCGATCCTGGTCCTCGGGAATCTCGTCGCTGATGAGGCGCGCGATGAGCGATGACACTTCCGACTGGTCGAGAAGCTCGACAGGAACGTCATACAAAAAGTCGAGCCCCCGATATCTTTCCGCCTCCGCTTTCAGGCTTTCGACCTGGGCGAGGAGTTCGGGATCTTGATTGTTCTGTGCTGCCGATTTTGTCGGGACGAGCAGGAGTAAGGGCAATATAAAGAGAATCGCATATACTAAGCCGCGCAAAAGGTGTGCATTCTTTACAATGACGGTCATGAGGCGGGGACTGGCACACCGATTTCGCCTGATGACCATCTTCACTCTTTTACATACCTCGGCAGGCGAAATCGGGGTGCCTGTCACCGCCAAAAGATGCAAAATTAACGCGCGCCTAAGTAAGGGGGAATATTTATAATTTATATAATTTATATTACTAAGCCGCGCATTAAGAAGGTATTTTTTCGGGGATGGGGACAGGCACCTTTTCGCCCGGAACTTACAGCATAATTCGAGTTTATCGTGCGAAAAGTTGCCAGTCCCCTTTTTACAAAATAAT
>Ga0214473_10000496_pt1 | contig 55498 bp, 43 predicted proteins | sample RVTome_7_FD_203509 | JGI IMG/M metagenome (GOLD analysis project Ga0214473, IMG submission 203509) | Soil microbial communities from uranium-contaminated site in the Upper Colorado River Basin, Wyoming, United States - RVT98D197 | ecosystem: Environmental > Terrestrial > Soil > Contaminated >... | reverse complement strand
TTGGACTGCTGGGTGGCATACGTGAGGATCCCGTTATGATTGAAGCCGCCCGACAAGAAACCCGATCTATAGGCGGTATAGAGCATCACATCTTCCATGGGTTTCCAGGTGAGCGACACCTGCGGCGAGGTGTTGGTAAACGTCTGGCGCGCCTCGAACTCTTTCCCGGGAGGGAAGACAAAGGCGAGTGGCGCAATCAGACCGGGATTGGGTCCATTGAAAGCCGTGGAATGCTTGGTCTCCCGCGTGTAGCGCAGGCCGGCATCCAACTCCAGCGAGGGGATGATCTTCCATTGCACTTCGCCAAACCCGGCCAGACTCGTCCCCAGTTGCTCGGCAAACTTACGCCACGTTGATTGGGACCCTTGGAAGGCGACGGGGAAGATATTCGCGTCGTTGATGCTATTGAAACGGATATATTGATAATACATGCCTGCCAGGAAGTTGACCGGGAAATCGAAGGTGGAGAGATAGCGAACCTCCTGCGAGATGGCCCTGAAGTGCTTGTCATTCGTGGTGTTGATGAGATTGGCGTTCGAACTGCCGACCTCGCCGATGCTCCAGTAGTCGTTTGTATTGAACCCGGTGATCGAGGTCAGCTCGCCAACGTTTGGGGTGCGGTAATGCATGTTGAGCGAGTTGGACCACGACTCGACCCGCACAAAGGATTCCCCCAAACTAAGCTTGCCGGTAAGGGTCGAGGTATTAAAGCTGCGGTCGCAGTTCGCGTTCCCCGTCGTACCGAAGCCATTACCCAATGGGGCCGGCTTGCCGGGCGGGATGCCGTGGGCGGGATCGCCCGGGCAGCTGATGAGCCCGCTCAGCGCCTCTGGGCTGTTATCTTTATATTTATTGTACTGCAGCTTGTATGTCGCATCGAGCTCCGGCAGCGGCCTGTAGGCTACGGTCATACGGCTAATCAGGTCCTGGGAACCGGGTTGATCTTTGCCGTAGGTATTTGCCCATCCATCCATCTGGGAGGCACGGCCGGCGACCCGGACGGAGATTTTGTCCGTAATGGGCACCGACACTCCCGCCTCGCCATAGCGCTCTTTGGCGTAGAAATCGTAACCGATCTTGACATTGCCCTCCAGTTCTTTGCCCGGGCTCTTCGTCTTGATGTCGATGGCGCCGGCGATGGTGTTCTTGCCGAAGTAGACGCCCTGCGGCCCTTTGAGTATCTGCACGTTATCGAGATCGAAGAATCCCGACTGGACCCAGTGGCCATTGCCGTAGTAGACGCCGTCGATAAACAGCCCGATCTGCGGGTCGAAGCCGTCGTTGATCCCGTTGGCGCCGACGCCGCGCATCGTCATGGTATCGTTCAGAATAAACGGGTGGATGTAAACATTGGGCACGAGCTGCGCCAGTGCCTCCGCCGAGTAGATGCCCTTCTCCTCGATCTGCTCGCCCGTTAGCGCCGTGATCACCACGGGCGTCTCGGTGATCAGCTCCGCCCGGTGTCGCGCCGTGACCACCATTTCTTCGACCTCAACCGCTTCGGCCTTGGCTTTGGCCTTCGCTCCAGCCGCCGGCACGGGCCTCTCAGCGGCCTTGCTGCCCGGTTGAGCCACCTGAGCGTTAACCTGCCCTGGCGCCAAGGCAACAAGCAAGCCAATCTCTGCAGCTGCGATGAGCGACGATAAAGCTCTCGGTACTCTCAAGGTACTCATATCGCTCCCTCCCCTTGTCTGCGTTGTGCCACCCCGAACTGTGCCGTCGCGGGCCCTTCCCGCGCCGGCAGTGTTCCCCGGTTCGCTATGATTTCTGAAACCACCGAACATAATTTCACCATGATCAGAGTCGATGAGTGCCTGCAATCGGTCACGTATTTCGATGATCTATGTGCCCTATTTCGATGATCTACGTCCCCCCAGCGGTAGATGCCCGGTCGGAGCTGGAGGAGCGGAATCCCTACCACGTGTGAGAGATCGCCGCGGGCGCGCATACGCTCCGGCAGTTCACGTCGTTCCGGCTGCAGACCGCGTAAAAGCCGGGGCACACGTAGCCGAGCTTGCCGCGGAGCGCTTGATCGCCGCCAACATAGCAGTGGGGCCGTTCTGAGAACGTCATGATATGCATACCGAGTCCCTCTCTCCTTTCAGGGTTTCGTTCGTAGCGGCAGCGCCTTCTCCAGTTGCTCTACCGTCCAGATGGCTTCGCTGTAGATCTTGGTCTCTGGCTGCGGTAACGACAGCAGGGCGATCTCCCCACCGCCCACAACGAAATCTCGCCCATTGATGTGTGCCGCCGCATCGGTACAGAGATAGACGACTAGGGGTGCAACTAACTCCGGCTTCATCGCCTCCAATCGGGTTTCTATCTCTTGCATGAAGGTCAGCGTTGAGGTGCCGCTTGCACGGGAGCGCTCGAACACCTCCTGTAGGTCCAGGGATCTGGCCATGCGAGTGGTCATTGCCCGCGGCCGGATCATATTAACTGTGACACCGTCCTGGCCCAACTCCAGCGCTAAGGTGCGTGTGAACCCCGCGATGCCCTCTTTGGCTGCACTATACGAAGCCACTCCAAGCGTATCATCGCCTAAGCCTGCCTCGGAGCCAGTATTGATAATGCGGCCACTGCGCTGCTGGCGAAACACCGGCACAGCGGCCTTCGTCACCGTGAAGTGACCCTTCAGATGTACGGCAATGATCGAGTCCCAGTCCTCTTCGCTCATCTCGACAAATGCACGAGGACGAAAATTACCGGCATTGTTGACCAGAATGTCGAGTTGCCTGAAGGTATCGAGAGCTTGTTGCACCATACGCTGGCCGCCTTCCAGGCTCGTGACACTTTCATAGTTGGCCACCGCCTCGCCGCCGGCACCTCTAATCTCCGCCACCACCTGATCGGCGGGGCTGCGGTCGTGGCCTGTGCCATCGACTGCTCCACCCAAGTCGTTGACCACGACCTTGGCACCCTCCGCCGCCAAGGCCAAAGCCTCGGCCCGGCCGATGCCGCGGCCGGACCCAGTCACGATCGCGACCTTGCCTGCTAATCTGTCGCCCATAGCTGTCCTCCTCTTGTGGATTATTGATAGTTGCGTAATTTAGAAACTATTTGCATTGGTATGTGTTCTATGAAGCATGATGAGCGTGACAGTGCGGCGGGATGGACGAAGTCTGGATCACGCGACGCTGGAGGAGATGCGGCGCTTGGCAGTGCGGCGTGTTCTGGGCGGGGAGACGCACGCTGCAGTAGCTTGGAGTTTGGAAATGTACCCGAGCAATGTGGCCCGTTGGATGAAGACGTATCGCGAGAAGGAGGAGGCCGGTCTGGCGAGCCGCAAGGCAACGGGAAGGTCGCCCAGCTTGACGAGGAAGCAGCGAGCGCAATTGTACCGCTGGATCGTCGAGAAGAACCCACGGCAGTTCAAGTTTCCCTTCGCGCTGTGGACCCTGCCGTTGATTGGTCAGCTGATCGAGCAACGCTTTGGAGTCGTACTGCACAAGACCACCATCGCGCGGAGGCTTGGGCGCCTCGGGCTCACATCGCAGCGGCCCGTGCGCCGGGCCCTCACTCGCGACGAGGAGGAGTGTCGGCGCTGGGCGGAGGAAGAGTTTCCGGCGATCGTGCGGTTGATGCGCCGCCGGCAATCGACGCTGCTTTTCCAAGACGAGACGGGAGTGCACGAGGATGGCCCGGTGGGAGGTACGTGGGGTCGGCGCGGCCACACGCCCGTCGTGCAGGTGACCCTGCGTCTCCGCGCCAGTGAGCGGAGGAGCCTCCCGCTTCTTCAGCTCGTGGAGCTTGCGGAAGAGCTCGCGCGTTCGGTCATAGAGACGGATGGAATCGAGGAGCGCTTCGTCGGAAATGCGGACGCTGAAGAAAGTTTCCAGCGCCTCTTTGAACGCGGCGACCTCTAGACGGAAGCGCTCATGCGCCCGCTCGTCGTTCTTCCGCGGTACGCTCATGATGTGGACGAAGGGAGTGAAGCTGTAGTGGTTCCAGAGGTCCCACAGCCGGCGCGCCGGATCGCAGGTCGAGCCGGCGACGAAGCCGTCGAGGAAGTCCAAATGCTTGCCGATCACGAGCTGGGCGCAGCTGCGGATGAAGGAGCAGGTGTTGATGTACATCCACGCGTTGGCTTCCTCGAGGTCGAGATCCGCGTGCTCGGCGCCGTGGAGCCGTACGGACATCATCCCGGCGGCGTGAACGATCTCCTCGGGAACGTAGGCGCACTGGAAAGCGATGACCTTCTTGCCGCTCTCCTTCCACGCCTTGATCGCGGGAGCCTGCCAGGAGCCGGGAGCGTTCTTCTTCCCTAACTGGGATGCGTTCAGCTCGCTCACCTCCCGCAGGCTGGGCAGCGTGTCCGGCGTGGTGCTGGCGTCCATCATCGAGACTCCTTCCCTCGAGACGTCCCTCGCCTCCGGCTCAAGCCGTTGCGCGGGCATCAACGTTTTTTAGCAGCTGAACATTATCGGCGATCCTACAGGCATTTCCGACGTCTTGCTTGACTCTGGACGCACTAACTTTTGTCTGTCAGTGCGCCGCGTGAGGAAACCCGTCGGTGACACGCGCTCCCCTCCGGCTCAAGCCGTTGCGCAGGCATCAAACCAAAAGGGCCGAAACGTGGCCCTAAACACTACCGCCGGTCCCACCGTGGGCGCACGATCAATTCGTCGGAGAATTAAATCCCAAAAAAACTTCAGAAACGGATGATTTTCTCCGCACGGCGGTTCCAAGCCTGCGCAGTTCGGATAGATCTGCATCCTCCCACAAGGAGATCTTGACACAATTCCGACCGCAGAAAGGGCCCTACCGCAGGCGCGAAATCTGCTCATCTCATCAGGTCTCGTTCGAACTGATTCTCCCCGAATGCCAGATGACGGAGTTGTTGATCAGAACCAATCGCACTGTTTCCTTGACAGATGGTGACATTGCATCGCGAAAGACAGCACGGAGCTCGTATGTGCCGTTGGACACTGCCCGGGTATCCCAATCCAGCTAGGAAAAAGCCGGCCGCCCGTCACCCAGCAGGTACTGCTGTCCCTCATGAAACGCCAGGATATCGGCTGTTACCGCTGCGAAATCGATGCCCAGCGCATCCCATTCGATGCGTTCGACGCCATGGAAGTACGGGTCAGCTGGTCTTGCCCAGTAGTAGTGTGGAGTCGGCTGGATCTCTACGGTGCCGGCTGCCGCCGTATCGCCTCCACCGTTTGCGGTGATCTGATCTATGGGGAGGGACTGACTGCTCCTGTAATATACGGATACTCTCCCACCGCCGCCGTGCGCCAATCCGGCAATGCCGTCGGCTTTGATATGGCCGCTTCCGCTCAGGGAACCGGTGCTTATCAATATCGAACCGCCTGTCCCTCCACTTTCCCTTCCCCAATTTTCCCTTTGGCCGTCAGCCGAGATCTCGCCGTCAACCGTAAGGGCGTGCCACACATTCAGGCGGATCGCGCCACCTCCGGCGGACCAGCCTCCGTCCCATGCCCCTCCACCGGAACCAAGGTCGCGAGGAGTGAGCGGCGAGCTGTAGGTCGGGGGGCTGTTGCCACTCCCTCTCCCCCCGTAACTCGGTCCGTCATAGGGGCTGTCCACTGCTCCGGGTCCGTTGCCTATGACGGACGATGGTTGACGGCAAGGTTTGTTAGTTGACTAGCCAACAACTGTCAAGTAAAAGGACATTCGGTGCTTTGAGGTAGCGCTGGGTTACCGGTAGGTCGGACGCATGAAGAGCGTGTGGTATTGTCGGGTGACGAACGGCATGGCCGGCGTGCTTGTTATAGTGCTGGGCTGGGTTGCAGGAGCCGCATACGCGGCAACGATCTCGGTCAACACCACGGCTGATACGATGGCGGTTGACGGTTTCTGCTCGCTGCGCGAGGCCATCCAGGCGGCCAACACCAATCTTGCAGTCAACGAGTGCTCCGCGGGAGACGTCGGCCTCGACACCATTGAGTTCAACCTTGGTGCAGGAACGCCATCGATTGGAGTCACCTCGGCGTTACCCACAATCAGTGACCCGGCAATAATCGACGGGGGCACCGGCGGATCGACCCGGGTCGAGCTGAACGGCTCGCTGGCGGGCTCCCCGGTAGCCGGATTAAGCCTCACGGCGGGCAGCAGCACGCTGCGCTCGCTGGTCATCAATCGATTCACTTTCAATGGAATCGATGTCTCCACCAACGGTGGAAACACGATCGAAAACTGTTACCTCGGCACCAACGCGGCGGGGAATGCCGACCAGGGGAACGCCGGGGTCGGCATCCGCTTGCTCAGCTCTAACAACACGATCGGCGGCACCACCGCCGCCGCGCGCAACATCATCTCCGCCAATGACACCGCGGGCGTCCTTGTCCAAAACGGCTCGAATAACGTGATCCAAGGCAACTACATAGGCACCGACCTGACGGGCACCGTCGATCTGGGCAATACCTACGAGGGCGTCTGGACCTATACCGCCGACCAGAACACTGTGGGCGGTACCGCCGACGGCGCACGTAACGTCATCTCCGGTAACAACACCCGCGGCGTCTTCATCCAAGGCGGATCCAGCAACGTCGTCCAGGGCAACTACATCGGCACCGACGTGAACGGTACTGCGGATCTGGGCAACAGTTTCAATGGCGTCTGCATCACCGACAGCGGACATAACAATACCGTTGGCGGCACCACCGCCGCCGCGCGCAACATCATATCCGGCAATGATACCTCCGGAGTATTCATCACCGGCAGCGCGTACAGCAATCTGGTCCAAGGCAACTACATCGGCACCGAAGTAAGCGGCACAACAGCCCTGGCGAACGGCGGGACCACGTCTTCAACGGCGCGCGACGGCGTCACTCTCGGCAGCACCTCCTCATCGGCTCCCACGGGCCCAACCACCAACAACACAATTGGCGGCACCGGTGCGGGCGCGCCGAACCTGATCGTCTTCAACACCCGCAACGGCGTACGTGTGAGCAACAGCTCCAGCACCGGCAATGCCATCCTGTCGAACAGCATCTACGGTAACGTAGGCAGCGGTGGGGCCAGCGGCATCGGCATCGACCTCAACGGCGACGGGGTAACCGCCAACGGCACCAACCCGCGAACCTTTCCCAACACCGGCCAGAACTACCCGGTCCTTACCTCCATCACCAGCGCCGCCGGCAGCAGCACCATTCAAGGGACGCTGACCAGCGCGGCGAGTACCACGTTCACAGTAGAGTTCTTCTCCAATACGGCGTGTGACTCCACCGGCTATGGAGAAGGCCAGACGTTTCTGGGCGCCACCAACGTCACCACGAATGCCGGGGGTAGTGCCAGCATCAACGCCGTGCTCGCGGTAAGCATCTCGCAGAACGACTACGTCACCGCAACCGCCACCGATCCGAACGGCAACACGTCGGAGTTCTCGGCGTGCCTCCGCATACCCACGCCCACACCGACTTTGACGGCCACGATGACTCCGACCTCCACCCCAACCGCAACAGCCACCCCGACCTTCACCTCGACCAACACCCCAACCTCAACTACCACCGCAACCCCGACCTTCACGCCGACCGTAACGCCTACAAGGACACCGACGCAAACGGCCACGGTAACACCGACGGCCACCACGGCCCCGCCGATCATAACCGGCGGAGCAACTGTCGGATCTGCCCGAGTCAGCGGAGTCGCGAAACCCAACGGCAGCAATTGCATTACGATATACGACTGCGGAGCCGACAAGATCTGCGAAAACGGCGACCAGGCGCTCGGCACCGGGAGCACCGACGCCTCGGGAACATTCAGCATCACCCTGTCACAGACACTGGTGTACGGACAGAAGATCTTTCCTTATGACACGTGCAATGATCTCGCCGGGCCGGCCGCGGATGTTGGCTGGCAAACATCTGCCCCCGCTACATCCGCGTGGCTGACCGCTGCGACGGCGGTGGCCCTGGCGGTCGCCGGAGCTCGGCTGTCCCGGCGCCGAAAGCGGCAGTGAGACAGCTCAGCAGATGCGCGGCAGCTCGCTGCCGGAAAGCAGATCCACCGGTCGTTCACCGCCGATTGAGGTCTTCAGAATCACGGCCGCCTGCGTGCTCTTTCGCGCCTCTGTGCGTCCGATCCAGGCTGCGCCCCGGCCGAGCGGATGGCCTTGCAGGGCCTGCAGCAGGCGCGGCGTATCTCGCGGTGCCACCCAGATCAGCATGCGCCCTTCGCAGGCAAGATAGAGGGGATCGAGTCCGAGGAGCTCGCACGTGGTCAGCGTTTCCGCGCGTACCGGCAGTGCCGCTTCCTCGAGCAAGCAGCCGATTCCCGCGCGCCCGGCGACCTCGTGACAGGTGGTGGCCACGCCGCCACGTGTCGGATCATGCATGACGTGGATCTCGGCACCGCTGGCCAGCACGGCCGCGGCCAGGTCGGCCAGCGGGGCGCAGTCGGAGACCAGAGCGGAGCCGGACATGCCGTGGCGGCACGCCATGATCGTGGCGCCGTGGTCGCCGAAGGGCCCGCTGATCACGATATCGTCGCCCGGCTCGACGCGGTGGTCACCCAGATCACGCCCCAGCGGCACCACACCGACACCCGAGGTAATGGCGAAGGCCCTGTCCCCCTTGCCGCGCGGCACCACCTTGGTGTCGCCTGCGACCACCGTCACTGCGGCTTCACGACAAGCTCGCGCCGCACCGTCTACCAGCTGGTGCAGCAGTTCTCCATCCAGACCCTCTTCCAAAACCAGAGCCCAGGTCAGCCACAGCGGTTGCGCGCCCGCAACGGCGAGATCGTTGACGGTGCCGCACACCGACAAGTAGCCGAGATCCCCGCCGGGAAACACGGGCGGGTCGACTACGAAGGCGTCGGTGGTCATCGCCAGCCGCCCTGCGGGCAGGTCGGGCAGCACGGCGGAATCGGATAGCGTCCGCAGGTAGGGATTGTCGAAGGCCGGCAGGAATACCTGCCGGACAAGCTCGTGCGTCAGCCGGCCACCGGAGCCGTGTGCCAGCAAGAGCGTATCGCTCCGCTTCATGCCGCCGTCCCCAGCCGCTCGTGCCGGTACCACGCGGCGCAGGTGCCCTCGCTCGACACCATGCAGGCACCGACCGGTGTGTCCGGCGTGCAGCCGGTATTGAACAGCGGGCATTCCGGCGGCTCGACCAGGCCTTTGAGCACCTCCCCGCAGCGGCAGCCGTGCGGCTCACACGGTTCGGGGACCGCCACGTCGATCGTCGCGGCGTCCCGGTGTGTCCAGGCAGCACGCACGCCGAGACCGGAGGCCGGGATCTCGCCCAAGCCGCGCCAACGCGTGTCCACAGGCTCGAAGAAGCGCACGATCACGCTTTGCGCGTGGCGATTGCCTTCGGGACGGACAACGCGGGAGTACAGGTTGGCCACCCGCGGTTTACCTTCGAGCACCTGCTGATTCAGCTCCAGGATCCCGAGCAGAATGTCCGCGGGTGTAAACCCGACAACCGCCGCTGGCACACCGAATTCCTCGCGCAAGAAAGCATACGCATCCGACCCGATGACCACGGATACGTGACCGGGAAGGAGAAAGCCGTCGATGTGCAGTTCGCCGTCGGTAACCAGCGCCCGCAACGGCGGCTCGATGAGCTTGCTGCCCGACAGGATCTGGAAATTGGCAATGCTCTCCGCCTCGGCCTCGGCGAGCGCGGCCGCCACGGTCGGCGCCGTGGTCTCGAAACCAACAGCAAGAAAGACGACGCGCTTTGCCGGATGGGCGCGAGCGATGGCGAGCGCATCGCGAGGCGAGTAGACTACGCGCACATCGCAACCGCGTGCACGAGCCTGTTCCAGGCTGCCACGACTGGACGGCACGCGGACCAGATCGCCGAAGGTACAGATGATAACGTCCGGCAGCGCCGCCAGCGCCTCGGCCCGATCGAGATAATCCACCGGCGTGACGCAGACCGGGCAGCCCGGACCGGAAATAAGACGGACCTTCGGCGGCAGCAACCGGCGCAGGCCGGCGGCACCAATGGCGTGGGTGTGCGTGCCGCACACCTCCATGAAAGTCACCTGGCGCGGCAGTCCTGCCGCCTGCTCCCGCACTCGCCGCACCAGCGCATCCACGGTGGAACGGTCCGAGAACGCGTCGCTGGATTTCATTCCGGCGTGTACCCTTGGTTCGCGACCTGGTCCAAGACTTCGAGCGTCTTGCGCGCCTCCTCTTCGTCTACCGTGGCGAGCGCGTATCCCGCATGCACCAGCACATATTCGCCCGGTCGCGCCTCCGGGCATAACATGAGCGATACTTGGCGCTGCACGCCGCGCAACTCGGCGGTTCCGTCCCACTCGCCGCGCTCAATGAGCTGCATGGGTATGGCCAGACACATTACCGATCTCCTTCCTCTGAGTCTGTCGATTTCCTCTGAAAGCACCCTTCGACAAGCTCAGGGTGAGCGGAAGAACCCTTATTCGATGGATTCTGAGACCGCTCGTGCTGAGGCTCTCGAAGCACGTCTTCGCATTTGTCGGCAGTCTCCTCTCGCGGCACGACTTGCCGGGCCAAGCTGACAGTTGCCAGAACGGCCTGCCCGTAGGCGAGCCCGCCGTCGCCAGGCGGTACGGCAGACGCGAACAGCGGCTGAAAACCGGCCGCGGCAAACTCACGTTCCAAGCCGACCCGGAGCAGTCGATTGACCAGACACCCGCCGCCTATGGCCACGACGCGTACACTAGCAGGAATCACGCGGGTGGCGATAACCGCGACAAGCTCGCAGAAAGTGGCATGCAGGCCGGCCGCCACGCGCGCCGTCGGTTCTCCGGCATGCAGGCGTTGCGCGGCGCCGGCGAGGAGCGTCGCGCTCGGCAACTCGGCCCGGTCAGACAGCAGCTGCACTTCTGGCCACGGCGACACGGCTTCATCGCACTGCTCGGCGAGCGCCTCGAGGCGTGCCGCGGCCTCGCCTTCCCAGCCGTTTTCCAGCGCCACTCCGCAGAGCGCACCGGCGGCTTCGAACAGCCTGCCCGCACCGCTAGCCAGCGGCCAGGCGCCGCCGGCGGCGAGCGCGGAGAGCTGCTCGAGCTCGGCGGGCGGCACCAGCGCGGCCAGTGGAGAGGACCGCAGCAACTCGGTGCAGCCGGCGGCGGTAAGTGCTGCCACGGCCACGCGCCAGGGTTCGCGCACGGCTCGTTCGCCGCCCACCAGCGCCAGGGGCGTCGCGCGGGCAAGGCGCGACCAGCGCAGCCGGCCGTCGAGCAGCAGCCACTCACATCCCCAGGCCGTACCGTCGGTCCCCCATCCGGTTCCGTCGAGGACCAAGCCCGCACAGGCCGCATCCGCATCGGGGAAAGCGCCGTGTTCGCCAAGCACCGCCGCCGCATGGGCCAGGTGGTGCTGAAAGCGCAGCACCCGGCCGCCGCGTTCGCCCGCAATGCGTTCCGCGATCCAGGTGCTCGGGTAATCGGGGTGCAGGTCGGCACAGAGCACACCGGCGGTCACATCCATGAAGCGCTCCAGATCGCTCGCCACCTCGACCATGAACTCCCGTGCCAACTCCGTATCGAGATCGCCGACGTGCTGCGACGGAAAGGCGTTCGCACCCACGGCGAGGCAGGTAGCGGTTTGCAGATGCCCGCCCAGAGCCAGCACCGGTTCGGGTGTGGCAACCGGAAGGACAAGCGCCCCGGGCACGAAACCGCGCGAGCGCCGCACCACCACCCGGCCGTCGGGCGCGGTGCGCACGACGGAATCGTCGATGCGGTGCACAATGTCCCGATCGTGCAGCAGGAAGCAGTCGGCGATTCCGCGTAAGCGTAACAGCGCCTCACGGTTGCCCCGGCAAATGGGTTCATCTGTCACATTCCCTGAGGTCATTACCAAGGCGGGGTATTCCGCTCCTCGAAACAGCTCGACATGTAGCGGGGTCGTGGGCAGCATCACACCCAGGTCGGCCAGCCCCGGAGCAATCTCCTCCACTGCCTCTCGACTTTGGCGGCGTGGAGCCAGAAGAATGGGCGCGTTGGCGGAGCACAGCAACACTTCATCTTCGGGCCGGAGAAAGACCAGATGCCGCGCCGCCGCGAGATCCGGAACCATGAGCACCAACGGCTTGGTCGGGCGATGCTTCAGCCGGCGCAAGCGCGACACTGTGGGCGCATGGTCGGCTCGGCAAGCCAGCTGAAACCCGCCCAGTCCTTTGACCGCCAGCAGTGCCCCTTCCGCGAGGCCGGAGCGTGCCGCCGCCAAGGCCTCTTGACCCTCCGCCAGGGTAGTCCCCTCCGCGTTGGCCAGCCACAAGCGCGGCCCGCAGGCCGGACAGCAGATGGGCTCGGCGTGAAAACGGCGGTCGCTGGTGTCGCCGTACTCGGCCGCACACGCGCGACAAAGAGGGAAACAAGCCATCGAGGTTCGCTCGCGGTCGTACGGCAGGTTGGAAGTGAGCGAATAGCGCGGGCCGCAGTTGGTGCAGGTCGTGAACGCGTAGCGGTAGCGGCGGTTGGAGGGGTCCTCCATTTCCAGACGGCAGTCGCCGCACAGCACCGCGTCCGGCGGGATGAGCGCACGCCGGCGCGGGCCGGCAGCCGAAGTCACCACCGTGAACGCCCGCTCGCCGAGCGGACGGGTCTCCTCGACATCAAGCGCATCAAGGCGCGCCAGCGGAGGCAAGGCGTGCGGCAGGCGGAACCTGAACAACTCGACGGCGGGGCGCAGTCCTTCGATTTCGATCACGGCGCCATCGGGGTCGTTGCGCACCCAGCCGCTCAGCCCCAGCGAAACCGCCAGGCGGTGCACGGCCGGGCGAAAACCCACCGCCTGAACAATGCCGCGACACGCCAGGCGGTGGCGGATGACGTCTTCTTGCATATGGCTTATCGCTTATCGCATACCGTCGGAGAGCTTCTCAAACGATGCGCGATAGGCGATAAGAGCTATGCAATCATGCACGAATTTGCCCTAGCGCAGGCCGTCATCGACGCGGCCTTACAAGCGGCCGAGCAAGCCGGGATCAGGCACATTTCCAAGATCGTCGTCGGCATCGGCGAGTTGCAGCAGATCGAGCGCGAGAGTTTCGAGTTTGCGCTGAGAGAGGTGATGCCAAGGTCTGAGCCGGCGCTGGCGCAGGCGGAACTCTTCATAGAAACCGAGGCGGCGAGCTTCCGCTGTCGTCTCTGCGAACACGGCTTCGACCTCGCCACCGCCCGGTTGTCGCATGCGGACGACGAAGCGGAGGCGGTCCATTTCATCCCCGAGCTGGCTCACGCCTTTGTCCGCTGCCCGCGCTGCCAGAGCCCGGATTTCGAGGTGGTTGCCGGCCGGGGTGTCACCTTGCAATCCGTGGAAGGCGATAGTTGATGCGCGTATCGCTTATCGCATGTCGCTGATCGCCCGGAGTCTTCTCGGAACGATGATCTCGCATATCACTAATCGTTTATCGGACCTGCGACTGGCGGGGATCGAGCGGCGGCTGCGGCAGGTGCGGCGGATTGTGGCGGTCACCGGCGGCAAAGGCGGAATTGGCAAGAGCTCGATCGCGTCGGTGCTGGCGCTCGTCATGGCCGAACGCGGCTGGCGCACCGGCCTGCTCGATCTCGACGTCACCGCTCCGACGGACCACGTCATTCTCGGTCTCGACGGCTGCCGTCCGACCGAAGAGTTCGGGCTACAGCCGCCGGAGGTGCACGGCATCCAGTTCATGTCGGTCAGCCAGTTTACCGGCGAGCACCCGGCTCCGCTGCGCGGGGCGGACGTCACCAACGTCATAATCGAGCTGCTCGCTGTCACCTGCTGGCGGGAATTGGACATGCTGGTCATCGACATGCCGCCGGGTCTGGGCGACGCCAGTCTGGACATGGCGCGCTTGTTACCACGTGCCGAGTATCTGGTGGTTGCAGGCGCCTCCCGCATTGTCCTGGAAACAGTGCGCCGCACGCTGGGCTTGCTCGCTGAGCTGCGCGTACCGATCGCCGGCATCCTGGAGAATATGGCGCAGGAGCAGAGCGGGGCCGTCGAGCACGCGGCTCGGCAATTTGGTGTGCCTTTTCTCGGCGCGGTGCCCTTCGATCTGCATCTGGAGGATGCGACCGGCGATGTGGTCAGACTCAGCCGGACGGCAGTGGCGCAGGCGCTGCGGCGGGTGCGAGAAGATCTGTTCTTCAAACAACGCTAACCGGCCGGCCGGATTCGACTGACTGCAGCGCCGCCAGCGCCACCTGGACGGCGTGCTTCCCGTCTTCGAGCGTACAGGCAGGCGCCACCCCCCGCCGGATGCAGTCGGCAAAATGGTTCCACAGGTGAAAGTAGGTGGCGGCAAAGTCTCCGCCCCGAAGTGCGTTCGGCAACGCGCCGCGCACTGAGCCGAGCGAGGAGACCAGATTCCGCAGGCGTTTGCCGATACCGCCGGGATAGGTCGAGGTCGAGAGGAAATCGAACCCATCGAAGGCGTAGCAGGAGACCAGCAAGCGGCCGCGGTCACCGAATATCTCGAGGTCGCTGTTGGGGCTGGTGGAAAAGCAGAACACACCGCTTGCCAGGGTGCCGTCGGCCATTTCGGCTGTTACCGTGCAGGTATCGTCCTCAAAGTCCGGAGAGCGACGACTGGCGGCGTGGATTTTCACCACCGACGGCGACCTGGTCGAAACCATGGGCAGCGGCGAATTCCGCTAGCTGGGGGATTTCATGCTGGTTGTGCTTCATGGCGATAAACCGCATGTGGAGGATGGGAAAAGTCTGGGCAGTGCGCGCCTTCTGGTCCGCCAGCGCTCGCACTGCCCGCAGCACCGGATCCAGCTTGGCTCCCACTCGCAAGCGCGCATTGGTGGCGTCAGTCAGGCCGTCGATGGCTACGATCAAAAAGGTGGGAGGGTGGCGTGTCAGCGCCTCGATGGCGCGGGCGTTGTCGAGGTGCTGACCGTTGGTGGACAACAACGTGACCATCGGTTGCGTGGCAGCCGATTGGAGAATGGTTCCCAGCTCGGGATGGAGCAGGGACTCACCCCAGCCCCACAGCGTGAGCGTGAGCAGATAGGGGCCGACCTGGTCGATCACCTGCGCTGCCACCGTCGTCGACAACAATGATTTCGAAGCTATTCTTCGGGTAATCCTGAGCCGCCAGCGCGCGCAGACAGAGCCCCAGTTGCACCGGTCGGTTGCAGGTCGGAATGACCACCGAGAAGGCGCACTCGCTACTGCTCATGAGGCTCCGAGTATCTCTCGATCCCGCCGGTTCAGGTAGCGTTCACGGTGGAAGTCGATGCCGGCAATCCTCGCGGGCGCCCGCCCCGGCCCGAAGAGGTATCCCATAAATTCGCCGCCGGCGTCGACAGCCAGGAAAAGGAGCAATAATGGCAGCAGCCTCGGCACCAGGTCCTGGCGCCTCCCAGGACGGTGGAGCTGCCGGATGATACGTGCCAGACGGATCAGCAGAATCAGCGGTGCGCCAGCAGCGTAGGCAAACCGTTGGGGTATCGGCCACGCCTTTGCCCGCATGCCGGCGAACATGTGGCCGCAGTGATAGCGCAGCGCCAGAGACGAGGGCAAGCGCGACAAATTGAGATGGTGGGTCTTCGCCCTCGGCTCCAGATAGAGCCGGTACCCTTGTTCTCGCAAGTGCCAGTGCAGCAGGCTTTCCGCCTCGAGGAACTGCTCCAGCCGGTCGCCAAAACCCAACAGCAGATCGCGCTTGTAGGCACTGTTGTGCCCCGGCAGATGCTGGCACTGACCGGCTGGAGCGGGGTCGAGCCACTCGGCGTAACGAGTAGATCGGGCGTTGATGACGGCCTTGGCGCTGCGCTCGCAATGAGCGGGGCACATCCTGAGGGACCCAACCGGCGGATGCCCCGGCTTGTGGTGCCAAGAACCTCTCCTTTGGTCTCGCCGGCATCTTCGCATGTCAAAGGCATATGATGGGCAGCCGTATTGACTCAAGGAGGTGCGCCCCACAAGCTGTTCAGTGGTCGAACTACCCAGGAAGTTCCCCAGGAGGACCCGGACATGCCCAACGACACCAAGGCGGTGCGCGACGCGATTCTGTCGGGAAGCGCTACTGCGCAAGACTACGCCAATCTGCCGCTCCCGGAACTGATGCGGGCGATCACCACGCACAAAGACGAAATCAAGATGTTCGAAGGGCTGGAGTCGGCGCAGAAAGACCCGCGCCGCAGCCTGCATGTCGATGAGGTCCCCGTCCCTGAACCGGGCCCCAACGAAGCGGTGGTGGCGGTGATGGCCTCAAGTATCAATTTCAACACCGTGTGGACTGCCATCTTCGAACCGCTGCCGACATTTCAGTTTCTCGAGCGCCACGCCAAGCACAGCCCCTGGGACAAGCGGCACGACCTGCCCTATCACATCATCGGCAGCGATGGGGCTGGAGTCATTCTCCGCACCGGCCCCGGGGTCACCCTGTTCAAGCCCGGCGATGAGGTGACCATCCACTGCAATTACGTCGACATGCAGTCGCCCGAAGGGCACGACGACTCTATGCTCGATCCGGACCAGCGCATCTGGGGTTTCGAGACCAACTTCGGCGGGTTGGCCGAGATCGCCCTTGTGCGCGCCAATCAACTCATGCCCAAGCCGCCGCACCTGACGTGGGAAGAGGCCGCTTCCATGCCGCTGGTCAACTCCACTGCCTATCGCATGCTGGTCAGCCCCAACGGCACGCAGATCAAGCAAGGCGACATCGTCCTGGTGTGGGGAGCGGTGGGCGGACTGGGCGGCTTCGCGCTGCAATACGTCCTCAACGCCGGCGCCTTTTCCATTGCCGTCGTATCCTCCGAAGAGCGGGCGAAGCTCTGCAGCACCGTCGGCGCGCGCTGGGTGATCGACCGCAACGCCGAGCGCTACCGCTTCTGGAACCCTGACGGCACACAAAACACGGGCGAGATCCGCCGCTTTGGCAAGAAGATTCGCGAGATGACCGGCGGTGAGGATCCCGACGTGGTCTACGAGCATCCGGGGCGTGAAACCTTCGCCGCCAGCGTCTTCGTGGCGCGGCCGGGCGGCAAGATCGTTACCTGTGCCTCCACCTCCGGGTACATGCACGAGTACGACAATCGCTACCTGTGGATGAACAAGAAGCGCATTATCGGCTCCCATTTCGCCAACTACCGCGAGGCCTGGGAAGCCAACCGACTGGTGTGCAAGCGCGCCATTCACCCGCTGCTGTCCGAGACCCATCCGCTGGAGAAGACGGGAGAGGCGGCCTACCGCGTCCACCACAATCGCAGTTTTGGAAAGGTCGGGGTGCTGTGCCTGGCGCCGCAAGAGGGATTAGGCGTGAAGGACCCGGAAGGCCGCGCCCGCCACATCGGCCAGATAAATCTCTACCGCAACGCGGCTCGGGGGGAGTTTCGACTGGTCAAGACGCAGCCGTAACCGGTACCGGCCTCTCAGTAAGCTCACTCTATCAGCCTAACCCGCCTCGACCTGACACCGCAGCAGCCGGCCAGCCGTGCTAGTCGTCTCCCCTATCGTGGGGATATGACAGAGGCCGGTCTTTGGAATAAGGTCGCAACGGCTCGAGCGCCACGACCTTCGTGTCCTGGTCAAATTCGTACATCCCGCAGCCGTTTTCCCTTTGGCATCACAGATGCCAGGATTGCACCTCTTTTTCCACCCGACGCGTCCCGGCACTCGCGCTGCCTGCAACAGTACGCTAATTTGGCCCGGGCGCCGCGGCGATGGCGGCCCAACTACCTCCCGGAGAAGCGAAAGCGATGGTTGACGAATTCGAAGATCTCCCCAGACCGGAACCCAAGGAAATCGACGAGAAGCGCGCCATGGAGCTGCGCTTCATCATGGAAGATGCAATCCTGCGCGCCAAGCCGAATGAAAACCAGCGCTGCCAGAATTGCCTCTACTACCTGAATCCGGATGAAGAATTGAACTACTGCTGGCATCCAAAGCTCCGCATCCTGGTAGGCGGCGACTGGTGGTGCCAGTGGTGGGAAAAGATCCCGGAAGAGTGAAAGGCTACACCTCAAGCCTCAGGAAGTCGGTACTCGGTAGCCGGTAGTCAGTCCAGAAGGCCGACTACCGATTACGCTCCTTTCTCAAGCCCACAAAGCCCTCTAGGATTCGAAAAGTTGCTCCAGCCTGGCAGCTAGTTCCCGGCACTGCTCGCGTAAGCTTCTTACTTCGGCCTCGAGGGCCTCGATGCGGGCAGTCAAATCTCGGACCGGTGTTGCGGGGCCGGAGGGCTCGGGGGCCAAGCTGGTGTATTTGGGGGCTGGCGCGTCGAGTGGATGTAGATCGGGACTGAGCAACTGCGCGTAGCGCTCTGCGCGGGAGCCCGGCGCGGGTGGGAGGCGCTTGACGAAGCCGCCTTCGATCATCGGCTCCAGCGTGGCGATCAGTTCATCCAGCGAATCGAACGGCTGCATGCGGCTGGCACGGGAGCGGAGCTCGCCAGCGGTTTGCGGGCCGCGCATCAGCAGCTCTGCCATTATACTCAGCTCTCGCGCTTGCAGACCCAATCCGTCCTTGCCGTTATGCAAGTACTTCTCCACCCGGCTGTTGGCCGGGAACACTTTGCGCGCCAGGTATTTTTGCACCAGGCGTTCCAGTGCAGCGGCAACCTGATCTTCGTCCAGCGCCAGCACCGGATCGCGGTTGCTCTTCTGATTGGCCCCGTTGGTGACCGCGTTCAGTGTCAGTGGATACTGCTCCGGCGTGGTCAACGCCTTTTCCACCAGCACGCCGAATACGCGTGCCTCATTGGGATCGAGTTGAATGTCGCGTTGCATTACAACGTAGCTTAGCAAGATGGAGGGGGCGGGGAAATCAGCGGAGCGATATTCACGTGGCCGCGTGAAACCTCTCCCCCTACCCTGCTCCGGCGCGGAGAGGGGAGTGAGGATATTCCCCCTTCCCGCGTCGGGAAGGGGGACAGGGGGTTAGGTGCCGCTACCGCCTTCCTGGTAGCGATAAACTGGTGAGATGTCGCCGGGGCTGCTGATGCACACGCCAAGGTCACGCAGCAGCCCGTCACGGATGGAATAGATCCAGCCGTACACCGCCAGGTCATGACCGCGCCGCCAGGCGGCCTGAACGATGGTGGTGTGGCAGACGTTGGAGACCTGCTCGACCACGTTCAGCTCGCACAGGCGGTCGATCCGCGCTGATTCATCGCCGATCTCCTGCAAAACGGTCTCGTATTTCCGGTGCACGTCACGGATGTGTCGCAGCCAGTTGTCGATCAGTCCGAGCTCGGTCTCGCGCAGCGCCGCACGCACGCCGCCGCAACCGTAATGACCGCAAACGATGATGTGCTTCACCCGCAACACCTCCACGGCGAACTGCAGGACCGAGAGGCAGTTGAAATCGGTGTGGATGACCAGGTTGGCGACGTTGCGGTGGACGAACAGCTCGCCGGGCAAGAGGCCGACGATCTCGTTGGCGGGGACACGACTGTCGGAGCAGCCGATCCACAAGTAATCCGGCGCTTGCTGGACGCTCAGTTTCTCGAAAAAGTTGGGATCGTTTTCACGGACCCGCGCCGCCCACGCCCGGTTATTGTCGAAAAGCTGTTTGAGAACCCGCATGGGTTCCTTCAACGAACTCAGGCGCGGGAAAACGAACGGGCGAAGAGCTGTTCGATGGCGGCCTTGCCGTTGTCGCGCAGGTGCCGCGTCCCGCTCCCCGCAAAATGTGGATGGCGGAGGGTCGGCGCGGATGCGGTCTGCCACTCCGAACCGGTCCAGTACGACCACGCATCGCGGTCCTGATCGAAGGCAAACAGCGGCTTGTTGCACAGCTTGGCGAACTCCGCGCCCCAACCGGTCCCGCCCATCACCGTGCCGTCATCCAGAATCTTGCCGACGACGTAGATTTCCTGCGCGTGGTTGACCTGGTGCCAGATGGTCTGCAGCACACGCTTGATGTAGTCGGTATCCGGATAGTGGCGATGCATCAGCTTCGAGACGTAGGCCAAGCTCACGTCCCCCTGCTGCAGCTCAGCATGGCTCAGGGTGCGCACCCCGCGGCTGCGTTCGATCTGATGCCCATCGAAGGTAAAGTTGACTTCCTCGATGCCGTAACGCTCCGCCGTCGCACCGAAGGTCGCCTCCGCCCCTTTCAGACCGCCGCTGTACAGCACGCACTCGCTCGGATTCATGCCCGTCATTTCCTTCCTCGCCCAAGCCTGGGTGGCTCATGCATAGCGAAGCGGCCTGAGGAATGTAAGGGAGCCGGTAACGCCGGCGCCCTTGCATCAGGCCGCGTCCGGGTGCACGGCGACCGCCCCGGACCGGGAGTGATGTGCCTGGCCACGCTAATCGGCCTTCGTTTTTCGCACCGGGGTTGGGAACCAGAACTCGTCCGGTCGGTCAAGGAAATCGGGGGCTGCGGATTGCGGTACGCCCGTACCGGTGTGCAGCAGTTCTTCGATGACGGGGCGGCAGCGCGTGACGCCGGACTCGTTGCCGCACGTGCCGCGGCCGCTGCCGGTGGCGTGGTTGACCTGCTCGACCGTGGTCGCACCGGCTTTGATGGCGTCGCTGATCTTTCCCAGCTTGATCCCTTTGCAGATACAGACCACCCGCAAACGAGCGCGGATTTCTTCGACAGTCAGCTTGGCAGACATTCTATTTTCTCGGACGATGGCGGACCTGCTTCTGCACTCCATCGCCGGTGTTCTTCGCAGTGTAGCGGGAAGCCGCGCGAAGCACACCACGGGCCGGGCGAAAACTCCGAGAGGTTCCAGACACGATCAGGGTCACAATCGAAAGACGCCCCCATCGTCATCCCTCAGTTTCTGTGGCGGAGGGCAGGCGATGGAAGCTTTGGAAGCTGGCCTCTCCCGCGAATCTTCTCCTCGCGGGAGAGGGACCCAAACGCCTTACTTGAAAAGTCCTTGACCTGCTGCCCGGCTCCAGCGCCACCGAGACTGAGGGGTTACGTCCCCATCGCGGGCCTGGCTCTCGCAAATCCGTCATCCACTCGCCTTCAATAGTCGGCGCGTGGTATCAGACTGCAGCACACAAGTTGGTTTGAAGATGACATGGGAGTGAAGGACAAGTTGTGGACGGGCGCGGTCCTGGTCTAGTTTCGGTAACGTGACGAAGCCGGTCGAAAAAACGGAGGCGGCGCATGGCCACATGTGGTAGGCGGGGAGGAAGTGGCGCCAAACGCGGCAGCGCCGCCGCGCGTCCGGCTAAGGAGGCGAAAAGCTATTCGCATCCGGAAGCCACGAGCCTGCTCCGCCCCGACGTCGGCACGCAAGCACAGTTCCGCAAGAAGAAGCCGCCGCAGCGCTATCGCTATGACTCGTCGCTGTCGCCCGCACTGGACTGGGACGGGCAGAACCCGGCGCGCGAGCAGTGCGAGGCACTGATTCGCCAGATCCTCGACACGGATTCGATCGAGCACGCCAAAGCGGCGGCGGAACAGTTGCGCGCCCTGAGCCGGCCCTTCCTCAATTGGGCCGGAAAGGCGGAGCGCCTGTCATTTGACGTACCGACGCTGCCGCTGTTCGTGCACGAACGCCTGTCGACGAAAGCAATTCTCGAAACGCTCAAGGCCCACAAGCGCGACAAGCAGCTCTCAATGTTCGAGCTGTTCGGCGACCCGCAGCGGCCGATCCACGATCAGGTGCTGCGCGCCTACGAGTATCCGGATAACTGGGTGAACCGCCTCATCCTCGGCGACTCGCTGGTGGTGATGAACTCGCTGCTGCACTACGAAAGCCTCGGCGGCCAGGTGCAGATGATCTACATGGACCCGCCGTACGGCGTCCGCTTCGGGTCCAACTTCCAGCCCTTCGTCCGTAAGCGCGACGTGAAGCACAACGACGATGCGGAGACGATGTCCGTAGCTTCACATACGGGGGAAAGCCCTTTACTTTGCGCAAGGGCACCTTCAAGACCGATTTCAGCGGGCTTAACAACTTGGCGAAGGAGCGACGGCTCTTTTGGGTGGGCGACACACTTCGCTACGTTCGATACCTTGACGATTTTCCGGTGTTCCCGCTGTCCAACCTATGGGACGATACCGTCACATCCGGATTCGCAGCGCCGAAGCTGTACGCTGTCCAGACCAACCCACTTCCGGTTCAACGGTGCCTGCTGATGACCACAGACCCCGGCGACCTCGTCCTCGACCCAACATGCGTGCGATACGGGACGCGGATACTGACCCCCCTTAGTCCCCCCGCAAGCGGGGGGAGAACCGAGGGTGCGAGCAACGGGAAGCTGGCTCCCTCCCCGCTTGCGGGGAGGGTTGGGGTGGGGTCCGTCCCGGTGCAGGGCCTCCGAGCTGGCGACTGGGTCTACGCCCGTGATGGCGCGCCGCATCGCGTCTTGCGCACCCTTCGCCGCCGCTACAGCGGCACGATGATCGGCATTCGCCGCGTGGGTTGCGACGAGACCCTATGGCTCACGGCCGATCACCTCGTGCTCGGTGAACGCTACGTGAAACACATGAGTACTCGCGGCGAGTGGAGCGACGTTCCGCCGGAACACTTCGGCCGGGCGCGTGAGCTGCGCCGGTCTCTATCGCCTCCCGAGGCGATCCTCTGGAGGCGCCTGCGTGCCCGGGAGAGCAGCGTCAAGTTCCGCCGCCAGCACCCGATCGGGCCGTATATCGCAGACTTCTATAGTCGGCAGGCTGCACTGGTCGTCGAGGTTGACGGCGAAGCGCACTACGCCACCGAAGCGGCGATCGCGTATGACCGCGAGCGTGACCGCTATATGGAGGGCATGGGACTGCGCGTCTTGCGTTTCCCCGCCGCCGCTGTCAGCTCGTCGACCGACGCCGTGTTGGAGTCGATCTCCGATCGCGCCCGCGAAGCGGTTCTTGATGGTGACCCGAACAAGCAATGGCGGCGGGCGGATCGCTTGAAGGTGGGTGATATCCTGTTTGCCGGAGTCGGGACGGAGCCTTGCCGCGTCGTCGGCATTGAACGGCAGGACTCCGTCGAGGAGGTCTACGATCTGGAAGTCGAGGACGCGCACTCGTTTCTCACCGAGGTGTGCGCCGTGCACAACTGCGGCAGCGGCACAACCGCATACGTGGCCGAGCAGTGGGGCCGTCGTTGGATCAGCGTCGACACCAGCCGCGTTCCACTCGCGCTGGCGCGGCAGCGGCTGCTGACTTCGACGTTCCCTTTCTACCAACTCAAGGAGGAGAAGCGCGGACCGGCGGGCGGTTTCGTGTACGTCCGCAAGCAGAACAGCAAGGGTGAAGAGGTCGGCGGCATCGTGCCGCATGTGACGTTGAAGAGCATCGCCAACAACGAGCCGCCCGAGGAGGAAGTGCTCGTCGATCGGCCGGAGGTCGAGTCGAAGATCACGCGCGTCACCGGTGCGTTCTGCGTCGAGGCGACGATTCCGACGCCGGTGGATTGGGAGGGCGACGGCGTCGAGGATTCCGGTGCTGGTATTGAAAGCTATGGTTCATTCGTCGATCGCATGCTCGAGGTCCTGCGCAGATCACCGCTGCTGCATGTTGGCGGCGGGAAGACGGTGACGCTGCGCAACGTGCGGCCACCGGCGAAGACGCTGTCGCTGTCGGCGGAGGCGGCGGTGGTGAAAGGGGATGGGACCGAACCCCCCTTGGTCCCCCCGCAAGCGGGGGGAGAATCCGCATCTGGTGCTCCCTCCCCGCTTGCGGGGAGGGCTGGGGTGCGGTCAGAGGAGGCTCCCTCGGGTGGAGCAGACGTTGTGGCCGAACCATCCGGCGACGTACAGAGGCGGGCCGGCAAAGCTGTAGCGATTGTTTTCGGGCCCGAGAACGGCGCGGTGAGCGAGAAGCTGGTGTACGAGGCGGCGCGTGAGGCGTACGCGAAGAGCTACGCGCATCTCTACGTCATCGGCTTCGCGATTCAGCCGAATGCGCGCGAGCTGGTCGAGAAGTGCGAGCAAGTGGTTGGTGTGCCCGCGACGTACGTGCAAGCGACGCCGGATCTGATGATGAGCGACCTGCTCAAGAACATGCGGTCGAGCCAGATCTTCAGCGTCTGTGGGTTGCCGGAGGTACGCATTCGTTCCCTCCCCGCTTGCGGGGAGGGTCAGGGAGGGGTTCACGGCGGAAGGACAACCCCCCTCAGTCCCCCCGCAAGCCGGGGGAAAGCCATGTATCAGGTGGAGTTGGTCGGGCTCGATGTGTTTGATCCGGCGACGATGGAGGCGGTACATCGCGGCGGCAATGATGTCCCGGCGTGGTTTCTCGACACCGACTACAATGGCCTGTGTTTTCACGTCTCGCAGGCATTCTTCCCGCGCACCGCCGCGTGGGACGATCTCAAGAAGGCGCTCAAGGGTGAGTACGAGGACTCGGTGTGGGAGCATCTCGCCGGTACGACGAGTGCACCGTTCGCAGCCGGCGAGCATGGGCAGATCGCGGTGAAGGTCATCGACGACCGCGGTAATGAGTTGCTGGTGGTGAAGAATCTGAAGGAGGTTAGAGAGTGATCACCAAGGTCCACGTTCGCTCCTTCAAACAGTTCGAGAACCAGTCCTTCGACCTGTCGAACCACATCGTGCTCGCAGGTCCGAACAACTCCGGAAAGACGACCCTGCTGCAGGCGATTGTCGTCTGGAACCTTGCCTTGCAGCGGTGGAAATCGGAACGAAAGCCGGGAGCAAAAGGGAAGCGACGTACCGGCGTCCCCATCACGCGGAAGGATTTCACGGCAGTTCCACTTCGCGAGATGAATCTGCTGTGGACAAATACCTCGACTGCCCTGAAGAAGAGTGAAGGAAAGACTGGGTATCCACGGGTCTTGGAGATTGAACTCGATGCCACCGAGGGTGAGACCTCGTGGAGGTTGGGGTTCGAGTTTAGGTATCAGAGCGCCGAGCAGATTTACGCTCGACCGGCAGAGCGCGATGTCGAGCACGTCGCCGGGGCAACCGCGAACTTCGGGATCGTGCACGTTCCTCCCTTTTCGGGCATCGGCGTCCAGGAAACTCGCTACGATCCTCCGTACCAAAGCCTGTTGATCGGTGAGGGCAAACCTGGGGATATCTTACGCAACCTACTCCTTGAACTGTATCAGAAAGAAGACAGATCGGACTGGGAAACGCTGTGTACAGAAATTGAGGAGATCTTCAGCTACCGGTTGCAGCCTCCAAAGTATGGGGGGCCCTTCATCGTATGTGAATACCTGCCGAGTCGGACCAAGGCGAAGCATCGTGATGGTCAGGCTCCTCTGGACATTTCTTGCGCCGGTAGCGGCTTTCACCAGGTTCTCATGCTGCTTGCGTTTTTCCACGCCCGGCCGTCAACGGTCCTGCTGCTCGATGAGCCCGACGCACACCTTCATGTGGTTCTCCAAAAGCAGATATATGACCTGCTGCGTTCGGTGGCCGTACGGCGCCGATGCCAGCTGATCATCGCGACACACGCGGAGGTTCTCATCGACAGCACGAGCCCGGATTTGATCCTGTCGTTCTTCAAGAAGCCCCATCGGCTGGTTAGCGACACAGAAAGGGATCAAGTCCGTGAGGCTCTCAAGCGCTTGCCCACGACCGATATCCTGCTTGCGGAACGATCTGACGCCATTCTGTACATAGAAGGCGAAAGCGATTTCAATCTCTTGAGAGCCTGGTCGCGCATTCTCGATCACCCTCTTCGGCAGTGGTTTGAACAGAGCCCATTTTGGCACAGCAACATGGGACGCCACCCGAGGGAAGCAAGGGGCCATTTCTTTGCGATCCGAGCGATCGAGCAGGAACTCAAGGGAACTCTGCTGTTAGATGGTGATAATCGCGGGTTGCCGGACCAAGAAGTCGCTGCTGACGGGCTCGTCATTCTGCGATGGACCAGGTACGAGGCGGAAAGTTACCTGATGCATCCTCGGGCGCTCATGCGCTACGTGGAATCTCAGACCACTCCCTTGTTCGCAAGCCCGGCTGAAAGCTACCTCCGCGACCAGCTTCCACCCGCCGTATACCGCGACCCTCTAGGGCCACACCAGTTCTTCAACAGTACCCCCGTAAGCAAGACATTGCTCCCGGCGTTCTTCAAGGCCGCAGGCCTCCAGATCACAAAGCCTGAGTATTACGTAGTGGCTGAGCAAATGAATCGCGACGAAATCCCAGGCGAGGTCAAGGAGAAGCTAGATGCGATCGCCCGCGCCTTTGGTGTAATGCAGTGAGCGGGTTCGAAGTTCAGCAACCGATCCTGGGCTCGCCGTTCGAAGAACCGCGCGAGCATTGGCGGATCGTCGAGGGCGAGGAACCCCAGCGCATGCCGGGGCGGCGGCCGGCGATGTACTTTTATCGCCCCCCGAGTCGTGGCGACGAAACGGAGCCGCGCGACGGCGCGGGTACCGCGATCGAGTTGAAACTGGTCAATCGCATTCGTGAACGTGTGAAGGAGTGGCGGGCGCAGCAGTGGGTGGGCGTGACGCGTACAACACTCGAGCTGCTGCGCTACTGGCGCCGCGACGGACGACAGCAGCGACTGTTTTTCGCGCAGCTCGAAGCGGCAGAGACGATCATTTTCCTGACCGAAGCACGCGCCGACTTTCGGCAGGGCATCGATATCCCGCGCGACGAGCCGAGCGACGAGCGCAAGACCGGCGGCTTCAACGCATTCCGCCGCTACGCCTGCAAGATGGCGACAGGCTCGGGTAAGACGATGGTGATGGGCATGACCGCCGCGTGGAGCATCCTCAACAAGGTCAACGATCGCGGCGATGCGCGCTTCTCGGACGTGGTGTTGGTGGTATGCCCCAATGTGACGATTCGTAACCGGCTGCGTGAGCTTGATCCGAACGAGGGTGAAGCCAGCGTCTATCGAACCCGCGACTTGATTGCGCCGCATCTCATGCCGTCGCTTACACAAGGCCGAGTGTTGGTGACGAACTGGCACGTGTTCGAGCCGCAAGGCGTGCAGGTCGGCGGCGTGAGTGCCAAGGTGGCCAAGACAGGCGTGCCGGTCCGCGTCCCCGAAACCATCACCATCGGGCCAAAGACGACTGTCGCCCGCGGCAAGCGCTATCTTACTTTGGAAGAGTTGGAGCGGCAGATCGCGGCGGGACTGCTGACGGTTGTGGCAGAAGAACGCGACAAGCAAGGGCACCTCAAGAAGGTAAAAGCGGAGTCTTTGCGCTACGTCGAGAGCGATACCGCACTCGTCAACCGCATTTTGGGTCGCGAAGTCGGTGGCAAGCAGAACCTTCTCGTGTTCAACGATGAGGCGCACCACGCCTACCGCATTCGTCGCCCGGAGCCCGACGAGACGGAGGTCGACCTGTTCGGCGAAGAGGAGGAGAGCGAGGAGTTTTTCAAGGAAGCAACCGTGTGGGTCGACGGCCTCGACCGGATTCACAGGTTGCGCGGCATCAATTTCTGCGTGGACTTGTCAGCCACCCCACGGAAAGGTCCGGTTGGTTTCTTGCCCAACGCGGCCGAGAAAATAAGGGGTGGTGAGTAACTTCGGCCTCACCGACGCGATCGAGTCAGGTCTGGTAAAGATTCCGCAGCTCGCGGTGCGCGACACCACCGGCGCGGCGATCCCCGGTTATTTCAATATCTGGCGCTGGATCTTACCGAGGCTCACGCCCGCCGAGCGCGGCGGCAAGAAGGGCAGTCCGAAGCCCGAGGCGATTCTCAAGTGGGCCAACACGCCCGTTGCGATGCTCGCAGGCTTGTGGGAAGAGCTGCGCCGCGAATGGGCATCGATCAAGGATGACCCGCGTCCACCGGTGTTCATTGTGGTGTGCAAGAACACTAAGATCGCCAAGACGGTGTACGAATGGCTCGGCGAAAACAATCCGCCGGCGGGTATCCCGCCGGCGAACATCGAGGGCTTCCGCAACAACGGGCGCGTGAGCACGATCCGTGTTGACTCGAAGGTCGTGCACGAAACCGACAGCGACCAAAGCAAGGGTGACGAGTCGGCGTGGATGCGTCGCACATTGGACACCGTCGGCAAGACCGAGTGGCCGAAGGACCGGCAGGGGCGGCCGATCTATCCCGAGAGCTTTGAAGAACTGGCCAAGAAGCTAGGCAGACCGCTGCATCCGCCCGGCCGTGACGTCCGCTGCATCGTCAGCGTCGGGATGCGCACCGAAGGCTGGGACTGCAACACGGTGACACACATCATCGGCTTGCGTCCGTTCATGTCGCAGCTCTTGTGCGAGCAGGTCGTCGGCCGTGGGCTACGGCGCACGAACTATGACGTCGGCGAAGACGGTAGGCTAAGTGAGGAGGTCGCCAAGGTTTTCGGGGTGCCGTTCGAGGTGATCCCGTTCAAGGCCAACGTCGGCCCCAAGCCGCCCACTGCCAAGCGCTACCACGTCCATGCAGTACCGGCGAAGGCACACTTCGAGATCAAGTATCCGCGCCTCGAAGGCTACCGTCAGGCGATTCGTAACCGCGTGACGATCAACTTGGATCTGGCAGCGACGCTGATACTTGACCCGATGAACATCCCGCCCGAGGTCCAAATGAAGGCGGCGCTGCCGAACAACAAGGGCCACCACTCCCTCACTGGCCCGGGTAAGATCGAGACCGTGGACCTCAATCCGTACCGATCCGGTCGGCGTTTTCAGGAATTGGTTTTCGATCTGGCTCGCGATTTGACCCGCGACTACGTGATGCAACCCGGGTGAAGAACGCGGGACTGGGCTTTGCGATCCCGTACCTCCACAACGGCGAGCCGCACGACTATGTGCCCGACTTCATCATTCGGCTGAAGACCGAGCCAGCGCGGTTTCTCATCCTCGAAACCAAAGGCTACGATCCGCTGGGAGACGTCAAGCGCAGGGCGGCACAGCGCTGGGTAGACGCGGTGAACGCAGAAGGCAGCTACGGACAATGGCAGTACGAGGTGGCGAAGAAAGTCGCGGACGTCGGGAAGATTTTGAGCGCCGTAACATAACAACTAACAACCTAACAACCTGCATCTGCCGTCTTTATCATCCGGGAATGTAGATCCCGGTGGCGCGGAGGGCGCGGATCAGTTGGCCGGTCGACTCTTCAAGGATTTCGACGGCCTTTTCGTGCCCGCCGGAGGATGCGGCCGACTCTGCCTGCTGGCGCAGCTCGGCGGCCCGGTCGACGAACGGCTGCGTCTGTTCTTTCAATTGAGGCCGGTCGCTTTTTTCGGCCAGCAGCTGATCGAGCAACAGGCGATGGGTTTCGTTACGGTCGAGCTCGTAGCGATACTCTTCCGCTTTGTTCTTGAAGTTCAGCGACCGGGTCACGATATCCCCGCCGTGCAGCTTATCCATAGCGACCGCGACCCCCGCATACGCCTCGTCCAGCAGAGCGCGCGCCTGGTCGATCTGGCCGGCATCGAAAAGGGCCTGCGCCCGCTCCCGTTTCTCTTTGATGACGCCGTTGACTTGTTCCTTGCCAGCGTCGCTTTGTTTTTCGCGCCGGATGCGTTCGTACATCTGCAGCAACTGCTCGAGGCTCTGCACGCGTTTGTTGTAGTCGGCGCGCTTCTTTGCACCGACGACCTCATCCGGTTTGGCCAGCCGCACGGCTTCGAACATGGTGCGCGAGGCCTCGTCCAGCAGCCGCTTGGCGGCGTCGGCGTCGCCGCGGCGTTGTGCTTCCAGGGCGCGCTCGTACGCTGCTTTGGCGGCCTGGTGTTTGGCCATCGCCGCCGGCTCGCCGCTGGCCGTGATCTGCGCCGCAGCTGAAGATTGCAGAATCAGTTTACCGAGTGCCTCGGCGCGATCGCCTGCGCCGCCCTCGGCGGCGCGCGCCGCCAGCAGCAGACCTAAGCCAGCGCCCCAGAGCAACAACAGGAGCGCGAAACCAGTGGTGCGCGTAATGCGGTGATGCTGCCTCATAAAATAATTGGTCAACGTAACTTACCACCCACAGGGTCAGTTGCTTCGGCTCTTGCCCTTCTTCGTTTGGCCGGAGCCTTCGGATGCCGCAGCCTTGCGCGTCCCAGCGCCCTTGCCGTGGTAGTGGCAGCGCTTGCAGTCGGAGACCGGGAAGGCCACCGTGCCGTGGCACACGCCGCATTTCTTGCCGGCCATGATTTCTGCCATGGTCATGGTGTTGGCGCCCTTGGCAGATTCGAAGATGGCCGGATGGCAGCTGGCGCAGTCGATCCATTCCGAATGGATGGCGTGCGGGAATACCGCATTCGGCGTACTGCCCTTGCACTCCCTCACCACATCGAGGTCCATCAACTCAGGCTTGGCCTTGGGATCGGCGGCGTCGAAACGGGGCGTGACCTTTCCACCCTTCAGCGCCTGGTCCCAGTCGATGTAATTGCCGCCGACCGCCTTGGGCAGTCCGTCGAAGGCCTCCTTGGGCGCTTGCAGCAGCTGCGTTCCTTCGATGCTCGCGTCGTGGAGACCGTCACTGGCCGGCGACGCGTTGCGATCGCCCTGGGCGGTGTGGAGCCGGTTGAAGGCGTTGGCGCCCTGAGCCCAGGCAGGCACTGAGAAACAAACCAGCGGCAGGAAGGCCGCCACGGCAAACAGGCTCGCAGATCGTCTCATCGGACTCTCCTTCTACTTTGCCGGCCGAGCCGCGGCGGGCGCCAGCTTCGGAGCCGTCCCCTTGTGCGTCTGCGTCGCCAGGCCGCGTTTGCCCGAGTGGCACAGGTCACAGCGTTCACTGGACCACGCCACATCGCCGTTATGGCAAGCGCCGCAATGCTGGCCATCAATGATGCTGAGCATGGTGACATCATTGCCGCCAGCCTTGGGCGCGAATCCCAGATCGCCGTGACACACCTTGCAGCGGTAGCGAATACGGTGGAACCAGTGAGGGAACACGACCGGCGCGATGCCGTTGGTGTCACAGTTGCGATTCATGATCACGTCCCCGTATTCCGCCGTAGCCATGGAGCCGAGTAGCAACATGCACCCGGCAATCATCATCGCCAAACAAAACTTAGAGCTGAACCGCCTGCTCCCCCTGGATTGAGTCATGATACCTTTTCTTCTTTCTCCCACCTGCGGGGTTTCTCCACCCGAACCACCTGGACGCCTGACGAAGCCGCAAGTTAACGCGGCTAATTCCAGCCTGAAAACACATTCGGCGTTACTAATCAAGCATCCAAAGGAAAAAACAGCTCCTCTGCGCCAAGCGGCAACAAGAGACGGAGACACGGAGACGGGGGTCCCGAGCCGGCGGCTATACATCATTGTAACGGCGCGCCATTAACACGGCACCGCGAGCGGGCAGCCAGCTGAGTGCGCTTCGCAACTGGCGCTGGTACGCGCCTTGCTAAATGACCAGTCAAATGATCATACGGAGCGAAGACGCCGCGCGGCGGAAGCAGCTATTTCTCCTGTGCCGCTACACGTTGATCCTCGCCACGGGCTGCTTGGTTGTGAGCGAAACCTCCTCAGAAAGCTCGCTCATGCCGGCCGCTTTGCTGATCCTCACAGCCATTGCCTCCAACCTGGTGCTGGGGCAAGTGGACCCGTTCGGGTTCTTCGACCCCTGGTTTCAGGCGCCGGTCATCGTATCCGACACGGCAATGGTTTCGATCTCGTTGCTGTTGGCTCGGGCGGGCCAGGAATCGTTTCTGTTCTTCTTTTTCGTGCTGATCATGGCCGCCAAGGTGGAGAACATGGTGACCCTGGGAATTTGCGCGGTGCTGATCGGCTTCGCCAGTTGCCTGCTTGGGACGGAGCAGGCCGGTTGGGCCTCGCCGGTGCTCATGCGTGTGCCCTTCACCTTTGCGACCGCGCTGTTCTTCGGATACGTGGTGCTCCCGGAGCGCAGTGGTCAGATGTATCCCTTTCGTGCCAACACGCCCACGCCCCGGCGCTCGATCACGGGACGCGGCGGCAACACCGCGCGTCACGCCGCTGCTTGATACGGTCCAGCGCCACGCGCCGAGCAGTCCCCTACTCCGGCCACGCAGGCGGCCAATCTTTGCTGACCCTCAGTTGCCAGCGCGGAGGCTGGCGCTGCACAAAGGCCATCACGCCCTCAATGGCATCAGGCCGGCCCAGCGACAGCCGGGGTCAGCGCGGATGAGACGCCTTTGCGTCAGCTTGCGCGCCGTCCGGCGTCTCCCAGCTGACCAGCACGCCATCCCGGAAATAGAGGACACACTCCCGGCCGCGCCTGAGGAACTTACCTTTACCACATACGTCTTCGCCCTCGAGGATCGACAACTCACCTGTGGTCGCGAGCGGAGGAATGCTGTAACGCCACACCTCGACCAGCCCCTCGCGAGCCAGGGTTCGGGACTCGGACGCCGCGTCGCCGACGCATGCGCGTACCTGCTCGGTGGTCATTCCCTGCCGGAGGATGCCGGCGGTAACGGCATCCCGTAGAGTCGGGTCCATCTCGGTATGGGCTTGAACGTAGTCGTCCCGCCGTTTGCGGCGCAGGCGCTCGAGCGCTTCCTTGTGGCGGCTCTGCCACTCAGGCTCGGTGGTGATGTCGCGCGCCCCACCGCCCGCGGCGCGAATGAACAGACGCACGCCTCGGGTGGCGGAAAACTCATAGAACACGTGGGCGTAATCATCGCCGTTTTGCGCCGAGACCGAGTTTGCCCGGGTAAACGCAGATTGGCCGGATCGAGGTGTACCGTTCGCGTTTCGGTGCTCTCTGCCATAGCCAGGCAAAGCACAAGACACGACCGCGAAGGTCACCAAGGCCCGCAACAGCATTCACAAACTCCCGTATGAGCCACCTTGTATCACCATCTGCGTGGTGGCGACAAGTGCAACATCTCTACGGGAGTGGCCGGTCAAAAAAGCGCTGGGGGCCTGAGGTTTGAACCGCACCCCAGCGCCCCCGAAGCCCGCAGCCAGTTGGGAGCCAGTGCGCCGGTTCCGCCGCTGGGCACCAGGCGCCCGGTCGAATCGCGGCGCTTTTTCCTGGGTGGCCGCGCCCGCGGGTCACCCGAACGTCCCCCGCGGATCAGGGTCAGCTGCGGAGCGGTCTTCTCCGTGCTGATCGCAAAGCTGCTATACAGTTCGTCCTGGCGCCGGAATGCCCTACCGGCGGTCCACTCATCGACCAGCACGGCCACCAGGATAGCGATCGAGACCAGCAGACCCAGTTCTACGATGCCGTCAGCAACGGCGACGAGTTCGTTGGCTTGAGCGAACATAAGGCCCTCCTCTCACGCCACGCAAGAAGGTTAGCGCTCGGCATCATTCGGTCAAAGTGAATTTACTTTGACAAACGTGGGCGGCCGATCAGGGCCGCGAGCTTGCGTTTACACCTGCCCGCGAGATGAGCAAGTGAAAACGCCTCCGGCTTTGCATCTTTGAACAATCTGCTCAGACGCCAGGCACAACCACAGCGAGCGGTAGAGGACAGGGTTTTATCTCAGCCCGCAGCCTTTTTCATGCGCGGGGTCACGGCACCCGCGCACCTTGAATGTCACCGCATCCACCGCATTCTTCCCTTCATCAACCAGCACCAGTCGGTGCGAGCCCGGCTGCGGGGCCCACAAGTGCGGTCTGGCCGCCGAACCGATTGGCTTGCCGTCGAGCACCCACTCTCCTCGCACCTCGGCAGCCGATTGCGCTTCGAAGACCACGCGCTGCAGACTCGGCGGAATATCCGGATCGAGGGCAATGACGGTGCCCGAGGTCGGGGCCACGATTCCAGGCAGCGGATATCGGCCCGGCGGCATCGTAACGGCTGGTTCCGTACCCACGAGAAACCACTCTCGGCCCCGGAATTGAGCAGGGCCTTCGACCACATCAGGGGGAGGCTCGGGAGCCGCGCTCCCCAGCTCGCGGTGCAGCCATTCCATGATTTCCAGCCACGCCGGTGCCGCACCACTCACCCCGGAAACATCATGCATGGATGCTCCGGAGAAATTACCGACCCATACCCCAACAGTGTACCGGCGCGAGAATCCCACGCACCAATTGTCTCGCATGTCCGTGCTGGTGCCGGTTTTCACCGCCGTCCAGAAACGTGTGGCCAGGGGGTTGTCCAGCCCGAAGGTGACACTGCGGCTCTCACGGTCCGCCAAGATATGCGACACCAGAAATGTCGCCCCGGTGGAAAGGATGCGCTGCCCATCGGGCGCGGGGGCTGGCGTCAGACGCAGCGGACTCCAGAGGCCGCCATTGGCAAGCGTGCGGTAGGCGTTCACCAGTTCCCACAGGCTTACATCCCCCGACCCCAGCGCCAGCGACGGACCGTAATAGTCGCCGGCCTGATCCAATCCGGCAAAGCCCAGGCGGCGCAGCAGTTGGACGAGCGATTCGGCGCCGACAATTTGAAGCGCGCGCACTGCCGGAATGTTCAGTGATCCGGCGAGGGCTGTCCGCACGCTCACCAAGCCGCGGAATTGTCCGTCGTAGTTCTGTGGCCGGTAGACACCGCCCGGCAGGCTTATCTCGAGTGGTGCGTCGTCCAGCAGCGAAGCCGGTGTGACCAACCGTTGCTCGAAACCCAGGGCGTACAAGAACGGTTTGAGGGTGGAGCCGGCCTGCCGGCGCGCCTGCACCCCGTCGACGTGCCGCGCGCGTGAGAGGCCGCTGCTGCTGCCGACATAGGCGAGGACTTCGCCGCCGGCGTTGTCCACGACCAGTACCGCCCCGTCTTCCACCTGCTGCGCGCGCAAGGCCAGCAGCTGCCGCTGGAGCGTGTCGATGGCGGTGCGTTGCACATCCGCATCAAGTGTCGTGGAGACGAGTGTTCCTCGCGGCGTCAAACGAAGCAGGCGTCTTGCAACATGTGGGGCGAGCGACACCGGTGGAGTGGCACCCGCAGCCCGATTCAGAGCCTGGGCGGCGGCACCGGTCAGTGCTTCACGTGAGAAAGCCGGCGACGATGCGGGACGGAACGACATGGCGAGTACCTGGGCTCGCCGCAGCACGCTGGCAGCACTGGCGTTGGGCGCTTTGAGGAGAGCGGCAAGCACCAATGCCTCCGCCTCTGTAAGACCATGCGGGGCTTTGCCGAAAAGCACACTGGCTGCAGCCGTGACACCCTGCAACTCGCCGCGGAAGCTGACGAGGTTGAGATACGCCTCCAGAATCTCCGCCTTCGGCCAATCGCGCTCAAGAGCCCACGCCAGCCGCATCTGTTGCCATTTCTGCCTGAGCGTGCGTGGCCCCTCGTTCCGTCCCACTGACGGGTCGATCTGAGTGGCAAGTTGCATGGTGATGGTGCTGGCACCACGGCGGGCCTTGCTCCGCAGGCTCTTCCAGCTCGCCGCCACCAGCGCGCGCACGTCCACGCCACCGTGTTGATAGAAGCGGCGGTCCTCGGCGGCGATCACCGCGGCCTGCAAGGCGGGCGAGACCTCGGCCAATGGCGTCCACTCGAAGCGCCGTCGCGAGGCGTCGACGCGAAGCTCCGCAAGCACTTCACCACGCCGGTCGAGCAAGCGCGATTCGGAAGGCTGATAGGCGGCCCGCACCTCGGTGAAAGCCGGGACAGCGGTGCGGGCGAACGCCGCCAGTCGAAACGCCAGCAAAGCCGCAAAGCACAGCAGTCCCGCCGCGACACAAAGCGGCGCAGCAGCGCGTCCGCTCACGGCTGTACCTCGACGGGAGCATTGGGTAACTCGCCGAACATCTCCGGCGCGTAGAGCGCTTCGACACGCGTGGTCGGCATCTGCAAACTGCCCGTCTGATTGAGACGGATGGTGTACTCGGTTACGAAGCTGCCCTTCGGCACGTAAGGATAATACGCCCGGTAAGCGTCGAAGGCGTGTTCCTCGAAGACCGGCGTGAGGGAGTCTGTGTTCGGCCCATTGGGCGCAGCGACGGTGGACTGGCGTTTGAGACCCGAGCCCAGATGCGACGCGCCGGCCGGGATGGGATCATTGACCACGACCCATGTCATGTCGCTCTGGGCTTCGACTTCGAGCCGCACGCGCAGGAGGTCGCCGCGGCTGTAGCGATCCGGGACCCGCGGCTCGATCGGGGTTACCGTGCGCTTGATGCGGTAGCCACTGGAGAGCGGTTTCTTCAATGGGATCGCAGCGCGCGCTTGCAGTGTCAGCCAGGGTGCACCCGCGCCGGCGTGATCGATGGCAAGACTCGCGGGAGCGCCGGGCCACGGCAGGAGAAAGCTGGTGCCGGCAGGGTTCTGGCTCCAATCGACGCCTTGGGTGGTGGTGGCCAAGGCAGCGGTCGTGTGGCCGTCGACGGCGACCTCCTCGAACACGGCGGAAAACTTGTCCACCGCCAGCATGCCCCAGGCGTTGCTGGTCGTGCAACACCACGTGCCTTTGTCCTGGCGCGCCAGTGCGCCTTGCATCAGGCGCGGTAAGTCCTCCCGCCAACTTTCGGCCTGCAGCAGATGCAGAATGAGTCTCAGGGCATTGGTGTCGGGTCCGGCCATCAGCCACCACAACGTGTCGGCGCGTTCGGTGGAGAATCCCATCGTGGTACCCTGCAGGTTGAGCCGGGCGCGCAGGATCTGCTCCACTTCCGTCAGCCGCTTTACTTGGTCCGCGATTCCGTTCACCCGCACCAGAATGTCCCACCAATCGAGCAAAGCCGAGGTCGGCCACAGGTTGGGCTCGATGGTCACACTACCGAGCAGCGCGGCATGCGCTTGTCCGACGCGCGCCAGCGCATCGACCGCGGCAAGCTTGCGAATCGAAAGGTCGGCCGTGCGCAGCTCCGAATCACGGCTGATGCTACCGGCAATGAACTTGCGAAGGCCTTCCTCGAGCCTGCGTTGTGCGTCGGAGGGAATGACCAGGCCCGCCTCGTGGGTGATCGAGAGGACGTAGGCTGTGAGGACGTCGCTCCCCTGAGCCATTGCCGGAAAGTATTTCAGCAAGCCGTCGGCATCCATGTGCGAAGGCAATGCCGCGGCGATAGCGTCCCACAGCCCCGGGTCCTTGAGCGCCACGGCCCGGGAAACCCGCTGTTCCAGGCAAGTATAGGCGTAGTCGCGCATCCAGTCGCGCACACCGTTGAGACCTTGCGTGAGCGTCGGCGCCAGGGTCACCTGTACACCGCCGGACCCGGCAACGGCGTCCGGTGGAGGCGCCACCGGTTGGCGGACGGGCTTGTCGCCGCGCAACAAGGTCGCTTGGAACGTGCGCACCGGCACCGCCGGGATGACGTGCTGCGTGACGCGCAGCTGGTCGCGGGCGCCGCCAGTCTCGCTCGCCGTGACCTCATAGCGCAGTTCGCCGACCCCGGCTGGCGCGGTGATGTCCCAGGCCACAACTTTCGCTTCGCCCGCGGCGAGGTGGACGGACTGCGGCGAAAGAGCTGGTTTCAATCCGGCCACGGTGGCATTCACCGCAACGTCCATGGCGCGCTCGGTTATGTTGCGCACGGTAAACTCCGGACTGAACTGATCGCCGGCACGAACCGTGGGAGCGATACCTAGGGTAACCTTGGAGTTCGCCGCCCCACCCCCAGCGAGATAATTCAGGCCCAGGTCGACGGGCATCTCGGTGATACCGACTTGCGGTTCGGTCGGGAGTCCCACTGTGCCTTGCATTAGAGGGATACGAAACTGCTCCACTTGAAACTCGCCGCTGGACCTTTGGCGCAGCCACGGCGTTGAGCTGGGAAGAGACACCTGGACTTCATAATGTCCAAGCTTGGCTTCTTTCGGTATCGTCCAGGTGCTTTCCGCGACTCCCTTGTCGTCCCACTGTAGTGCCAACCCGTACTCGGTGTTACTGCCTATATGCCCGATGCTGATTCTTGACGGAGGTGATGTGGCGGGCATCTCGAAGCCGTGAAGTGTCTTTCGCCGCAGCACGTGTTTCATGTGCACAGTCTCGCCGGCACGGAAGAGTGGGCGATCGAAAATAGTCTGCATAACCACGGCATCGGAGTCGCTTCCCCAGGAACCCGAAAGCTGAAAACGCCAGGGCTCGATGCCCTTATTCCAGCTTGAATGGACGAAGCCAAGATCGTCACGCGTCTGCGCGGTCACCAGCAACCCACTCTGCAACGCCCACTCCATCTGGCTCTGCTCGTGATCGAAATATTCATTGGCGTCGTATGTTGCATGCGGAACCGGACACTGCGGCAGCCCATGGTCGGCGGGAAGGCCCACATCGATACGGGCAATACCCTCTCGGTTGGTAGAGCCACGCCATAAGACGCTTCCGCGGCAGTCGTGTAGGGCAACCTCGGCATCCGCAACCGGGCGCGCGAAATCGAGCGTCGTCACCCACACCAGAGAGTTCTCGTGTCCCCATTTAAAATGGACGGAAAGGTTGGTCACCAGCGCCGCCGTCGGCACATACAAGGATTGTTCGGCTCCCAGCAGTGAGCTGCCGAGCCGCGGGCTCGCCAACTCGACGACGTACAGCCCGGGCGCTTTGAATGGGATGCCGACGACTTCAAAGGCTTTCGCGCCGTTGGGCTTCGGCAGGTTGAATGACTCTACCGTTGGCCGCGGTTCTCCCTCTTGTGTGAACACCGATTGCGTACGTTTGGCTCGGGCCACCCGCCGCAACCACGGCAGAATGTCGTCGGCCGCAGAGACCCGCTTGACGTTGGCCTGCAGCTGCTGACCGACCCGGGTCTGCATCGTCTTGCTGGCGCCCGGGGCGCGCTCGTCCGCCACCCGGAAGAGTTGTGCCTGAACCTCAGGATCAAGGTTTCTTAGGGTGACAGGGAGGACCGGATCGGCTTTCCATTCGACGATGCCAAAACGTGACGCGAACTTCGCCAGTGGAGGGAAGTCGGCGGTCTTCACCGTGAGCGGGAACTTGTCGGCGTTTAGAAGCGCGCGACCAGCATCATCGCGGATATCGCTCGGCATCTCCAGTTGCAGTGTGGCTTCCTCCGGAAATGGACCCAAAATGTCGACCGACGTCACGAACCCCTCGCCGTACCGCGGTTCCTTTGGAGTCCAGCGTTTGCCCTCCGCACCAACGAGCACAATTCTTCGGGCCTGCTCCCACGCCACTGCATTGGAAAACCTCACCGCCATCGGCGCAATGGGAATGCAGTCGGACCGGCGGTTCTCGCGCGAGCAGTGCAGGTAAGCGGTGAATACCTTGCGAGTCTTGAACTGCAGCCGCTGATCCTGCTCGGTAGCGACGCCGCTTGCCGCCGCGATGCCCTTGCCCCAGACAAGACTGACTGTCGCGTCATTTGGAAACCGGCGTCGCGCCTGCAGCACGAGGGTCGGAGCGGACACAGCATCTTTCCCCATGGTCTTGAGGATGGCGTCGCGGTCCTTGCCGGTTAATACCTTAACGCCAATGGACTCACGAAGACCTTCCACGGCAAACGAGGCGTGCGCCAGCACCGAGGCAGTGGTGGCCTCCGCATCGAGCGTCACCACAAACGCCTGATCCTCGTCAATTGGCCACTCCAATCCACTCTCCGCAGGCACCGAGTCTACAATCGCCGGGCCTCCGGTTGAGAAGACGAACCTGCGCTCACCGGCCACGGGGGCGCGCTCCAGGCTGCGCAGGTTGTCGCGCAAGGTGAATCGGCACCGCAGGCCAGCCGGCAGATCGCGCGTGAAGTCGTACGACCAGGTGCGGCTGTCAATCCAGCACCCGGCACCGGGCTGGGCACAGCGGATCTCGAACGGATCGATACCACTGCGGGGGTCACCGAAAGCCACCATCGGAGCGGAAAACCGGGCGGTGACCTGCCGGATACCCTTCACCGTTCCTTGCGGGGAGAAATGGATCACCCGCACAGGCTCGGAATCGGCCCGCGCTTGAGGAGCGGCGGCCATCAAGGCAGCCAGGGACAGCCAGCAAACCTGCAACACCTTTCCACACCCACGCATGCGGCCACCTCCTGGTTCCAGACAACAGACGTTAGACGTCAGGGTTAGACGTTGAGTACCTGCTCCGGCCTCTGCTGTCTGTTGTCTGTCGTCTGTCGTCTGTCGTCTGTCGTCTGTCGTCTCTTGAGGCACAGCACGCGTCAGCTCTAGTGCAGCCGGCTCCCTTGATCAAGCTTCGCGGTCCGGTCGTAAAGGTGTTTGCATGTCGAGTCGTCTTCGATTGACAAGCGCCATGGAGTCGTGCCAGTCCTGCTAATGACAACAAGGAGCGTGCGTTATGGATGACCGCTTGAGCCAGACGATCGAAGCGCTCTTGGCCAGCCACGAACCGGCGGACCTGCACCGCGGCCTGGAGTTGGTGAAACAGGAAATCTCGAGGGTAGGTTCGGAGGATGCCGGGGCGCTGTTCGAGCGGGTCTCGACCTTGTTCTACATCGATCCGCTCGACCGGCCGGACCTTGCCCCCTTGCTCAACGAAGCCGTCGCCTTGGTGGTGGGATTCGGCAAATGGGTCATACCGGCATTGCTCCATGATCTCGATGATAGTGATCTCAAAGCACATATCGTGATCGCCAACGTCCTCGGGCGCCTGGGTGCCGACGCCGTCGCGCCCCTGATGGCCCAGTACCAGTCCGCGCCGGACTCGGCCCGCTGCCAATTCGTCCTATACGCGTTGGGCAAGATCAAGTCGCCCAAAGTGGTACAGGCGGCCGCTCTGGCGATCGAGGCCGCGGAGGGCGAGGACCGCGAACTGCGTGACACGGCGACTCGCGCCATCGGAAAATTCGTCGAGTCGATCCCAGCCGCAGGGCTTCCTGAAAATATCGGGCGCCGTTTCGTAGATGTCCTGCAGAAGAATCTCGGCGATCGCAGTCCAGCCATTCGCGCCAAGGCCGTGCGCAGTCTCGGTAAGCTGGCCAAGTACGGCCATCTGACGACCGACGAGCGGCAGATCCTGCGACGGACTTTCGAACACCTGCTCGGCAAGGACGAGCGCTTCGAGTGGGATCGCGCCTATCTCGTCCGCAAAGAAGCGGCCGAAGCGATGGCGTACCTGTAGCCAGGTTTGCTTATCGCATATCGCTTATCGGCGGAGAGATCGGGGCGGAAGAACTCCGGCAGCCATTACCAGGGTTGGACGGCGTAGGACCAGGTTTCAGTGAGTACCTGGCCTTGGTGCTCCAGGTAGGCACGCAGCTCGATCGGCGTGTTCTGTTTCGGGCGCAGCTGAAAGGTCAGTCGCCAAATGCCGTTAAGTGGATTCTTGACGATGTGCTGGTCGAGGATCTCGGCGGCCGCGGGCCCACCGGCAATACTGATCACACCCCGGGGCGGGTGCTCCGCCGGCAACTCGCGCAGTGCCGCGCTGTCGAATTCCAGAACGAAGCGGTGCATGTTGGGTCCGGTGCCGTAATCGCGCCGCGTGGCCACGACGCGGCCCGCCGGCGGTCGCGCCGCGTCCTCGCCGTACCAGTACATGGTGTAGGCATACGATGCCGCCTCGCCCGGCTTGGGTTGTTGTCGTGGCACCCAGTAGGCCACGATGTTGTCCCGCACGTCCGAATCGGTCGGGATCTGCACCAACTCCACGGCCCCCTCGCCCCAGTCGCTGTCGATGCTGATCCACACGCTCGGGCGCAAGTCGCTGCGGGTCTCGAGGTCCTGCGAGTTATCGAAGTCGCGGTCGCGCTGAAGCAAACCGAAGCCTTTCGGCTGCTGCATCTGGAAGGTGTTCACCTGCAGGGTGTTGGGATTGTCGAGTGGGCGCCAGAGCCACTCGCCGGTGGCGAAGCTCAGCAGCACGCCATCTGAATCATGCACCTCAGGGCGGAAGTCGACGATCGGCTGCAGCGTGTTTTCACCGTGGTAGAACATGCTGGTGAGCGGCGCGATCCCGAGCTTCTCAACCGGCCGTCGCAGAAAGACCGTGCTCTCTACTCGCACCACCGTTTGGTCGCCGGGTTCAACGGTGAACTGGTAGGCACCGCTGACGCTGGGGCTGTCGAGTAGCGCATAGATGCGCAAGCTCTTGGCTCCCGGCACAGGCTTCTCCAGCCAGAACTCCCGAAACCAGGGAAATTCCTCGGTGGTTGAGGCGACGGTATCGATCGCCAGGCCACGCGCCGAGAGCCCGTAAACCTCGCCGCGCCCAAGGGCGCGGAAGTAACTCGCGCCGACGAACACGATGAGCTCGTCGAGGTAGTCGGGCCGGTTCAGGGGGTAGTGTACACGGAAACCGGCATAGCCGAGGTTGCGGGGTACCTTATTCGCGAAGGTGTTCTTGCCGTAATCAAACTGAGCGCTGGAAGACTCCACGGCGCGAACACCCTGTGGAGTGATCACGTTTACCGCCACCGTGCGGTCGTAGTAGAGACCCGGGTGGAAGAACTGGACCTGAAAGGGCAACTGCTCGTCGCGCCATAGTGCGCGCTGGGGACGGAAACGGATGTCACGCCACTGATCGTAGTCGATGCGCAGCAGCCACTGCGGCACATGCCCTTTCGGGTCCTGGTACGGCTGATGCGCAAGTTGCTGCGCCTTGGCAATAACCTCAGGCAGACCGAAAGCGGCGGCACGCGCCGGCCGCCACATACACATCCCGGCCATCGCCACGCCCGCGACAGCGGCAAGCTGCAACTTTGTAACTGATAGTGCGCTGCGGCTCGGTCCCATACTCGCATTCCTCCGGCAGCTCTCGATACCCGGAGGCTCGCCCTTTCACAAGGCTGTCAGGGCAATTTGTGTCAGGGCTAACCCCAATGCCGGTTAGGTAACGACCAAGCTCCCCAGCGGGCGCCCTTCGAGACGCGGCCTGGGGAGACGGCCGCTCCTCAGGATGAGCGGAAAAAGCTCACGCAATCAACGATCCAACCGCTCACGCTGAGGAGGCGCCGTCTTTCCAGGCGCCGTCTCGAAGCGTTCGATCTTGGCAGTCCTCCGCTTATCTAAACGGCATTAGGGCTAACCCTGATGACGAGTCGATGGTTGACAGTTGATAGGACCCTTGGATTATCGGCTCCTCCGAGGACCATTCGCAGAGTTCATCATGCGGCCTTGAACGAACGAATGGCTCACGCTACCAGCCTTGGGCACACTCTTCGACTCTCTGGCGTTACACGTCCAGCACACCTGATGACTGGTTGAGCAGCAGCCAGTACAACCCCAAGTTGACCACGGCCTCGGAAAACTTCTCGAAATCAACCGGCTTGACGATGTAGCTATTGACCCCGAGGGCGTAGCTCTTCTCGATGTCCGGCTCTTCCCGCGAGGAGGTCAGCACGACCACCGGGATGGTCTTGGTCCGCTCGTCGCTCTTGAGCTGCTTGAGGACATCCAGGCCGTCCACCTTCGGAAGCTTCAGATCGAGCATAACCACTTTGGGCCGCCCTGCGGCACGTGCCTGGCTTTCGGGTCCGAAAAAGAAGTCGAGGGCCTCGGCGCCATCCTTGACCCAGACGAGTTTGTTGGACAGGTTTCTTCGCTGCAGGGTATGGATGGTCATCTCGGCATCGTGCGGATTGTCCTCGACCAGCAGGATTTCCACCTCGCTCCAAGCGGTCATGCGCCCTCCTCTCCTTTGGGCAGGCTGAAATAAAAGGTTGCACCTTCACCGAGCGTCCCCTCCGCCCACACCCGGCCGCCATGCCGGTGGATGATACGCTGCACCAGAGCCAGTCCGACGCCGGTGCCTTCGAATTCTTCGGCGCTGTGGAGGCGCTGAAAAACGCCGAACAGTTTGTGCACGTAGCGCATATCGAAACCGACGCCATTGTCCTTCACGTAGTACTGTAGCTCGCTGCCGTTGCCAGCACAGCCCATCTCGATCACGGCCGCGGCCTGATGGCGCGTGTACTTGACGGCGTTGGAGATCAAATTGGTCAACACCTGCCGCATCAGAGCCGGGTCTCCCGAAGCCGGGGCGAGCGGCTGCAAACGGAACTGCAGTTGGCGGCCGGCGGCGGCAGCGGCGCATTCGGCGAACACGACCTTGGCCATGGCGCCCATGTCGAGGACCGACGAGCGGATCTCACGCCGTCCCAGGCGCGAGAACGCCAGCAGGTCGTCGATCAGCTCGCCCATGCGTTTGGCCTCGCCACGCACCACGGTCAAAAAGCGCTGGCCGCGCGCATCGAGGCGATCGGCGTAGCCGTCGGCGAGCATCTGGGCAAAGCCGTCGATGGCCCGCAGCGGCGCCCGCAGGTCATGCGACACCGAGTAGGAAAACGCCTCCAACTCCTGGTTGGCGGCTTGCAGTTGCGCCGTGCGATCAATTACCCGCTGTTCCAACTCGGCGTTGAGCGCACGGATTTGTTCCTCCGCTCGCTTGCGTTCGGTGAGGTCACGGACAATGGCCTGGCGGTACTTCTGGCCGCCGATCTCCACCACCTGGACCCCGACCTCGGCCGGAAACGTCGTGCCGTCTTTACGCTGGTGAATGGTTTCGAGAAAGCCGCCGTTGCGGGCTTCCAGATCGCTGGTGTCACGGTCGAAACTCGAGCGAGTTTCCGCCGCGCGCAGATCCCAAGCTCGCAGGCCTTGCAGTTCGGCAAGCGAATACCCATAGGCCTGCACAGCCCGGTCATTGCCTTCCAGAATGCGCCAGTCCTGATCGAGCAAGAAAATGACGTCGCTGGCATGCTGGTAGAGATGCACGATGCGATCCGCCAGAGCCTGACGCTCGCGTTCACTGGCGAGTTGCTGCTGCAGCCACTGCGCCTCGCGCCGCACCTCCATGCGCTCGACGCCCATAGCAGCCAGCAGCACCAGCACCAGCAAGACCATGCCGGTGTTCCAGGCTTGGCGGCGCAAAGGCGCATAGACCTCATCCTGATCCACTTTCGCCACCATGAACCACGGCGTGCCGTCAATGCGGCGCGTCGCCGCCAGTACCGGAACATTGCGGTAGTCCGTTCCCACCGCTACGCCTTCATAACCGATGACCGCCCTGGCAGCGGGCAGCTCCGGAAAGTCGGTGATGCGCAGGCGCAGGTTCAGGGCGGTGCGGGCGCGATGGCGCAGGTCGTTCAAGAACACCACCTCGTCACCCTCCCGCCGAACCAACAAGGTCTCGGCGGTGCGGCTGTCCGTCGGCCAGGTTTGCACCAGAGGATACAGGAATACATAGGGATCGATCATGAAACGCCACGCTCCGGTGGCCGGCGTGTCCGCGTCCGGGCGAGGCCGGACCGGCACCCATATGCTGATTTCAATCGCCGGCTGTGCCAACGCTCCGTCATCCGGCCGCCGCTGCAAGTCTGCGACCATTACGGACCTGGAGTGCAAGGCGGCTTGGAAGTCCCGATCGTGGAAGACGTTCGGAATCGTCACGTTCGACGGCACCCACAGCCGGGGCACACCCTGGGCGTTGTAGAGCACGATCGATCGGCACTCACCGTGATGCTGCAACCGGGCAATGAGGACCTCCAACTCCTCTCGCATTTCCGGGCTGGCACTGCCGGCGAGGAACGCTTCGACCCTCGATTGAACCATCGGAGCACCGAGGAGAACCTCCGCGTCCTCACGGCGTGCTTCGTACCAGGTGGCGATCTGGTTGGCCTTCAAGTCGGCGATCGCGGCCAGCTCCCTCTGGGCCGCCTGACGAAAATCAGCAAACTGGCGCTTGAGGTAGTAGAGCCCGGCCGTACCAATCGCCACCAACAAGAACAAGAACACCGCAGTTGGCCGCTTCCGCAGTGAAGCAGAAGCAGCCACCGCCGACAGACTGCCTTCGGACGCCAAGAAGGAGAGCGGCCAGGTATCGACACCGGCCGTGAACAGCATCCCACAACTCAGCATGACGAAGGCCGCGGCGGTCACGGCTGCCACCGGTATGAGGCCGCTCCCATACAGCAGTGGCGCGCCGGCGGCGTAACTCAGCAACACCGCGAAGCTGATCAACATAACCACCAGGGCGGCGAGCGCAGCGACCTGCCGGCACACCCGGCGGTAGCCGAGCGGAGGCAACTCCAGCAGCAAGGCAACCGCGCTGAAAAACATCAGCGAAGCGGTTAGAGGCGACATGCGCCCGACCGGGATCCCGGCAGTAGTGGCTGGGGCGGGCACCAACCATTGCTCCAAGCTGGGGTCGAAGCCGCGGAGATTCTGTACCCATACGAAGATGCTGACGCCACCGGTAACCACGGCGGCGAGCAGCGAGGCATAGCGGGTGGCAAGCCCCGGCCAACGGTTGTACACGAAGATGGCGCCACCCAGCAAAATGATCAGCCCTGCAGTGCTGGGGGCCATCGGGACGTATCCCGACCCCAGGGCTCCGAGCCTCCAGCGGCGCAACGTCCAGCTGAGCAAGACAAGCAGCGCCACCAAGACGGCCCCTGCCGCGCAGGTTGGGATGACGCGCCCACCTGACGGTCTTTCGATCTGACCGTTCGGGTCCCCCATTCCTCCTACCGTAAAGGTACCCTGCTCAATCCACACTCCCTCTGTCCGCCGGGAGGTCCTCAGCAGCCAGCAACACCAATAATCTACTAGTCAGGGGGAGATTGTAAAGGCAAAAGTCAAAGCATCTGCTCAGAGGGCCTTGGCGCCGTACACTCGATAGAATTGCAAAAAGGCGGGGCAGATATTGGTTGAGTCTGGTGGTAAGGTATAGATAATCAGTAGGTGACGTCGTGCGCATTGATTCGCTGGTGGAAGGCAGCGAGGGGCAACGGATCGAGAATCCGCTATGAACACGCCACGAGCTGATGTAAGAGACGCTGCCGGCGACCCGCCGCCCGTACAACTGCTGCGCCTGCTGCACGTGGAAGATTCCGCCGACGACGGGGAGCTGGTCGCGGCCGAGTTGGAGCGGGCCGGCTATCAGCTGGTGTACGAGCGCGTTGAAACGCGCCTGGCGATGATGAACGCCCTGGCGCAGCAGCCCTGGGACGTTGTAATTGCGGATTTCGACCTGCCCCACTTCAGTGGACTCGCCGCTTTGACTTTATTGCAGGTGGCCGGACTCGACCTGCCTTTTCTGATCGTCTCCGGGGCCATCGGCGAAGAAACCGCCGTGGCCGCCATGAAGGCGGGGGCGCATGACTACATCATGAAAGGCAATCTGGCGCGCTTGGTGCCTGCCATCGAGCGCGAGCTGCGAGAAGCGGATGTACGGCGACAGCAGCGGCAGGCCGAGGAGGCTTTACGGCAAGAAGCCCGGGTCTCCGGCGCGCTGGTCCACGTCGGGAAAGAACTGGTCTCTTCGCTCGACACGCCCGTGCTCTTGGAGCGGCTGTGTCAGGTCACCGCCGAGGTGCTCGAGTGCGAGTTGAGCCACACATTGTTGTGGAAAGCCGAAGACGAAGCCTTCGTCGTAGCTGCGACATATGGATACCTCCCCGAGCAAAGGGAGACCCTGCAGCTGCTTAGATTCCCCAACACCATGGTCACCGACCGATTGCAGCACCTCGACACCGACGGGCTGGTAGAGCTAGGCGGCGATCCGCAGCGCACCGATTCCCTGGTGGCTTCCTTGTTTGCCGCCTACGGGCTGACCGTGGCTCTGTACATTCCGCTGCAGCGGGGCACCGAAGTCATTGGTTATCAAGCGGCGGCCTTCCGCCAACGGACAGAGCCGTTCTCGCCGCAGCAGCGGCACATCGCCCGCGGCATCGCGCAGCTGGCCTCGGTGGCCCTGGTGAATGCCCAGCTATTTGAAGCCACCGAACGTGCCAACCGCCTGAAGGCCGAATTCGTCGCCACCATGTCGCACGAATTACGGACTCCACTCAACATCATCATGGGGTTTCAGCAACTCCTGTTGGACGGGCAGTTCGGCAGCCTCACAGCCGAGCAGGCCGAAGCTTTGCAGCACGCCAGCAAAGCCGCGACCGACTTGCTGGCTCTGGTGCAGAGTGTGTTGGATCTGAGCCGCCTGGAATCGGGACGCGCCCAGTTGGACATCGAGACCATCTCGCTGCCTGAGCTGGTGGACGAAGTCGTACGTGAAGCACAGCTTAACCGCGCCAAGCCGCAGCTCGACATCTCTTTCACCGTGGCCGAGCCGGCGCGGTTTCTGACCACAGATCGCCGCAAGCTGCGGATGGTGTTGAAGAATCTGGTGGACAACGCCATGAAGTTCACCGACCGGGGGCAGGTCACCGTGGCGGCCGCTGCATTGGACGGCGGCGTGGAAATCGCCGTGAGCGATACCGGCTGCGGCATTGACCCTGCCTTGCGCGACGTGATCTTCGAACCGTTCCGTCAGGGCGAGCCCTTCCTGACCCGGCATCACGATGGCGTCGGGCTGGGTCTCTACCTGGTGCGGCGTCTGCTCGATCTGCTGGGAGGGAGCGTGGCGGTCGAGAGCGAACCCGGCCGCGGCGCAACTTTCCGCGTCTTGGTGCCAGGTGAGGGCTTGGGGGCTTGAGGGGGCTTTGCCCGACAATTCAGGACCTGCCCCTCGATACGCCGCCAAGAGAAGGCGGCTACTCGGGGTGACCGGATCTGTTGTTGATTCTGAAGCAGTTTTCCGGTCGTCCCGAGTAGGCACGGTCTTCTCACGTGCCGTATCGAGGGATCTGATCATTCTCGGGCAAAGCTGCTTGGGGGCTTGGGGCTCCGACGTTCGGCCTCAAGCCCTCAGGCCCTCAAGCCCTCACGCCCGCTCCGGGTAAAGTGAAATAAAAGGTCGCGCCGCGATCGACTTCGCCCTCGGCCCATACGCTGCCGCCGTGGAGGTGAATGATGCGCTGGACGGTCGCCAGCCCAATGCCGGTGCCTTCGAACTCCTCGGCGCCGTGCAGGCGTTGGAAGGCCCCGAAGAGCTTGCCGGCGTAGGCCATGTCGAAGCCGGCGCCGTCGTCGCGCACGAAGTAGATGGGGATATCGGGGTCGGGGAGCGGCGGCTGGGGGTCAGTTGGGTTTTCAACTGCCCGCTGACCCCCAGCCCCAAGCCCCAGTGCTCCGAACTCGATGCGTGCCGTGGGGTGCTTGCTGGTGTATTTCCAGGCGTTACCCAGCAGATTTTCCAGTGCCGCCCGTAGCAGCCCCGGATCGCCGTCCACCCTCAAGCCGCCGGCGATGACGAACTCCACCCGGCGCTCCGGCTGCGTCTTGCGCAGCTCGCCGGCAATGGCGCGCGCCACGCCGCTGAGGTCGACGGTCTCGCGGTGCATCTCGCTGCGGGTGATGCGTGAGAGCAGCAGGAGGTCGTTGATGAGATCCTCCATGTGCGCCGCGCCAGAGCGCAGCCGCTCCAGGTAATGCCGGCCCTGGGCATCCAGCCGGGGTCCGTAGCGCTCGAGCAGGATGGCACTGAAGCCGTCGACGGCGCGCAGCGGCGCCCGCAGATCATGGGAAACGGAATAACTGAAAGCTTCCAGCTCCTTGTTGGTGGCTTCCAGATCAGCCGTGCGTTTCTGCACCCGCCGCTCGAGATCGGCATTGAGTTTGCGGATTTCGTCTTCGGCCTGCTTGCGCTCGGTGATGTCGTACAGAAAAGCAAAGAACCGCCCGCCAGACACGTTCTGAAAGGTGCTACTGAATTCGACGTCCAGCACTCGGCCGTCCTTGCAGCGGTGATGCACTTCGCGTCTTAGACGGCCATCCACCATGGCCTCTTGCAGGCGTTGCCCCGTTTCCAGCGGCGTCTCCACGGCCTCCAGGTCGCGGACATTCTTGGTGAGTAGTTCGGCGCGCGTGTACCCCAGGAGTTCGCAGTAGGCGTCGTTGACGTCCAGAATGTTGCCCTGCACGTCGAGGATCCAAAAACCGTCGCTGGCGGTTTGCAGGATGGTCCGGTACTCCAGCTCCGCTTGCTTGCGCTCGGTGATGTCGGTGTGAATAGCCACCCAAACCTCGCCGTGATTGGAGTGGCGGAAGCTGGAGACGGAGGCTTCGCACCAGAACTGGGCGCCGTCTTTTTTCCGGTTGTATACTTCCCCCTTCCACGCACCGCATTGCTTGAGAACCTGGATGATCTCCTCGGCTGTCTGTTCAGGGCTTTTCTCGCCCAGAGCGTTTACGGTGGTCACAGGTTTGCCGTTCAGCTCTCCCGGACCATAGCCGAACATCTTTTCGAATCTCGGGTTGGCATGGAGAATGACGGCATCACTGGCGCGGACCAGGTAAACGCCTTCGGTCATGTTATCGACGATGGCGGCGTGGAGCTTGAGTGTGTCCTCGACGTGCTTGCGTTCAGAGATGTCGACATGCGTGCCGACCAGGCGCATCGCCTCGCCGCGCTCATCCCGTACCAGGAAGGCTCGCGATAGGATGTCGAGGTAATGCCCGTCTTTGTGGCGCATGCGGAACTCGACCTCATACTTATGGTCACGTCCGTCCTTGAGATCCTGCACTAGCGCCAGCGTGCGCTCCATGCCTTCAGGGTCGACGAGGCGCTTCCAGGCATCCAGGCGTGGTTCGATTTCCTCTTCCGCATAGCCCAGCATCGATTTCCAGCGCGGCGAGTAGTAGACCTCGTCGGTCTTGAGGTCCCAGTCCCACAAGCCGTCATTGGCGCCTTGCATTGCCAGGCGGAAGCGCTCTTCGCTCAAGGCCAGCGCCGCCTCAGCCCGCTTGCGCTCGGTGATGTCCAGGGTAAAAGCGCAGGCGTAGTCTCGCTCCCCGTAGCGCAAGTATTTGACGTTCACCTCCACCGGGTAAGTACCGCCATCTCGCTGAAGGTGCCGGGTCTCGAAGCGCAAGCTGCCTTGCGCCTTCAGCCCCTCCCAGTTTGCGGCCAGTCTCTCGCGGGGAAAGTCCGGGTCAATATCCCACACATGCATCTGCAAGAGTTGTTCGCGGCTATAACCCAGCCGCTGGCAAGCTGTATGATTCACGTAGAGAAAGCGGCCTTCGGGATCCCGCAAGAACACCCCATCGCTGGCATGGTCCACGGCAAACTGGGTCAGGTACTGAACGTCCTCGGCGCGCTTGCGTTCGGTTATGTCGCGCGCGATCCCGGAAGCCCCGATGACGGTTCCGTGTGCATCGATGATGGGGGAAACAGCCAGTGATATGTGGAAAAGGTGGCCGTCTTTATGACGCCGCATCGTCTCGAAGTGCGCCACGCGCTCGCCATGCTTGATGCGATCAAGAATGAACCGCACCTCGTCGGGGTGCTCCGGTGGGATCACGAAGGAGAATGGCTGACCGAGGACCTCTTCGGGGGCGTAGCCATAGATCCTCTCGGCCGCCAAGTTCCAGCTGCTAACGACACCGTCAAGGGTCAGGCCGATGATCGCGTCGTCGGACGACTCGACGATGGCCGCCCAGTGGTAGGCGGCGGCCTCGGACCGTCGGCGCGCGCGTCGTTCCTCGACTTCGTGCAGCTCCCGGTTGATGGCCGGGCAGAGTCGCGTCAAGCGGTCCTTGCTGACGTAATCGCAGGCACCGCCTTTCATGGCAGTCACGGCGACTTCTTCGCCCACCTGGCCCGACACGATGATGACCGGAACATCGATGCGGCTGTCCTGGATCATCTTCAAGGCGGCAGGCGCGCTGAACTGCGGCATCACCCAGTCGCAGGTGATCACATCCCAGCGCGGATTCTGCAGGGCTAGCGCCAGTCCCGCCGCACTGTCGACACGTTCCCAACTGGGCTCGAAGCCGCCGCGGCGCAACTCGGCGATCAGCAGTTCCGCATCGGCAGCGTAGTCTTCGACCAGCAGCACGCGTAGAGGAAGCCGGGCGGGCAGAGTCGCCGGTGGTTCAGCCATGGACATGTTCGGCTCGCGCCGTCTCACGGCCAGAACTCGGGCGGCGGATGAATCCGTGTTGGGCTCTCATTCAAGACCCGACACAATTCGGACACCCGTATAGGCTTGGCCAGATAATCGTCCATTCCGAGCGCCAGGTAGCGCTCACGATCTTCGCTCAGCACATTGGCGGTCAGGGCAATGATGCGCGGCTGGCGCTCGGCCGGCCACTGCTCGCGGATGGCCGCCGTAGCCTGCTCCCCGTCCATTTCCGGCATCAGCGCGTCCATCAGTATCAGGTCGTAATCCTGCCGCCGGAGCGCTTCGAGGGTCTCTAACCCATTAGCCGCCACGTCCGCACGATAGCCGAGGCGCTCGAGTATACGCAAAGCGACCTTCTGATTCACGGCGTTGTCCTCCGCCAGCAGAATGCGCAGCGGATGGCGCCGGCCGAGATCCTGATCGAACAAAGTGGGCGCGGCGTGTGGTCTCCGGGGGGGGGCAGGCGAAGGCTTCAACACGCCGGTGATTACGGCACGCAGCTGTGATAATTTCACCGGCTTGGTCAGCCAGGCGGAGAACTGGTTGCCATCGGAAGCCAGCTTGGCCCCAAGCGATGAGAGCATGATCAGGGGCAGATCCTGGCCGGTGGGCAGCTGGCGGATGGCATCGGCAAGCATCGGCCCATCCATCAACGGCATCTGGTAATCCAGCAAAGCCAGGTCGAAGCGCATCCCCTGGTGCAACAACTCCAGGGCCTCGGTGGCTGAGCTCACGGCGGTCGGCCGCATGGCCCACGCGGCGAGCTGTTGCAGGAGAATGTCCCGCGCGCTCTGGTTGTCGTCGACGATGAGGACCTTCTTGCCGGCAAACAGTTCAGGCCGTCCCTCTTCTCTGTCCGGCAGGCCTGAGCATGCCGCAGCAACGACGGTGAAATGGAAGGTGCTCCCTTCTCCAGGCGTACCGGAGCTTTCCACCCACATACGGCCCCCCATCAGTTCGCTCAATCGCCTGCTGATGGCCAGACCCAGGCCGCTGCCACCGAAGCGTCGAGTAGTCGAGGCGTCCACCTGGGTGAAGGCCTGGAAGAGCCGCCCATGATGCTCCGGGGGGATGCCGATACCGGTGTCACTGACGGCGAAATGCAGCTCCCACCTCTCCGGCCCACAGGACCGCCCGGTTACCGAAACCACCACCTCACCGTGGGGGGTGAACTTGACCGCATTGGCGACGAGATTCACCAGGATCTGACCCAAACGAGTCACGTCTCCGACAAGAAGAGTCGGCAGCTCCTCCTGCAGCCTGTAGGCCAACTCCAGTCCCTTTTCAGCGGCGCGTGGAGCCAGCAAATCGACCGCCTGTTCAACGCACTGCCGCAAGTCGAAGGGCGCGCTCTCCAGATCCAACTTGTCAGCCTCGATCTTGGAGAAATCGAGCAGATTGTTGATCAGTCCGAGCAGTATTTCCCCGCTGCCGCGGGCGGTCTCGGCAAAGTCCCGCTGCTCCTTGTTGAGGCCGGTGTCCATGAGCAAGCCGGTCATGCCGATGATGGCATTGAGCGGCGTGCGAATCTCGTGACTCACGTTGGCCAGAAACTGGCTTTTGAGCCGACTGGCCTGCTCCAGCTCGCGGTTGGCCTGCTCCAACTGCCGGTGTGCCAGGCGCAGAACCTCTTCGGCGCGTTTACGCTCGGTGATGTCGCGGTTGCTTATGCGCCGTCCGGCAAGCGAGCCATCGTCCCAGTACACTGGCCGGCAGACGTGGCTAAGCCAGCGCACTTCGCCGTCGCGCCGTACGATGCGGAGGTCCACGTCCTGCGTCTCTCCCGAGCTCTGGCGCATTTCATCGAGGTGCTGCTCGAAGGCGGCCTGATCCTCCGGATGCACGACTCGCACGACCAGTGTCGGGTCGCGACTGAACTCGTCGGTGCTGTACCCCGTGACCCGCTCACAGGCGGGTGAGATGTACTGCAGGTTGCCGTCGGGAGCCCGCCAGTACTCCCAGTCCATGGTATAGTCGGCGACGATGCGGTAGCGTTCTTCGCGTTCCCGCAGTTCGTTTTGTATGGCCATGCGCGCGCCGAACTGGCGCTTGAGGTGCAAGGACCCAAAGGCGATCATGGCGATACCGGCCAACCAGATCACGCCAAATCCTAGCAGGAGCCGATTGCGGTCGGCAGCACCGGCGGCGAGCAACGGCTGCATCGCCACCTCGACGCTGATGCCGCCGCGCACGTCACCGACGCGGTAGGCCTGCTCGGCATGGCACTTCAAGCAGCTTTGCTCGGTCACCAGGGGGCGCATCAGCCGCATGTGCCGCTCCCCGCGAATCGATTCTATGGAGCTCACCTCGGTTTGGCCCTGTTCGAATTTTTCCAGCGCCTGGCGTTCCCATTCGTCGGGCGCGTCTTCCGGGCGCACGGGGTTGAGGCTGGTAATGTGCCCCAGGGCCACCCAACTCTCCCTGTCGAGCTCATGGTTTCGCAGTGTCAACGACTGGCCCGATGGTGTCACGATGTCCCGATCCGGAACATGCGCCAGGTACGGGTTGGGCGGCGACTCCGGTGTCAACGGCACGTATACGCCGCCGAATCGGGAAACCCAGCTCCGGACCAGGATATCCTTGTCGGACATGATGCGGGCTTGCTGGCGTGCGAGGTTCAGCATGTCGGACCTCTGCCGGCCGAGGCCCCAGACTACCAGCACCCCCGTGATTGCGGTCCAGGCCGCCAGCACCGCCCAGGTGTAACGGTTCCAGGGAATGGGCTGCGAATTTAGCTTATTCTTCATGCTTTGGTATTTGCGCTGCCATCAAAGCAGCTTCTCAACGTGTGTTAAGCAAAATCAACGCCGCCGTCACGCACGAACTAGATTAACCCTTTTTTGGTGCTGGCCGGGCGTTCACTGTGCGATGCGGCAAATGTCCCGACAATTTTCGCCCGAGAGCGAGAACGCGATGTCGGATCAATTGCACTGAAGGTATGACCACGGAGCTCGACGCCCTCAGTGACTGTGCAATGACGCGAGACCGGGAAGCGGCGTTCCAGTAGCGCGGAACCCGAGATCTACCCGCCATCATGATTCCAGAATTGTCATGGCGATAGCCACTTGACCAGCGGCATTTCCCTTGCTGAGCAATTCACCCAAGTTCTCGCTCCAGAGTTCTGCCGACGGAGGTCGCCAATATGTTGCATGTGAGGATTTTCCGGACCATCACGTCAGCGGTTTTGTTCAGTTTGCTTTTGGCAGAAGTGTCGCGAGCTGTACTGCCGCAGCTTGGCACCGGAGGCTGTACGGGTGACTGCAACAGCGGGGGAGCGGTAACCGTGGATGAGATCCTCACCCAAGTGAACATCGCTCTGGGCAATGCTCTGGTGTCAGCCTGCACAACGGGCGACGCGAATGCTGACGGCGACATCACGGTGGACGAGATCCTGGCGGCGGTGAACAATGTCCTCCAGGGTTGCTCGGCGCTCCCGTCCCCTACTCCGACCGCCACGCCCGACAGCGGTTCCGTTGACCAGGCTCTGACCGGTGCCTGGCGCATCCTGTCGGAAACAGTGTACTTCGATGCCGGCGGCAGCCACTCAATCACCCCGGTCACCACGCGCCTGCAGTTGAATGCGAACGGTAGGTGGCAATTCGGCTCCTCGCTCGGCACCTGGGCTGTCGCTACCATCAATCCCGCCGATTGGGAGCGCTGGGGGGTGTCACCGTACGGACCGGAAAGAAAGCTGGTCTTGTACAACTGGAACGGCGACACCTGGGATGATGGCCCGATCGAAGAATCGGCGGCTGTTGTTGATTATCTCTGGATCATTTACCACGTCGATCAGCCGGACCCCGGAACGATATGGATGAAATTCGGCGCGGCGTCGTGATAACGCGGGTAGGCATCGGGCCGAGGATCTATCCCCAGCCCCAGCCCTAGCCCGAGCCCCTGCCTTTGCCTGAGATGAGGCTGGGGCCTAAGGCTAGGGCTGGGGCAAGGGCGGAAGGCATTGACACGACGCGCCGTGTGTGGCTTTTCTCCTGACGTACTGTTCATCGCCAGGAGGAAACGAGTGCCGATCTACGAATACATGTGCAACGACTGCGAGAAGCCTTTTGAAGAGCTGGTGCTGTCTGCAGCCACCGCGGTAGCTTGTCCGCTCTGCGAAGGCACAGACATCAACCGTCTCCTCTCTGTCGTGAATGCCCGCTCCGGCGGCAGTTCGACCCCGGTGCCCTCGCCCTGCGGCAGGCCGTCAGCGCCGCCGGGGTGCGACGGGCATGGCGGCTGCGGCTGCCACTAGCCTGGATTTCCACGGCGCCCCATCGCCCTGACACCACGGCGGTGTAGTCGCGCCCGAGTTTCCCGCCCGGCGCTCACGT
>Ga0214473_10000494_pt1 | contig 55676 bp, 37 predicted proteins | sample RVTome_7_FD_203509 | JGI IMG/M metagenome (GOLD analysis project Ga0214473, IMG submission 203509) | Soil microbial communities from uranium-contaminated site in the Upper Colorado River Basin, Wyoming, United States - RVT98D197 | ecosystem: Environmental > Terrestrial > Soil > Contaminated >... | reverse complement strand
CTGCAGAAGCCGAAAAAGGACGTGTACCGGGCCGCTTTCATCGGAAAACCGCACAGCGTTTCGAGCCCGACAACATGAGTGACATCGTGTCTTCAAAAAACGGAGCTTCCGCAACAGGAACTAGCTATACATGTTGTGGAGATCTTCTACAGAATTACTCCGGACGCACTCACAAATCTCTTCCAGCCCCATCAGGCTCCAGTCTTCACTCCGATGCTTGACCATGTACTCCATTACGTCCCGAAACAGCAAATCCATGAATCTCACCTTGCGGTTAAAGATGACCTGTGTTTGTAAAAAGAAGCGTCCAAGTATATAATGCTCGACCGTGTGCAGTCCCTTAAATTCAATGCACAGATCCGCGACGTTTTTTTCGCCCCGGAATATCGCAAGCCTCGAAATTATATAGTCTAAATCGATTCTCCCGTATCCGACTCCCGTGAAAAACGAATCTCTCAAAAGATAATCAAGCCGGTCCGCATCTAACTCGGAATGTAACAATAGCGTCGACACGTCCAGGTAATTTTGACCAACAATTATTTTCGCAATTCTGTCCTTTGCCTCACCACGCTCTTTCTCATTTTCCCATCCGCTGACTCTCTTCAACACCGCGTCGATGTCCTTGCTGTGCAGTACAATCTCGGCGGACAATCGCTCATGAAGCTTCGTATTATCCCCGTGATATTTTTCTTCGGGAAACAGACTCCACCAGCTTGGCTCTCTCTCCGCGAAAGGATCAAAGATTCCTTTCATATCCTCCATTTGCGTGGAAGACTTCTCTCTTAGCCCCTCCTTTACGGTGTCTTTGAGTACTTCTTCCCCAATGTGGGACAGAGGCACATGCCCGATATCGTGAAGGAGTGCCGCAAATTTCAATAGCTCTTCTTCATTCCCACGGAACTCATACACGTACCTATCCTGTCTACCTTTCAGGTGCTCAATCATTTTCTTTACTATGTGGAATACTCCTATCGTATGTGAGAATCTTGAGTGCTGCGCGCTGGGGAAGACCGTATGTAGCGGCCCGAGCTGTTTGATCCAGTGGAGTCGTTGAAAGATGGGCAAGGTCACTAAGGCGAATTCGGCATCGTCTAACTCGATATACCCGTACACTGCATCGTATATTCTCTGTTTCTTCGGCATTAGGTGCGCCTGTTCAAAGATACTATTGAGCCTATATACACACCAAGGGAAATCGAAGTGCCCGGTGCATTTTCTTGACAAAAGACATCTGTTGCCCTACGAACTCGCGTCTTTACATCCAGCTTTCATTGCCCATTCAGAGTTGCTGTTTCACAGTGTACTTGCTGTCTCAGCCCGGCACAAACACAATCGGACCGGTTACTCATCACGGCGTCTCTCACGGGGGAAATGTTGATGGTTTTTTCTGAATTTCTTGAAAAATGTACCTTGTTCTTAATAAAGGAGTCACGACCATTTCCCGGATTTGAGACTGCGCGGGGCGAAGGAATAACCACCCCCACCCCGACCCGCGACCGCTGGGAGAAGGTACTTACCGTCTTACGCGGGCGTTGCCCTGCCAGATGCTCCAGATCTGATCTTCATCTGCAGGCTGGGCGTAGTCGGTCAACAGCGTCGTGACCAATGCTCCCGTGGCCCATCCGAACTGGACCCACTTCTGCGGCTCCCAGCCCCTGAGAATGCCGTAGAGCATGCCCCCGACAAAGCCGTCGCCCCCTCCGATCCGGTCGAGCACCGTGATCTCGCGCGGCTCGACGACGTGCCAGTTGTCACCCTCGGACATGATCGCACCCCAGAGGTGACAGTTGGTGCTAACGACCTGGCGAAGCGTGGTGGCAAAGACCGCAGCATTGGGGTATGCCTTCTTAGCCTTATTGATCATGACCTTGAAGCTCTCGATCTTGTCCGAGAGGCCCTTGCCGCCTGCCTCCGGGCCCTCGATCCCCAGGCAAAGCTGGAAGTCCTCCTCGTTGCCGACCAGTATGTCTGAAACGCCGGCGATTTGCGTGAAGATCTTGTGCAGCTCGGTCTCGCGGCCCTTCCAGAACGAGGCACGATGGTTCAGGTCGAATGAGATCCGGGTCCCGTGCTTCTTGGCGGCCTTCGCCAGCTCAAGGCAGAAAGTGCCTGTCTCGGGCGAAAGGGCCGCGATGAGACCTGATAGGTGAACGATTTGTACACCCTCTTGGCCAAAGATCCGATCCAGGTCGAAGTCTCTGACGTTCAGGGTCCGTCCTACCTCGCCGGCACGGTCGTTATGAACCCGCGGCCCGCGCGAGCCATAGCCGCTATCGGCGATATTGAACTGGTGGCGATAGCCCCAGGGTCCGCCCTGATCCACATCTTTGCCCTCATAGTCTATGTGGCGGCTGGCAAGATCGTTCTTTATGAACTGGGCGATGGGGCTGCCCTTGACAAAGGTTGTCAGCACCTTGACGGGCAGGCCCAAATAGCTGGATACACAGGCCACATTGGACTCGGCACTGGTGGCCTGCATGAGAAAAGTGTTACTGCAATAAACAGGTTGGCCATTGACCGGGGTGATGCGGACCCCCATACTCGTGGGCACGACCAGGGAATAAGTATAGTCACGGCGAAATTCGATAATCATAGGTAGTATCCTTTCTTCAACAATGCTACGGACGTGTTACATATCCGGGGATGAAATCATCGCAGCTAAATCGGCCGGTGTCAACAGTGTCATAGAAGAAAAACGAAGGCCGCTGGAGCCGGTTTGGTTTTGAAAAAAACAAAGCCAATTCCAAACAGAGCAACCGCTCAATGGACGGATGAGGTTTTGGTCGTTGACCTCCTTGTTTGGGGCGGGTAGAATTCCAGGCGATCTGCAAACGACCCGTTTGGATCTAATGAGAAAGGGTTTGAGAACATGTCTATGAACAACCTCAGCAACGTATCGCTTTCCGCAGGGGCCGCCGGAATATTGACAGCGACGGTCGGCGCCGCCCAGAACAAGGCGGTGGATGAGCTTATCGCCGGAATCAGGGACGCCAGCGACAAGGTGCGAACGCAAGCGTGGCTAAACGCCGGGAAAGCCGGACCAACAGCCGTCAGGCCCCTGGCGGCGATCACGACCGACAGCGATGCTGAAGTCGCCCGTGCGGCGACGCGAGCCTTATGGCAGCTTGCGCGGCACGCTGGCTGGCCCAGCGCCGGCAAAGAGAAACGGGCCGTGGAGAAGGAGCTGATCGGGTTGCTGAGCGACCAAGTCCCCATCTCGGTCCGCCGAGAAGTGCTTTGGATGCTCTCGGAAATCGGGGGCGCAAATTCCGTCAAACCCGCCGCGGGCCTGATGACGAACAATGAGCTGCGTGAGGACGCACGCATGGTGCTCGAACGCATTCCCGCCAAAGCCGCCGTAGCAGCCCTGAAGGCGGGCTTCGAGGCGGCGTCCGAGGACTTCAAACCCAACATCGCACAGTCGCTGCGGAAACGCGGCCAAGAAGTGGCCGGATATCCGTGCCAGAAGCTCGTACCGAAGAAGAAGACGGATCTCAAGCCGCTTTAGCACCATGTTCGAGAGCGTGCTCAACTCAGGCAGAAAGGCAATAGAACGATGAAACGATCAAGTCAACTCAATAGACGTCAATTTCTGGCCGCCGCCGGCACAGCGGTGGCGAGCGCACCTTATCTGATACCCGCGGGCGTCTTAGCGGCGCCAGGCAGAGCCGGAGCAAACGAACGAATCACCACGGCACACATCGGCGTCGGAGGAAGAGGCGGCGGACTGATGCGCGAGGTACAGGGATTCCAGGAAGATGGTCTTGTCAAAATCGCCGCGGTCTGCGACATAGACCGCGGCAGGCTGGCCAAAGCGCTCGAACAGGCCGGCGCGGGAGTCGAGCCCTACCACGACTATCGTTATGTTCTGGAGCGAAAGGACATCGATGCCGTCGTCATCGGCACGCCCGACCATTGGCACGGCGTCCAGGTGGTTCATGCGGCTGAGTGCGGCAAGCACATCTACTGCGAAAAGCCGGCCTGCTGCACCATCGAGGAGGGCAAAGCGATGGTCGCCGCAGTCAAGAAGAACAAGGTCTCGGTCCAGATCGGCTCTCAGGGCCGTTCGCAGCCGGAAGCATATCTAGCGCACCGCTACCTCGTCAACGGCAACATCGGCCATATCAGCCGGGTGGATTGCTTTCACTATCCAAGCCCCGAGGACAATAATCCCGTCCCGGACAGTGACCCGCCACCGGAGCTGGATTGGGATATGTGGCTGGGTCCACTGCGATGGAGACCCTATAACAAAAAATATTGTCATGGCGTGTTCCGCTGGCTGTTGGAGTCCGGCGGCGGGCAGATCCGCGACCGGGGCGCTCACGTGATGAGCTGCGCCATGTGGTGGATGGGGGCCGACGGCACGGGACCGGTGACGGTTGAAGCAACCGGCACGCCCCCGACCAGGGGCCTCTGGGACAGCGCCGTGCTGATGGACGTGACGTACACGTTCAAGAATCCCGACTGGGTGCTGACCTGGCGGCAGATGCCCAACGACCAGTTGCCGCTAGCCGAAGAGCGAACGGGAAATGAGCCGGGAGGCAAGATCAGCCGGCCCGGCTACGGTGCCATCTACCGAGGCGACAAAGGCGAGTTCATCCACTGGGGCGGGGACGGCGGGACATGGGCCGAGAAGAAGGCCCGGCAGTGGGAACCGCCAGCCGGCGCCAAGGACGTCTATAGAAGCCCAGGCCATTTCGAAGACTGGTTCAAGGGTATCAAAACCGGCGCCAACACAATCATGAACATCGAAGCCGGCGTGGGAGTCGCCAACTTGTGCATTCTGGGCAACCTGTCCTACATCCTCGGGCGCAAGCTCCAGTGGGACCAGGCCAAACAGACAATTGTCGGCGACGAGCTGGCAGAGCGAATGATGTCCAGGCCGCAGCGCTACCCGTATCATCTGTAGCGGAGGTTCGCACGCAAGCGGGCCGGTTACTTGGCAGGCTTGCGGCTGCCCTGGCAGAATTTAGCCATCAGCTCGGTGGTTTTGCTCATTCGTTCGGCGGAGCCATCCATCTTCGCGTAAGCATCGACCAGTTCGAGCAATTCTGCATCCGCTTCGGAGAGGCCGTAGTGGTGGGCTACGTTGACAATGCCGGCGTCGAGACCGTATTCCATCGCCTTGGCCGCGTAAGCCCTGCAAACGCCGACCTTCCGGGCCGGCAGGTCTCTGGCGCAGTTGCTCACGCCGAGCGAGCAATGCACACCCGTCATCATTGAAGCGCCCTTGATTCTTTTGATCGTCTCGAAAGCCCGGTACGTATAGCCGGGGACGTTGGGCTCCATAGGCGTGTCGATCGCCAGCGGAAAAACGGTCGTATCGAAGAAGATCCGGCCGGGCTTGAAGCCGTATTCGCCGGCGGCCCTTTGGAATATTTGCCTGGCCAAGGAATAAAGCTCATCGACCGAGTGCGAGCCGCCGGCGCCTTTCGGCGCTTGCTCGCTGACCAGCAGGCCGACGAACGCGAAGTCGTATTCTTTCTTCAGGGGCAGGATTCGATCCATCGTGTGAACCTTCACGGAATTAAGCAGCGGAGGCCTCACCCTCTTGTCTGTGCGGTACCATTGCTTCAAACCCGCAGCGAGGACGTTATCGTTGCTGCTGTCGATGCAGACCGGCACGCCGGCCCCCCACTTTCGGACCAGGCCGACGTACTGGATCATCATATCGACGGCGGTTTTCGGGTCGTCCTCGCCGAAGGCATCGACGTTGACCGCGATGTAGTCGGCCCCCTCGGCGGCCTGCGACTCGATCAGCGCCCTGATGTAATCAAGCGGCCGGCTCGGCTGCGAGTAGGCGTTGGCCCCAAGCGCAGCCAAGTCTTTCATGACCTTGCCGGTATTCGGGATCGAGGCATGAACCAGCTCGCCGATGCTGATGAGCAGGTTTTTCTTCGTATGGTCCATGCTGAAGAGGTAATTTAGAATCGAGGACGTCTGCTCCAAGTCGGGAATCCTGGGCTTGTTGATGATGGCCCTGAGTTTTTCGAGGCCGGCCCTCTCGGCGGCGGCCGCATTGTAAATCCGCTCGCCGATGCAGACGCGCTCAAGGTTGTTGCCACACAAGCCCTCCACCGTCGAGTCGCCGCAGGGGGCGTTGTCCATTCCCTTCTCGCAGCCGCCGATGGTGCACAGGCTGAAGTTCTCGGGCAGGTAGCAATCGCCGCACTCCTCGCACTCGAACAGCAGGTACTTGAAATACTTCTCCGAGGCGTTGAACAGGCTGTACACGGCGCCCTTGCCTTTTTCAGTCCCCAGGGCGGCCATCGTTTTCTTGAAGGCGTGAAACCCCACGTGCTCCGGATCCAGGACGGCGCGGTGGAAGAAGTTGAAAAATCCCTGCGTGAATGTCTTGTGCGCCGCCGGTAGCGCGACTCTCTTGCCGACGTCGTCGCACAGGTAGAACGCATCTTTGGCCGGCCAGCAGAGATTGTCCTTGAACTGCTCCCAGCCGGCACCGATCTCGGCGGCCCGCTGGAGGATCCCGACGAACATCTTGAAATCGTGAACACCGCCTATATCGACGCCGGCGGCGCCGAGGGCCTTGTACATCGCCACCTGCTGGGCGGCCCGTTCGAGGTGGGCGTCAACCTTCTCGGAGTTTATCTTCTTGAGGAAATCGTCGCTGACAAAGCAGCCGGGCAGCTTGATATCGTGCATGAGCCTCGGCGCGGGTGTGAGCGTGCTAAGAAAATAGACGTTGCCGATGACGGGCACCGACAGGTCGTTTTCCTTGAGATACCTGAAAAGCTCCAGCGATTTTTTCCAGTCCCAGCCGACCTGGGTGATGAGGAATTGCGCGCCGGAGGCGAGTTTCTTCTCCATCTTGTAGTACTGCTGCATTTGCGAGCCGACCGAGTACTTGAAAGGCGAAACAGCCGCACCGGGGAAGAACTGATGCACCTTGTCCAGGGCGTCGGGCTTGGCCTTCATATAGGACTCGTTATTCATGCTCCTGATCAAGCTGAGCAAGCCGACCGAGTCGAACTCAAAGACGCCCTTGGCTCCGACGGGCTTGTCGCCGGTCATCGCCAGAAGGGTCTCGACGCCGGCGTGCTGATGCCCGACAAGCACACTCGTGATGCCGTAGGCGTTGTGGTCCTTACAGGTCACGTGGGGCATAACATCCAGAGATCCCAGCAGGTTCCTGGAGACCAGGTGGTTGATTACGTCAGCGGGCTGAATGTTGGCCAACCCGCCGGGATTCTGCGGCAAGGTAATACAGGCAAAATCGAAACCCTGCGGCAACGCGGAACTGCCCGCCTCGTTCCAAGCCTGGAGAAACTTCTCGATGGGAGCATAGCTGTAGCCGGGCCCGCCCGTCAGCTCCGCACAAACGACCAGATTCGACCTGTCTGCAAACTTTGTCTTAAGTCTGTTGCGATCCATTATTCGTACGCCCTTCCATTTCCGATTTCCGGTTTACGATCGTCGATTGAAACTCGGCTATCGCCAATCCAACTGTGGTTCCCCAAAAAGGGCAAAAAACTAACATACCACGTATCATATATGTTTGCCATTCTTTTCATTGCCTGTGCACGCAAATACCTACTGCACAAGCGTTTGTCGGTGGGTCGCCGCGAAGCTGATTGAAATTGGGAAGTAGAGATGACTGTTTTCAATTGTGGATAACCTGTTGAAAAGGCGGGTAGTTGAAGGTCGTTAGCACGTAGGATGGGTAGGTTCTCCTGCCCATGCGGATCCAGCACAGCATGGGCAAACGAGTTGCCCATCCTACCCCTGCACGCTTCTTACGTCATAAGTACGTCACCCTAAAAGCTTTACGCTCAGCAAGCAGGTTCCAGCGTTGAACACCTTACCCCCACAGGCCCCAAGTAGCAAAATCCGTGCCTTACTCCCGAAATGTGCGACTCTCGGGCCGAAAGATTCTGCTGTCGGTGGATAAGTAGGCAAACACGTCGTAAAGAAGAGCCTCAGCGTGTGGGCTCTCAAGCAGGTTGAAGCAAACGTAAACCGCTTTTCCGCCTGCCTTTAGCTCAGTACAGGCGACCGCATCGCCGAGATAGGTGCCTGCGGCATCGCGGACCTCAAGCAGGCTCGTGTGACGCACTCCCTCCGCGGCAAAGAATGGCCTCCAACGGAGGTCGCCCGCCGTAGGAAATGCAAACTGCTTTGGCACGTGCGGCAGATAGCCTGCCGGCTGGGAAAAGCGGGCCTTCACGTCTTCCGGCGGTTTTTCCCAGCCCATTCGCAACGTCAGACCAAACTCACTGCTGCGATCCGCCGCCCGGCCATTCTCATCATAATAGAATGGCCAGGGCAGCGCAGGCAAGGCCACAAGACAACCGCCCGACGCAAGATAGCGGACCATCGCCTCATCGACGTCACCGGTCTTCTCGACGCTGCGATGATAATGCTCCCCGCCGCAGTAGAGCACGACGGGATATTTCTGCGCTGTCAGATCGCCGCCGGCTACTTGCTCCCAGCTCAACAAGTCCATGGTGGTGCCCATGTCCAGCAGCCACCAGAAGCCCATAGAATCTGCGCCCGGCAACACGGCGATACGAAGCTTTGCCAGCTTCTGACGCAACTGCGCCTTCTCTTGCGCCGAGATCGCGCTCTCTGGTCGGCCGGCGCCGCCGGACTGCGACAAACCAAGCCCGCGCGCGGTCTTATTGCCCTTGAAGCTCTTAACGTACTCCGCCGTCAGATCGAGATACCGCCTTCCGTATTGCAAAGACGGCTCGATCTCGCTTCCCTCGTGCCACTCATTGAAGCTTGTAATCAGAACCCAGTGAGGGTTTGCCTTGATTGCTTCTTCCCACTGGGCGCGGTAAAGCTCGCCATCGTACCGCTTCACCGCCAGACCAGGCTTGCGTATCTTCGTATCGTCGTAGCCGGGGATGACTGTGATGGCACTTATCTTGCTGGCCCCATCGGATAATTGCACCCACGACGCATACGTCTCTGCCGCCCAGCGGCGTGCATCGGCCGGATCGCGCCCCTGAAGGTTGCCTGCCGTGTTGTAGGTGTGCAGACCGTCAAAAACGCGCGCTGCGCCGTAGCCGAACTGATCGCCAATCGCCGCGACGCCACCTTTGTATTCGGCGTTGATCCGCTCCAGAGCGCTCCGCCAGCCCATGAGCCCAAGCTCCTGGAGAGCGCGCCCATACACGAAGACAACGGGCTTGCCGTTGAGCTTCAGGTGAGCCGGATGGCCACCATATCTGTTGACGACCTTAATGATATCCTCCGCCGCCGATTGAGGCGTCTGCGGTCTCGGAACCGTTTCATAGTAGATGCACGCACTCAGGCCCCGGCGGGCGCAGCCATCGAGAATGGCACCCATCGCCCGGTCCGTGTAGTGATTGTGCCCCCACCAACTGACGATGAGCGTATCGATCCCGGCGTCTTTCGCCCACTGACAATGCTGGTCGATAATCTTTGGGCCGTGCGAATCGTACGCGCCAAGCTGTGGGTAGTCGGTACTCGCTTGAATGTCCTTGTTGTCCACATCGATGCGGCCCCAGTGCACCGTCCTGCCCGCACCGCCGGGACCCTCGGCGGTCTCATACCACGGATAGTAGAAGGCCATGACCCGGCGATCGATCGAGCTGGCCTGCGGCGGCGAACCCCCATCCGCCGCATACGACGGGACCATAAAGAAGCAGATAACCGTCACAACGACCAAGAGCACGGCCAGTAGCGAGGTTTGTCTGGGCATACGCATCTTTCCGTAATGAACAGTCATCTCAAGCAGCCTCCATTAGTATTCGAGGACGACAAGTGTGCGCGGCGTGATTCGCGAGAACGCCAGCTTGTTGCCCTCCTGTTTCCAATCGGCCTTGCCCTCCGCCGGGAGCACAAGAACGTGGCGCCCATTGACCACCTTCGTGAATTCAATCGCAGCATCGATACTGGCGTCATTGAAATTCTCGACAATCAGGCGATTCTCACCAATCAGGTACAAGCCCACTTTGTTGGGCGCATCGAACTTCATCCCGAACGGCGCGAGCAGTTTGTCCCTGATGGGGTTGAGTTGTTCCCGCGTCAGCGCAAGCAGCTCGCGCGGTTTTCCGTTGACCTTCAGAACGATCAGGTTCTCCTTCGTGAGGTCGAGTTCGCCGAGCCGTTCGGCCAAGCCGTCTGTCATCAGCACAGGCTTGCCGGCTGTTAGCATCGTTTGGAGTTTGCTCGACAATGCCGGGGCCTTCAGCGAGTGCACCGACAGGAAGGCAGCTTCGGCACCGCTATCGATGCTCGCCGTCGGCACAAGAGGCAACCCCAGCATACCCACAAAATCGAAAACGTATTGTTCGTTGAAAGCATCGCTGTTCGGCGGCTTAGGGGCAATGATGCCTTTGATGGATTTGCCCCGCACGAGTTGGGCGAGCTTGAACAGGCCGGGGATCTCTGCTCGCAATTTCTCGACGTTCGCCGGACCGGTATCGCGCAGGAGCGAGCCGTAGCAAAACAGCAGCATTTCCTTGGCATCCGCCAGGACGGTCTGGCGGGCCTGTTCGACATAAGTGTCCTGCGTCGTCCCGTATGGGTCGAACCAGCCGCCGCCCGTTTTAGCGCCGCCTATTTCGCCGAGCCAGCGCATGATGTAATACGCCTCGTACTGGACCTTCCCGCCCCAGCGCGGATTATCAAAGTCGCGCGTCTCGGTGCCGACCCAGATCCGCTCGTAATCCGCTGTCTCGCGCAATACCTCGTAGCCCCGGTTGTGGAAATCGTCGTACCATTGAGGATATTTGATGATGATCTTGACTGCGGGATTGACTGCCCTGGCGGGGCCCAGAATGCGCTCGCGGCTTACCTTGACCATCAGCTCGCAACGATAGTCCGCCCAGGACCGGGCGCCTCGCGCCTCTTTACATTCGTCACATTGACAATCCGTGAAAAGAAAATCGTCAATCATGATTTCATCGAAGAGCGAGGCCGCGTACTCGAAAATCTCCGCAAGCTGCTTCTGCGTGCCTGCATTCGTGTAGCACGAAATACCGTTCCAGCCGCCGGAGAGCTTGCCGACCCTCGTGGTTGTCACGCAGCCCGACACGTCGAAGCCTTCGGCCTTGAACCTCGCTTTCGAGCGCTCAAGAACCACCCGCTCGGCCGTGTAGTTGTCTCTGAACGTTTCAATGAAAACGTGCGTGACACCCGTCTGTTTGCACCAGTCGATGGCTTGTTTGGTGCCCTCTTCGCTCGAAAGGTGGTCCCGCACGTTCTGCGCGGTAAAAAGCGTCGATATGCGCAGCAGGTCCTTGTTCTGATTCGCCAGCTCCCAAAGGGACTGGGCCTGGCACTGAACGCTTAGCCACAACACAAGAAGCGCTGTTACGCCTATACATCTCGCACGTCCTGACTTAGTCATTGTTTCTCTCCTTTCGTCCTAACACGAGCGACATTCACCGCGCGAATCGCAAACTCCAGGTCTCCGCCGAGCACGACCAGGCGAAAATCGGCACTGTTACATCGATCCATAAACCGGCAGTTCGGCAAGCGGAGCTCTGCCGTTTTCCAGCCGCCTGTGTTTCCGACCGACACCTCGCCAGCTTTGCGAAACGCGCCCTCAAGGACGCTCTGCGCCGGATCCGCATTGTCATATTCGACGCAGAATGACGAGCAGCCTGCGTCACGGTAGGTGACCGAGACCGTCACCGTCTGATCGAACAAATCATAGGCAAACGCTGCATCGACGTCGAAATAGAGGTAACGGCTCTCTTGCGAATGAGGATTGGAGGCCGAGATGATCGCCTTGCCGTCGGGCAACTCCACTGTCTGCCAGACGCCATCGCCTCCGCTTGGACGAAGGTCAAGCCCCCTTGCCCGGCCCGGCTTCCAACTCACGCCGGCTGCGTCCGCGTACGAAGGATGCAGCCGCAGGAACGTCTTGGCCCGCCACATGTCGGCGAACAAACGAGTCAGAACAATGTAGCTTCGGCCATACTCGCGCGAGGCCGTGACATCGGTGCCCTCGTGCCATTCATTCCAGGTCTCGACGTGAACCATCCATGGGCGGGTCTCGGGACGCAGGGCGAGAATCTTGAGCCAGCGGTCGATGTAGGTCTGCCCCTGCCGGCGATCAACTATCAGAGGCGTCCGGCCGGGAACGGCGCTATGATCATATCCGGGACCCAGGGCCGCGACATGCTGGTAAATCAGCGGCCCGTTCACGGCGCCGCCCCAGGAGTATGTGGCATCAGTTTCGCCCTTCCAGCCGGAGGCCTTCACAATGAACGGCTCGACCCCGAAGTCGGCCTTGAAGCGGTCTTTCACATAGGCGAACTGATTCTCATCCTGGCCCTTGGCAAACGCGGGCGAATAGATAAAGACGATCGGCTTGCCTTCCACGCGCGCCCACTTGCCTAGCGGGATCAGACTGAAAAAGTCGCGCATTGCCGTATAGAACCACTGCTTGCCGAAGTCGGTCGTCAGGTCCACGTGGTAGCTCGCGCCGCCCTGGCCATACCCGTTATGCCGGAGTATCGAGGTGTCGTAGAAAAGGCCGATGGCCGGCGGCTTAAGCCCTTCCTTTTCCAGTTGGCTGTGGGCCTCGACCAAAGGGGGCAACCCCACAAAACTCCAGCCCTCATACTTGCCGGGCACGCCCCAGAAAACGGGCAGCAGGAAATCAACGCCTGCGTCGATCATGTCCCTCAGTTGGACTTTGTGCCACGAGACGCGCTTGAAGCTGAGGTCCCTCATATCTGTCGGGTGGGTGGTCAGCGCATCCGTCCCGTCGTGGTCAACGATGTGACTGTTCGTATCGACATCGTACCAGTAGAAATACGTCGTCCCGACAACCGGCTGGCCCTGCTCGAATGAAACCGCACTCTTGTGGGCGTCGGCTTCCAGTGGAAAGAACCGGCCCGGCGGCGTGTCTGGCAGCTCGGGAACCTGGGCCGACGCTGAACAACACAACAATAGCAACGCCTGCAGAGCATTAAATATTCGATTTGGCATTCTTGGTTTTCGATCCTGGTTAAGAGCGGCTAAAGTGCCTAAAGTTGAAAGTGCCTAAAGTTGGCACTGGCTTTACCCCATTTTAGTCACTTTAGCTCACTTTAGTTCACTTGGAACCTTTCTATCTTCTCCTTGAGTGCTCGGCATGCAGAGCCCGGGTCCGCAGCCTTCATCACGGCGGCGCAGACCGCGATTGCCCTGGCCCCCGCCTTGAGAACTTGCTCGACATTGTCCAGCGTTATCCCGCCGATGGCCACGTGCCCTAAGCCGGTCCCGGCCAGAACGGCCTGCGCCTGGCTGACGTATTCCAAACCGACGGCAGGAACATCGGGCTTGGTACCTGTTGCGAACACAGGTCCCAACGCAACATAAGTCGGATTCTCTGCGCAGGCGGCCCGCAACTGGTCGAGGCCGTGCGTGCTCTTGCCGATGATCAGCGGCGCCAACTGCAGCGCGCGAGCCTGCTCGACGGGAAGGTCATTCTGCCCAAGGTGCACCCCGTCAGCTTCGGCCGCCACGGCGATATCGGTACGATCGTTTATTACGCTGACCGCGCCCGCATCCTTGCACATCTTCACAAGTTCAACCGCAAGCGCAAAAAGTTTGTCGTCCGGCATGTTCTTGGCGCGAAGCTGAATGCAATCGGCGCCGGAGGCGGCACACTTGCCGGTCAAAGAAAGGACCTCGGCGGGCAAATCGCTGGTGATCACAATGTACAGTCTGACCCGCCGGTATTTCTCGCACGTCCGACTGAAAAGAACGATCTCTTTCTCAAGAGTATAAGCGGTGTATCGGAGCTTCTCAATGTCTTGGGCCAAAGGCTGATCGTGAACGCGGATGACCTCCGCAAGCACGCGAAGCGCTTCGGTCAGACGCTTGCAGGCGGCGGTAAGAGAATCCTCTAAGGTCCCTCGCTCGAACTGGGCATCGACCTTACTGCCGACGCCGACATCGCCCAACGTGTCTCTGCTGGTGATCAGCCGGTCGGCGTCGAGCCGCCCCAGGGACGCCGACAGTTCGTGCCGGAGCTGTTTGGCTCGTTCCGTTAGATAGGCCGCGTTCAAAGCAAACCGGCAGAACTCTTCTATCGCCCGCGCTGCCTCCCGCGCACGGTTGAAATTGGCATCGATAATCCTATAGGCGCTCCGTTCCATACGAGCGTCGATTATACGAGGGACGAGCAACTTTGAATAGCCAAATACGGCAGGGCTGACGGGCGTGACTCATCGCCACCCGGCAAGCCAGCAGGGTACTTAAGGGTGAAAACAATGTGGAGTCATTCCTCCTCCGGAACGACTCCACACGATGGCAAACAAAAGCCGCGGAGCCGATTCTGCAGGCTGCAAAAAAATCGGGCGGACATGTCCTCCTCCGATACATGTTTTTAGGCCGTCCGCCCAATATAATTGCCCAAACAAACCAAATGAATCTTATATGCAAGCTATATACCAAGTCATAACGCCAACGGCGCGCAAGAGATGACGATCCTCGTAAATTGCCGTCATACAGCCATTTAACGCGGCGCCATCTAACGATGCTTTCAAGAATGCGCCCCTCTTGTTGTAAGGGCGCGTTGCGTTTTTTCAACACACCTTACCCAAATTGGCGCTACAAGTGTTGCGCCACGGCCCTTTTTACAGGATTATGGTGGTAGGCCATGCCGTGTTTACAGGAATCAACGCCGGTGTGCCAAAGATAAACGCGGCCCGACCCTCCTACCGCCCGAACAAGCGTTTTCTACTCGTGATAGTACTTTGCAGACGAGACCCGGCCTGTCCAGCGACACCGCCAGCGGTCGTACAGCAATTTCTTGCCGGTCTTCGCCTGGCGAAGGCGCAGAACGGTGCCTTTGCGCCATTGAATTATCTCGTCGGTGACTTGCTGCGCCTCTGCCTCCGTCAACTCGGTCCTCGACAACTCGAGCGGGTCGGCTCTCAAATCATAGACGCAAACAGTCTTATTTATGGGGTTATAGATAAACTTGTGGTCCCCCCTGACAAACCCCGCGGGGCCCTCCTGCATCCAGCCGCAAAAATAAAGCGCGCGGTCGCCAAGCGAGCCGTGGGCCAAAACATCTTTGCCATCGAAACCCGCGGACTCGCTCGCGAAGCCCAGCAACCCCAACAATGTCGGCGTCAGATCAATCGAACTGACCGCCTGCTCGATCTTCGTACCCGGCTCCAGCAGCAAAGGCGCACGCACGCAGAGTGGAATGCGGAGAGCTTCATCAAAAGCGATTCGTTCGTGGCCCAGCAGCCCGTGCTCGCCGAATCCTTCCCCGTGATCGCCCACTACACAAAAGATCGTATCATCCACGAGGTTCAGGTTCGCCAATTCCACGTCGAGTGCCGCGAGAAACGTGTCCGTGTAGAAAATCGCCTGGCGGTATCGCTCCAGAGGTTCGCGCGCCGGCGCTCCGAACCAGCCGGGAACCTCATAAGGATCGTGGGTCGCCGAGCACAGAATCGTCAGGAAGAACGGCTCGTCACCCGCTTTCAACCATTGGCAAACTGGCTCCAGCATGGAGAATTCATCGCAGCCCAGGTAGCCAAGAAAGTTGTTTGGATCCGCCGAGTCATCTCTGGCCCAGAACTTATCGAAGCCCAAGTTATACACGAGGCCCGGCCGCGATTCAAAGCTGCCCATCGCCGACTGGAAGAAAGCAGTCCTGTAGCCAAGCGTGTCCCTCAGAATCGTGGCGATGCCGGCATAAGGCTTGGGCACCGGCACTGCCTCGACAATATCCTGAGACGCCGACGGAAACCGCGCTGTCAGCAGCGCAAACAGCGCCTTTGTCGTATGAGAAAGGCATGAGCGCGCGTTTGAGAATTCCGCGCCGTCAGCCGCCACGTGTGCCAGATACGGTGTCAGGTTGTTCTGCTGGTCCCCAAGGGAAGTGTACTGGTACTGAATGCCCTCCAGAACGACAACAATAACGTTGCGTTTGACGCTCCTGGTTTTGCACGTGATCGGCAGCTCGTCAAAAAACGGGACCTCCCGTTTGGGCTCCGCCTGCCCCCTGTACTCAGGCAGGACAAGACTCATGACTGCGCGTAACTGTGAATTATATCGCAATCCCACCGAAGCGATTTGCGCGGAATCACGCTTGACCACCGCGGGCCGGGCGACAAGAGCAGCCATAGCTATGGCAAGGCAAATCGCTATCCGGGCCAGAAAACGCCTGCGATTGTAAACGGGCGGCACTGGCTTGGCGAGGGCGAAAAAGAAGAAAGCCAAGGCCACAGCGCTCGGCGCCAGCAGAAGAACCGCGGCGACCGGCATTGTGGCAAAGTTTACACCTATCATACATAGGGCGCTTACCGGTGAACGCAGCAAAGGCAACAGAACGCGCGGCAGAATCTGCGTCCCAGTCCTGATCAGCCAACCAGCATTCATAACAGACCACGTACATACGACGGCGGCGATGATCGTGGCAGTTCGAGCTACAGGCCGTCGCGGCCAGCGAAAGCAGAACAACGAAAGAGCAACCTCCACTATCACCAAAAATGAAATATCGGCAAGTATCCAACCAAGGCACTCTTGGGCAAGACCATACCGTCGGGCATGAAAGAATTTGACTGCGAGCGTACAGAACAGTGCGCCAGCCATGATGACACTGTGCGCGCGCGGAACGAAAAAACCGCTCAGGCGGTGCGCCGGGGTGGTATGTATAGTTTCCAAGCCGGAATTTAAACACTGGAAATTCATCGCATGTCAGAATACAGGAACCTCGGGCGCATAGCAAGGTCGTTTGTGTAGGTATGATATTAGTTATTATTGGGAAAACTGTAGTATTATTTGTCATATAGCCTGTTATCTTGTTAGCACTTTCGCAGGCGTCCTTCGTAATAGGCTAATTTTCAACTGGTTACGTCAATAGGTTGCGATATCTTCATGTGGAAAGGCTGTTATGTTGTACGTTTAATTCCAGCGTACAGCAAACAGGCATGCCTGGGTGCCAATCTGGTACAATGACTGGTCGGACTCATAACAAACAAATTAACAATGTTGTCAACAGCTTTACTCTCAACTTTGCCGACAATTGTGAACGCCGCGGACATTGGCCGGATGGCTCCGCGCTCGCTGCGAATACAGGTGCTTGCATATTGAGCCCAGGGGGATATAATAGACGACTTGGATGCTGCGCACGCTGTTTCGTTTGATAGCAGCGGCCAAGGATTTGTTCGCGGCGTTATGGGGACAGGATAGAGGGATGCCGGGAAGGGAAAACGTGGAAAATTTGGCAAAAGAATTAGTTGTTGGCTTTGACGTCGGAAGCAGCTTTGTGCACTATGTCGTTGTTAATCGCGGCGGTGATATTGTCTATTCGCCAGGCCCAATAATGCACTTTGCTAACCCCATCGGCGCGGTCACAGAGGCTTGGCGGGACGTCACAGCGAAGGTGAGCGCGGACAGCATAAGCTGCACGGCGTTCACAGGAAGCGGCGCCGAGTCCTTCCCCAGGGTCATGGAGGGGGCGACGTACGTTTTTGACAGCGTCGCGATCCCAAAGGGCGCCGAGACGGCCAGCCCGCAGGCGCGTTACATTTTCCACATAGGCGCCAAAGACTCATACTTCTTTGAGTTGAAACAGGTCGGCACCAGCAGGATCATCCAGGAATGGCGCACCGGCACCAAGTGCGGCGGCGGCTCGGGAACACTTATCGAAAAGCAGTGCAGAAGACTTTTCGAGGGCCAAGTGCCTCATCCGGAACTGGGCAACACCGCCGGGATAGAAGATCCGCAGGAAAGGGAGAGGATCAGAGTCGAAAACAGGGCGAAGTTGCAGGCCAGGCTCGAGGAGATGTTCCGCAGGGCCGAAGACGAAGCGGCCAAGTCAACCGAGCCGAGCGAATTTCTGGCACGATGCGGCGTCGTTATTCAATCCGACCTCATCCACAAGCAAAACGAAGGCGCTACCAGGCAAGACAATCTGAGCGGGCTTTTCCGCACAGTGGCCCGAAACTACAAGATCGATGTTCTCGGTTCGAGGGAGCTGGGGATCCCCGAAAAGCCTGACGAAGCAGTCGCGACGGGCGGCGTGTTTGCCAACGACCTGCTAAGAAAAAACCTTGAAGAATTCCTTGGCATTCCCGTCCGAAGGGCCGAGCACTATAGCAATATTGCAGCTATCGGGGCTGCGATAAAGGCCATCGAGCAGAACAACCGCTTTGTATTCAGCCTCGAACAGCTCGACAGGATTGCGGCCTACAGCAGAGAGAAAAGAAAATACGCCCCCGCGCTTTCTGCATCTCTTGAGAGGGTCCACGAGCAGCACCTGGAGTTAGCCGAGCGGATCGAGCCTGGGACGCAGGTCGTCCTGGGAATAGACGGAGGCAGCACAACAACGAAGGGTGCTCTGGTTGAGCTCAGCACGGGCAGGCTGCTCGACAAGCTCTATATCAAAACACATGGCAATCCCGAGGAATCGCTCAAGCGCGTCCTGCGGTACCTCGCCAGGCACAAGGACAAGGTCGTCGTCAGGGGCGTCGGCGCTACCGGCTCAGCCAGGAAGCTTTACGAGAAGATACTTGTAAGCAAGAAGAGGGCTGACGAGCTGGCCGCTAAGTCGATAGAAATCGCCGACCGGGTGACGGATGAGATTACCTGTCACGCCCTGGGCGTCAGGCACTACGACGCAGGCATTGACACCATCTTTGAAGTGGGCGGCCAGGACATGAAGTTCACGAGCTTTGCCGCCGGCGGGACGGTCAGGGAGGCCAAGATGAATTATAGCTGCCAGGCCGGCTCCGGGCAGACGCTTGAAAATATGGCCGACGTGATCAATCTCAACGTTGAGGATTCCCTCCAGGAAGCGGCGTTGAAAGCCGAGCGGGTTCCGATCATCGACTCGACGTGCGGCGTCTTCATGGAAATGGATGAGAACAGGCTCATTGCCGAAGGGTTCAGCAAGGAGGAGATAGCTGCTGCGGTAGTAAGGGGAACAGCGGCGAGCTATTACTACAAATTTGTCGGCGGTGCAGCCCGCGCAGGCCGCAAGTGCTCGGCACAGGGCGGGCCTCCTTTAGGCAGGGCATTTCTCGCCGCGATGGCGCAGGTTACTGATAAACAGATTGAGGCGTATCCTCACAGGGAGATGTTCGGAGCGTGGGGCCAGGCCCTGGATATCATCGAGAACATCAAACGCTGCGAACAAGACGGCACCAAGTGTGAAACTGCGTTCAGGGGCTGGACCCTTGTCGATATGCCGTTCGAAAAGCGCAAGGTTTCGTGCAGGGAGCTTTTCAAAGAAAAATCTTGCGGCGTGAGAGACTGCCAGCTCGAAGTCTTCTCCATCGAGGACGATGAAATCATCACGGGCGGTTTCTGCCCGAGAGGCAACTCCGAGGCGTCGAGGCGGCCCAAAACGAACTACGTCGATAAGTACCATAAGATATACGAAAAGCATTTCAAGAAACAGGGTTGCTTGCAGGAGGAATTGGCCTCCGTGCGAAGCCAGACGCAAACCGGGATCACGGTGGGGATAAAACGCAGCACGGCGACGCTTGGAGAAAAAGGAATCTGGAGCGCCGCATTGTTGAGAAAGCTGGGATTCTACCCGGTCGTCTCGCCGAGGAGCAACAAGGAGATTGCGTCGCTGGGCGTCGATAGATCCAGAACGGAATTCTGTATCGCTCGAAAGCTCGTGACCGGCCACGCCGAAGTGCTCACCCGCGACCCGAACATCGAGTACTTGTTCAATCCGAGTTTCATAGAGCAGCGAACCGGTAAGCTCCCTGATTTGAAATACTGTATCTACACGGAATCGGAAGGGTATGTTCTTAATGATGTTCTCTCGCTCGACAAAAGCAAACAGATTAACCCCATCCTCCACTTCGGGGACGTGGACCTTCTCGTGCGCCAGTTGCAGTGCGAATTCGACAGGCTTGGAATCGGTCTGACGAGCAGGCAGATAAAGGCCGCTCTGAAATATGCCGACGAAGCGGAGCACGCGTTCAAGCAGGAGCTTTACGCCGAGGGGGAGAAGTTCCTCAAGAGAATCGAGCTTGACAGCGAGAAGGCCTATGTCGGCATCGGCCGGGATTACGTGCTGCTTGATCCCGAAGCCAGCTCAAACTCGGGCAGTATGTTCTCCCAGGTCAGGGGACTCAATTACATCCCGCAGATTTTCCTGGAGCACAGGTTCATGGACGTGCCGCTCGAGGGCGTGGTCGAAAACGAGTTCTGGGTCGAAAGCGTCAAAATCCTCAAGGCTGGTTTCTTCGTGGCGGAGCATCCGAATCTGTTTGCGATCCGCATGATGAACTTTGCCTGCGGGCCGGACAGCCTGAAAATCTACCAGGAAGAAAAAATTCAGCAGGCGGCGGATAAACCCATGCTCGTTTTGCTGACCGACGCGCAGACCAACAATGCTCCCTTCGTGACCAGGACCGAAGCCCACGAGAGAGTGGTCAATCAGAGCAGGCAAAAGAAGTTCGATCGCGCGTCGCTGCAAAGACGCAAGCGGGATGAATCTCAGGAGAGGATGTGGTTGATTCCCTACATGGGCGACGCGAGTTACGTCGGTGCGGCGGGCCTGCGGCATTTCGGCGTGGACAGCGCCGTCCTGCCGACCAACACGCAGAGAGGTTACGAGGCCGCCAGGAAGCACATTCACACGGAAGTATGCCATCCGCTCAAAGGCGTCGTGGGAGACGCAATTGGGTTTCTTCAGGAGCAGATTGAGGAAAAAGGCGCCGATTACGTTAAGCAGCATTATCTCGTAATGCTGCCGACGACCAGCGGCCCCTGCCGGTTTGGCAAATATACCGAATTGGTCAGAGAGTTCCTGGACCGCGAGGGGCTCCAGGATATCCCGGTGGCAGGCCCCTCTTCGGAAACGGACTATCTCGATATTCCCTTTCCGAGGAAGCTCAGCGCCTCGGACAAAATGAAAATGCAGCGGATGCTGTTCAAGGGGATAAAAGGGTCTGACCTTCTGGAGGATATCTTCCTGCGCTTCAATCCTTATGCCGAGGACAAAGAGGCCATGGCCGGGCTGAAGCAGGAGCGGCTCAGCAACCTCGAGAAGGTTGTTGAAAATGGCGCTGAAACTGCGGCACTGGTTGCATGGGGCGAAGAAACCGTCTCGCTGTTCAATGCCTGCAAGCTGCGGGACCACGAGAGGTTCCCTCTTGTGCTGTATATCGGCGAAATCTATATGAGGCAGCATGACCCCTACACGAGCTTTGTAATTCGGCGGCTGGAAGAAAGGGGTCTTGAGGTCGTCAGGGACCCGGTGACGGACTGGCTGGATTATGTGAACAAAATGAACGTCAGAAACGCGCGGCGGGACCTCTCGTTGCGAGTCAAGAGCCTGGACGTGGACAGGACGTTAAAGGCAGCGGGCAGATACGCTAGGAGTTTGCTGAAGTCCAAGTACATGACTTCCGTTGAGCACAAGATCGCCGAGCCGTTCCATGAGGTCCTCGATGGCCGGCACGTTCTGCCCAAACCGATTGACATCATCGGGGCTTTGGAAAAGGCGCACGAATTTCACGGCAATATCGAGGGCGAGTCTCCACTGAGCGCAGGCATTGCTTATCATTTCATGCACGATTTGATAACACCCGCAGGCGACGCTTATGTTTCGGGAATATTCCACGTGGGTCCTTTCACGTGCATGCAGGAAGGCGTCGCGACGGCCAAGATTGAAGGGATGGCCAAAGAGCTGCGCAAGCGCAAACCCGACCTGGTCTTTCCAATCATCCATGCCTTCTTCGGTGACTCGGCCGGCGCGAACCTGGACTCGGAGATCGCCGTCTTCGCGGAGCAATGCTATCAGAAAAGGGACATGCTCAGGGAAAGACACGGTCACAAAGCCGCAGCGAAGGCCAAGAGCGGTGGCATCGATATCCGGTCCGTCCCCCAATCTAAACGCGCGGATGTGTCGCAGGCCGTGTCGCGGGCATCTTGCCCGCGGTCCGAAGGCGAAACGCCCTCGACACGGAAAAGCTGATCGCTTTTGAGGAGGCACGTCTTAGGACATTTTTTTCAGGAGCTTTTTTCTCGCTTCGACGCGCAGTCTGGCGTTTTCGTACCGTCTTTTTTCCTGGTCTGTTTCGGGTACGATGGGCGGAGCCGGGGTCGGCTTTCTGTTCTGGTCCAATGCCACGAATGTCAGGTAGGCCGTCGTGGCTATGGCGTGTTCGCCGCTGTACGGGTCTTCTCTGGTGACCTGGACGCCCACCTCCATCGATGAGCGGCTGACGTAGTTTACCGAGGCCCTTAGGACGACGTGGTCCCCGATGCGAATCGGCTCTCTAAAGGCCAGCGAGTCGATGCCTGCGGTCACGACTTCTTTGCCGCAGTGTCTTTGTGCCGCCATCGCCGCCAACATATCAATCCAGGCGACGATGACGCCGCCGAAGGCGGTGCCGTGCGGATTCGCGTGATGAGGCATGATCAGATATCGTGTCTCGACGGCGCTTTCTCTTGGATTCTTGCCGATTTGGTTTGTCATGTTTTCCTCAACCCGGCGGCCGCATTCAAAATTCCACTTTCGGCACTTCTGTTTTTGCCTGCTCGCTGGCCTGGAAGTACGCGACCGGTTCCACGCCTGCTTTCTTGCAGAAGAACGAGCCGAAGAATTGTTTCGCGTACGAGTTGAGCTGCATCGCCGCGTCGTTGTATCGTGTGCGCGCCACGTTTGTCCGGTTCTCAGTTCCTTCAAGCGCTACCTGAAGATCCAGGAAGTTCTGGTTCGCTTTCAGGTCGGGATATCTCTCCTGTAGCACCAGCAGCCGGGACAAGAAGCCCGTCATCTCGTTGGACGCTTCGATTTTTCCCGCCCTGTCGCCAGCCTGGAAATATTTCTCTCTGGACTTGGCAATGCTCTCGAACAACTCCTTTTCGTGCTCGGCGTATCCTTTGACGGTGCTCACGAGATTGGGCACGAGATCGAGCCTTCGCTGCAACGCGGCATCGATATCCGCCCAGGTTTTCTCGGTCGCTTGTTTAAGGTTGACGGCCTTGTCATAGCCGCTGACGTACCATCGGAACCCGACTACGCCGATCAGCAGCAAGACGACCAACACGGCGACCAGAACGACCCATGCTTTTCCGAAGTTTCTCATTTTCGTATTCCCTTCTTATTTACTTGGTTTCACGTTCTGACTTCGATATGCTTTTCTACCAGCCTCCGCTTGCTCCACCCCCGCCGAATCCGCCGCCCATGCCGCCTCCGAATCCGCCGAAGCTGCCTCCAAAGCTTCCTCCTCCGAACGAGCCAGACCTGCCGTAGCCGCCATGGCCACCAAATCCGCCCAAGATAAAGGGCAGAAAGAACCACCATCCCATCCCCCTGCCGACGCCGCCGATGAGCAGAAACATCAAGAACAGCAAAGGCAGCGCACCACAGCACGGCAGGCCCCTGCTGCTGTTTCCTACCGGGACAGGGTCAATCTTAGGCATGCCGCTCAAAGTAACGCCTGCTTCTGCTGCGATTGTCCGGACAACCTGCAAATTGGCCTGGTAGATTCCCTGGCTGTAGTCCCCCTTTCGCAGGTACGGTATGAGCACGTCCCTGCCGACCCGGCCGCAGTATTGGTCGGTCACGTAGCCTTCCAAGCCGTAGCCGACCTCGAATCGCCATCTGCGGTCGTTCTTGGCCAGGACAAAGAGCATTCCATTGTCCTTGCCCTTCCGGCCGAGCTTCCATTTTTCGGCTAATTCAATTGCAAACTGCTCAATCGGCAACCCGCCGGTCGTTTGCACGGTCAGAACGATATACTGGGCGCCCGTTTTCTGCTCCAGCTCCTGCAGGATGCCGTTTAGCGAACGCTCATCGGACGCATCTATGACGCCAGCGTAATCCTCGACGTAGTGCTGCGGCATCGGCAAGCTCGCCTGGCTGTAGCCGACCGTCGCGACGCTCGATATTATCAGAAGTGTTACTGCAAGCTTAGGAAAGGATCGCCGCATGTCAGACCTCGAGCTTGTCGACGATATTAGCGAGCTGCTCAACCGTTGCATAGACCGATGCAAAGGCGTTTTCCATTTCGACCGTGCCGAGACGAATCTTTTCATGCCGCCATTTTCCTGCGGTTGTCAGCGAATCAGTGTTGATTGAGAATTCACCCGCCGCCTTGCTGAGCGTCGGCGCGGTACACGAGGGGCGGTCGACGTCCCTTAGCCACAGCATGGCCCGCAGAAGCGGGGCCAGACCCTTGGCCGTCGAGATGAGGATGTCACGGACCAGTTTCCTGTTGGCCGCCGCGGCGATGTAGCCTTGTCTTAACCTGATGAGCATCGCCTTCAGCTCCCTTTCGCATTGAAGGCGAACATTCTTCTTCTCGAACGTCAGAGGTGCAAAAAGATCCTGGCCGAGGATTGTCTGGTGAGTCAGTTGGAAATCCAGGAACTCGACGCCGAAGACGTCCCGTGACCGCTCGATATACGACGAGGTCATCAGCAAAGGCGGCGAGATCTTCTTCCTGCTCATGGGCCTAGCCAGCGAGGCAATGGCGTTGAGCGCAGCCACGGTCTGTTCGCCGACGACCAGCACGGTGTTGATGTCACTGTACCCAGCCCTGAAGTCCTGGGTCAGACTGCTGCCGACAACTGTGATGCTCTGCAGGTTGTCCCCGAGACCGGCTGCAAGTCTCTCGGCGAAGGCGTTCATGGAGTCGCGAACCGCAACGTCCAGCGCGTCCAGTTTGAGATGAATATTGCTTTCGGCCATTTTGTCTTTTACCCCTTAGTTTTTCAGAACGGAAATCACAGATACGGTCAGTCTATAAGATTTGTTCGACGGTCTCAACCGTCATATCAAATTGACAGGAAAAGTGCCAAATTGACAGACGGGCCTGAGACATTTCCGATTTGCGATTTGCGGTTTTCGATTTTGAATCGGCAATCGGCAATCGAAAATCGACAATGGGGAATTTGGCACGGAGTTTGCATAATATTCCTGGTGAAATAAATGAGTGAGAAGAAAAATTGAATGGTCAAAATGATAGATCAAGATTGGAGGTGTTACTATGGCACTGGTACCGTTCGACAAGAGGAACAGAAATGGTTTGGCAAGGCTCCACACCGAAATGGACGATTTGTTTGACAGCTTCTTCAGGGGGTTGGACAGGCCGTTTGCCGGATACAAGGCGTGGCCCGCGATTGACGTCGCCGAGGAAGACGAGGTTATCGTCATAAGAGCCGAAGTTCCCGGCTGCAAGGCCGACGACATCGATATCTCCGTTCATGGCAATACGTTGACCATCAGCGGAGAGAAAAAGCTGCAAGAAGAGAAGAAGGAAAAAGGCTATTACCACATGGAGAGCACCTACGGCAGCTTCAGGCGAGAGTTGAATCTGCCGGCCGATGTTGACGCCGGCAAGATAGATGCAGTCTGCAAGGACGGTGTGCTATCGATCACACTGCCCAAAGCCGCCACAGCGAAGGCCATCAAGATCAAAGTCAAAGGATAAGCCGCCCACCCGCAGGTTGGCGCCTGAGAAACCCGAAGGTTCCCGCAACATCGCTGCATGCTTGTGGGAACCTTCTGTTTTTTTGCGAGCTTTACGAAGGATTCTTGGTTGGCAGCACGGCGGATCGCTTCAGGGGGCCTGGTGCTTTATTCTCAAGATCCCCTGGATGACATCGCTGACACTGGCGATGGCGCATAGCTTGCCATCTTCTGTGATCGGCACCCGCCTGAAGTTGCCGCTCATGAGGCAATCGCACAAATCGATCAGGGTTGCGTTTCTATCGAGGGTGACGACACGACTGCTCGTGTAGTCGGCGACGGTTTGGTCCGCTCGGTCCAGCGTGTCGTACAAGAGCTTGAGAACATCCTTTTCCGAGAGTACACCGACCACGTTGAGGTCGGCGTCCACCACGGGCAAACCTGTTATGTTTCTGCCGGCCATAATCCTGATCGCGTCATAGATGGGCGCCTCAGGCCTGGTGGTGATGACCATCTTTGTTGCTGCATCTATTGCTTTGAACATATCGTGCTCCGGATTTCAAGGGGGCTTGTGCCACCCGGTCAAAGTCCGCCTCTGCCTATTTTCTGTTTATGGGCGCGGAGGGTGTTCGTGCAGAAAGGCGACGTTCAATGCGCCGGGGCGTTTCACAGACCATCACGACCCTGCCTGCGATTCTTGTCCTGTTCAGGCCCGCGATAGCACGATGCGCCGCACTTTCCTCGGGCATTTCGACAAATGCGAATCCCAGCATATTGCCGCTGACCTCGTCCCTCATAACATTCACTGATGTGACTTGGCCGTGCTGCTCAAACAGTACGGAAAGGTCGTCTTCACCCGCCTCGACGGACAGATTCCCGACGTATATGACCATCTTGCTCTCCTTGGATAATGTTGCCCTACTGTTTCCGCGTTCGTAAACTGCCGGCTCCCTGCAGCGGGTAGTTCAGTGCGGAGGTGCTACATCGCAAGAATCTTGTCGATGCGCTTGGAAAGATCCGTCAGGTAAGCTTCGTCGCCGCCTCGCAGTTCAGGCGTCAGGAATCCCTCATACCCGACATCATCCAGCGCACGCCTCACCTGTTTCCAGTTGACATCGCCGTCGAGCAGATTCGTCCATTCGTAGCCTTTGCGCTTGAAATCCTTCAGATGGATCTTGACGATGCGTTTGCGCAGCGTGCGGATCCAATCCTGCGCGTATCCGAAGAGAATGACGTTGCCGACGTCGAAATAAGCCTTGAGCCAGGGGCTCTCGAGCTCATCAACGTATCGGGCGAACTCCAATGGGCTCAGCAGGAATTTATTCCACACGTTCTCTACCGCGATGATTACCTGAAGCTCCGCGGCCAGGGGCAGCAGCTTGCGGATATGCTCTTGCGAGCGTTTGTAGGCTTGGCCGTAACCCACGTCTTCGTTGAGGACCGCAGGAACCAGCAGGACGGCGTCGGCGCCAAGGGCCTTGGCGCTGCGCAGGGCTGTCTCCATTCCGGCCAAGCCCTTCTCTATTTTCTTCGGGTCCGGGTCGGAGAAAGGCGCGTCCCACCCGCCATAGACAATCGAGTGAATAGGAACGCCCGCCTCTTTGGCGAGCTTACCGAGCTGCGCTGCGGCGTTGAGATCCGCCATCGGGGAGTTCAACTCGATCCCCTCGAAGCCGCATTTTTTTGCCAGCTTGCATTTTTCCGCATCGGAAAGGTTCTTCGGCAACATCCCGAATTGCAGCGCCTTGTGCAATTTGGCACTTGCTTGACCGGCGCGGCTGGGGGTGGCCCCGCCCGGCAAAACGGTCACGGCGGCGGCCGCAGCGGCGCACCTCAAGAAGTCACGGCGCTCCATAGCTTTCTCTTTCATCGGTTTTTCTCCTAATTGCTTTGTGTGTCTGAAAGTTGCTTTACGGCGTGCCCGGAAGGCCGGCGTCTCAGCACGCTGCCGGCAATATAACAGCTTCTCTGAGAAATCCCAATTGAAAAACTCGACTTTGCCGCACAAAAAAGGCGGCCGTTTCGAGTGGGTGCGGGAATCTCGATGGAGCCATCTGCGTCCGAGAATAACCCCTCTCTCCTCATTTTTTCAGCTTCGGGGGCGATGCGGACGTAGGGCGCCGCTTACTTGTGCGAGCAGGCTTGTTTTTATTGGGCCGTCCCATAAAAAGATAAAGTTTTCCGTATTCCTTTGCCGAAAAACAAATGGTAGCGTATTGCTATCTCAGTGCTGGGAATACGTTTTCGACAAGCATGAGAGTCTTTTTTCGGACTGCCCACTCTGTGGGTTGGAGAGATACGATGAGGACGATAGCAGTTGTCAATCAAAAAGGTGGTTGTGGCAAGACAACGGTATCTATAAACCTGGCCAGCGCCCTTGCAGACGCGGGTCAGAGCGTGTTGTTGGTCGATATGGATGCGCAATCGCATTGCGCGGTCGGGCTTGCCGTGCCCGAAGAACAGATCGAGCAGAGCATCTATGACGTGCTGATCAGCCGCAGCAGGAACGAACCGATGAAGCTCACGGAGATACTCTGGCAGATCAGTGACAGGCTGGAGCTGGCGCCCGCGAGTTTAGACTTGTCTGCTTTCGAGCAGCAAATGACGGGTGTTACGGACCGTGAGTTCTGCCTGAAGGAAGCCCTGAACGAGGTCAAGGACAGTTATGATTGCACAATCATCGACTGCCCTCCGGCGGTGGGTCTGTTGACATTCAACGCGCTGAGGGCGGCCACGGATGTGATTGTCCCCGTCGAGACGGGTTACTTCGCCCTGCATGGGCTCAGTAAGCAGCTCGAGACTCTGAGCATCCTCTGCAGGCGGTCCAACCAGCAGGTGGACGTCCGGGTCCTGGCCAGCATGTACGATATCAGAACGAAAATGGCCCGGGAGGTCCTGGCGGAGTTGCGCAGCCATTTCGGCGACAAAATGTTCAAGACGGTCGTCACTTTCAATACCAAGATCAAAGAGGCGTCGAGCTTTGGCCAGCCCATCAGTGAATACGATCCTGCCAGCAAGGGCCGCAAGGATTTTAGCGCGCTGGCCGAAGAAGTCTTGGGCACACATGGCAAGCAGCAGCGCCGCGAATTCGTCAACTCCCTGGCTGACCAGCTTGAATCCATCAGTGCCACGGCTGATGAGCTGCTGGAAGCGGCGAAGCCTTCGATGCAGCCTCTTGAGGCGGCGGCGGCGGAGCCATCCGAATCGCATCTGCAAACAAGTTCGTTGGCTCCCGCTGCGGAGAAAGCTGATGAGTTCAAAATAGAGACACCCGAGAATCCCCAGGTCATCGAGGCCCCTGAAACAAACACGGCGGACGAGCGCATCGCCGCCAAACTCTGCGACTACTACGGTGTCAGTCAGGTCAATGATGCCGTCATCTTCGTCACCTTGTATCCACGTGCCGAGAGTGTTCAGATCGCCGGCGACTTCAACAATTGGAAGCCACAAGAGGCTCCGATGCAGAAAGTCGGTGACAGCGGCGTCTGGCAGACTGAAATGAAACTGCCCGCGGGCCGCTATCGCTACCGGCTAGTCGTGGACGGCCAGTGGCAGCAGGACCCGTACAACGAGCTTACGGAACTGAACCCGTTTGGCGGGTTCAACTCGGTTCTGGAAATAAAGTGAGCCGGGCTGTGCTTGCTGCTGCGATTTCATAGGTATCTTCGGCAACTTTGCCTGTTCGCTCGGACGTAAGTTGGCCGGCGGTGGGTACTTATCGATGGGGCGGAAAAATATTTTTTTCTTTGCCTTCAACGTCCTATAAGATTATACTTTCCACTACCAGAATAAGGATTGAGGAGTGTGTTTGATTATCCCGACGGTTTGTGGGGTATGGAGGCAAGGCGTGCCGTGTGGTTGAGGATGGATACTCACAGGTGCTCACAAGGGATGGTGGGGGGCTTGTCAGCGTCACGAGCAAGGGTTTTTCCCCGCTTTCTGCGCCAGTGCAATCACAGCGATCTTCACAAGAGCGGCAATACCTTATTGTTATCTGCGGAGGAAGAAAGGAGGCGATAGTAGAGCAGGAAGACGACACTAATACTGGAACACCAGGAGGGTGTTTGAAAGGATTCGCTTCAATGAGAGAAAGGAATTTCTGTTAAGGAGAATGATCATGAAAAGGTTAGTTGTAGTGTTGGTTCCTGTGCTGATAGTTGCTGGGGGTGTTTACGCAACGGGCGGTCCGGCTCCTCCCGAGCCCGTCCCAAGCACGATCGTCAACGTTGACAACGACATCAGTACGACCCAGAGCCAGGCTCAAACGGTTTCTGTTGATAGCGGCAACGCAACCTCGATGTCCGAGGGTGGCGACGCGAGTGCTTCCGCTCAAGGGGGGAGTGCCAAATCCGATTCTCTTTCCGGCGCCAGCATCAGCACTGTCTCAAACTATGAGACACGAACCCCCCCGCTTTCCGTGTTTCCTCCCTACCTGCCGTACTGGAACCACGGCGGATGGGGCACGATCAAGGCGTACTTCCCGAACGGCCCAAACCTTGATAACCAGGTGTATGAACAGACGTTTGATCCTGACGATCCCGATGACGTGAGAATGCTCAAGGGCGTCCTCGAATCATTGGCTCACGACGGGCCGCTGGAAGTTGTGGGAGGTTTTCTCAATGGTGTAGGCGCCGTCTTCGGCGGACCCGACAATTTCCATCATGGGCGCGGGTTTGAGATAGGAAACTCTTTGTTCCGTGACCGCAGACCCGACGGCAAGCCTCTGCTGGTCTTCATCGACTCCAACGTGGATACGGCTATCCTTCAGCAAGCGGGTTACGCTTACGTTGGAAAAGTGAGTCTGGAAGGCAAAGTCGAGCGCAGTTGGGACCAGGTCTATGATGCCGCGGTCGCGGAGGCTTTGCCGTGGGACGTTGACATTCTGCTGGTCTCGGGCGGCATGCGCGGAGTCACGGTCGGCTCGAATCTTTCTTTTCCCGGAGCGGCAGGCGGGTACAGCCAGGCCAACTACTCGGTTTCTCTGTTTGGTTCGGCCTCCAGCGGCATTACAGAGGGCAAGGGAAAAGCCCTTGTAAGCGCTGCCGGCTATAGATTCTGGCCAAATGCCGTCAAGAAAAGAAAGATCCCTCAGTCGTTCTACAATCGGATCCACGCAAGCTGCATGCTGACGCCGCAGGTCCGACAAGAAAGTACCGAGCCCATGAAACACGTGCAGTCTCCGCAACCCAGGCAATCCATTCCGCCGGCCGAGACAGTTCTGACGCCCGGACAAAGGAAGGATTGTTGGGGAGTGGAAGTCAGCAGCGAACTTATGAGTATGGCGGGCTTCTGAGATATAGAAAAGGAACATGGCCACGAAGGCCCGAAGGCACAAAGAAATGATGATTCAAAATCTTCGTGCCTTAGTGACTTAGTGGCAAGAAAAGAAAGGAGTCTTAACAATGCTTAGAAAATTCACACTTTCTCTAACCGTGACCCTCCTGGTGTCCTCGGGCGCTCTGGCTTCCGTCGGCCAGACGCAGGGTTTTTCGATTGGCGCGTTCAACGACGTTACGAGTAGCGGATGTGTTGGCTCGGCGGAAGGCCGAAACATGGTCACGGTCGGCCATGCCCAAAAGCTGTACGATTCATCGCACGGCATAACCCTCCGTCAGGAAGAAAAAGCCGCATTGACGCAGAATGCAAAGGTTGTTGGCTCCCGCGGCAAGGATGCCGTTGAGCAACGGGCCTCCGTTGAGGGCATGCAAAGTCAGTATGCCCGCGCGGGCCGTTCCGGCACTCGGACCGACGAGCAAGCGCTCAGCGTGAGTCTTGAGACGTTGACAACTCATAAGGGAGCGGTCGGCCGCGTTGTGGGCGAACAATGTGTGGTCGGGGCCCAGAACCAGACGCAGACCACTCCAAACGGATCGAGTGAATCGCATCAGTTTGTCCGGGCGGGACAGTTTACAGCGGTCTCCGGCGGCTCCTACTCCAATGTCAAGGTGAACAACGGTGTAGAGGTTTCATTAAGCCAGAGCAATTTCGTCACCGGCGGGCATTGAATGGATTTGCGATTGCCGAGTGGCGATTGCCGAATGAGCCACGAAGGCACAAAGACACAAAGAAATCATAACTGAAAACCTTCGTGCCTTAGTGACTTGGTGGCAAAAATCGACAATCATAAATTGAAAGGAGGTTGCCTATAGATAACGTTCTGATGTTTCTATGAACAATGCTCCGGAGGTTTGGCTGGCTGCGAGCGGCGGCGGCGCGTTTCCGTCGCAGAACGCGAGGGTGTGATTGCCCGGCGGCCGACAATTGCAGGCTAGCCGAATCTCCGGAGTCAACAAAGGCCCCCTTTCGTATCACCCTCCCAAGAATAACCGGGGCCCGCACCGAACTGGTCGGTGCAGGCCCCAAAGAGGTGCCAACTCATGTCCGCTGCGCAATACCCAATAGCTGCTCAATCCCGGCTATCGGCTGACTACGGCGCTGGAGCAGAGATACCCGGTTTGTACGAGAAGTAGTCCACGTCGAAGGCTCCGCTCTGGGCGGTGGAGCCAAGACCCAAAGCAATGTAGCTGTCATTGTAATCGTTGCCGTTGCCGGCGGTAACAATGAAATTACTCGACACCGGCGACCTGTCCAGATAGACCTTAACCAGGTGTGTGCCCGTCGCGGACACATCCGGCTCAATAGTGATCCTGAACTCGTGCCATACCGTTGGGTCGAGCTCCAGGATGTTGAGCGTCCCCTCGTTCTCTCCAGCATCAACTGTGCCTGAAGGGCTGGTCCCATTCAGGCTGTTCAGCACCAGCCCGCTCTTACCTCCAAGAAAGGCAGAGTCGGACGCAAGCGCCAGCGAGAATGAAATAATCTTGTCGCCTGTGAGCTGGCGGATGCCGAAGTTAGCCTTGCCACCACTGTGGCCCAGATACCCGTCGCCACCTGCCGGCCAGGCAGCGATCCCTGCGCCGCCATCAGGATGCAGGTTGTCCAGTGGAGGCGCGGTCGGAACACGAGCACGGAATGAGACAGTCACCCCGGTGTCGAGGATGGCATCTCCCGCCGCTCCGATCTCGTTTGTGATGCTGTGGCCGAAGTAAAGATTACGGTTCGAAGCGTCGGGCATGGCATAGTCTCTCGGGTCTCCGGGGTCCTGCAGGCGGAGAAATCCATCTAACGTAGAGACACCGCCAGGCGTCCCGGCGCCGATAGCTGAGCCGTCCCAGTGGTCCGAGCCGTTGTTGTGGTCCCATGAGCCGTCAAGGGAATCAAAGCTGTTGGCTGGACCGGAAGCCGCGGCATCGCCGGTGAAGGTGTACGTCCATGTTTCCGAGGCCGTTGCCGGGCGAGTCAGCCGGATGTCGTCGAAGTACATGTCACCCGAGCCGCCCGCTACAGTTGTATTGCCGCGGGTGCCCAAACCAATTGCGATGCTATTGACATCGGTCAGGTTCACGCCCAGGTCGGCAAATTTCTGCAGGGAGATGACCCACTCTTGCCAGTCGGTTGCCTGGGCTGCGATGGCGTCATCGTGATAGACCGGTGTGCCGCCGTTGAGCGACACGTACATCGGCTCGGCAGCGTTCGCTGCCTTGCCGCGGAACCACAGGGACAGTTCTGTAACGCCATCCTGGGTCCAATCGCGCGGGTAAGTCAACGTCAGCGTCGCCTCAGAGTGCTTGAGGTTGTTGTCGTAGGAATATGGCATCGACTGGGCCCCGCCGTGGATGATCGCCCGCTCGGCGTAAGGCGGCAGGTCGTTGCCCACAAGAGCTCCGTTTGTCGTGGTTCCGAAGCCGTCCGCCCATGCTTCGAGTATTCTGTTGCTGCCCGGTTCGCCGGGGTTGATGTCGTTGTAGGACTCAAAATTATCCACGGTGATGAAATCGGCGGTGGTAAAGTCCCAGACAAGGCCTTTGACCGGATTAGCCGGAGCTGCATAGACCGCATCGACGCGCCAGTAGTAAGTCGAATGCCAGGCAAGTTTGCCAGGGTCGTAGCTCTCAGAGCTGAGGGCTTTGCTGCCTTTGTACTCGGGCGAAGCTGTGGTGGCGTTACGGACGGCGTCTTTGTCCGTTCTGCCAGCCGGCTACGTTGCGTTCGTCGATACGCCAGTAGTACGTCTTGCCCGATTCGAGAGTCCCGGGAGTGTAGGTCGTAGCAGTAGCCGGCTGGATGCGTCCTGCCGTGGCGTTGTTCACGTCGTCGAAGCTCTGGCCGAAATACACGGATTGTAATACCGCGCTCAGACCCTTGGTCCAGCCAAGCTTTGCATCGGCGCTTATGAATTTGGCTCCGTCAGCGGGCGTGGGGTTGTACGCCGTACTGGGGGGAATCCGGAAACTCCAGACATCGCCCTTGTGGAGTGTGCCGTTGGCCTGGACCTCATCAATTCGCCAGTAATAGGTCGTGCCCGGAACAAAACCTTGCGGATAAGCATATCCGGGAAGGCCCGCGACAAAGCTCGTTGAACTTTGGTTGCCGTAGGACGTGCCTGCAGTGCCGTCGTTCACGTCGTCGAAAATCTCACCCAGATAGACGCCATGCGAGACAGCGGATTGGCCTGCAGACCAGTCGAGTCTGACCGAGGTGGCCGAATGTGCAGCACCATCGGCGGGGTTTGGGCTGGAGGCATAAGGCCATCCTTGGCCATACATGATTTTCTTGAGCTCGCTGGAGGGCAGCGCACGTTTGAACAGATAGAAGTCGTCCATCAGCCCTGTGAAAGCTCGTGCGTTGCCGATGCTTAGTCCTACGCGAGCCCCATCGCCCCAATCTCCGCCGATATCCGTACCCTTTGGAAGGTCAAGCTCCGAGATCACTTGCCCATTGATGTACAGAACTGCTTTGCCGGATTCTTTGTCGTACGTAGCCGCGTAATGGAGCCATTGGCCCCACGTCACGGAACCGGCCCGCACGTCGAAGATCACGCTCATGCCGTGGGCGCGGAGTGCCCATCTGAATCGCCCGTCGCTGCGCAGCTCGGGGTGAATGATCCATGTTCCCACGTCCGTTCTGGCGTCGAATATGGCGTGATGCTTGCCTGTGTTATCGCATTTTACCCAGGCGGCCAGGGTGATGGCCGAGATTGGAATATCTCCTTGTGGGAAATTGCCGCCGTCGAGGTCGAGGTAGCCGCCGCCGAATTTGGCGGCTCCGTTGTGTTTGCCGCCGGGATCTGCTGTGACTTGGCCCTGCACCGTGGCGTTGTGGCCTTTGCCGGACTGGTCGGCGACCGTCGTGCTGACGTTGTCGAATGAGTAATGTATGACCAGAGAGGGATCGTCCACCGCAAGGGCGTTGCCGGCCAAAACCAGCACCGAAACAAGAGCAGCGAAGAACAGCAGGCTCAGAGGCGCAGCCTGAAAGAGATTTGTGATTGCCGATTGAGAAACCCGTCTGCCGACAGGCAAGATCGCAAATCGCAGATCTGGCACATCCGGCCTTTCTTGGACGGAGCAAATCATCAATCCCTTGTCACAGCCCCGCTGCAGAAAGCTCTTACCCATGAACCATACATACCGCATGGCAACTCCTCCGATGTTTGGAGTACTGCGGCAAGTGTGCGCCCACAATAAGCCGAGATTACAGACGCCCGGCGGCGCAGGCGCAAGCTCAACCATGCTTATCTGTACCAAATTATCCACCTGGCCGTCAAGCAGAATCTTCGGATTTTGACCGGCGACGATTGGGTGTGTTGCTCGTGCGGGGGAAAGGAGAACGAGCAAGGAAAGCTGAAAATCGCCGTTTTCTATTGCAGGGCAGCGTCCTTTTCGATCACTTTTTTCTCCTGGGCCATTTTGAACTCGGCCAGCTTCTGGCGGAGTTTCTCGTCCGACAGGGCCAGTATCTGCACAGCGAGAATAGCAGCGTTCCCGGCGCCGGCCTTTCCCAGGCCCATTGTGGCCACTGGAACCCCCGGCGGCATCTGGACGGTGCTTAACAGCGCATCCGTGCCCCCCAAGCCGGAACCGCAGACCAGCGGTACGCCAATGACGGGCAGGCTCGTCCTCGCCGCCATAGCGCCGGCCAAGTGAGCAGCCATACCTGCCGCGGCGATGATGACTTTGATTCCGTTTTGAGCGGCTTTTTCCGCAAACTCGGCGGCGATGCGAGGCGTGCGGTGGGCCGAGATTATCCGCACGACGGGCTTGATACCGAAAGAGTCGAGCTGATCGATGCAGCTCTGCATCACATCCATATCGCTGTCCGAGCCCATCACTACCGCCACGGGAGCCGTTTTTTCGCACACCATATTGTTTTCTCTTGTCAACAGGTTACAATATCTAACAGTCAGTTATGCGACGATACTAACGGCCCGGCGCTCCAAATGCAAGCTCAAACGACGACGCCGGGCATGACAGGATAAAGTTCCGTAATTGGGCATGGGTCCGGGATGATAGCCCCTCATCAGGAGTGCCGAAAATGCGAACGAGAAAACCTATCGTTGCAGGTCAGTTTTATCCCGGCCAGCATCACTCCTGCATACACGAGATCAACCAATGTCTCGACGCCGGAACACTGAGCGATCTGCTGCCTGAGGCGATCGTCGCGGGAATCGTACCACACGCCGGCTGGACGTTCAGCGGACCTCTGGCAGCGCTGGTCTTTTCGGCCATCAGGCAGCAGCATGAGAAGGTCCATACGTTTGTCATATTCGGTGCCGCCCACGGCTATCTCGGCGCGTCGCCGGCCGTCTGCGGCAGCGGCATTTGGGAAACGCCGCTGGGCGAAGCCGCTATTGACGAGGAATTAGCCGACATCGTGCTAAGTACGGGCTCGGCTGTCAACGATCCGGAGGCCCACCTGTGTGAACATAGTATCGAGGTGCAGGTGCCGTTCATACAGTACCTCTTCGCCGGGACCAAAATCCTGCCCATCCTTGTCCCCCCAACGGATGCGGCGGTAGTGCTGGGTACGCACCTTGGCGAGATCATCAGCCGGCAGGAACAGAAGAAAATTGTTTGCATCGGATCAACGGACCTGACTCATTACGGTCCACGCTATGGTTTTACGCCGAAGGGAACGGACAAAAAAGCGCTCGAATGGGCCGAGAAGGTCAATGACAAGGAATTCATCGATTTGGCTTTGAAGCTTGATGCTGCGGAGTTGCTGACCAACGCGGCCAAGAACTGCAATGCCTGCGGTCCCGGCGCCGCGGCGGCAACCGTCGCCGCCGCTAAGAGGCTCGGTTGTCAGCGTGGCCTGTTGCTCGCACAGACGACCAGCAATCAAGTTATGCTCGATAAGATGGGCACCACCAGCACTGATTCGGTCGGCTATGCCGCGATAGTGTTCTGACTATTTCAAAGAAGCTTGTTGGACGGTGACGACGCCCACAATCGTATCAAATATCGCCACTTCATCTATGACACCCGCAAAGGTATTGTTGTCGGGGCTGTGCGCCCTGCCAAGGCGAACATTTTCGACACGGCCGGTGTCAATCTCCGCCTCTTCCATCCTGTAAATCGTTCTGCGTTTGCCATCTACATAGAGCAAGACATCGCTCACGAGAGGACGTTGGGAATCAACCGGGTCGAGTACGACGGCTACATGATGCCAACTGCCGTCTCCTATCTGCTGTTCGTTCGCGGAGATGAATCCTGATCCGCAGGATAGCCTGAGCCTTTGATCCTCATCGACCTCCAGCCGCCAGTATGCCCCGCCATCTGCCTGACCCCAGGCGATGATCGGAAGCTTGGCGCCCGGAATTCCCTGCGTTTTAATCCAGGCCAGGACTGCACGAGGGTTCTTGCCGCAAACGCCGGGATAGCCTTCAACTTCCACATAATCGTCCATGCCGTCGAACTCCAGACCCCCGCCGGAATGGCCGGTTACCCATTGAGAATCATCCGTAGGGAAAGCCACCAGAGAGCCATCGTAAGAGCCCGCACTGTCCTTCGCGACCATACCGGAGGCCTCGTTCAGCGGCCAGTACGCTGCCGGTGCACGAGCGGCGGCATCATGACCCCATACCTGACCCAGGGCAGCCAGGTCTTTGTTGTCTATCCGGTCGTCGGCAGGATCCGACACATCACAGGCGGAATTCCAATTCGCTCGACCCGGCGCGCTGAGCCATGCCGCCGACAGCGCCGACAGGTCGTTTCCATTGATGATTTGGTCGCCCGTGCAATCCTGCGGCATTGACCCATCTGCGCAGAATTTGTAGGTGCGCGTAAAGGTTGCGCGTTCTCCCGGCGCCACAGTGATGATGACAAACTGTTCAGGCGAGACCTGGTAGGAGGTCGTCCACACGCCGACATAAGCCGATCTGAGCGAGCAGTCAATAACGATCCGTTGGCCGACGTCACTCTGCTCGACCGCAATGGTATCGGGCCCGAGATAATCATCCGGTTTGTAGATCCAGGTCTTGGGAACGCTGGAGATGGTCTTCGTATAAAGGATCATATTCTCCAGGCTCACCATCGGCGGATTGCTATCTACAAACTGGTACCCTCTGCCGGCCTGCTTAAATTCCGGCGGTACCCATAACGCTGGTACCGGTGACGCGACGAAGTCGTATGGGAAATAGACGCGGTAGTTCGGTCCTACGTTCCTTTGACCAAATGTCAGGAAATTGTGGAGGTACTGCTCTGTGGTAAATGTCTTTGTGCCGGTGTTCGTTAGAACATAGTGCATGAGGATACGGTCATTCTTGACGATCACGTCTTCCTCAAGCCGGTAACAATAGCCGTTGGCCGTTCCGGATAAGGTCTGGACGAAACGCGCGCGATCCGACTCCCAAGTGGTTGTCGTCCGGGCCAGTTCCACCACCGGGTAGCTGGAGCTGAAATTGTACGATGAGGAATTGCGCTGGAGGATGCCCACGCCGATTTTGAGAAATGCCGAGCCGTCAGAGCCCTCGTTATATCCCGGAGGGTCGGGCTGAAACGACTCCTGCCCTATATCGAACTCCATGGGCAGCCCACCCAGATAAGTGAGAGCACCGCCATTGACCGGCGCGTAGCAGAAATCACGATTATCGAGCTGCACTCGCAGCACATTGGCGATGGGTGAAAAGCGAAGCCCCTTGTTCCAGCGGCAGTCTGGCGAACATGGATCACCTACTTCCACAATCAGGTTGCCGCTGTGAAGGATTCGCGTTCCAGCGTGGACAGGTTGTGGGTCGTCCGCCGCGCAAGCAGTTCGATAAGTAGCAGATAAAATGATGGCTGACAAAAGAAGGAACGAAGTCTTTTTCATGCATGCCCACCTCCAGCCCACGGATTTGCATCCGGCCGCGATAGCCTGGAGTCTCGAACCCGGCTCCGACAGTACCACGACAGCCAACGGTCGGATTCGAACCGACAACCACTGGTTTACAAAACCAGAGCTCTACCGTTGAGCTACGTTGGCATCAAAACATCAAGAAGCAGTACATAAATCGGCCTTCTATGCGCCTCTATTTTACGTCCAACGGGGCGAAATTGCAAGGAAATCTGCCACGCTTTACTTCAAGAGTGAGTGCAAATACTGCTCTATGTTTGCGTATCCGTCGCCGTCGGGGTCGTTACGGGCGTCGGACGGGTTGTCCGGATCGAGACCCTTTTGCTTTTCCCAATCGTCCGGCATGCCATCATGATCGGAATCAGAAGGAGCTGTTCCGACCGCCAGTAGAGGATAGCCGCCTACCTCGGCTGGTGAGTTGATTATCCTGCCGGTCCTGTTCCTCACATCGGCGGCAACCCGTTCATCCACTGTGTCCCGGACGGGCACTGTCGCGCCGCATGAAGCAAGAACTTTTGTGAAGGCGTCGTCGGCGCTGAAGGTAGTAACCGGTGGCACGGCAAAGGGGGTCTGCGACCGGTAGCTTTCCGGCGCGAGTGGCTCCGGGCCCCAGCCATACTTGACGACGGCCCAGTCATCGACGGAGGAGTCGGGACGGCGCGGACCGATGTTGTCTTTCATGTGGATTTTCGGTGTTCCCGGCTCCTGACCGATCAGAAGCTCATAGGGACAGCTTTGCGCGGACGGTCCCGGCAAAAAGAAGTTTCCGACGAAGTTCAGGAACGAATTCGAATCGTAGTCCACGACCTCGGCGCTCAGAACGCCCCAGTTGTAAACGACGTTGTTGACGAAATCGTGCGTGCCCCCGCTGATGATCAGCGGGTTACGAAAGTCGTTATGAGCCAGCAGGCAATGATGGACCGACACGTTGTACGAGCCGTCGCCGATCAACAGACCTGCACTGTGGGTTCTCTTGCGGTGACGGCTGCGATTGAGGGCCTCGCTGATAATGGACCACGAAATCGTGACATCGTGCGCGCTGTACCAGGTGCTGACCGTTTCATCCTCGGACCAGCTCGCCGAGATGTGATCGAGCACGACGTGGTGTGCGCCGGCGGCATCGCCGTGCTTTCCGACTTGTCGGACGAGTCCGAGAATCTGCACGGCGTCGTTGTCCTCGGGTGTAGTGTCTCCTTCATTGCCGGGGCGGATGCGGATGTGCTGAATCAGGACGTCGTGCGTGAGGATGGCCAGACCGGCGTTCCTTATGCAGATGCCCCCGCCGGGCGCCGTCTGGCCGGCTATCGTGACAAAGGGATGAGCGATGAAGAGCTGGTCTTTCAGTTCAATCGTCCCACCTGTGCGAAACACGATGGTCCGCGGGTCCGGATCGTTTAGCGCCGCTCGTAGGGAGCCGGGGCCGTCGTCAGCAAGCGTCGTGACTTCGATAACTTTTCCGCCCCGCCCTGCGGGGGTATCCGTGCCGAACCCTTCGGCGCCGGGAAATACCGGCAACCCGGCCAACGGGGTGAATGGCCGAGGTGTGCTGGGATTCCTGAATGTCTTTGGCTCGAGGGCCTTGACCACCATTGGGATTCCAAAAAGCACCACGAATGCGACCAGCAGCAGGCAACCGCCGCCCGTGAACACCATAGCCGCGATTCTCCCATGCCTTTCGCGAAGCATCTTGATACCCAGGACCATGGCTATCAGCGGGCACAGCGCCATAGCGCCCAAGGTGACCCACGGTCCGGGAAATTTCATGGGGCGAGCATGGAAGATATCGACGACCCGGAATATGAACAACCCCGCCAGCAGCCAGAGTACCAGGGCCACCCCAAGCAGGGCCAGAGCCGTCCTAATGCGTGTGGACTGCCGCATTCTTTGTCTTCCTCTGCTCCAATCGTCTATAGAGCCGCTTCGAAGCTGTAATGGCCCGGCTGAATTTCGAGCACCGAACGGCCCTTTTCATCTCTCAAGAATCTCACGCCGCGAACCTTTGTCAAAGGCACGTTTGCTTCTTTGATGGATTTGGGGTCCGTGGTCGGTACGTAGAGCGTCGCGGTCGTGTTGGGTGGGACAGAAATCCTCAGCTCCAGCAGGCCATTGCGAATCCTCCATTCGCTCTCGATTGTGCCGTATGGAGACTCGAATTGGGCTTTGACCCAGTCGAGCGGTTTGTCTGCGAGCACACCCGGCTTGATGATGAAACGCTTGTAGCCCGGGCCGCTCGGGTCGGGCTGGATACCCGCCAGGCCCTCAATGAACCACGCGCCGATGTGCAGATATGAGCTGTGGAGCAGTGAGTTGCGGCCGTCCCAGGCTTCCCAGGCGGTGGTGGCCCCGCGCCGAAGCATGTCGCCCCAGCCCGGGTAGTCTTCTTTCGCGGCCATCTCAAACATCAGGTCCGGGCGGTCGAATTCAATCAGGTTCTTGACGATGAAGTAGCCGCCGGTGATGCCTCCCCAGAAGTGCCCCTTGCGATGGATGAGAATTTCGTCCTCGAAGCGCTTCCACACCGCCGGCTGCAAATTTTCAGGAGGCAGCCCGACCAGCAGCGCAGCGGCAAGATACGCCTGGAAATTGTTCACATAGCCGTTTTCCGCCGGATCGAAGAATTCCTTGTGCACCGCCTGACGAACAGTCTCGGCGCGGCTGCGGTACTTGCCGGCAAGATCGTCTTTGCCCAGGGCTTCGGCGATCCGCGCGGCGGTTTGCAGATTGTATATCCAATAACAATTGTTGAAGAACAGAGTCTCCCGCGTGTCTCCGTTGACGCCCTCGGCCCCGGGCCAGAGCCAATCGCCCAGGAAATCCCACTGCCCGCCCCAGCGAACGAGCATATCGTTCTTTGACTTGGTCTCGAGGAAGGCCAGCCAAAGCTCAATTGTGGCAAGATTCTCTTCGAGTATTCGCAGGTCGCCATAGTGCTGGTACATGTACCACGGCAGGGTGACACAATAACCGCTCCAGGCGGGTCCGCCGCCGCCCCAGTACGTCGGAGCGGTGTAAGGCAGGTTTCCGGGTTGCGTCGGGGCGTTCTGGTTCGTGGCTTTTTCACCGAGGCCCCAGGCGGTGTCTTTGCCCTGGACGTCGCGCCAGTCCTGCGACCATTTTGTGTAGAAAGCACCCAGATGGTAATTGTCCATCGCCGTCTGGGTGGTCGCGTGGGCGTCGCCGCCATAGCCCATGCGCTCGCGCTGAGGACAATCGACCACGTAGCCGCCCAGGCTGAGATTCTCGAACGTCCAGAGCACAAGGTTGTAGATATCGTTCAGCAGCTTGTTGGAGCACTCGAACCGTCCTGCCCGCTCGTAGTCGATCCGCACGAGATAGCCCCGGAGGTCCTCCAAAGCCGGTTTGTATCCCAGTCCCTTGATGAGAATCCATCGCCCGGAGGCGTAGTTGAAGCGATTGGCGAAGGTCCCCTCGCCGCTCGGCCCGATTCGATAGGCGCTGTGGAGCTTGTGCGTCATCAACTTCTTTTCGTCCTCCGAGAATTGCAGCTCGACGATGTCACCCGGCTGGCCTTTCACGTCAAGCTCAACGAGCCCGACGAAATTCACGCCCATGTCCACACGGTAGCCTTCGCCTTTGATTTGCTCGATAGCAGCCGGTTTGACCTCGCGGATGCGGCGGTTCGGCTCGACCATTTCGGCTGAGAGCACCAGCTTGGGATGATAGACCGTGGCCGGCTTCCAGTCGGCGTCGTCCAGATCGGGGCTGCACCAGGTCGGCAGTTCCCTGCCGGCGTCGTAATACTCACCGCCGAAGTTCGTGAACATCCACGTGCCCAATAAGACGTTGGGGCTGGGGTGCGTCTTCCAGGTCTCGTCCGTGACGAGGCTCTGAATTTGTCCATCCGGCATTTCGATGCGGGCCTGGGCGATGACGAACGGCGTTTGCGGCTTGTCATCGGTCTTGTACAGCGGATAGACCGACCACGAGGTGCCCAGCCACAGGCCAACCGCATTGCGTCCGGCGTGCAGATAATCGGCAATCTCGTAGGTTACGTAGCGTGCACGCTTTGTATGGTCGGCCACGCTGGGCATAAGAACAGCGTCGCCGACCTTCTTGCCGTTGACGTAAAGCTCGTGGTAGCCCACGGAGGCGACGTGGATGCAGGCGTACCGGGGCTTCCCTTGCAGAGTGATGACTTTACGGAGCCAGGGGTCGGCCAGGTAATTGCCTTCGGGCGGGAGCTTCTTTACCTCGGCAAATTGTGTGTCCGCGCCGATCCACTTGGCTTTCCAATCGGCCGGACCGAGCAGTCCCATTGTCCATCGGGCCGGCGCGCTCCACGCCGAGAGGGCGCCGCGCTGGTCGCGAACGCGCAGCTTCCACCAGCAGCGCATGCCTGCGGATAGCCGCGACCCGCTATAGGGAACAAGGTGGCAACGGTCGGATTTGACCTGCCCCGAATCCCACAAGTCGCCTTTGTTCCGCGCAAGCAGCTCCTGCGAGCTGGCCACCAGCACCTGGTAACCCGTCTGCATCTGCCCGCGTTGTTTTGTATCGGTCGCCTTGAGCTTCCAGCTCAGCCGTGGCTGCTTGACGTCGATGCCGAGAGGGTCGCAGAGGTATTCACACCGCAGGTCGGTCGGCGTGATGCACCCCTGGGTCTGAGCTCGGGCCGAAGTCGTAGCAGGGTCGGAGTGAGTTGCACAACCCTGCAACAGCAGAGCAATGAAGAACGCAACCGACATCAACGTCCCGCACCAATTTCCGTTGTAGTCGCACGCCGCATCGTTTGTGGAGTGCCCTCTGCACTCCGGTTCGGTTCGTGCGGCATACTTCGATGATCTTCTTCTTGACATCCGGGCATCTCCTATAACAGAAATTCTCATCCATCATTATAGGGTCTTGCGCGAAGATTGCAGCAAGTATTCGTTACTTGTGACGGACCCCCAGGATACATTTGTTGTTATCCGCCGGAGGAGCTACTGGACTGTCTCGCGGCGCGCTGGTAAAATGACTGCATCAATCACGATGAAAGAATCTTTGAACAAGGGTCAAGCAGAATGAAGCAACAGCGTGAAAGTGGTTCGCGGGAAGTGGGCCTGAAGGTTGGGTGGATATGCGGGGAGTATTTCCTCAAATTAAAGCACTTGCACTACGGATATTGGACGGAGGGGCTGGGCGTCGATATTTCCAATTTGCGTCTGGCGCAAGAAGAATATGTCAAGTTCCTTCTTTCCCATATTCCCAACGGCGTCAAGACGGTTCTGGACGTGGGCTGCGGCGCGGGCCAGGTGGCCAAAAGGCTGCTTTCGGAGGGATACGCAGTCGATTGTGTTTCGCCAAGCGTTTTTCTGACCGAGCAGGCCCGCCAATCCGTCGCAGACAAAAGCGAAATCTTCGAATGCACGTACGAGCAGCTCGAGACCGAAAAGCGGTATGATCTTATTATGTTTGTCGAGAGCTTTCAGTACATCGATCTGCCGAAGGCTCTGGCTCAAACCTCGCGTTTCTTGAACGCCGGCGGGCACATGCTGATATGTGACATCTTCAAAAAGGCCGGCCAGGAGAAAGGTCGGCAAAGCGGCGGACATAACTTGGATAAGCTGTTCAAGCTGGTGGAGACGTCGCCCTTCACGCTTGTGGAGGACATCGATATCACCGAGCAGACGGCGCCCAATATCGATTTGCTCAACGACGCACTGGAGAAAGTCGGCAAGCCGGTGGCGGAATCGATCACCGACTTCTTGGCCGAGCGATATCCGACGGTCTTCAAGCTTCTGAGCTGGAAGTACCAGGACGAGCTGGAAAAGATCAATAAGAAGTACTCCGGCGGCAGCCGAACAGGCGAGCAGTTCAAGCAATTCAAATCCTATAGGCTCTTGCTCTACAAGCTGGTGACTGGTGAATAGCGACTGGTGACTGGGCAGCGCTGCGCGATTACCATTCACCAGTTACCCATCACCAATGACGAAGTGGCAACAGTCCTTTCGTTTTGAGCTTTTCTACCGATGCTTCGGTGTAATCAGGGCCTGGGCGCTATAATTCATTACCCCCAGTGCATCCGAGGAGCTGAAGGAGTCCACGCGCCCGTCGAGATAGCCGGCATTGAGCCGAATCGTCGGCGTGGCCTGCATGGTCGGGTCTTTATACACATAGTATGGATAACTCTTCGCGCCCTGCTTGAACGGGTGAGACGTGCACCAAGTCTGCTGGGGGCTTGGCCAAAGCAGGTTCGTGTTGGTCGTGAGATAGAAAAGCGCGTCCTGTACGACGAGCTTGGTCGGCGAATCGAGCCGGTTGGCGCCTGCGAAGTGGCCCTGGCTTTTGTCCACGTGCGCGGATGTCTGGTGGTTGTACCCCTGGTAGCTCCACAGCAGCATATAGGTCGAATGCAAAGGGGCGAACGATGAGGTCAAATAGAACTGGCCGTAAGTCCCCTTGGCAGCCAGCCCGGAGGTATCCGGGGGCCAGGGCGTATCGTCCCTGATCGCCGAGAGCGTGCAGTTAAACACGCGAACGTCTTTGAGATAGGATGACAAATACTTTCCGGCGGCGTGATAGCTCTTGCTCGCAACATCCGCCACGGAGCCCACGACATTGCGATTCCAATTCAGCTCGTAGGGTCGATGATAGTTCGCGGGAGCTTCAATGGTCGATGGATGCGGCGGCAATCGCGAATCGTTGTCCTCGGCATACGTGACCAGACCCAGGACCAACTGGCGCATATTGCTGCCGCACGAGATCATCCTCGCCTGTTGCCTGGCCTTCTGCAACGAGGGCAGCAGAATCCCCATCAAAAGAGCAATAATGGCAATGACGACCAGAAGCTCTATCAGGGTAAAGCCCGCTCGTTTGTTCATGATGCCGCTCCAATTTGGTAAGACGCAGAGACGTCGTCCGGAATTAATCATATCACGTTCACAGTGGAAAATCAAGCGGGAGCTTTGAGGTTCTCACGCTGATGCGACTGCCGGTTCCGCGTCGGCCGGCTTGCGCTCGGGGGCTTTGAAGCCCAGGCGCAGCCCGAGCCGGCTGAGCATGACGTAAAGCGAAGGAACCACCACCAGCGTCAGGATCGTGGCAAAACCCAGGCCGAAGATGACGACAACCGCCATATTGCGCCACCACTGGGTGGACTCGCTCTTGGTGGCCCACGTGAACGTGTGGAAATCGTAGGAGATGCCGAGGGCCATCGGAATCAGACCGACGAAATTCGTGGCGGCGCTCAGCAGCACGGGGCGAAGACGGGTGACCCCGGCCTCGACCGTGGCGCAGACCAGATCCATGCCCTGGCGCTGCAGTTGCCGCGTGTAGTCGAGCAGCACGATTCCGTTGTTCACGACGACACCGGCAAGACTGATGACGCCGATACCGGTCATGATAATGCCGAAGGGCAGGCCGCAGACAACCAGGCCCAGCAGCGCACCAATCAGCGACAGGATCACCGTGGTCATGATGATCAAAGTCACCATCAGGCTGTTGAATTCGGCGACCAGCACCAGGGTGACCAGCAGCAGAACGATAATGAACGCCTTGGAGAGGAACGCCTGGGCTTTGTCTTGTTCTTCTTTTTCGCCGGCATAGCTGATCTCATAGCCGCTCGGCAGCTCGAATTTAGACAGCTTACCCTGCACATCCGCCAGCACCTCGGAGCTGAGGCGTCCTTCAGCGTCGGCCGTCAGCGTGACGACGCGCTTCTGGTTGACCCGGTTGATCACCCCGAAACCGCCTTGGTATTCGAAGCTCCCCAGCGAGCTGAGCGGGACTGCACTGCCGGTTGCGTTAGGAATCCACAGACGGTAGAGATCGTCGATATTGACCCGGTCGGACAGCGGTAATCGTACCGTGATGTCGTACTCGTCATTGAATTGACGATAGGTGCCTACCTTGGTTCCGAACACGGCCATCTTCAGAAAGTTTCCCACGATGGCGGTATTGACGCCAAGGAGCATGGCGACGCGCCGGTTGACGGTAAAGGCCAGCTCAGGGCGCGTTGCTTCCAGGTCGCCCTGCAGGTTGACGAGGTTCGGCACGTCGGCAATCAGCCGGCGGGCCTGCTCGCTGAGCCGCTCAAGCGTCTTGAAGTCCTCTCCGATGATCCGTACCGCGACCGGCTCCCCGGTGGGCGGGCCATGCTCTTCTTTCTCGACCTTGATCTCCGCGCCGGCGATGTCGGCGATGTCCCTGCGAATCTCGGCGATGATTTCGGCGGAGGGCCGCTCTCGCTCGGTAAAGTCATAGAAAATCAGGCTGACGTTGGCCAGGTGTGGGCCGCCCGCGCTGGCCATGATGTCCATCCCCGCGCTGGCGGAGCCCACGTTTGTGACGACGTGTTTAATCCAGGGTCTGTACGGCTCGATGCGTCCCTCGATCACGCGAATGATGCGATCCGTCTCACGGATGTTCGTGCCCTGCGGCGCGCGCACGGTGATAAAGGCACGCTCCGGATCGCCCTCAGGGAAGAACTCGGTGCCCTTTCCGACCTTGGCGTACAGGACCGCAAGGCCGATCAGCAGACAGACGGACAAGAACAAGGCCATCACCGGATGACCCAGCCCCACGCTCTGGACGCGGCGGTATCCCCGGATGAACCAGTGCTCCCGGTCCTTGCGAGGCGGGACGCGGCCGGCAAACGCCGCGCAGAACGTCGGATTGAACACCAGAGCCACGATCAGCGAGCTGCCCAGCACGATCATAACGGTGATGGGCAGGTACTTCATGAAGTCACCCATGATCCCCGGCCAGAACGCCAGGGGAATGAACGCCGCAATGTTTGTGAGCGTCGAGGCAATCACCGGCCAAGCCACCTCCCGCGTGCCGACGATCGCGGCCTCCGTCCGGCTGCGCCCAAGCTCCATGTGCCGATAGATGTTCTCGACAATGACGATGGCGCTGTCCACAAGCATGCCCAGACCCAGCATCAGGCTGAACAGAACGATCATGTTCAGGGTGTACCCGAGCATCTGCAGGATGAAGAAGCTGGCCAACATGCTGATCGGGATGATGAGCGAGACGATCATGCTGGTCCGCCAGCCCAGAAACAGAATCAGGATGCCGACCACCAGAACCAGCCCGGAAGCCATGTTGTTTTCGAGATCGGCCACCGTGCTGCGGACGTACTTGGACATGTCGAAGGTGATATCGAACTTCACGGCGCCGGGGACCTGCTGCTGCGCCCGGTCAACAACAGCCTCGATGTAGTCGGAAATGTGGACGATATTGGCGCCGACGCGCTTCTGGACGCTCAGCGTGACATTGGCGGCCCCGTTCAAACGCGAGTAGCTGGTGCGGTCCTTGAAGGTGGCGCGCACGTTGGCGACGTCGGCCAGATAGATGGGCTTGCCGTCGCGCACGGTCAGGAGCAGGTGATCCACGTCCTCGGCCGTGACAAGCTCTGCCGGAATCCGCACGTTGAACTTGGTGCCCGCCGTCTCCAGACCGCCGGCGGAGATGTTCACGTTTTCCGAAGGGATCAGGGCCAGAATCTCCGGGATCGTTAGGTTGTACGAGGCCAGCCGGTCGGGGTCGAACTCCAGCCGGATTTCAGGCTCCAGCGCGCCGAGCACGTCCACCTTGAGCACGCCGGGCACCGCTTCGAGGGTATCCTGCAGGGTATCGGCGATCGCCTTGAGCTGGACGGGAGAGACGTCGCCGGAGATGCTCACCAACATGATCGGAAACTCGGCGAGGTTGATCTCCTTGATCACCGGCTCCTCGGCATCCACGGGCAGCTCCCCCTTGGCTATGTCCACGCGGTCGCGGACGCGCTGCAAAGCCGCCTCGCTGGTTACATCCGGCGTGAACTCCACGTCAATCATCGAGAGGCCCTCGGCGCTGCTAGAGCGGATTTCCTTCACGCCCCGGACGCCGTTGAGCTCCTTCTCGATCTTCATCGTGACCGAGGTTTCCATGTCCTCCGGCGAGACGCCCTCGTAGGCCGTGCTGATGAGGATGTGCGGGATGGGGATATCCGGGAATGCCTCACGAGGCAAGGTGACATAACTGTAGGTGCCCATGACTACGACAATCAGGCCCAGGACAGCCACCGTGGTGCGGTTTCGGATGGAAGCATCGGTCAGCAGCATGGCGGCTATTTGTTCTCCGCTATGACGTTCACTTTCTGCCCCGGCGCGACAAAGCGGTGGCCGGCGACGATCAGCCTGTCGCCCGGCTCCAGGCCCGCTGTCACCTGGATGTGATCACCCTTGATCGTTCCAAGCTCGACTTGCCGCCGCTGCGCCTGTGCCGAATTGACGACGTAAACGGCCATGCCGTCCTCCATCGGGATCACGGCCAGCAGCGGGATCATGATGGCATCTTTCAGGATTTGGCGCGTCAGGCGGACGCGCACAATCTGACCGCTCCGCAAAAGCCGTTCCTCGTTTTTCAAGGTGATCTCCATGCGTGTGGACCGGGTCCGCGAATCGGCCAGCTCGCTGATGAAGGTGAGTGGTCCCGCCAGAGATCTCTGCTGGCCCTTGGTGTCCACAAGGACCTCCGCCTTCGCGCCGACGGCGAAAAACGCGATGTCGCGTTCGGGAGCTTCCACGACGACCTTCACCGTATCGGTCTCCACCACCTCGGCCACGGGATTGCCCGGATCAACGTATTCGCCCTCCTCCACGAGTAGATCGTTGAGCACCCCGCCGGTCGGGGCGAGGATGCGGGTGCGGTCCAGACGGGCGCGGATCTCCTCGAGGCGGGCCTTGCTGATGGCCAGTTGCGTGGTGGCATTATCCAGGTCGCGCTGGGCGGTGGCGTTCTCCCTGACCAGATTCGCCATGCGCTCGTGCTCAATTTGGTCGTACTCGACCTGCGCCTTGGCGATCTCAGACTGGGGCTGCAGAAGATCCGCATTGAGCTGGATGAGCAGGTCCCCGGCGCGCACCACATCTCCCTTCTCCGGCCCGATCTGCTCGACGCGGCCTGCGACCTCAGCCGAGAGCCTGATGACCCGGTTCGGCTCGACCACCGCCGGCAGCTCAAACGTGTCGGCAAGCTGCGGTTCGGCAACGATGGTCTCAACCGTGACGTTCACCGGTGGCGCTTCAGTGGCAGGGGCGTCGCGTTTGCGCGCCGGCATTTTCACGGCGGCGGCCACCATCGCTATCGCGGCCAGGATGACGACTGCCTTGACGGCGTTGCGACGCAGCCACTTGCCGTTTGTCTTACTCATTCCGGTCTTAGGCGATTTAATGCTCATAGGCTATACCTGTATTTGCTGCTCAAGGGTGGCTCATGTTGGGAACCATCCTCACAAAACCCCCTATTATAGCTTAAATCGAAGCGCAACGCAAGAGCGACATGCCAGAGCCGCGTTGAAAATATTTTCGGCCTCTTGCCCCGCGTTCAGCGATTCACTACGAACAATGAGCTGTCTTGAGGCTGTTGCGTTTTACCTGCCGACTATCCGGACCAGCCGGGCAGAGAAACCGTTGCCTGATAGTTGGAATAGTTGCTCAGAGGGTTGCGCGTCGGTTTGTAAAGTCTGCCCTGCCGGGGGTTGTCGTGCTGGGTGTACACCCAGATCTCGAAGGGGTCCCAAACGACGATTTCATCACGGCAATCGCCGGTCACGTCCAGCACTGCATAGCACATGTCCGGATGCCCGTCGGCGGGGAACTTGACCACACAGCGGCCCCACCCGTCAAAAAGACCTCCTTCCTCGACGTTGGCGGAAAGGACAAAGTACTCTTCCGGCCGGCCGGTCCAGTTGATAGGAAGGCACATGCTGCCGTGCTGGCAAGGCTCAAAATCGTGATACACGTTGCCATCGGCATCGTAGAGGTGAATGATGCCCTGATTGCCCCAAAAATTGATCGATACGATCTCCAGGCCGGGCAGGTCCGCACGGAAGTCGGCAATCGCAGGGTTCTGGACGTGGCCGAGGTAAAGGTGCTTGAGAATGTTACCTTTCATGTCGGTGAAGAAAATGCCCTCGTCACTTGCTGCGCAAAGCAGACGCAGCTCGTCGTCGTTCTTGAATCGGGTAATCGCCAGCCCGTCGGCATGATCGCGGATCTTGTCGTCCAGGGTCCACAGCCGCGTCCCGTCGTTGTCGAAAAGTGAGTAGCCGATGGCCAGCTCGTCCTTGCTGTCGCCGTCTATGTCGTAGGCATACGGATAATGGCCCGTGTTGCAAGCCGCGTCCCAGAGCACTTGCAGGCTACTGTCGAGAGCCCAGAGATGTTCGTAGCGGTTCTTGATGATGATATCCTGCGCACGGCCTGTTCCGCGAAGGTCGCAGAAAAAGAGTGAATCCCCCAGTATCCGCGGGAACTTGTCGTAGGGCGGCTTTATGTCCCCGGGCGTTTTGGGAGTGGGCGCCTTGTACTTGGTCTTGCCCGTGGCGCCATCGGCGACGATGATTTCCATGTTCATGCAATAGATGACTTCCGTGCGGCCATCGCCGTCCAGGTCGTGAATCTGAAAGCCCACGTCGTTGGTCAGATGGTCTTTCCACGAATCGGCTTGGCCGATCTGCCACAGTTTTTCGCCGTCGAAGGTCACGGCCGTCAGACAGCTCAGCTCGCTGTTTCTGTCTTTCGGGCCGTGATGGAGGACCTGGCCGACCAGCACGTCAACCCGGCCGTCATTGTTGAGGTCGCCGAAGCGGAGGTTCCGGCCGACCCCGAAGCCTTCGGTGCTTGCTTTTTTCCAGACGACGGGGCGAGGATTGGCCGCCTGCAAGCTCGCCTGTTCACGCTCGCGCGCCGCCGCGCGGTCCATAAAGCGTGCTTTCTCCTGCGCAGTTGTCATCACGCGGATGTCCTTGTACCGCGTCGGCACGTCGGACATCAAAGCGATTTTGCCCTGTGGATAGGTCTTATCGTCCGCTTCCAGTGAAACGGCGTCGTTGAGCTTGGCGCGGATACGGCTGCCTTCGACCTCGACGACGGCGGTCAGATACGCGCCGGGCGTCCAGGCGAATTCCTTCTCGGCCAGGATCTTCTCGTAGGGTTTATGGTAGGCTGTCTCGTGGCGGACCATTTTCAGGATGGCCTTCGAGCCGTTGACTCCAAAGAAGTAGTTGCATCGATCGTTGCGATAGCGGAAGATGACGCCGCTCTGGCCGTTGTTCGACTCGGGCGCAAAGCGGGCCGTGAGCTGGTAGTTCTCCCAGAGAGCGTCGCCGGCCACAAGCATGGGGTGCGTAAACTTGGTTTTTGTGTCTTCGTAGGACTGATACATCACGCGAGTACCGTTTTCTTCGATCACGCGCCATGCTCGCTGTGAGCCGTCGGACTTGAAGCTTGAGACTGCCCACTTTCCTCTCGGAGCCAGTTGAGACAGGTAGTGATATTCTGTGTGAGCACCGACAACATCGAAGATCAGGCCGGCCCGGAAGCCGCTAAAGTCATCCTTGAACAACTCGGCACTCGGCTCATCTTTGGCCGTCGAGGGGCTATGGACTAACAACAAACCAACCAATGAAAGAATTGCAGTTTTGTGGAAACGCATTTCGTTTACTCCTCTGTTTTCGATTGTCTGCTCCTAATTTATTGTTTCGACGCTTCCACGGCTAATTTGGCTATCTTGTTCATGATAGCGTCGGGATTTCCCGGTTCGAGATTCCCCCAGTTTGCGCCGCCGGCGGCAACGAACATATCCAGGCTTGGAATGATGATCGAGGAATTGCCCCCTGCCCCGATAGTCATGAAGGTGTCGGGCGGAGCGTCCGGCCACGTGCGGCGGTCCGGATGATCGCGTCCTGTGTTGTTGAACCAGAAATTGTAGCCATAGATCCCCGGCCCATAGACCGTGAAGTGGTCGGAGCCTCCGCCGTAGGTACCCATCTTCAAATAATCGTTCGTCTCAGCTTTGGCCGTGTGGGGCAGGTTCTTCGGCACTTGAGGCTTGGCATACTCGTCGAAGAATTTCCGGGATAGCAACTGCTTATCATTCCATTTACCGGCGTTGGACCAGAACCAGCAAATGCGCGCGAAATCGCGGACGGAAGCGACCATACGCCCTTTGCTGCTGAAAGACAGGCCGTCCTGGAATTGCAGAAAGCCGAGCCGCGAAGGATCGTTGGCGACGTTGCACGGATCGCCTTTGAACACCTTCTCGAAGACCGTCTTGTGGTAAAGGCTGATCGCGTAATCGTTGTAGGCCCAGGCCTCGCCGGGCGGTTCCGGCCGGGCGTAGCCGCTGATCATGTTGGCCAGGTGATGGAAGCTCAGCGTTTGATCCTTTGGAGCCAGTTCCCATCCATAGTCCCTTATTTGCGTATCGACACTTTGCGGCTTGCCCTCCTGGATCGCGAAAAAGAGCAACGTACTCAGCACAGGTTTGCTCGACGACATCCAATCGCTTTTGCGGGATTGCGATCCCCACGTTGCGACCATGTAGCCGTGACGCACCACGCAGCCGCGACCGCCGAGTGTTTCCGCGATTTGGCCTATACTCTTTTCGTCCAATGCGACTTCGGCGGGCGTCTTGGATGCCCAGACACTGCCGGGGAAGGTCCGCTCGACGCCCATCGCGCTACTCAACATAGTCGCGGCGATAAAAACCGCCGCCGTTCCTGAGAATCCATTGAAGAATGAGGATGCGGATAACCCGCCCAGGTTCGCTCTGGTGCCGTTGTTTGCGTAGGGTATAGTTTGTTTCCCTTCCTTTGTCATTCAATGGACCAAACCTGGCGTTCGGTTCATGCCTTGACTATAACTCACAGACCTACATCCGTCCATATTCTGGTCATAGGCAATGCGCATCAGCGTTTCGGGACGGGAGCTTGAAAGAACCTCCCGGTGGATGTATATTCAGGAGCATGGAACAAATACACCACGCAAAATCAAACCATATCGACAGGCGGCGTTTTCTTGTTTCCGTGGGAGTCGGCGCTCTTGGTGCGGCTGCGGCTAACGCGCCGCTGCGCATGTATGGCGCCGGCAGCAAACCGGTTCCTGACGGCTGGACCGCCCCGCCGGCAGAGTTCTCATTGTGCCCCTTCTGGTTCTGGAACGATGCGCTGACCGAACGCGAGATCGTACGTCAGATTGCAGATTTCCAGGCACATGGCGTGCATGGATTTCTGATTCATCCTCGCGCGGGGCTGCCGCGAAGCATCGGCTGGATGAGTAAGGCCATGATTGACTTCATGCGTCTGGCCATCGAAGAAGCCGCCAGGCGCCGCATGTGGGTCATCCTTTACGACGAGGGGATGTATCCGAGCGGCTCCTCCAGCGGGCAGGTCGTCGCAGAGAATCCCGTGTTCAGGACGCGGGGTCTTTTTGCCATCGACCTCGATGAGACCAAGCCGGGCGCAGAGCAAAGCGGCGTGCGCATCGGTGCAAACGGCGAGCCGGTTCTGGCCGAGCGCCAAAACCTCGTGGCAATCGTCAAGCGGCGACAAAATGGGCACCGGATCGCGGTGATCGACAGGCCGATATGGGATGGCTATTCGACCATTCGCGGCCTGCACTTTCTTGAGGACGACCCGCCGCGGCGCGCGGACCACAGGGAGGTCCGAGAGAACGCGCCGCCGGGGGCTGATATTCTCAATCCGCAGGCCGTCGACTGTTTCATCCGCTTGGTGTATCAGCGCTATTATGACGAGTTCAAAGACCATTTCGGCAAGACCGTTGCCGCGATATTCACCGATGAGCCTTCCATGCTTGCCAAAGGCGCCGAGCGAGGCGCCATGCCGGGCACGACCGGCATCCTCGAACACGTCAATCAATTCCTCGGCTACGACTTCACCGAGCATCTTGCGGCGTTCTGGTACAAGGATGAGCCCGATGCGGACCGGTATCGCACGGATTACGCCCGCGCTCTGGCAGCCAGGCTCGAGCATACGTTCTATGCGCAGATTCACCGCTGGTGCATCTTTCACGGCATCGCCCTGACTGGCCACCCGGCGGCCCCTGACGACATCGGGCATCTGAGCTATTTCGATATACCGGGCCAGGACATCGTGTGGCGCTATATCGAGCCGGGCAAGCCCAGCGCCTTAGAAGGGGCGCAATCCACACAGGCCAAGTGCGCCTCTTCGGCGATGATCCATCTGGGCCGCCGGCGCAACCTGAACGAATACTGCGGCGCCTTCGGGCACAACTTCACTTTCGACGAGATGAAGTGGCTGACCCGCTGGCTGATTGTGCGGGGTTGCAACATGCTGGTTCCGCACGCCTTCTACTACTCGGTCCGCGGGCCGCGCATCGATGAGCGTCCGCCCGACGTCGGCCCTAACAGCCCGTGGTGGAGCGAGTATAAACCATTCGCCGAGGCGTGCAGCCGCCTGTGCTGGCTGAATACCGACAGCAGGCACGTCTGCTCGCTGGCGATCCTCGGGCTCAACGACCACCTGCCGTGGGAGGCGGCCAAGGTGTGCTTCCAGAACCAGCGTGACTTCAACTATCTCGAAGGCAGGCACCTGTGGGAGGATGCTCGCGTCGAGGCCGATGGGATCCATATCGCAGGAATGCACTACAAGGCCATGATCATACAATTCGACCCGCCTGCGAAGGCCAAAAAAGCTCTGGGTATGCTCGAACGCGCGGGGCGCCTTATCCGTTGGGATAAGACCGACGGCGACGCGGCATTGCTTGCAAGGATCAACAAGGCAGTACCTGCCGAGGTCGGGGTGTCACCTGCGACGCCTGATGTCCGGCTGCGCCATGTCGTCAAAGATGGGATCGATTACTACATCCTCTTCAACGAAGGCCAGGCGCACATCGAATTGAAGCTCAAGATCTCAGTCGAGGGGCAGCGCTTCCTGCTTGATCCCGAGACCGGGGGCCAGAGTAACATCGCCCCCGACGCGGCGATCAAAATGCAGCCGCACGAGCTGAAGATGTTGAGAATCGCCGGTTCGTAGTATCGTTACGACCGCCAGGGACGTTGCCGGTTGAGCGTGCCTGATAGAATGTCCCTTGCGATAAGCGCGTTCTCTCTGACCTGAAAGTCGAACATCCCGGCGCAGACAAAGTCGGCGCCGTTCTCGAATGCGTACTTGAAGCCTTCCCGCGGATGGATAGCGCCGGCGGCTAGTTTTACAACGCTACAAGAGATTCCAGTGACATTTGCGTATGTTTTTGAGTTTTATGCCTATCGCATGTAATCGTCTTATTATGCGGCGTCGATGGCAGCGAGCAGCTTTGCTGTTTCGCTGTTGTGTTAACGCCAATTGCGCGACAAGGGATTCGGCCAGTTTCCGGGAACAACGTCCGCCGCGAAACCAGACCGGACAGAGCCGGGC
>Ga0214473_10000493_pt1 | contig 55759 bp, 44 predicted proteins | sample RVTome_7_FD_203509 | JGI IMG/M metagenome (GOLD analysis project Ga0214473, IMG submission 203509) | Soil microbial communities from uranium-contaminated site in the Upper Colorado River Basin, Wyoming, United States - RVT98D197 | ecosystem: Environmental > Terrestrial > Soil > Contaminated >... | reverse complement strand
AGAGAAACGACGATTCAACACCGATACGCTCTACGTGTCTCTTGACAGAGCCGGCAACGTCATAGAGGGTGGCGCATAGATTCCGCGCTCGTTTGGCTTGCAGCGAGCCGATGAGCGGAGTATACCACTGCCGTCATGGCAGGCAGAGTCAGCGCACAAGACCCGAGGGTGCCGCACCCTTTGTTTTCCAAGGGTGCGGGTGTTCGGAGGTTGGCCCATCCTTCGGCAAGCTCCCTTCGACAGACTCAGGGTAACCAACACAAGTCGTTCGGCGCAGCCGAAGGGTGGAGACTCAACGAGTATCCTTCAGTCCGGCACACGGATACTGCCAATGTAGATTCTGTCGCGCCCTATGAGGGCGTTGTTGCGTGTGGTGGTGGCATTATACGTCACTGCACCACCGCTTCGCGTCGGGTCGTCCGCATATACATAGTAGGTCACACCTAGCGTGAGCGCCGTGATCGACCCCCCACAATAAGTTAGGCACGAGGCGCTACCAATAAAACGTACCGTGAATGAGTTAATATTTATCGCGCCGTAGCCATCACGCCTTTCCGCAGACAACGGCCTTGAGCCTTCGATGACGAGACCCTTAGCAATTCTTGCGGCTTCGTCTGCGTGGTCGGAAACCTGTCTCGCTTGGTCGCGGTTCATGACAGCGAGGCGTTGCTGAAGTGCAGCTTCTCTACCCGAGCTCAGAGCTCGTTCACGGCGCCCAAACACACCTTCAGCGACAAGTCCAGCAATCGCGCCGAATATGGCGAGCAAGGGGACGAGTACGGCGGCACATGCAGAAGCAGTGGCGAGAACATACATCCCCAGCCTCCACCGGTGCATGGTTTCTGAGCAGTTCCAATCTAGAAGAGCCATGTTTTATTAATTATACTGCGTAAGGCGAGATTCGAAGCCTACGTGCCCGAGGGTTTGAAGCCGTGCGGGCGGCGGAGGGTTGGGCGCGCCCCTAGACTGAGGGCACTTGGTTCTGGCCTCTTGCCATGCGTGGTGGGAGGAGCACATGGCGACGTGCTTCAGTTTCCAGAGGCGCAGCAAACCGGCCTGGGTGCGGTAAGCGGCTGAAAACAGGATGTTGGGGCTGGGATTTCAGCGCGCCCAAGGGGCGCTGGGTGCCCCGCGTTTCGCGTGCGAAACGTGGGGGTTTTCCCGTCTGGTTCGTATCGCGGCTTTCAGTGACCGCTCCCCGCTTTACTGGCATGAGATAATTGAATATGTATTCGGGAACTGCCCACTCCAGCCATCGCTCGCCTTGGCGCTGCGCGGTCGCGCGTGTGCCTCTCCCTTGCCCTGGTGACTCCGCGACCTCTGCGCTCTGCCTCGCCGCCCTCTGTGTTTCCGCTCTCACTTTGAACTCTCAACTTTCGAATCTCAACTCTGAGGCTTCAACCACCAACTCTCCTGGTTTCATACTGTTACGCACACCTTCGCGACCGCTCGAAAATTCGCCCTCGTGTTTTCATATACTTACAAACTCCTTTTCCCGTAGCTCCTTTGTTTTGACATTCATACAAATTGCCGGGGGGTATACCCCTGTTGCTGGCCAACCATCTAAACCGATACCTGAACTCGGGGCACTAACCCCAATCACATCAATCGCTCCGTTTACCCCGAGCACGGCCGAAGGGTCACTCCGCCACCGCGGGTTGTTTCAAGTCTCCCGCGCCGCGGATGGCTGTGCGAAGCGAGCCACTTCGCCACGGTTCGCCACCCTTCCACTCTGCTCCGGGCGGCTAGCTCGTCCGGAGGGCCTGAGCGACGGCGTCCTTGGCGAGGACGCCGTTGCGGCTGTGGTCGGTGAGGGCGTCGTAGCGCAGTTGCGCCGGCTGCGGGTCCAATTGCCGATTGTATTCAGCGGTAATTTCGGCGCCCATTTGTTGGAGCAACTTGGTCAATTCGGCATGCAGATCCGCGCCGGTGATGACGACTTCCTTGCCCAGGTAGGTCGCGGCGATACGCTCGGCGAGCTTGTCGGCGGTTTCGTAATAATGTTCCGAGATCTGGCGATGGCCTTCCTCATGTTCGATCACGTGTTGGGTGACGCTGACCGGCAGCCAGATGGTGATGTTGAGCTGCAGAGTCATTTTGATCTGCGTGATGGTGACGGTCGCGTGCACGGCATCGGTTTGCCGAGCCTCGCCGGCCACACTGGCGCTGGAGAGGAAATTGGAATCGCACTGCGCCTCTTCTCCGAACGTCAGCGGCGGCATATCGGCAGGCGGCCTGGCTGGATCGAAGATGCGGTTCGTAAAGCGGACCGGCTGCTTGTCGATTGTCATCCGGGGCGCTTCCGCGGGCTGCCGGAGCGAGGAGAAATTCCACCACCCCAACCAGCCCCCGACCAGGCCGAGGATGAGCGCTCCCAGCAATACGCAAAGCAGAATGGAGCGGCGCGAGGGCAATGCGGCCTCCGCTTCCATTTTCCGATACGAGGGCACCGGAGCCATGAGTTTGTAGGCGGCGGATGGTGCGAAAGGTACTCTTATCGGGGCGGCCCAAACTTGAGGCGGAGGGATTCCTCACTCCGTCCCGGCAGGGCCGGGATTTTCGATTCGGAATGACGGGGGTGCCGGGGTCGGGGCGCTCCCGGCAAGGGGCGCGGACCTTCCCCGCTTCTATACGGTGACGAGGCGATGTTATTCTGCGGATAGCAACGCCCGATGACGAAAGGACTCGCCATGCAGACTAAGACCCAGGTCGTGAAGTCGAAAAATGCCATGCCCATCCGGGACGAACGGCTGTTCCGCGAGCAGTGCTACGTGGGCGGGCAGTGGATTGACGCCGACAACGGCGCCGTGTTCGCGGTGACCAATCCCGCCGATGGCAGCGTGCTGGGCACTGTGCCCGAGCTGGGCGCCGGCGAAGTGCGGCGCGCGATTGCGGCTGCCGAAGCCGCGTTCCCGGCCTGGCGCGCGCGAACGGCGAAGGAACGGAGCGCCGTGCTGCGCCGCTGGTTCGACCTGTGCATGGCCAACCTGGATGACTTGGCGGCGATCCTGACGCTCGAGCAAGGCAAGCCGCTGGCGGAAGCGCGAGGCGAAGTGGCGTACGGGTCGGCGTTCATCGAATGGTTTGCCGAGGAAGCCAAGCGGGTGTACGGCGACGTCATCCCGGCCCAATCCGCCGACCGGCGGATTGTGGTGGTCAAGCAGCCGGTGGGCGTGGTGGCCGCGATCACGCCCTGGAACTTTCCCAATGCCATGATCACGCGCAAGGCAGCCGCGGCGCTGGCCAGCGGATGCACGGTGGTGATCAAGCCGGCCGAGTCCACGCCCTATTCGGCGCTGGCGCTGGCGGAGCTGGCGGAGCGCGCGGGTTTGCCTAAAGGCGCGCTCAACATCGTGACCGGCGTTCCGGAGATCGTCGGCGCCGAGCTGACTGCCAATCCCGCGGTCCGCAAGCTGTCGTTTACCGGCTCCACCGAGGTGGGACGTCTTTTGCTGAGGCAGTGCGCCGACACGGTGAAAAAAGTTTCCATGGAGCTGGGCGGCAACGCGCCTTTCATTGTTTTCGATGATGCCGACCTGGACAAGGCGGTCGCGGGCGCGGTGGCTTCGAAGTTCCGCAATGCGGGACAGACCTGCGTCTGCGCCAACCGCGTGTTCGTTCAGGACGGCATTTATGAACAGTTCGCGGCCCGATTGCGCGACGCGGTAAGCAAATTTGTGGTCGGCAACGGCATGCAGAAGGACGTCAGCATCGGACCGCTCATAGACCAGGCGGCGGTCGAGAAGGTGGAAGAGCACATTCAAGACGCGCTGGCGCGCGGCGCGAAGGTGTTTCATGGCGGCAAGCGCCACGGCCTGGGCGGCACGTTCTTCGAGCCCACCATCCTGACCGAGGTGCGGCCGGGGATGAAGCTGATGCAGGAGGAGACATTCGGCCCGGTGGCCCCGCTGATTCGATTCACATCGGAGCAGGACGTGGTCGCCATGGCCAACGACACCGTGTATGGCCTGGCGAGCTATTTCTATACGCGCGATGTGAGCCGCGCTTGGCGCGTGGCCGAAGCGCTGGAATACGGAATCGTCGGAATCAACGAGGGCATCATTTCCACGGAAGTGGCTCCCTTTGGCGGCGTGAAACAGTCCGGCATCGGCCGGGAAGGGTCGAAATACGGCATCGAGGAATACGTGGAGATCAAGTACCTGTGCATGGGCGGGATCTGATGTGCCGCCCCTGACGGGACTGTGGACAGCGAACCTGGCTGATGAAATGGGCGGCGTGTTGACGCTGGACCATTTTGAGGACTACACTTCGCAGCGGCTGTCAGACATCAAGACATTTCATGTGAAGGAGAGGTCCCATGAGTAAGGATCGGAGCGGGCGAGCGATTGCCCTATCGGTCGGCCTGTGCTTGTTGGTCCTGGGTATTGTTGTGGGTGTGGTGGCGCAAACCGCGCCACGGTACAGATTCGATCCGGACTGGCCAAAACCACTGCCGAACAAGTGGAAACTGGGAGGCGTTACGGGGCTGGCCGTGGATAAGGACGATAACGTGTGGGTGTACAATCGTCCGAACGATCTGACAAGTATCGAGCTCCATGCGGAGCGGAATCCTCCGATTTCCGATTGCTGCGTCCATCCTCCCTCGATGATCCATTTCGATAAGGAAGGCAACGTCATCGGCTCCTTTGAGGTGCCGCAAGGGCACGGAATGGACGTGGACAGCAAAGGGTTCGTCTACCTCGGGCAGAACACCGTCCGCAAGTACGATCCGAAGACGGGCAAAGTGGTCGCTGAAATTCCTCACATACCCGAGAATGCCGCGGGCCAGCCGTTTATGGCGCCGAATCTTCCTACGCGCGTTCCAGGTCAGGGTGGCGCCGGGCCAGTAGCGGGATTTATCACGCTACCCCAGCCCGCTGCCGGACGCGGTGGCGCCGGTGGCGGCGGCGGACGCGGCGGTGCCGATCCAGCGGCTCAGGCGGCGGCTCAACAGGCTCAACAAGCTCAACAAGCGGCCTTCCTGGCCAAGTATCCCCCGACGACTCCGATGATGGTGGGAGGAACCGAAGAGATTCGCATTGACGAACCCGCCAACGAGATTTACATCGCGGACAATGCCTTCGGCGGCCGCGTCATGGTCTTCGCCCTGGACACTTTCGCCTTCAAGCGCGGCTGGGGCGCCTATGGGCACAAACTTTCGGAGATCAGCACCAATCCCGCGGACCACGCGTATACCCCCAGTGGGCCGATGGCCAAGGAGTTCGTCGGCCACCTCACGCTGAACTTTTCCAACGACGGGCTGGTCTATGCCGCGGATCGGGAAGGCAACCGCATCCACGTCACCGACAAGCAGGGCAACTTCAAACTGGAAATCAAATTGGCCGAATATACGGGCGTGGGCGGTGCCCCCGGTGGCGTGGGCTTCTCGCCCGACCGAGAGCAGCGGACTTTGTTTATTTCCGATCTCACCAACAACCACATCTGGTTCCTCAACCGCGCGGATGGCAAAATTCTGGGCCAGTTGGGCAGCATGGGCGAAAACGGCGGCCAGTTCTTCGGGCTGCACATGATCGCCGTGGACTCGAGAGGCAACATCTATACCGGTGAGGTGTTCGCCGGCGAGCGAGTGCAGAGGTTCGTCCCCAGATAGCCTGCGTGGACTTGATGGCGGCGATTTCGGTGCGGGAGCTTGCGCTCCCGCACCGTTCGCCTGGACTCTACCCGCCTAGGTCGAACTAGCGCGCTGTCCCTGCGTCCGTTTTGTCCTCCAGCACGGTTCTTCCATGTCTGAACGGGGATGCGGAGCATAGGTCGGAAGTGCGGGCGTACTAGCCCGTGCCGCGGGGTGGGGCTTGTTGACGGTGCCCCATTTCGAGGACTACACTCCGCGCCTGGGGTCGCAACCAAGTCACTTGATATGAGGAGAGGTCCCATGAGAAAGCGTCGGAGAGTATGGGCAATTGCCCAATCGGTCGGCTTTTGCTTGTTGGTCCTGTGTGTTGCTCTGATTGTGCTGGCGCAAACCGCGCCACGGTACAGATTCGATCCGGACTGGCCCAAGACCTTGCCGAACAAGTGGAAGATCGGCGGCATCACCGGGCTGGCCGTGGACAAGGACGATAACGTGTGGGTGTTGACTCGTCCGAACGACTTGAGAGACATGGAGCTGAAGGCGGAACTGAATCCTCCCACTGCGGCCTGCTGCACGCGCCCTCACTCCATGATCCACATTAACAAGAACGGCGACGTGATTGGCTCGTTCGATCCGCCGCAAGGGCACGGCATGGACGTGGACAGCCAGGGATTCGTGTACATCGGGAACACCGTCCCCGGCCGCGGGAACACGGTGCGCAAGTACGATCCGAAGACCGGGCAGATGCTGAAGGAAGTCCCGCGCGCGCCGGTGCAGGCCGGCGGCGGCGGCGGAGGAGACGATGCAGCTCCCGTTGCGCGCGTTCCCGGCCGCGGCGGCCCGGGGCCAACGGGCACGTTCCCGGCACAGGGTGGCGGTGGCCGTGGTGGGGCCGCGGCTGCTGCTCCGGCTGATGGCGCCGGGCGTGGCGGTGCCGCGGCTGGCGCTCCCGCTGGTGGCGGTGCCGGACGAGGTGCTGCTGCTGCCGGTGGTGGCGGCGGGCGCGGCGGAGCGGCCGCGGCGCCTCCCCCGACGTCGCCGATGATCGTAGGAGGAGTGGAAGAAATCCGGCTGGACGAGCCTGCTCGCGAGATGTACGTCGCGGACAGTTCCTTCGGCGGGCGCGTGATGGTGTTTGACCTGGACACGTTTGCCTTCAAGCGCGGCTGGGGCGCATACGGACACAAGCTGGAGGAGATCGACCCCAGTCCCGAGGCCCGCGCGTATACGCCGGGCGGACCGTTCGCCAAGGAGTTCCGCGGCCACCTCACGCTGAACTTCTCGAACGACGGGAAGGTCTATGCCGCAGATCGCGGCGGCAACCGCATCCACGTGACCGATAAGCAAGGCAAGTTCGAGCGGGAAATCCCCGTGGCGATAACGACGGCCGGCGGTTCCGCCGGCGGCGTGGCCTTTTCCCCCGACAGAGAGCAGCGGTTTCTGTTTGTCTGCGATATCAACAACAACACCATCTGGTTTATCAATCGTGCCGACGGCAGGACCATCGGCTCGATGGGCAGCATGGGCGAAAACGGCGGCCAGTTCTTCGGGCTGCACATGGTCGCCACGGACTCCCAGGGCAACATCTATACGGGCGAAGTGTTCAACGGCGAGCGGGTGCAGAGGTTCGTGCCGGTCCGCTAGGCAGCCGTTTCAATCGAACGGCCGCTCGAGTGCGACGGTGACAGCGGGGCGGGACAATTCGTGTCCAGCCCCGCTATCGCATGCTTGTCGTTCCAAGACGGGGCAGAAGAACTGCGGTTACGCGAAGTCCCGCGCATTTTCACCGTTGGTCCAGCCGGGGAAAGCCCACCAAGCCGTCAGAGGGATCCTTCGCTTCGCTCAGGATGACGATCCTGATCGGATCGTTAATACTTGTAATTGACGATCAGATACGCCGGATTTGACGTTCCGTTGCCCCACATGCCGTCTTTGAAATACGGGTCCATCGGCTCGGGATTCTTCACCACGAGGTCAAAGCGGCCGGCGGTTCGCAAGGCTTCGGCATCCAGGGTGACCTGGAGTTCCGTCGGGCTCACGGCCCGGGTCGGCACGGGTCTGCCGTTGAAAAGAACCGTGGACCTGCGCACGAAGTTGATTCCCTTGAGGCTGACGGTGACCGTTCCGCTGTCCTGCGTCACGATGTAGGGGTTGATGGATTCGACGGCAGGCTGCGGCGAGTTGGCAGGGTCGGGGATAGTCCCGCCGCCGGCTGCCTGCTGCCCGCCTCCGCCACCGCCACGGTTGTTGTTCTTCAGGGCCACAACCCACGGCAACGCCCCAACGGTGGGGGTGGCATTGCCACTGCCCACGTTAAAGGGACTGCGATAGGTGGAATGGTAGGCCCGGTCCACGACCTTGCCATCGAAGACCACGGTTTCGATGGAGCCAATGTTGCGGATGTCCCGGAAGGGGTCCTCGCGGAGGATGATCACATCGGCCAGCTTGCCGGCTTCAATCGTTCCCAAGAGGTCCTGCTTGCGGAGCAATTCGGCGGGCCACTTCGTCGAACCCTGGATGATCTGCATCGGGGTGAGCCCGGCTTCGGCCATGACCTGCATTTCGTGGTGCATGTCGAGTCCGGGCGCCTTGGTGCTGTTGGTATTGCCCGACACCACGAGGCGTCCGCCGGCGTCCACGAACATCTTGTGGAATCGCATGGCGTTCTGGTAGCCCCTCATTCGCCGCTCTCGTACCTCTCCCTGGTCAATTCTGCCTCTCTCGAAACGGGCAAACGTGGACTGGACTGCGGCCGCGGGGTAGTAGGCCAGCAGGGTCCGGTCGGTAAACATTTGGCGGGCTTCGGCCTCGAATCGAGCCCAGTCTTTGGGGTAGCCCGGGAAGTTGATCACGAAGGTGGGGACCAGCGCGACTTTGTGTTGGACGAGGAGGGCGATCAGCTCCTTGGCCTTGGTCTCATCCATTTCGGCGTAGCGATCCAGTTCGTTTCGGTCATCGCGGCGTGCCTGCCACTTCGAGGGGTCCTTGACGACAGCGATGCCGATGCCTGCGGAATGCGGCAGACTGCCCGAGCCCAGCAGCGCCGCTTCCTTTGGAAACATGACCGGCCCGTAGGCCCGGGTGAAGACGGGCTTGTTGGCCTTGCCGGCTTCGTCGAAAACCGCGCGGGAAATCTCCATCGAGAGGCCGCCGTCGTCGAAGATGATGTAATCCGCCCCCGCGGCAATCCACAGCTTCACGAAGTCTCTGGCTTGCTGGACGGATGCGGGCACTTGCGTGGGAGTCATCGGACCTTCCAGACCCGTCGAGGTCCGGTCGTACTCCGCGGCGAGCCTGGATACGCCCGTAAAGGCCCTGGGGCCGAGGAACTTGCCGTGAAAGACGGCGTCCCGATAGGGCACCGCTGTCTCTCCGCTGGTGCCGACGTCAATCGTGGACGTGACGCCGTGATGGATCAGCGCTTCACCGAAATACCAGGCATAGGAAACCTGGGAGTCGAACAGACCGGGGAGAATGAATTTACCATCGGCGTTGATGACCCGCGCGTTTGCGGGATAAGCGCCCTGGCCCCTGCGCGAGACGCTGGTGATCTTATTGCCCTGGATCACGATCACGGAGTCCGGAACGGGCGCTCCTCCGTTGCCGTCAATGAGCGTGCCACCCTCAATCACCATCGCCGCGGGCTGCTGGGCCTGCGCTGATGGGAGGCGGTGGCAGACTCCGAACAGAAAAACAAGAGAGAGACCAAGCGCCAAAAGGTAGTAGCGGGATTTTCTCATGATGTGTCTCCCCGGCGTTCGCGCCTACCGCCTTTGTGATCTTCGATGGCACATCGTATAACAGGATGAACACATGGCTCAACAGCCGTTACGGCCGAACGGACACTCGGCGAGGATGCAGAAATCTTCCCGACCCGCAGAAGGGGCTGGGGCAGGCTTGAGCTACAGCGGCCCAGGCGCTTACTTTTAGCGGGAGCGCGTGCTTACTGAGGTAAGGGACAATGACGAGAGATGCGGTAGCGATTCCGATTCAGCCAGCGATAGCCTCGCCGCAGCAGCCAATGGAATCCCGGGAGACTGAAAATGGCGTAAAAAGGCCAAGCCCACCAGATCTGGCGAGCCACAAAAAGATAGGCCTCGGCGCCCGATATACACTTGCCGCTGGGGGTGAGCACGCGGATGTCGTCCAGCAGATTTTCTTGCGAGACTTGCAAGCTGCCGTCGGCCCCGGCGGATTGCAAGTCTTTGACGCCAAAGCCGCGCTCTTCGACGACCTTCTCCCAGACTCGGACCCACCGGCAGCAAAACCCGCATTGGCCGTCGTACAGAATCCAGCCCCGGCGAGGGCTAGTCCCCTTGGTCTGTCCATCAATTTTCCGCATGCGAGCTTTCCGCCGGAGGAATCTTCTGACAGCCTGATTATATCCCCAATGGGCGACCGGCTTGGTTGGTCTGAATTGACATGAGTTGGTCTGACGGTCCAGCGCTACTTGTCGTTCTCCGACGAGGGCTGGATGGAAAGGTAGTCCATGAGCGAGGTGGCGCGCAGGCGGTTATGGGCGCTTTCCCAGATGCCCAGCAAAAGAAAGGGAATGAGAGCCGAGGCGGCCCAGAATTTGGCGCGCCGCGGGACCTTGGCCTCCGGCTCCCAGCGAAACAGTTGCTGGCTGACCAGGAAGGCCAAGGCCGCGCTCACCGCCAGCGAGAGCACCTCGGGGCCGATCCCGAGAAGACCGCCGCGGCCTGCCATGACGCTCTGGAAGCCCGCCACCAGATAGGTGGCCGGGAGGAACAGCGCCACATTCTGCAGCCAGCCGGGCAACAGGGGCAACGGCACGGTGGCGCCGGAGAGGATCAGGAAGGCCCACCAAAGCAGTTGATTGATAATCTGCGTCTCTTGCATGGTGTTGGTAATGCTGGCCACGATCAGGCCCAGGGCGGCGAACGTGGTTATGCCAAGCGTAACGAGCACTGCCACTCCCAGGAGATTTCCCCAGCCCTGCATGTGGAAGAGCCAGCGGGCCAGTGCGAACTCAATCGCCACCGTCGGCAGGGTCAGGAGGTAGTTGGAGAGAATGCTGGAAGCCAGCATGGCGCCCGCGCTGACCGGCGCCAGACGAAAGCGCCGGAGAATCCCTTGCTCGCGAAAGGTCACCAGTTGCACGCTCAATCCCCAGAAGCTGCCCATGACCGTCAGGGCCAGCACGGAAGCGAGCCTGTAGGGCACCGCCGCCGGATCGTCGTGGGCCAGCAGGCCGAGGAAAAGAAATAGGAATACCAGGGGCACGATCAGACTGAAGATGAGAAAGGCGCGGTTGCGCAGCGCCAATCGCATGCGAACTTTCGTCAGCGTCCAGGCGTGTCTCAATCCCTGAGCCTCCGGCCGGTAAGCTCGAGGAAAACGTCTTCCAGGGAGGGCGCAGCTATCTCCAGGCTGGCCAGCTCGTTGCCTTGCGCCTCGAGGTATTTCACCAGCGCGACAATGGTTCGCGGCACGCCGGTAGAGTGCACGACGTACACGCCGTCGGCCGAGCGGCAGCCGGAGACGGCCTCGAGTTGTCCCAGCGCGCCGTCGGGTTCCGGGCGAGCCAGGCGTATCTCGATGCGCGTCTTGCCGGCGGACCGCTGCTTCAGCTCGCGCGGGCTGCCCAGGGCGATCACGCGCCCCTGGTCCACGATGGCCACGCGGTCACAGAGCCGCTCGGCTTCCTCGATATAGTGCGTCGTCAGCAGGACCGTTTTTCGGTTGCTCTTGAGCTCTTCGATGATGCTGTAGATTTCCCGCCGAACCTGCGGATCGAGTCCCGCGGTGGGCTCATCCAGAAAAACGACGCGGGGCTCGTTGACCAGCGACAAGGCCAGGGCCAGCCGCTGCTTCTGGCCGCCGGAAAGCTGCGAGTAGAAGGCCTGGCGCTTCTCCTGCAGCCCGAAGCGCTCCAGGAGCTGGCCCGCGTCTCGGTGCCGCAGGTAGAAGCTGGCGAACATATTCAGCGCTTCGCTCACGCGAATCTTGTCGGGCAGCGCGGTGGACTGCAGCACGGCGCCGATTTCCTGTTTGAGCGCGTCGCCGCTGGCATGGGGGTCGAGGCCGCAGACGGTGGCTCGTCCGCCATCCGCGGGACGCAACCCCTCGAGAATTTCCACGGTGGTGGTTTTTCCGGCGCCGTTGGGGCCCAGCAGGCCGAACACTTCGCCCTCGTGCACCGAGAAACTGACGCCCCGCAGGGCCTGCACATCCCCGTAGCGCTTGGTCAGATTCTCAACTTCGATGATGGCGGAGCTCACAGTAAGCCGCTATCTATAGCACATTCCGGGTCATGGACGAACTGGGCGACAAGCATGTTCGAAAGCAACCACCGACGAGCCGTGCCTCGCGGATATAGCAGGAGGCATTGTGGATAGCGGCGGATGCGCCATGACAGAACCGTCGGAGTGGTGGTATTGCACCAGTCCACAAGGCCCTCCTGAACGGCGCGGCGTGTCCCAGGATGCAAATATGGAACACGGAGCATCTAAGTAAACAGAGGAGGTGACCGGGAAACGGTTTGTAGCGGAGTGCGGACTAAGAGCGGCCGCGCTCTGTGTGCAAACAGGGAGTAACCGATTGTGGGCGGCACCGCGCCGAATAATTGCATCTTACTTGACGGTGTAGTGGACGGTCCGTACACTACATCCAAAGAGAGGGGAAAAGCACCGGACATGGCTTTTCTGCGACGCAAGGGCAACGCCTACTACTTGGTGCACAACGTGCGCCGCGAGGGCAAGGTGAAGCAGCTTCACCTGGCCCGTTTGGGCGAGCGCCCGCGGATCACCGACGATGTGGTGCGGCAAGTGTCTCGCACTTACCCGTTCGTGGACGTTAACTGGACGGCGCTGCGCGAAGCGGTCAACAACCGCGTCGAGCTCTTTAATCCGAAATCGGCTTACCTCCGCAAGCTGGTCGCCGCTCTGCAAAGTTTGAATTTGGACTTGGTGGATCTATTTCCCCCGCTGCTCGACGTGTCCGAGGGGCGCGCCGCCGGTCAGGAACTGGTGATGCAGCTTCGACTTCTGCACTCGACCGTGGGGGTCAAGCTCGACCAGTTCGACCGGGCTCCGCGCCGAGGGGTGAGCGGTGAGCGGAACTTCCGGTAGGAGCAGAAATATGCGTGTCACCGAACAACGCCAGCAACTGGACCCGACACTCCGCAGCGCGGAATCGCAGGAGTTTGAACTCGCTCTGCGCCAGAAGATCGTCGGGCAGGAAGAGGGCATTCGCGCCGTCGCGGATCTCTACCAGGTGTACTGCGCAGGCATGTGCCCCATGGGCCGGCCAGTAGGAAATCTGTTGTTCCTAGGCCCGACCGGATCGGGCAAGACGCGCATCGTCGAGGCCACTGCTGAAATTCTCTTTGGCGACCCGCGGGCCGTCATCAAAGTGGACTGCGCGGAATTTCAACACTCCCATGAGATCGCCAAGCTGATCGGTTCGCCGCCCGGCTACCTGGGCCACCGCGAAACCCATCCGCTGATCACCCAGGAGGAGCTGGCCAAGTATCACACCGAGAAGGTCAAACTGAGCTTTCTGCTTTTTGACGAGATTGAAAAGGCTTCTGATGCCCTCTGGCAGCTTCTGCTGGGCATGCTGGACAAGGCCACTCTGACGTTGGGCGATAACCGCCGCGTGGATCTGTCTCAGACTATGATCTTCCTCACCTCCAATCTCGGCGGCGGAGAGATCACCGAACTGATGACTGGCGGCATGGGTTTTGTGCAGCCCATCCATAGACCGGCCGACGCGCTGGATGGCAAGGTCGAGCGCACCGCGCAGGAAGCGGCGCGCCGCAAGTTCTCGCCGGAGTTCATGAATCGGCTGGACAAGGTGGTCGTCTTCCATCCGCTGCGCCACAATCAACTCGAGCAGATCCTGGACATCGAGCTGGGCATGGTGCAGCGGCGCGTGTTGGACACCGCTCGCGGACAATTCCTGTTCCGCGTGACCCCGTCGGCCCGCTCGTTCCTGCTGCGCGAAGGGACCGACATGAAGTATGGCGCGCGTCACCTGAAGCGGGCCATCGAGCGCCACATCGTTTATCCGCTGGCCAATCTCCTGGCCACCGAACAGGTTCACCTGGGCGATGTGCTGTGCATCGATTGGGACGAATCTCGACAGATGCTGCTGTTCGAGCGCGAGGGCGAAGGCGCGGTGCTGCCCGTGCCGGTTTCCCCAGCCGTAGCCGTCAGTGCACATGCCGCTGGAGCTTCCGGCGGAAAGGTCACGGAGCAGCCTTCGGCCGCAGCGGCTCGCGAACTGCCGGCACCGTCGTCGCTTCCTCTGGCGCCTGTTCCCGCGCCGGCTGGCCGCCGCAAGCACGACTCCTAGCCTCTGGCTCCTGCGGCGAGCATGGGCCGGGCGGCGGATGCCCAGGGGTGGGACCCAGCCGCCCCGACGGCTGTGGAGGGTCATCTATGAGACTCGTCCGCCTTGGCGGACTGGCGCTCCTTGCGCTGTCTGTGTCCTTTTTCGGTGACCGGCCCGGCGTCCCGGTCTGTCTGGCAGCATATAGCGCTAAGGCCGTCTCAGGCCGGCCGTGGCCGGCGCAGCACGAAGGGCAGCCGGCGACCTGCAACAATCTTCACTCCAACAGCCACAAATGCGAGTGCCACCGGGCCACCCAGTGCCCGACGCCAGGGGAGACTCGCCCGGAAGATCCGAAGTGCCAGGTCTACTGCCGGCCGGATGCCTGCAAGTGCATCAGCCCGTGCGATACGTAGACGGGCGCGTTTGATGCTGGTTGGCGGGGCCATGGGGATGCGGCGGAGAGCTGCCGAGACCCGGAATCCCTGCCCATTTCTTCGACCCCGCTATTCCCCTGATCACCGTTTGCCATTCGATGGCTCTTGGATATATTGAATAGACCGATTATGCTGGCGACGGGTGTGGGTGACACGCTGCGGGCGTAGCGGGCACCCAATCCTGCAGGTCTTCCATTGGGGCCTCGGAACGTGGCCATGTGCGGAGGTTCACCATGAACGGGATATGCGTAGGTCGGACCCGGAGCGTACAGCATGGTCGGCGGAGAATTGCCGTTCGCGGGAGCCAGAGAGTCGGTGCGGCCGCGCTGGCTTTGGCGCTGCTGCTGGCGCCGGTGCAGACAGCCCTGGCCGAGCGCACCCCGCTCAAGCCAGGCTGGAACATGTTTACGCCGGGTCAGGATATTCAGATCGGTAAGGAGGCCTCGCAGCAGGCGGAAAAGCAGGTGCCGATTCTGAACGACCGGCGGGTGGATGAGTACCTCAGCCGTCTCGGCCAGCGCATTTCCTCTCGCGCTCCCGGCTACAAGTATCCCTACCAGTACAAAGCCGTGAACGACCGGGGCATCAACGCCTTTGCCTTGCCCGGCGGTCCCATCTACATCAACCGCGGCATCGTCGAAATGGCCGATAACGAAGCGCAGCTCGCGGGCGTGATGGCGCACGAGACGGCGCACGTCGCTTTGCGCCACGGCACTAACCAGGCCACCAAAGCCAACGCCTGGCAGATTCCGCTGGGCGTGCTGGGCGCGGCCGTCGGCGCGGATTCACTCGCCGGCATGCTGGCACAATTGGGGGCGGGCTTCACCATCAATTCCATCTTGCTCAAGTATTCGCGCAACGATGAGACTCAGGCCGACGTCATGGGCACCCAGATTCTGTATGACCTGGGCTACGATCCGCGCGCCATGGGCCAGTTCTTCGAAAAACTTTTGGCGGAATCCAAAGGAAAGCAGCCCCCGCAATTCTTCTCCTCTCACCCCAATCCCGGCAACCGCATGGGCCGCGTGGATGAAGAGGTGGTCAAGCTTGGCGGCCCGCCCCAAAACTACACCTCCGATACGCCCGAGTTCCGCTCCATCAAGCAGTACGTCCTGACTCTGGCGCCACCGCCCAAGACTCCCGTGGCGGGCGCCGGTGGCGCGCCGAGTGCCCGGCCGGCTCCGCCCTCCGCACAGCTCGTGGTCTATCGCAACGACGAGCTGGAGCTGCGCCACCCCAATAACTGGAAGCCCAGCGGGCAGGCCAGCGCGTTCAGCCTGGCTCCCGACGGCGGAGTGGTGCAGGACAACAAGGGACAGGCAGCGCTGGCGTACGGCGTCATCGCTAATATGTTCGGGCCGCAGCAGAACAACAACGGGGCCTCGCCCACGCTTGAGGCCGCCACCGATCAACTGATCGTCGCATTGCGGCAGGGCAATCCCAACCTGCGCGTCAAGGGCCCGCGCTCAAGAATCCTCATGGACGGCAATCGCGCGCTCTCGGTGCAGTTGACCAACGACTCGCCGCTCGGCGGCCAGGAAACGGATTGGCTGGTGACCACGCTCCGGCCCGACGGGCTGCTCTATTTCATCTCCGTGGCGCCGGAACAGGATTACGCCGCCTACGAACCCGCATTCCAAAGAGTGATCAGCACCGTCCGCTTCCGGCGGTAGAGTTATCATTCAGCTCTTGCGGAAGAGAAAAGGCCCCGCCTCTGAAGAGGCAGGCTACATGCCGCAGGAAGAGACCTCGTACTAGTCCGCGGCGGAAGAGGTCTGTTTCGGCTTCCAGCGCAGGATGGGCTTGCGGGCGGCCGTGACTTCATCGAGGCGGCCGATGCGTGTGGTATGAGGGGCCGTCTTCACCAGGTCCGGCTGGGTGGCGGCTTCTTCGGCGATCGCGCGCATGGCATCCACGAATAGGTCGCACTCCTCTTTCGACTCCGATTCGGTCGGTTCGATCATCAGCGCGCCGGGAACGATGAGCGGAAACGCCGTCGTGTACGGATGGAAGCCGTAATCAATCAGGCGCTTGGCGATGTCCATGGTGTTCACGCCGAATTTCTTCTGCCGCGCGTCGCTGAATACGACTTCGTGCAATGAGGGCGACGCGTACGGAAGCTCGTACACATCTTCCAGCTTCTTGCGGATGTAGTTGGCATTGAGAACCGCGTCTTCCGTGGCCTGGCGGATGCCGGGACCGTAAGCCAGGGTGTAGGCCAGCGCGCGCAGCAGCACACCGAAATTGCCCACGAAGGCGCGCACGCGTCCGATGGACTGCGGCCGGTTGGTGTCCAGCGCCGGACGCCCATCTTTTTCCACCAGCACCGGCACGGGCAGAAACGGTTCGAGGTTCTTCTTCACCAGCACCGGGCCCGCGCCTGGCCCGCCCCCCCCGTGCGGCGTTGAAAAAGTCTTATGCAGATTCAGGTGCATGACGTCCACGCCGAAATCGCCGGGCCGGGCCACGCCGGCCAGCGCGTTCATGTTGGCGCCGTCCATGTAAAGCAGCGCGCCGCGCGCGTGCAAGAGTTCCGCGATCTCGGCGATGCGCGGCTCAAACGTTCCGAGCGTGGACGGGTTAGTCACCATCAAGGCGGCGACGTCGTCGCTGACCACTTGCTTCAAGCGATCGAGGTCCATCTGCCCGCGGGCATCCGAGCGAATATTCTCCACCTGATATCCGGCGATGACCGCGGTAGCGGGATTGGTTCCGTGCGCCGAATCAGGGATCAGCACTTTCTTGCGCGGGTTGCCCCGGCTCGCGAGACACGCGCGGATCAGCAGCAGGCCGGTCAATTCGCCTTGCGCACCCGCCGCGGGCTGGAGCGTGGCGGCGTCCATGCCGGTGATCTCCAGCAGGCACTGTTGCAGCGTGGCCAGAATCTTGAGGCAGCCCTGCGACAGTTCCTGGGGTTGATAAGGGTGCTCGGTGGCCAGGCCATCCAGCCGCGCGACGAACTCGTTGACGCGAGGATTGTACTTCATGGTGCAGGAGCCCAGCGGATACATGCCCAGGTCAATGGCGTAGTTCCAGGTGGAAAGGCGCGTGAAGTGGCGAATGACCTCGATCTCGCTGACCTCCGGAAATCCGTCAATCCCCTCGCGCGTGTTCTCGGCCCCGAGCGCGGAATGCAGATCGGCCGGAGGGACATCCAGCGGGGGCAGGTCCAGACCGCGTTTGCCCGGCGCGGACTTCCCGAAGATAAGGTCTTCGCTCTGGTTGGTGTGCCGAGCGGCCTTTTTGATTCGGTCGGCCATCTTAATTGGGTCGGACAGATCGGCCCCCTTCACGCGGATTGGGCGAGAATCGCGCGCACAGCGGCGACGAATCGCTCGATTGCAGCTCGCGGCGTGGTCTCGGTCACGCAGACCAGTCCGCACTTGGTAAGCTCGGGATAGGAGCGGCCCAGCGGCAGCGGCCCAATAATCTTCTCCCGCAACAGTTCAGCGTTGATCAGACGCACGGCGCGGGGGAACTGCACCACGAATTCGTTGAACACCCGCCCGCTGAAAGCTCGCCGCACGCCCGGTATTTTTTCCAGCTCCGCCAGCGCGAACTGCGTCTTGGCCACATTCTGTCCGGCCATCTCGCGCAGCCCTTCCTTGCCCAGCAGGCACAGGTGGACCGTGGCCGCCAGCGCGCACAGCGCCTGATTGGTGCAGATGTTGGAGGTAGCCTTTTCGCGCCGGATGTGTTGCTCGCGGGTGGCCAGAGTCAGGCAGAATCCGCGGCGTCCCTGGCTGTCGGTAGTCTGCCCGGCAAGCCTCCCAGGCAACTGGCGCACGTATTTCTCGCGCGTCGCGATGACGCCCGCATAGGGCCCGCCGTAACTCGGCGCCAAGCCGAAACTCTGCGCCTCCAGAGCGACGATGTCAGCCTCCGCCGGCGGCTTCACCAGCCCCAGTGAAACGCCTTCGGCGACGGCAGTCACCAGCAAGGCTTCGGCGGCATGGGCCAGCTCCGCGATTTTCGGCAACGGCTCGAGCACGCCGAAAAAATTCGGCGCCTGCACCACGACGGCCGCGGTCTGCGCATTGAGAGTTGCCGCCAGCGCCGTGGTGTCCACCTGCCCGGATGGAGTGAAGCCGATCTCCTCGATCTGCAGGCCCACATTACGAGCGTAGGTCGCCAGCACTTCGCGGTATTCCGGATGCAGGGAACGCGCGACCAGAACGCGCCGCCGGCCGGTCAGTCGCTCGGCCATGAGCACAGCCTCGGTGGTGGCCGTCGAGCCGTCGTACATCGAGGCGTTGGCCACTTCCTGCCCCGTGAGCTGGCACATTAGCGTCTGAAATTCAAAAATCGCCTGCAACGTGCCCTGGCTGATCTCCGCTTGGTAAGGCGTGTAGGAGGTAAGGAATTCGCCGCGCAAGAGAATGGTATCGGTCACCACGGAACGGACATGGTTGTATACGCCGGCGCCGAGAAAGCTGGTGTATCCCTGGGAATTCTCGCCCGCCCGGTCGCGAAAATATTGCACCAGTTCCGTTTCCGAAAGCGGGCCGGGCAGGCGCAGCGGACCCTTGAACCGAAGCGCCTCCGGGATGGACTGGAACAGGTCCGCAACCGACTGCGCGCCGATGGCATCGAGCATGTCCCGGCGCTCCGACGGACTCTTCGGGAGGTAGCGCATCAGGCCGAGGCGTCCTTCTCTTTTTCGGAAATGAAGGCCTGGTAGGCGGCGGCGTCCATCAGGCCGGAAATGGCGCCGGCATCGTCCACCTTCAGCTTGATTAACCAAGCCTGGCCGTGCGGGTCCTTGTTGATGGTTTCAGGCGTCTGGCTGAGTGCGGAGTTCACCTCGGTGACTTCGCCGGCGACCGGCGAATAGATCTCGCTCACCGCTTTCACCGATTCCACGGTCCCCAAGGACTGCCCGGATGAGAGCTTCGTCCCAACTTTCGGCAGCTCGACGTACACCACGTCGCCCAGCTCATGCTGCGCGTAGTCAGTGATGCCCACGGTCGCAATGTTGCCCTGCAGGCGGACCCACTCGTGTTCCTTGGTGTAGCGCAATTCGCTGGGATACATGTTCGCTCCTGCGGCGCGGGCTATGCGGCCCGTTTGTAAAATGGCATGGGCACGATCCTGGCCCGCGCGCGGTTGGCGCGGATGGCAATTTCGATCTCCGTGCCCGGCGCGCTCGATTCAACGGGCACGTAGGCCATGCCGATATTCTTTTTCAGGAACGGCGCCGGCGATCCGCTGGTTACGTGGCCCGCCTGGCTTCCTGCCACGATCACCGCGCAGCCGTCGCGGGCGATGAGCCGGTCTTCCATCTCGAATCCCACCAGCCGCCGCTTCACCCCGCTCTGTTTCTGCGCCATCAGAGCGTCGCGGCCCAGGAAGTCGCCTTTGTCGAGTTTGCAGATCCAGCCCAGGTTGGCCTCCCACACGGTCGTGGTGTCGTCAATCTCGTGGCCGTAAAGGCACATGGCTGCTTCCAGGCGCAGCGTGTTTCGCGCGCCCAGCCCGCACGGCACCAAGCCCTGCGGCTGGCCCGACTCCAGCAGGCCGTTCCACAACTTCTCGGAGTGCTCGGGCGCAAAATACAGTTCAAAGCCGTCTTCGCCTGTGTACCCGGTGCGGGCGATGAGGCAGGCCACGCCGTCCACCTCGCCGAATGCGAAGCGATAGTATCGCAGCGCTGCGATCGGCGCCGCCGTCATGCGCTGCAGGATCGCCAGCGCCTTGGGTCCCTGCAAGGCCAATTGAGAGTAGCGCGGGCCCGCGTTCTCTACCGCTGCTCCAAATCGGTTATGTTCGCGGATGTACTCGAAATCTTTTTCCTGGTTCCCGGCGTTGACACAAAGTAGGTAGTGAGCATCTGAGATTCGGTGTACCAGCAGATCGTCCACAAAGGTGCCGGCCGCGGTCAGCAGGCCGGAGTACTGCGCTTGCCCGTCGGCCAGTTTCGCGGCGTCGTTCGAGGTGACGTGCTGCACCAGCTCGAGCGCATGCGGCCCGCGCACCTCGATCTCCCCCATGTGGCTGACATCGAAAAGCCCGGCAGCGGTGCGCGTGGCCATGTGTTCGGCGATGATGCCGGAATACTCAACCGGCATCTCCCAGCCGCTGAAATCCACCAGCTTGGCGCCCAGGCGGCGATGCGCCGAATGAAGCGCGGTCTTGCGAAGCTGGATGGTCGTGGGAGCAGTCACCAAAAAATCTGCCTTGGATTCGGGAAAGCGAGTGAACGTAGCACGCAGCGCGGAAAAGTGTCAAGAAACTGTACTCGCGGGGCCGCAGAGCCGGTCGCATGGAGTGCCGATGCCTTGCGCGAGACCGACCCGAATCCTGTGCTAAACTCGATTGCGCCCACACGCATCCAACTCCCGTGCCTCCGAGCCGCCTCCTGAGACCCAGCGCCGCGACCCAACTCTTTGCCACGGCGCCCTTTCTGGTGCTGGCGGCGCTGATTCCCGCCCTGTCTCCCTCTTGCTGGGCCCAGGCCCAGGCACAGGAAAACGGCGCCCCCGTCGTAGCCCGCGCGAGTTCCCCCATTCGTGTGGATGGACTGCTGGACGAACCCGACTGGGCTGCGGCTGCAGTCCTCGGCGAAATCCTTCAGCGCGAGCCGCGCCCCGGCGATCCCGCCAGCGAACGCACCGAGGTCAAGCTCCTCCGCGACCAGCAGTTCCTCTACATCGGCATCACCTGCTTCGATTCCGCCCCCGACCAGGTCATTGGCACTCGCATGGCCCGCGATGCTGATCTTGCGGACGACGACCGCATTGAAATTCTTCTCGATCCGTACCGCGACCGCCGCAACGCCTTCTATTTCGCCACCAATCCGCTCGGCGCCCTGGTGGACGGTTTGATCATTGAGAACGGCACTCTGAACCGCGATTGGGATGCCATTTGGCTGGTTCGCGCCCGGCGCACCGATCAAGGATGGGTCGCCGAGTTCGCCATTCCGTTCGGCAGCCTCTCGTTCCGCGCCGGTCGGCCCGATTGGGGTTTCAATCTTTCTCGCACCATCAAGCGCAAGCTCGAAGAGGACCGCTGGGCCTCGCCCCGCCTCGAAACCCGCTTCCTGCAGGTTTCCGAAGCGGGCCAGATCACTGGCCTCGGCGAGATCTCCCAGGGACGCGGACTCGACTTCCGGCCTTTCTCGGCCGGCCGATGGTTGCGAGAAGCCCAATCGGGCAATGACGTTGTCACCGGCCGTCTGGGCCTGGACCTTTTCTATAACCTCACCCCTAACTTGAAATGGACCACCACCGTCAACACCGATTTCGGCGAAACCGAGGTGGACGCGCGCCAGATCAACCTGACCCGTTTCCCCATCTTCTTTCCCGAAAAACGCTCCTTCTTCCTGGAAAACGCCGGCGTGTTCAATTTCTCCAACGCCTTCGCGAACGTGTTCGGCCAAGGTCTTCGTCTTTTGCCTTTCTTCAGCCGCCGCATCGGCCTGGTCGGCAATCAGGAAGTGCCCATTCAAGTCGGCACCAAGCTCACCGGCAAGGTCGGCCGCACCGACATCGGTATCCTCGAGCTGCGTACGCGTGACGCGGGCCTGCTCGAGGCCAGGAATTTCTTCGTGGGCCGCGTCAAGCAAAACCTCCTGCAACAATCCTACGTCGGCGCCATGTACATCCAGGGCAATCCCGCGCAGCCCATCACTTCGCGCACCTTCGGCGCCGATGTGCGCCTGGCCACCAGCCGGTTTCTCGGTGGCAGCCGCAATTTCGCTCTGGATGCCTTCGCTTTGAAAAGTAGCAACCAGGGGGTGAACGGCGACGATCTGGCCTACGGCGCCTCCATCGAATATCCCAACGATCTGGTGCGCGTTGATCTCCGCTGGCGCGACGTGCAGCGGAATTTCCGCCCCGCTCTGGGCTTTGTCTCGCGCGACAATGTCCGCTTTATCTCCACCCGCTTCGAGTTCAATCCGCGACCCAGGAATTTCTTGAATGTGCGCCAGATGTTCCATGAATTCTTTCTGACCTACTACTCGCGGCTGGACACCGGCGAAGTGGAAAGCTGGCGGCTGCAAACTTCGCCCGTCAACTGGCGGTTCAATTCCGGCGACGAAATCGAATTCAACTACGCCCCGTACTTCGAGCGCCTCTTCGCGCCCTTTCCCATCGCCGCCGGCGTGGTCCTGCCTCCCGGCGACTACTCTTTCACCCGCTGGCGCGCGCGTTTTGTGACCGCCTCCAAGCGCCCGGTATCCGGCGAAGTGGAGTCCTGGTTTGGCTCGTACTATTCCGGTCGCGCTCAGGAGATCAATCTCATCCTCAACTACAAAATCGCGCCCCGCCTGCAAGGCAGCTTCTTGATCCAGCAGACCTTTGCCCGTCTGCCGCAAGGCAATTTCGTGGCCCGCATCTTCACCGCCCGCCTAAACTACTCGCTCACGCCCTTCGTCACCTTCTCCAACCTCGTGCAGTACGATAACGACTCGCGCAATCTCGGCTGGCAGAGCCGCTTCCGCTGGATTCTCAAGCCCGGCAGCGACCTCTTCCTGGTTTTCAACCAGGGATGGCAGCAAAAGCCGGGCGGCGGATTTCACTATGACACCGCCGACACCAAGCTCGCGGCCAAAATCCAATACACCTTCCGATTCTGACCCTGCCGGACGCCTCCCCGCATCGAAACATGTTCCCGTCACAATACACAGGCGTATGATGGGGCCGTCACGCCGGGGAGGCCATCATGGAAAAACGGTATCCTGCTCGATTGATCTCAGTTGCGCTGCTCGCCCTGTGTCTGATCGGCTCAGGCCTCGCCTCCGCCCAGACCGTCCCGGCCGATTATCAGCCCGTGCTCACCTACCTGAATCGCACCGGCGATTTCGCCGCGGGCGTGCTCAAGGTCAACATCCCGCGAAATGACGTGCAGGTGAGCGTCGCCGGCGTCCGCACGCCCACTCCGTTCGGTTTCGGCGGCTGGGTGGCCATGACCAAAGGCGATGGCGGCAGGGAAGTGCTCATGGGCGATCTGGTCCTCTTGCAGGACGAAGTGAACCCGGTGATGACCGCGCTGCTCGATCGCGGCATCGAAGTCACCGCGCTGCACAATCACTTCTTCTGGGACCAGCCCTCTATGTTTTACATGCACGTCCACGGCCTCGGAAGCGCCATGGACTTGGCGCGCAGCCTGAAGCCGGCCCTCGACCTGATTGGCCACGTCGGCCCCATTCCGCCTCCGGCGCCCAACTCCGCGCCCATCGAAGGCACGCTCGACACCCAAAGAATTGCCGCCATCGCCGGCCACCGCGGCGATCAGACCGGGGCCGTCTACAAAATAACCGTCGGCCGCGACGACCTCTCCGTGAAAGAGCACGGCGCCACGATTAACGCCCGCATGGGACTGAACACCTGGGCCGCGTTCTACGGCTCCAGCGCCAATGCCGTCATCGCCGGCGACGTGGCCATGCTCGAATCTGAAGTCACCCCCGTGCTCAAGGCCCTGCGCAAAAACGGCCTCGACGTCGTCGCCATTCACCATCACATGACCTCCGACCGCCCCATGATTATTTTTCTTCACTACTGGGGCCAAGGCCCGGCCGAGAAGTTGGCCACCGGCTTCAAAGCCGCGCTCGCCGAACTCGGCCAAACCGCGCCATCCCCCGCAGCGGCCCACTAGCGCCGCCTTTTGCATCTCAGGTCGGCCCGACGCTCCTAGTCGGGCAGACCTGAGGCCTTTTCTTTCTTCGTACCGCCGGCATCTTGCCGGCCTCGTTTAGTTGACAACCCTCATACCGTCCAGTAGCCTTTTCGCTTTCCACTTGCCCTGAGCCCTGTCGAAGGGCTGCGCACAGAAAGGTTTTCCCTGTGTCCGATCAGAAGCTGCCCACGCGCGCCGAAGACTTCTCCGAGTGGTACAACCAGCTCGTCCTGAAAGCGGAGCTGGCCGACTACGCGCCCGTGCGCGGCTGCATGATCGTGCGGCCATACGGCTGGGCGCTGTGGGAAAATATCCAGCAGGCGCTCGACAAGCGCTTCAAAGCCACCGGCCACGTCAACGCCGCCTTTCCCCTGCTCATCCCGCGCAGCTTCATCGAAAAGGAAAAATCGCACGTCGAAGGCTTTTCTCCCGAGCTGGCCGTGGTCACCATCGGCGGCGGCGAAAAGCTCGAAGAGCCGCTGGTCATCCGTCCGACTTCTGAAACCATCATCGGCCACGCCTACGCCAAGTGGATACAGTCCTACCGCGATCTGCCCGTGCTCATCAACCAGTGGAACAGCGTGGTCCGCTGGGAGCTGCGCACCAAGCTTTTCCTGCGCACGCTCGAATTTTTCTGGCAGGAGGGCCATACCGCGCACGCCACACTCGAAGAAGCCGAGGCCGAAACGCGCCAGATGCTCGACGTCTACACCGACTTCGCCGTGAACGAAGCCGCCATTCCCGTCATCCCCGGACGCAAGTCCGTCTCCGAGCGCTTCGCCGGCGCCGACCAGACCTACTCGATCGAAGCCATGATGGGCGACGGCAAAGCCTTGCAATCCGGCACCTCGCACAATCTCGGCCAGAATTTCGCCAAAGCCTTTCAGATCCGCTACCTCGATCAGCAAGGCGTATTGCAGTATTGCTGGACCACCTCCTGGGGACTTTCCACGCGCTTCATCGGCGCCATCATCATGGTCCACGGCGACGACCAGGGACTGATCCTCCCGCCTCGCCTCGCTCCCATCCAGGTGGTCATCGTGCCCATTTTCAAATCCGACGAGGAAAAAGCTCAGGTCTTCGCCGCCGCGCGAAAAGTTCGCGAAGCGCTCATGGCCGCGAACGTTCGCGTCCGCACCGACGAGCGCGAAGGCTCCAGCCCCGGCTTCAAATTCAACGATTGGGAAATGCGCGGCGTGCCCCTGCGCATCGAGATCGGCCCCAAGGACATCGCCAAAGGCAGCGTGGTCCTGGCGCGCCGCGACAAGCCCGGCCGGGAAGGGAAGTCCTTCGTCCCGCAGGAAGGCCTGCCCGCCGCCGTCGCCGCCATGCTGGTAGATATTCAGAAAGCGTTGCTCGAACGCGCCCGCGCCTTCCGCGAATCCAAGACCAAGGACGCCAAGACCTACGACGAATTCAAGGCCGCCGTCGAAGACGGCTTCGCCTCATCCTTCTGGTGCGGCAAAGCAGAATGCGAAGCGAAAATCAAGGAAGAGACCAAAGCCACCATGCGCTGCATCCCGCTCGACCAGCCCCCCGCCGCCCAAGGCGCCTGCATCCTCTGCGGCCAGCCCGCCACCGAAAAAGGCATCTTCGGGCGAGCCTATTGACGGTACCGCCCGCCACTACTTGGGCTGCGGACGAAATTTCTCCATTTCTTTTGGTAGTTCGCCCTGCTCGAGTAAATGCCTCATGCAACGGAAATAAGTCTCTGCCTTAACGACGTTGTCGTACAAAGGCACCTTTTGGCCAGAATGCTCTGCGACTCGGCGGGTGGGACAGGCCTTAGGGAAGGTTTTCGGGGTGCCCCACCCTTCGTACTTAAGGGTGGGGCTTTTCGTCTAATCGGCGGCTGGGACAGGCAACAAGCAATGAATCATTGCAAAGGCCTGACTAAGCGCTCAAAGCCTGATCAAAATCCTCGATGATGTCATCCGTTGCCTCAATCCCGATTGATACGCGGATCAGACTGTCGGTGATGCCCAGCCGTTGCCGGTCCCTCGGGGCCATCCCCGCGTGGGACGTGGTGCAAGGCCGCGTCACCAGTGTTTCGACACCGCCCAGGCTCGGCGCGATGATCGGCAGGCGCACGTTCCGAACAAACGATTCGGCTGCTTCCAGGCCGCCTTTCGGCTCAAAGCTCAACACCCCTCCGAAGCCATCGAAGAGCTTGCGGGCTCGCTCATAGCGGGGATGGCTCGCCAGACCGGGGTAATTGACCTTGGCCACCTTGGGATGTTTTTCGAGGAACTCAGCAATCTCCAGCGCGCTGCGATTCTGATATTCCACTCGGAGAGCAAGTGTCTTCATCCCGCGATGGAGCAGGAAACATGCATGTGGGTCGAGTGCGCCGCCCAGGTGGTCCAGCTTGTGCTTGATGCGATCCACCAGGTCGGAGCGGCCGATCACGGCGCCGGCCACAATGTCGGAATGTCCGTTGAGGTACTTGGTGCAGCTATGCAGTGAGAGGTCGAATCCGTGTTCCGGCGGGCGAAAATTCACCGGGCTGGCGAAGGTATTGTCGATAATCGAAATGAGGCCGTGCTCTTTGGCAAACGTGGCCACTGCCGGCAAATCAACCACCTCCAGCAGCGGATTTGACATGGTTTCCACATAAACGGCCCTCGTGTTGGGCCGCAGTTGCTTCTCCCACGAACCAGAGTCGTCCGCATTGATGAAACTGAAACAGAGTCCGAAATCGGCGAAGTCCTTGGTAAGGAAATCGTGCGTGCCGCCGTATAAGCAATTCTGTGCCAGCAGGTGCCCGCCAGGAGACAAAACAGTCAGGAGAGCAGTGCTGATGGCCGCCATGCCGCTGGCGGTCACCAGCGCCGCTTCGGCATTTTCCAGCGCGGCCAGCTTTTCGTGCAGCGCCGTGTGGTTGGGAGTGTTGTTGAGGCGGATGTATTTCAGATCGTGATAGCTGGTTTCGCCGGCGTATTCAAACATCGCTGACTGGAAAATAGGCATGGCCACGGCTCCGCCGATCCGCGGCTCCGGCTCGCCGGCATGTATCAGTTTGGTTTCAATACGTTTGAATCTGCTGGCCATGATGATCCCCCGGCGGCCGCACCCATCATCAATACGAGCGGCCCATGCTACCTTTAGCGCAGGCTGCGGCGAATTCGTCTGCGCGCCTTTTCCAAATCCCGCTTCAGCCGGTCGATCCTTTTCCTAAGCTGACGAAGTTCCTTCGCGGCCGATCGCTGAGCCTCGCGCCTCAATCGGCGGAGCTCCTTCGCGGTCACCCGCGCAGCCGTTCCGACTTTTCGCGCCCTGCGACGGGCCCGGCCGGCGGCGGCTCCCATTCTTTCTGCAGCGCTTGTCAATCGAGACTTGCGAGCCATACGATCCCCTCCTGGAGTGGCGAACATCACGCCGAGCGCACAAAATAGCACATTCCGCGCCAGACCATGCGCCTTGCATGGGCCGGTCCGTCACGCGACCTTAGTTGGCTGGCGGAGGGGCGGGCGCATTCGGGTCCGCTCCCGCTGGCGCCGGTAATGGTTCACTGAGCTGCCGGAGCCGGTTCATCGCGCCATTCAGCGCATCGAGTATCGAGGCATCACCCACGGCCAGTCTCATGGTCACTGAATCGCGAATGGCTAGCACGGCTTCCAAGTCCGAGCTGACTTTTGCGTCTTGCCCTTGGTTCGTTTCGGCACGCACCCCGTCAAAAAACTCCGTCGAGAGCTTCGCTGCGTCCCCGTAGTTCCTTTCTCTCACGGTCTCGATCATCCGAGCCAGGCGGCTCTGAAGTGTGTACAGGCGCAGACGCGCCTGCGCATTGGCAAGCTGGCTTTCGGCGGCTCCAAGCTCCAGTCGCGATTCGACCAGGCGTCTGTGCTCCGGCAGGTAACCCGCGACGTAGGCTCCTGCGACCAGCGCGACCACCAGAACAAAAAGGAAGGTTTTCATCGGCCTCCTCCGCTACAGCACCGCCAATCCCGTGTGAGCGACAAGCGGTCCCAGTCTAGGGCAAAGCAGCGGTGGAGGCTAGATTGTGCCCCTCCGGCCCTCTGGCGTTGGCCTTTCCGCGGGTGGGACAGGCTTCAGCGAAGGTCTTCGGGGTGCCCCACCCTTCGTACTTAAGGGTGGGGTTTTTCGCCTAATCGCCGCTTTCTCTTACATTTATCGAGAACCTCAAGCGATTCGAACACATCGTTTCGAATCACTAGCCAGTAAATACAGTTGACTTTCAGTACCTTTCCTGGTAACATGCACCGTGACTCTCGCAATCGAGTCCGCATCTTTTGTTCCCGCGCGTCCCTTACCCTTCCGCGCCCCTCGCTCCCGCGTCCAGCGCCGATACGTTCGAGCCTCTTTCCTCGCCAACGTGCAAAAACCGCTCCTTTGTTTTCACACACATACAAACTCCTTTTCCCATAGCCCCTTTGTTTTGACATCGATACGAAAACATGGGGGGTGTACCCCCTCTGCCGGCGTTAGAACTAACCCAATACCTTCAATTTTCCCGATACCGGACTCTAATCTCAGCCTTTTCTGTGGATTTCCCCGAGTCTGCGCGAATGCACCAACTTCGGGCAACTTCAGGTATGATGTGGCCCGCCTGATTCCAGTGGGGGGCCTGCCAATACCATGACCACGCAATCCCAAGACGAAGCGGTGCGCACGGGTGCCGACTATACTTGCAGCCCGCCGCAAAAATTCGACGCATCGCGTTCTCTTCCGTGGCTGCTGCTCTTGTTCGCTGGCAGCGGCTGCTCCGCGCTCGTCTATGAGATCGTGTGGTTTCAGCTCCTGCAACTGGCCATCGGCTCGACCACCGTGTCGCTCGGCGTCTTGCTGGCCACCTTCATGGGCGGCTTATGTCTGGGCAGCATCGCTCTGCCGCGTCTGCGTACCCTGAAGCAAGTCCATCCCCTGCGAGTCTATGCCGCACTCGAACTGGGCATCGCGCTGTGCGCCATCCTGGTTCTGTTCGGAATCCCTTACGTCAACCGGGTTTACATAGTCGGCGCGGAACATGGTCTGCCGGGGATGTTGTTGCGCGGACTCATCTCCGCCGTCTGCTTGCTGCCCCCCACAATTCTCATGGGTGCGTCGCTTCCGGCCATCGTGCGGGGCATCGAATCCACGCCCCGCGGCGTATCGTGGTGGGGATTGTTGTATGGCGCCAATCTGGGCGGCGCCATCTTCGGCACTCTTTTCGCCGGCTTCTACTTGCTGCGAATCTACAATATGGCCACGGCCACCTACGCGGCCGCGGCCATCAACGTGGCCGTGGCGGTGATCAGCTTCGTGCTAGCGGCGCGCGCCCCAATGGCATCGGGGCAGGCGCCGGCTCAGGCGATTGCTGGTACTGACGAAGCCGCCTCATCTGCGGCCGCCGTTTCGGACCAGCCTGTCCAAGCCCACGCAGACGACGCGGCGAATCATTTGCCGATCTACATCGCGATTGCACTTTCCGGAGCTGGCGCATTGGGAGCCCAGGTGGTTTGGACGCGGCTAATGGGCATGCTGCTGGGCTCCACGGTGTACGTATTCTCCATACTCTTGGCCGTGTTCCTGATTGGCCTAGCCATCGGCAGTGGCGTTGCGTCGTGGCTGGTGCGCACCGTGCGGCCGCGCCTCGCGCTTGGCTGGTGCCAGTTCCTGCTCACGTTGGGAATCGCCTGGACCGCCTACATAATTGCAAATTCGCTGCCCTACTGGCCCATCAACCCACTGCTTTCCACCAGCCCTTGGTACACCTTCCAGCTTGATCTGGTGCGTTGCCTTTGGGCCATCCTGCCGCCGACCATCCTGTGGGGCGCAAGCTTCCCGCTGGCGCTGGCGGCGGTGGCTTCGCCGGGCCAGGACCCGGGGCGGCTCGTCGGGGCCGTCTACGCTGCCAACACCTTCGGCGCCATCCTGGGCGCACTCGTAGTCAGCCTGGTGCTGGTCCCCTGGATCGGCACACAGCAGTCGCAGCGCGTGCTGCTGGTGCTTTCGGCCGTGAGCGCATTGGTTGTGCTGGCCCCGATGCGATCGGGGCTGGTGCCGCTAGTGCGCGAATCCTCATCACTCACTCCGAGGGCTTGGCTGGCCGCCTCGGTAGTCCTGGCGGGACTGCTCACCTGGAGCGTCCGTCCGATTCCCGGCGAACTCATCGCCTATGGACGCAAGATGCAGCTGCAGACCGGCGCCTCCACCATTCTGCATTCCGCCGAGGGACGCAACTCCTCGGCGGCCATCATCCAGTGGAGCGACGGGAGTCTCGGCCTCGGCGTCAACGGCCACGTGCAGGCGTCCAACATTACCTACGATATGAAGCTTCAGCGGATGGTCGGCCACATGGCCGGGTTCCTGCACCCCAATCCGCAATCGGTCCTGGGCATCGGATTCGGTGCGGGCGTTTCCGCCGGCACCTTCACCACCTACTCCGGCATTCAGAAAATCACCATATGTGAAATTGAGCCCATCATTCCGCCCATCTCCACGCAATACTTCGCCCGGGAAAACTACGCCGTCATGAATAATCTGCGCACGCGGATCGTTTACGACGACGCCCGTCACTACGTTCTGACGACGACGGAAAAATTCGACATCATCGCCTCCGACCCGCTGGATGTCTTCGCCAAGGGCACCGCCGCGCTCTACTCCCGCGAATACTTTGAAGTCATCAAGCAGCGCTTGAATCCCGGCGGCATCTTCACCCTGTATGTCCCTCTTTACGAGAGTGACGTGAGAACGGTGAAGAGCGAACTGGCCACGTTTTTTGAGGCCTTCCCGCAAGGCACGGTGTGGGCCAACACCATAAACGGCCAAGGCTATGACATGGTCTTTATGGGACAGGCCGAGCCTCTCAAGGTTGATCTCGACGAGATGCAACGGCGCTGGGAGAGTCCCGATTATGCCGCGGCGGTCGAATCGCTCCAGCAAGTCGGTGTCGGCTCCGTGATAGATCTGTTCTCGACCTATGCCGGCCGGCAATCCGATTTGTCGCCCTGGGTGCAAGGCGCGGAGATCAACCGCGATGGAGACCTTCGCCTGCAGTACCTGGCGGGCTGGGGCATCAATTCGCGCTTGGAAGACGCCATTTACCGCGAAATGCTGGGCTACCGCCGGCCTCCCCAAAATCTGTTTGCCGGCTCTCCGCTGCTGCTGAACTCCCTGATGTCCCTCCTTTCTTCGACGCCCAGCGACGGCCAATGAAGCAAAATCCAAGAGGCCCCTCTCGCCTCCGCGCCCCGTTACTTGCAGGAACTACTGTACTTCCCGCGGCTCGACACCCCCGAATGCGGGTGCTAGCATTTTTTGAGGCTGGAGCCAACGCACATGTCTCGGAGCGAGATTCGCCGCAGCCAATCGGGCAACAGCCGCCTCAAGGCCATCGTGTGGACGGCCATTCTGGCGGCGTTCGTGTACGTCTGCATCCGGGTCGTGCCCCTGTACGTCAACGATTTCCAGTTTCGTGACGCCATGGAGTCCGCGGCACGCTTCGCCTCGGTCAATCGCCAGTCGCCCGACGATATCCGCAAGAAGCTGCTGCAGGAAGCGGAGATGGCAGATATGCCCATACGCCTGGAGGATATCAAGGTCGTCAATCGCGGAGGGCGCGTTGACATCGAAGCGAACTATAGTGTCACCGTGGACCTGCACATCTATCAATGGACGATCAATTTCCATCCCACCGCGTCCAACAGCCGGCTCTAGTTCCAGGCCGCCCATTGCGTGATCGAGCTTGGTCATCTCCGCGTGGATTGCTGTTTGGACCGCGCGTCTGTTAAGCTTTCTCTTGCTGTCGCCGGTCCCCGCCGCCGGCGCATCCGGTGTGCTGCCGGCGGCAGAAGCGGCGCACCCGCCAGCCCGGCCCTGCACACATCATCGAGGATTACGTGCGCTTCCGCGCTCATCGTGAAGTCTTGATCTCCCGTCTGGGATTGGCGCTGTTCGCCGTCGTCCTGGCGGTGTTGCTGACCGCCGCCGGCGTCTTCACGTACTACTGGGTCCGCTACGGGCGGATGATTGACCAGCTACTGGCCGGCCACATCAACCAGACCGCCGCGCGCATCTATGCGGCGCCGGCGCGCATTGCCGTGGGCCAGACGCTGGTCGCCGCGGATCTAGCCGGCCGCATGCAAATGGCCGGCTACACGGAATCCGAAATTCCCGGCGCACCCGGCTGGTACGCCTTGCAGGGAAACGCGGTCGAGATTCATCCGGCGAAAGATTCCTACTTCGCGGGAAAGAACGCCTTGCGCGTCGAGTTTGCCGGCGGTGAAATTCGCCGAATCCGCAACCTTGACAACCGTTCCTTCCGCCCGAGTGCTGAGATCGAACCCCAGTTACTCACGAATCTCTTTAATAGCTCTCGCGAAAAGCGCCGCCGCGTCCGCTTTGAGGACATCCCCCGAGTGCTGGTCAACGCCGTCCTTTCCGCCGAAGACAAGCGATTCTTCGAGCATCCCGGCTTTGACCTGATCCGGATTGCCGGGGCGGCCTGGGCCGATCTGCGCGGTGAGGCCATCCAAGGCGCCAGCACGCTCACCATGCAGGTGGCCCGCAGCATCTTCTTCACCCCGGAGCGCACCTGGCGCCGCAAGCTGGCCGAGACCATGGTGGCCCTGCAGCTCGAGCAGCGCTTCTCCAAACAGCAGATCTTCCAGCTCTACGCCAACGAGATCTATCTCGGCAACCGCGGCAGTTTCGCCATCCATGGTTTTGCCGAAGGCTCCCTGGCCTACTTCAACAAAGATATCCGCGAGCTGGCGCTCCCGGAGGCCGCGTTTTTGGCCGGCATTATTCGCGCGCCCAACCGCTACTCGAGCGCCGAGCGCAGGCCGGAGCGAGCCGCCGAGGCTCGCGACCGCGTCCTCCGGCAGATGGCCGACAACGCATACATCAATGCCGAGCAGGCCCAGGCCGCCCGCGAGGCCGAGCTGCGCGTGGTGCCCGGGGGGAGCGAGAACAGCGATGCGCCCTACTTTGTGGACATGATCAAGGATCACCTGCTGGACCGCTTTTCCGAGGAACAGTTGCTGTCACAAAGTTTTCGCGTCTATACCACGCTGGACCCGGAGTTGGGCCGCGCGGCTTCCGAGGCCATCGCTCTGGGCATGGAAAATGTGGACCGCCAGCTCAAGGCGCGCTATGCGCTATGGCAGAAGCAGGGCCGCCCGGCGCAGGCCCAGGTGGCGCTGGTGGCGCTGGATCCGCACAGCGGTGAAATTCGCGCACTCGTCGGCGGGCGCAACTATGGCCTCAGCCAGCTTAACCACATCCTGGCCCGCCGCCAGCCCGGCTCGGTCTTCAAGCCGTTTGTCTATGCGGCGGCATTCGATAATGCCGCCGAGGGCGTTTCCCCCATCGTCACTCCGGCCACCACCATCCTGGACGAGCCCACCACGTTCTTATTCGAGGACCAGGAGTACGCTCCCAATAATTATGGCGAACAGTTTCGCGGCACGGTCACCTTGCGCGACGCCCTGACCTCCTCTCTCAACGTGGCCACCGTCAAACTGGCCGAACTGATCGGCTATGGCCGCGTCGTTGGCGTGGCCCGCGAGATCGGCATCACCGCCAGCCTCTTGCCCACACCCGCGGTGGCGCTGGGCGCCTATGAAATGACTCCGCTGGAGGTGGCCGCCGCCTATACGGTCTTTGCCAATGGCGGTGAGCGCGCCGAGCCCGCGTTTCTGGACCGCGTCGTCAACGCCGACGGATTGGCCCTGGAGCGGACTGTCTCGAAGACACGCCCCGCGCTCGATCCGCGCGTGGCCTACCAAGTCACCAGCGTTCTCGAGGACGTCATCAATCGCGGCACCGGCGCCTCCGTGCGCGCGCGCGGCTTCACCGGTCCCGCCGCGGGCAAGACGGGCACGTCGCGCGACGGTTGGTTCGCGGGCTACACCTCCAACCTGTTGTGCATTGTTTGGGTAGGCATCGACGACAATCGCGACCTGGGCCTCTCCGGAGCGGCAACCGCCGCTCCCATCTGGACCGAGTTCATGAAGCGCGCCACCACCCTCCCGGCCTACACGAATCTGCAAGAGTTTCCTGTTCCCGAGGGCGTGACCGCGCTGGACATCGATCCGGACACCTTGCAACTGGCTACCCCCGCTTGTCCCATGACCCGCCACGAAGTATTCATACCGGGCAGTGAGCCCACTGAGTTTTGCGAGCTGCACGGCGGCGTGATGCTCACGCAGACCCCACCCGCGTCCTGGCTCTCGCGCCTGTTCGGCGGCGACGACTCGAAGCCCGCCGAAGAATCGGCCGCTGCCGAAACGCCAACCCCGGCAGCGGCGCAGCCGCAGCCCGCCGCGGCTACTGCCTCTCCGGCGGCCGCTGCCGCGCCCCGGCCCCGCCGGCCTGTTCAGTCGCGCACAGCGCCGGCCCCCAAACCGCCTGAGCCCGCACCGGAGGAAAAGAAAGTGGGCCTGCTGGAGCGCATTTTTGGTATCTTTGGAAGCAGCAGGGCCGCCCAGGAACCCGCCAAGAAGAGTCCCTGAAGCTGGTCCCGCCGATTTCCCCGCGCAGGGGCACGATCATGAAAAGAGCAGCCGTGCCGGCACTTCTCCTGGCCATTCTCATTCCTGCGCCGCTGGCAATTGCGCAGCAGTCTGGGGCCGCGAGGCCCTCGTCATCGGCTCAGGGGGCCCAGGCAGCCGGACGCGCCGCGGCACTCGCAGCGCAGCGTGAAGCCGACGAAACTCTGGCGCGCACCTACATGGCCACCAAACGCTATAAAGAGGCGGGCGACGTGTACGAGAGACTGGCCAAGGCCAATCCGCGCGACCCCAGTTATCTGAACCTGACCGGCATTGCCTATATGCAGCGCGGCGACCTTCGCGGCGCGCGGCGATGGTTTGACCGCGCCACCAAGCTGGAGCCCAGATTCGCCGATGCCTTCAACAATCTCGGCGCCACCTGGTACTCGGAGAGAAATTTCAGGCGAGCGTTGCAGTATTACCAGCGCGCGGTCGCGCTGCAGCCGGGGGTGGCCGGCTACCACACCAACGTCGGCTACGCTTACTTCAGCCTGAAAATGACGGTCGAAGCCGAGCAAGCTTTCCGGCGGGCGCTGCTCATGGATCCGCACATCTTCCAGCAGAACGACCGCACGGGCTCCGTCCTTCAGGATCGCTCGGTGGCCGACCGCGGCCTTTTTGCTTTTACTATGGCCCGCTCCTATGCCGGCACCGGCGACGCCGAAAATTGCGCCACCTATCTCCGCAGAGCGCTGGACGAAGGTTATAGGGACATCGCCAAGGTGCACACCGACCCCAGTTTTGCTGCTGTGCTCGCTGATCCCGGTGTCCAGAGTGTGCTCAGCCTGATACCGGCCCCGCGAGGCCAAGCCGCTGTTCCGCCCGGGTCGTGATCAACGCTTTTCGATCAGAGCCAGACCGCGCAGGAATGGAACTTGCCCGAATTACCACCGAGGCCCGCCGCCGCCGCCCTCTGTTACAATAGCCACATCATGGCGCGCCGCTGTCTGTCCCTCACAGCTCTGGCGACAATCCTAATGCTTTCTGCCGCTACCCGTGTGCTCTCTCAGGTTCAGCCCGCGCCCGGGCTTCCGCTGGGCGCCGCCCCGCGATCCCAGGTGGTCCTGACGTTCCCGTTTGAAAATACCGGCCAGGAGGCCGCGCTCGAATGGCTCAGCGAAGGCCTGGCGGAACTTACCATCGAACGTCTCACGGGCCGGGGATATTACCTGCTCTCCCGCCAGGAACGTCTCGATGCTCTCGAACTCGCCGGGCTGCCCGTCTCGACGCGTTTCAGCCGCGCCACCATGCTCAGGTTGGGCGAAGAGGCCGATGCCGATCAAGTCATTTTCGGGCGTTATGCCAGCGATGGCCGCACCCTCACCGTCAGCGCCCGCGTGCTGCGACTCAGCCCGCCCGCGCTTTCGCCGGAGTTTACCCAGTCCGGCCCGCTATCCGAATTGATGAGCGTCCACGCCCGGCTGGCCGGGCAATTGCGCTGCGCCTTGGAGAACTCCCAGCCCGGCTCGGCTGACTGTGGCGCTGCCGGTTCCCAGGCCACCGCTTCGGCCTCGCAGGCGCCTGCCGTTTCGCCCGCCGCTTTTGAGCTATACATTCGAGGATTGATGGACTCCAACGACGAGCTGCGGCTGCGCAATTTGCGCGAAGCCGCCCGACTGCAGCCCCAATGGGACGCCCCGGCATTTGCTCTCGGGGACACCTATTTCTCGCGCCGCAATTGCGAAGCCGCTTTGCCTTGGCTGTCCCGTGTGCCGCCGGCGCGCCCCAGCGGCATTCTCGCCGGATTTGCAGCCGGCGTTTGTCATCTGCTCCGTGGCGATCCGGCACGAGCCCAGGCGGCATTTTCCGCGCTTCTGAATCGCGCGCCGGGTCTGCCGCCGTTGCCGGGCCCGCTGCCGGAGGCCCAGAGTAATCTGGGCGTAGCCTTGGCGCGCGACGGGAAAATTGCCGATGCTCTGGCAGCTTTCGAGCGAGCCACTCGTGCCGACGCCGAGGAGCCTGCTTACTGGCTCAACCTCGGACTTGTGCATCTCCGCGCCCAAAAGCCTGACGCGGCGATCGAGCCGCTGCGCCGCGTTTTGTCATTGCAGCCCGCCGATGCCGAGGCGCGAACGCTGCTGGCCCTGGCGCTCGATCAGAGCGGCCGCGCCGAGGAAGCCGCCGCCGAGCGGGCCATCCTGAACGGCGGCTCAACGCGCGTGGTGCTGCCTCGCAACCCTGCAGCGGCGGATTTTGCACGGTTTGACCGCATTCGCATGCGCCCCGATCCCGGCGCTCTGCGGCCCGCTTCGTCGCCTCAGGCATCCGAGTCTGCTGCCGACGCCGCCGCAGATAATTTGCGCGGCAGGCAGAGAATCCTTCTGCATCTGGACCGAGGCCGCCAATTCCTGGATTCCGGCAACCTGGATGACGCCCAGCGCGCTTTCATCGAAGCCTTGCTGCTGGCGCCGCTCGATGCATCGGCTCACACCGGTCTGGCGGAAGTGTATGACCGCCAGGGACGTCCCAGTGACGGTGTTCGCGAATACCGTGCTGCGCTGGCCAGCCGCGACGATCTCCCGACGCGCGTGGCCTTGGCGCAACTCCTGGTTCGCCAGGATCGCCTGGCCGAAGCGCGCGCCGAACTCCAGTTGGTGCTTGGCCGCGATCCCGGAAATGTCCAAGCGCAACAACTCCTGGAGCAACTCAGCAGCGGCTCCACTTCGGGCGGATCCCCGTGATCATGCGCTCTCTTCGTCCGCAGAGACTCTCTTCCCGCTTCAAATTCATCGCCGCGCTTCTGCCTGCATCTCTCGCCGTGGCCCTGGCGCTCTCCGCATCCCTGCGGGCCACGCCGCAAACCCCCTCGCCGGGCACAGTTCCACCGCCGGCTCCGCGTGTCATCGAATTGCGCATCGCCGACGCGATCGAGCCCATCATGGCCGAATACATCATTGGGGGCATCGAGCAGGCGGCACGCGATCACGCCGCTCTCATCCTGATTACCGTGGACACGCCCGGCGGCCTGCAAGACTCGATGCAAGAGATCATCCAGCGCATCCTCGCTTCGCCGGTGCCCGTGGCCGTGTACGTATGGCCCACCGCCTCGCGCGCGGCCTCGGCCGGATTTTTCCTTCTTCTTTCGGCCGACATCGCGGCCATGGCGCCGGGGACACACACCGGCGCTGCTTCGCCTCTGTTGGCCATCGGCGGCGTTCCCGTGAGCGTGGACGAGACTCTCAAAAAGAAAATCCTGAACGATGCCACCGCCTTCCTCCGGAGCTATGCCGGAAAGCGCGGGCGCAACGTGGCGCTGGCGGAAACGGCCGTCACGGAAGGCAAGGCCTTCAGCGACGCGGAGGCCAAGGACGGCAACCTGGTGGACCTCATCGCTTCTTCGCCCGAGGGACTGCTGGCCGCGCTGGATGGCCGCGCGCTCACGCGCTTCGACGGCTCCACCACACGTCTTGAGTTACGCGGCGCCCAGCGCGTGGCGCTGGAGATGAACCTCCGCCAGCGCCTGCTGGCGCGCATCGTGCAGCCCGACGCCTTTTTCTTGCTGTTGATCCTCGGCGTCTTCGGACTCTATGCCGAGTTCACTCATCCCGGCATGATTTTGCCCGGCGTCGTCGGCGGCATCTCTCTGGTTCTGGCGCTGTTCGCCATGCACATTCTTCCGGTGAACTTTGCCGGTCTGCTGCTGGTGGCCGTGGCGCTGGCCCTATTCGTTTTGGAGGCCATGTACACCAGCCACGGCATTCTGGGCATCGGAGGCGTGGTGGCCATGCTCCTGGGGGCCATCATGCTGATCCGTTCTCCGCTCACCGGCGCGGGTGTCAGCCTGGGCGTGGCCCTGGGCGTCACCCTGCCGTTCGCCGTGCTGACGGTTCTGCTCATGCGCTTGGTGCTGCGTTCGCGCACCTGGAAGCAGGCCGTGGGCCCGGAACAGCTCATGGGCGCGACAGCGGAAGTCACCGAAGCGCTGGTGACACCCGCGGACGAGGGTTTCTTCGCCGGAATCGTGCGCACTCAGGGAGCGCTCTGGCGTGCCGTGGCGCCGCAAACGATTCCCGCGGGCGCGCAGGTCCGCGTCGTGCGTGTCGCGGGCCTGACGCTCCATGTAATTCCTGCCGCTACAGCCACGACTGTGGCACACTGACATCCGTCTGCAAGCGCACTCAGGGTGGCTTTTCGAGGAGGTGACCGATGACGGATTTTAACTTGACGGTCTGGCTCATTCCGGTTCTGATTTTCCTGATCTGGTTTTGGAACTCGGTCTATGTCATCAAGGAATGGGAGCGTGGCGTGGTCCTGCGGCTGGGACGCATGCTGCCGGAGGCCAAGTCGGCCGGCGTGCGTTTAGTCTTCTGGCCCATTGAGACGCTCTACAGGGTCTCGCTGCGGATTGAGACCCTGGACGTTCCCGCCCAGGACATCATCACCCGCGACAACATCTCCGTGAAAGTAAACGCCGTCTGTTACTTTCAGGTGATGGACGCCAATCTGGCCGTTTCCAGAGTGGCCAACTTTCTCTACGCCACGTCGCAGAAAGCCCAGACCACCTTGCGCAGCGTCTGCGGCCAGTTCGAGCTGGACGAGATCCTGGCCGAGCGCGACAAGGTTAACAGCAGGTTGCAGATCATGCTTGACCAGGATACCGAGCCCTGGGGTATTAAGGTGTCGAAAGTGGAAGTCAAACAAGTGGATATCCCAGAGCAGATGCAGCGCGCCATCGCCCGCCAAGCCGAGGCCGAGCGCGAGCGCCGCGCCAAGGTCATTCACGCCGACGGCGAATTCCAGGCTTCGGCCAAGCTGGCCGAGGCCGCCGGCGTGCTCTCCACCCAGCCCGCTGCGCTCCAGCTCCGCTACCTGCAGACGCTCACGGAGATCGGAGTGGAAAAAAACACCACCGTTATCTTTCCTCTCCCGATTGACATCATTAGTACGTGGGCCAAAACGCTCACGCCGGGGCGCTGATGTCCGCCGGGTCCAGGAGAGGCGGCGACTTGGTGCTGGGCGGGCGCCATCTGGTCGGCATTTTTGCCTTGCTGGTCGTGGTTTTGGGAATTGTATTCACTCTCGGATACTTGCTCGGCCGCAGCCGCTACGAGGACCAGCTTCGCGCGGCCCTGGCCACGGGCGAAACCGCCGGCGGCAGCGCCAAAGATGCCGGCCCGGCCCCCGGCGCAGCGGCAGGCGGCACCGACTCGCCGCCCCCTGCGAATTGGGATTTCTACCGCTCCGCGGAACCACCCAAGACGCCGGAACGTCTGGCGGTCGAACCGAGCGTCCTACCCAAGCCGTTGACGGCGCCTGTCCAACCGGTCGAATCACCCGCGGCCAAAGCCGCCCCGGCCGCACCCGCGAAACCTGCGGCCCGGACCGCCGCACCCCCAGGCTCAGCCCTAATTCCACAAGGCGCCATCACGCTGCAGGTGGCGGCGCTGCTGCGCGAAGCAGACGCGCTGGCGCTGGCTCAGGCCCTGCAAGAGAAAAAATTCCCGGCCATCGTCACCACGCCCTCTGCTGATCGCTATTACCGCGTGCAGATCGGCCCGTACCCTGACACGAAATCGGCCAACGCGGCGCGACGCGAGCTGGAAAAGCAGGGTTTCAAATCTATTGTCCGGCGCTGATTCGCCCGGCGTGGAGTTTCTTGCCGGGTCTTCTTGCTCAGGTGATGTGTTGGTCCACGATTTTGGAGATCTGCTCCTTGGGCACCGCGCCGACGATCTGATCAGCCACTTGGCCGCCCTTGAAGATCAGCAGCGTGGGAATGCCGCGGATATTGAAGCGCCCGGCGGCGTTCATGTTCTCGTCCACATTGAGTTTCACGACCTTGAGCCGGCCGGCATACTCCGCAGCAATCTCCGCCACCGCCGGGGCCAGCATGTGGCACGGCCGGCACCACTCCGCCCAAAAATCCACCATTACCGGCTGGGCCTGGCTGGCGTCTATGACCTCGGACTGAAAGCTGTTGTCGGTAACGCTGGAAACATTCCCCGCCATGATTATTTGTCCTCTCCGTTTCAGTCTATTTGGATGCTCCAATTGCTTTTCCGATTCGCGTTGCTTGAGCCAATTGATACAACCGCCCGTACTCCCTGGCCGACACTCCCCAGGAGTAGTCCTTGGCCATGCCGTTGATCTGCAAGCGCCGCCAGGCCGGTTTGTCGCCATAGACGGCCAGTGCCTGCCGCAGTGCTTCCAACAGCGCGCGGCCGCTGTACTCCTGGAACTTGAATCCGGTTCCCTGGCCGCTGCTCGCGTCATAAGCCTCAACGGTGTCGTCCAGGCCGCCGGTGGCGCGCACCACCGGTACGGTACCGTAGCGCAAGCTGTAGATCTGATTCAAGCCGCACGGCTCGTAACGCGACGGCATCAGAAACAGGTCGGCGCCGGCCTCGACTTTGTGGGCCAGCGTGTTGTCATAGGCGATTTTCACGGCCATCCGCGCCGGGTACCGCTGCGCCAGTTCGCGCAATTTCCGCTCGTGCCTGGCTTCGCCCGCGCCCAGCGCCACGATCACCAACTCCTCCTCCAGAAGCTCGTCGGCGATTTCTTCCAGCAAATCAAAACCTTTCTGATCGGCGAAGCGGGACACGATGCCCGCCAGTGGACGCGCCAGGTTGCCGGCCGGCAGGTGAAATTGCTGCAGCAGGTCCTTCTTGCATTTGTGCTTTCCTGAAAGATCCTTGGCCGAATAGTTGGCCGCGATGAGCTTGTCCTGTTCAGGATTCCAGACGGTGTAATCCGCGCCGTTCAGAATTCCCGTCAGGCGGTCCGCCCGGCTTTGTGCTACGCCCTCGAGTCCGTGCCCGAATTCCGCCGTTTGAATCTCCTGGGCATACTTGCGGCTGACCGTAGTGAGGTAATCGGCATAGAGCAGTCCGCCCTTTAGGTAATTCACCTGGCCGTAAAACTCCAGCCCGTTGAGATCATAGAGGGACAGCGGCAGGCCAATCCGTTCCATCGATTCGCGCGGGAACAGGCCCTGGTAACCCATGTTGTGAATGGTCAGGACGACCGGCACGTTCTTCAAAGGAGTGTCGCCGCCAGGATGCGCGCGCAAGAGCACGGGAACCAACGCGCTCTGCCAATCGTGACAGTGGATGAGGTCGGGCTTCCAGACTCGGCTGGCGACTTCGATTGCGGCGCGCGAAAATTCCGCAAACCGCTCGGCGTTGTCCGGATAGTCCGCGCCGCCCGGGCCGTAGAGCTGGTCGCGGTCGAAGTATTCGGGATCGTCCACGAAGAAATACTGCACGTTGTTGACGCGCTTGCCGTCGAGGATGGCGGGCGAGCGGAGCGACGCGCCCATCGGCACGCTCAGGTTGGCGACAGGCGCCACTTTGGCGGGCATTTTGCGGTAGCGGGGCAGGACGACCGCGACCTCGTAGCCGGCGGCCACCAGGGCTTTTGGCAGCGCTTCTATGACGTCGGCGAGGCCGCCGGTCTTGGAGAACGGCAGGCCTTCGGGAGCTACAAATAGAATTCGCATCGCTTTTCCATTGAGTGTGACACGGTACTGAATCGGCCTTGGGCCGTCAAGCTAGCGGAGCGCAAGTGGATCGGTTTCAGGCGCTTCGCGCAAGTAGTTGAAACAAAAGCGGCTAGCGTTCCGGTAGATCGAGGGGGTACCACCCCCCTAGGGATTTGTATGGTTATCAAAATAAAGGAGCTACGGGAAAAGGGGTTTGTAAGGTTATGAAAATAAAGGGCGGAATTTTGCGCTGTCGTAGAAGAATGCGGAAGGTTGTGAAAATAGGGAGGTTGAGCGGAGATTTCAGAGTTGACAGTCGAAAGTTGAGAGTTCAAAGAAAAAGCCGAAACACAGAGGCCACAGAGACAGGACACAGAGGCCACGGAGACAGCGGGGCGAGCGAGAGGCACAGGCGCGCCGGATAGAAGGGGAGCCGAGCCGCGGCCCGGCGCGGGATGGCCGGAATGACAAGTCCCAAGCTGCATGCTCTATTATCTCATGCGTGTAAATAGGCGGGGCGGCAGGGAACTACGACCGCCGCCATTTCCACAGGGCCGGATTCAGTTTGCTTCTGCGGGCACGCGGCGCTTCAGCTCCTCGAACCAGTTGAGGACGACGTTGAGCTGCTTTCGTTCCTGACCGCTTTGGGTCATCAGAAACTGCTGGCCGTCGGGCGAAACGTCGTAGTTGGCGTAACCGCGGTGGTCAGGGTCAAACCAGCGTGTAAACAGCAGCCGCGGCGGTGAGGCAGTAAAGCCGGCTCGCAGATCGACGCCTACTGCAAAGAACTCGTCGTCGCCTCGGTAGAAAAGTTCCCTGCCGGATGGCGCCCAGCGCGGTTCCGCCCCACCGTCAACTGAAACCAGAATCCGCCCGCCCGGTCCTGGAAAGGGCGTCACGTACACTTCGTCGCGTCCCGATTCGTCCGACGTGTATGCCAGCCAGCGCCCGTCCGGCGAAAAGGCCGCATCGTGCTCGTTGGCTGGGGTCTCGAGCACGGCTTGGCGGCGCCTGTCCCCGTCGAGCAGAAGTACATAAATGTCTCCCTGGGTGCCGGTGAACTCGGTAAACGCGATGAAGCGGCCGTCGGGCGACCAAGAACTTAGGTGGATCGCTGGGGAAAGCCTCGGATTCAGATCACTCGTCGCGAGGCGTTCCTCCTTACCGCTGCGGTCGGCGAAGCGCCAGAAGATGCTGGGTGGTTCACCCGCCCGCGACGAGCTGTAGGCGATGCGGCGCTGGTCGGGCGACCACAGCGGAGTTTCGTTTTCGCCAGACTCAGAAGTCAGACGGGAGAGCGTCCCGCGCGGCACATCGTATATCCACGCGTCTGTATTGGCCTCGCGAACAGAGAGGGCAACCTGCTGCCCGTCACGGGTCAAACGGGGCTGACTCAAGAAGCGCGGGCTCAGCGGGACCGGCCGTGTTGCGCCGCTGCGATCAACCCAGACCAAGCTGTTGTTCGCCACGCCAGGGACGTAGGCGACCGAGCCGGTATCGGAGACGGCAATATGCGCTGCACCGCTGGCCACTGTCTCGATATTTTCCAGGACCGGGGTTGGCGCTCCACGCAAGGCGAGTGCTGAGGAATCGAATGGCGCCGCGAAGAGTACCCCGGCCCGCATGTAAGCGAGATGGCCAGAGCGGAGATATCGGGGCGACGTGCCGAAGGCGAGACGACGTTGCTGGCCGGTCACCAGAGAACGAACGACGATAGCCGCATCGTCGAATCCGCCGCCCCGCCACACTGTAAACAGAACACTTCTTCCGTCTGGCAACATGTGCGGCCAGCGATGCCCGAGTTCCCCCTGCTTGCTATCCGGCTCAGTGAGAATCGAGGGTACACCGCCGCCGGCCGATACACGGGACAGGCCAGTGCGGGGTCCGGAGGCGAACACAATCGTGTCATCCGGCGCCCAAGCGGCGCCAAAGGCCCAAGGCACGTCACAGATCGTCGCCGGCGCTTCTCCGGTGAGCCCTACTTTCTTGAGTTTGCCAACGGCAAAGAAGCCCACCGAGGCGTCGTCCGGTGAGAAGAACGGGCCGTAGCCGCCTTCGGTGCCTCGCAGAGGCCGACTTTCATTGCGGTCGAGGTCGCGGATGTAGAGTTGTGTCTGCCCGCGGCGGCTGACAACGTAGACGAGTTTGGTTCCCTGCGACGACAAGGCGACGACGGGCTGCACATCAAGCCCCAGGCGCTCCGACGCAGTCAGGTCGATTGAAAAGCGGATTACGGGGTGCGGGGCGAGAGGCGCCGTACGCCAACCGGGCCACAATAGCGTGGCCGAGAGAACCGCTCCGACCATGACCAACCCGATGATGTTCAGCGCCCAACGCAGCCGACTACGCGCACCCGTCGCTTTCGCTTGCGACGGACGGCTGCGCTCCGCGACGAGGGCCTCAAGCGCCCATCGGGCGTCGCGCGCCGTCTGCCACCGCTCGTCCGGCTCCTTCGCAAAACAGCGTTTCACCACGCAATCCAGCGCTGGCGGCATCGTTGGTTGGAGCGAGGAAATCGGTGGAGGATCGTGTTCGAGGATCTTGGCGTAGAGGCCGGCGGTGCTCTTGCCCTGGAAAGCCTTCTGGCCCGTGGCCATTTCGTACACGACTGCGCCAAAGGCAAAGATATCCGTGCGACCGTCTATGTCGTCCGTTTTACCTTCCACCTGTTCCGGCGCCATGTATTGCAGCGTCCCCAGAACCGTCCCATGCACGGTCAAGCTATCCTTACCTGCTGTAGGAAGCTGGGAGAGAGGAACGGCTGCTCCCGCTCCGGCTGCCGCTGCTGCTGCCGCCGTTGTCGCTTCCTGCCTCAGCTTGGCCAAGCCGAAGTCCAGCAGCTTGGTCCCGGTCTGCGGGATGAGCATGATGTTGGCGGGCTTGATGTCTCGATGCGTGGCACCCTTGCCATGGGCCTTGTCGAGGGCGTCGGCAATCTCGATGGCGTATTGCAGCACCTGCTGCAGCGGCAGCGGGCCCTTCATCAGGCGCATGGCCAGCGTCTCGCCTTCCAGGTACTCCATCACCAGGAAGTCAATACCGTCCTGGTGACCGATGTCGTACAGGGTGCAGATGTGCGGATGGTTCAGGCTGGCAATGATGCGGGCTTCGCGTTCAAAGCGCTCGCGCAGGCCGGGCTTATCCGCGAGATGAGCCGGCAAGACTTTAATCGCAACGATGCGGTCGAGCCTGGTGTCGCGGGCTTTATAGACCTCGCCCATGCCTCCCGCACCGATCCGCGAGAGGATCTCGTAGGGGCCCAAACGCTGGCTAGGCTGGGTCTCCATGGGTCTCCCACCACGACAAAAACGGGCACAGTATATCCCTTCGGGCCTTCGGAGGGAATCAGGCCGCTGCCACCCGAGCGACGACGGGGCAAGGCCGAACCCGGCAGGTCACCTCGTTGGTTGCTGCGGCGGTATGCGCCCGCATGCTTTATTATCTTCTGCGAGCAAGTAGGCGCGGCGGACATCGAACACAAAGACGGCGCCTGAAATTCCTTGCACAGAGAGACCGCGCGGCAGACTGAACGGGAAGAAGGGAACTAATGTCACTTGTCGAGGAAATCGCGGGGCTTGATGCGACGGCGCAGGCGGAGTTGGTGCGGCGCAAGCAGGTGAAGCCTATCGAACTGGTGGATGCGGCGATTGCGCGGATCGAGCGGCTGAATCCGGCGATCAACGCGGTGATCACGCCGCTATTCGAGCAGGCGCGCGCCGCGGCGGGCGGCACGTTGCCGGACGGGCCGTTTCGCGGCGTGCCATTTCTGCTGAAAGACCTGCTGGCGTCATATGCCGGAGCGCGCCTTTGCGCGGGGTCGGCGTTTCTGCGCGATTTTGTGCCTGACCATGACAGCGAGCTGGTGGCGCGGCTGAAGCGCGCCGGCTTGGTGATCGTTGGCAAGACCAATACGCCGGAGTTTGGTCTGTTGCCGACGACTGAGCCGCGCCTCTTCGGCCCCAGCCGGAATCCGTGGGATCCCGCGCGGACTACGGGCGGTTCGAGCGGAGGCTCGGCCGCGTCGGTGGCCGCGGGCATGGTGGCGATGGCGCACGGGAACGACGGCGGAGGGTCCATCCGCATTCCGGCATCGTGTTGCGGGGTTTTCGGGTTGAAACCAACGCGCGCGCGCAATCCGCTGGGTCCGGACTTTGGCGACCTGATGGGCGGCCTGGCAGTAGAACATGCGCTGACGCGCTCGGTGCGCGACAGCGCCGCGTTGCTTGACGCGACATCGGGGCCCGACATCGGCGATCCCTATTGCGCCCCGCCGCCGGCACGGCCGTTTCTCAAGGAAGTGGGCGCCGATCCAGGCCGCTTGCGAGTTGCCTTCACGACGTCGGCTTTGAACGGAGCGCCTGTACACGCGGATTGCGTGCGCGCGGTGCGGGAAGCGGCCGAGCTCTGCTGCGAGTTGGGGCACGAAGTGAGCGAGGCAACTCCGGCGATTGATGGGGAGCGGTTCGGCAGCGCTTTCATGAGGATATGGTCGGTGGGATGCGCCCGCGGCATGGAGGGGAATGCAATCCTGACGGGCCGCCAGCCGATGCCTGACGAGTTTGAAGAGTTGACCTGGGCGTTGGCCGAGCAAGGGCGCGCGGTGAGCGCAGCGAGCTATCTGCTGACGGTGACGTTTCTGCAGGGCATCGCGCGGCAGGTGGCGCGATTTTTCGTGAAGTACGACGTGTGGCTCACACCGACGCTGGCCGAGCCGCCGCTGCCGCTGGGCAGCTTCGACCCGCAGCCCGGCAACCCGCTTTATGGCATACAGCGCGCCAGCGAGTTCGTGCCCTTTACGCCGATTTGCAATGTGACGGGCCAGCCGGCGATGTCGCTGCCCTTGTTTTGGAATGGGGAGGGGCTGCCGGTGGGCACGCATTTTGTGGGGCGGTTTGGCGACGAGGCCACGCTGTTTCGCCTGGCTGCGCAGCTTGAGGCGGCGCAGCCTTGGGCGGGGCGGTGGCCGAAGGTGGGTTGAAGCGGAAGGAGGCGGTCTGGAGACGGTTTTATTTGTGTCGTCCCTCCGGGACTTTAGGCAAAGGCAAAGGCCTCAGGTCTCCCGCCCGCCATCGGGATTGGCGGGCGGGACGACCTGAGGCTTCATGCGCCTAAAGAAAGAAAGTTCCTCCTGCACCACCTCAAAGAAAGAAAACACTTCAAAACCAAGAGAGAATCTACAAACGCAGCGCGAGGCGGGGCAAGTTGGTACACTGGGCGCGCCGTGGCGCGTCAACGACTGGGACAGCATTTTTTGGCAAATGCCGGGTGGCGCGAGCGGATCGCTCGCGCTGTGCTTTTTGCACACGATGGCACGGAGCCCTCGGCGGACGGCGTGTGGATCGAAATCGGCGCGGGACACGGCGAGATGACCGCCCTGCTGGCAAGCCAAGCGAGCCACGTCGTGGCCATTGAGCTCGATGCCAAGCTGCTCCCAACACTGCGCGCGCTGGCGGCGCGGCTCGGCAACGTTTCGGTGGTGTCCGGCGACGTGCTCTCGCTGGACCTGGCGGATCTAGCCGGCGGCCGGCGCTTTCGCGTCTATGGCAACATCCCCTATTACATCACCTCGCCCATCGTCCATCACCTGTTCGCCCTGCCCGAGCAGCTCGAGGCAGCTTTCCTGGTCGTGCAGCTCGAAGTGGCCGCGCGCCTCACCGCGCGGCCAGGCCGCCGCGATTACGGCTATCTCTCCGCATTTACGCAGTTCTACGCGCGAAGCGAAATCCTTCTGCGCATCCCGCCTGGGGCGTTCCGTCCGCCGCCCAAGGTGGCCTCGGCCCTGGTGGCGCTGCGCTTGCCCGGCGAACGCGCCACGCTCGGCGTCCGCGATGAAGCGGCCTTTGGCGAATTTCTAAAGGGATGCTTCGCGCAAAAGCGCAAGACGCTGCGCAACAATTTGCGACTCATCGCACCGCCCGGGCGTGCGGAGGTTTTGCTGGCCGAGTGCGGCATTCCTCGCGAGGCTCGGGCCGAACAACTCAGCGTGCGCGAGCTGGCGCGCCTTTTTGCTGGCTTGCATGCAGGCGCCTGATTGCGCTCGGAGCCCCTCGGCGACCGCCACCGGTCTAGTCGCCGCGCACCAGCGCCGCCAGCCGGTCGGGGTAGTCGGTCATGATCCCGTCCACGCCCACCGCCATAAGTGCCTTCATCTCCTTGGGGTCATTGACGGTCCAGGTAACCACTTTGATGTCGTTGCGCTTGGCTTCAGCCACTAGATCCGGCGAGACGCGGTCGGCGCGCGGCAGCACGGTCCTCACGCCTGTGTCCACTGCTCGAGCGACGGCATCATGCGACTTCTTGCTGAACAGGTAGCCCAGCACCAGCATGGGCTCGATCTTGCGCACTCGCTCCAAGACGTCGAGATCAAAGGAAATGATGTTGCTGCGCAGGAGCGCGCTGGCCGCATGCACCGCCGCGACGACGGCGTGTTCGGCCCCGCTCGCTCTGGGCGCCTTAATCTCCAGATACAGACCGATATCGTGCTCGCGGCCGAAGGCCAGAACCTCCTCTACCGTGGGGATACGCTCTCCGGCGAAACGCCCTCGCCCGTTACCTCCGCGAAACCACGCCCCTGCATCCAGGCGCCTGAGCTCCTCAAGCGTCCTGGCGGCAACCGGGCCGCGGCCATCGGTGGTGCGCTGCAGCGTGTCGTCATGCAAGGCCACTAGCCGCGCGTCCCGCGAAAGCTGTAGGTCGGTCTCGATATACTGGGCGCCCATCTCAACCGCTTGGCGAAAAGCGGCCAGAGTATTCTCCGGTGCCACACCGGAAGCCCCGCGGTGCCCGATGATCCACACGCCGATGATCCCCGCTTTCGGCCGCACATCACGCTTGCCGCGGCTACGCGCCCTTCGGCCCCGCCTATCCTAGCAGAATCAGCTAGTTAGGCGTGGCCCCAGGAACGAGGCGCCGTGCGACCCCTATTTTCCGATCTGCATCTAAGTAGATGAGTAGTGCTCTAAAGCTATAATGGAGGTCCACGATGCTTACATCCAGACAGTCGTTTCTAACCCGGTTGCTTCTGCTCCCGGTCGTCTTGATTTTGTCGTTGTCCGCCGTGAGCTTGGCGCAAGCCCAGAGCGGTCCGGCCCCGCGCGGGACGGCCCGATTCGAGCAGTGGCTATCAGAGGAGGTCAACCACCAGCTCCTGCTGCTGCCGTGGTATTCGGTTTTCGACTATGTCCAGTACAAGGTCAATGGCAGCGAGGTGACCCTGTTCGGGCAGGTCGTAATTGATGTAATGAAGCGCGATGCCGAAAACAGGATCAAGCGCATTGAAGGCGTCACCAAGGTCACCAACAACATCGAGATCCTTCCGGCATCCCCGATGGATGACCGCATCCGGCGCGCTACCTTCAACGCCCTCTCGGGCGAGCCGGCGCTCGAATTATACCGGCTGGGCCTGGTCCATTCGATCCACATCATCGTCAAGGGTGGTCACGTGACGCTCGAGGGCGCCGTCCTGAACGAAGGCCATAAGAACTTGGCCGGAATGCGGGCCCGCGGTATCTCCGGCGTTTTCTCGGTGACCAACAATCTGCGCATTGAGACGAGCAAGACTCAGTCAAGTTAAGTAAGAGCCCAGGCGAGGGTCGCCTCACGGCCGCTCCCGCCTGGGCTAGTGCGTGCCGAAATCCCGCTGTGGGCCGCGGCCACCAGCCGGTCCCTAATCCGTCGCCGGGCAGTGCCGAGCCCGGCACGCCCCCTGGGTGACGGCTTGCAGTGCCCGCACCTGTCTGGAATACTCAGGCTATGAAACGGCGCCTATGCGCGCTTGCTATATTTCTGATGCTCGCCGTGGGCGCGCGCGCCGACGAGATTCGCCTCAAGGACGGCTCCAAAATCGTCGGCACCATCGTGGACTTCGAGAACGACTCGTTCAAAGTGCAGACCAGCTACGGCTTCGCGCTGGTGCGCAAGGACAGCATCGTCCAGATTATTCCCAGCGAGCCTAGCGCTCCAGCCAAGGCTGTTCCTCCGGCGCCTGCACCGGCCGTGGCTGCTACAGCCTTGCCAATGCCTGCACCCAACCCGCGACCCACTTCGCCAGCGGCGTCGCCAGGAGCGCCGACTGCCGCGACACCCGCTCCGGCCCCAGCGCCGCCAATTGCGCCACCTCCTGTACTGGAACGCGTGCAGGGCAATCTCTACACCAACCAAACCTACGCCTTCCAGTTGTACCGGCCGCCCGGATGGGAGTTGATTCCCGAGGCTCGCAAAGCGTTACCCAACGCCATCACGGCCATGGGAACCAGCGATGAGACCACGCTTTTCGTGGTGGGCCGCGAGGCGCTGCGGGATTCTCTCGATGCGCACTCGAGCAACGCCGAGCGCGCCCTGCGCCGCATCTACGAAAATTACCGGCCGCTGGCTTTGACGCGCCGCACCGTCGCCGGCCTGCCTGCGGTCGAGTGGCGTTTTCGCGGAGTGGCGGACGGTCACGATTGGTCGGTAACCGCGCTGGCTCTGGCCCGCGGCAGCGAAGTCTTTACCCTGCTCGGTATGACCTACGCGGATTCCGACCTGATCCAGATCCGCGAAAACGTCATCGCCAAAATGATCGCCAGCCTGCAGTTCACTCCGGCGCCCTGACCTGGCCGGCACGGAAGCTTCCGAGTTGCAGTTCAGTTCGTAACGGGTCCCGCGCGCGTGGTTCTTACGCGTGGGCTTCGGCTATGGGTTGACGCCGAGCAATTCCACGTCAAAGATCAGTGTTGCATTGGGCGGGATCACGCCACCGGCTCCGCGGGCCCCATAGCCCAATGCCGGAGGAATTTTCAACTGCCGCTTGCCTCCCACCTTCATTCCCGCCACTCCCTCATCCCAGCCCTTGATCACTTCGCCGGCGCCGAGGGTAAACACAAACGGCTGGCCGCTATCCACGGAGCTATCGAACTTCTTGCCGTTCGTGAGCCAGCCCGTGTAATGGACCCTGACGGGCTTTCCCGCAACGGCGGCAGCGCCGGTACCGACCTTGATGTCCCAATACGTCAGGCCGGTAGCAGTCGTCTTCCCTGGTCCGGTCACCTTGGTCGGACTGGCGGTATTGGTCTGCGCCAGCGCGGCGGCCGCCACCAGCGCAAAAGTCACGACGAGCAAAGCCAATTGTTTTCCCATGTCGTTCTCCTCAGCGGCGTCAACATACATCAATCAACTGTACTGTGCGAGTGTACTCTGCGTTGAATGGCAGGCCAGTTTAGCAGTAGCACGGACATTTCGGAATGGGTTTGAGATTTCGAGAATTTATGTGAATCAGAGATTTAGTCCCCACACAATCCGCGCAGAATCCGGGCACGCCCAATCGGGAGCAGGGGGATACCCTCCACTTGATTCCGCCCAGGGTCCCAGGCTGCCCGAAGGCGGTTATTTTCGCTGCAGAGAGGCCAGGTAGTCGGTGAGGTTCTTGATGCGTTGCTGCACCGCGCGTTCGTTGTTCTTGTCAATCAATTGAAAGATCGTACCCCAGGTGGGCATGTCCGAGGAGCCGTGAGCGGACGTGCCGGGACCAAATCGCAGGATGTTTTCCACGTACTCTCTCGGAAACTCGCCCATGTGCCGCGCCGTGAGTGTAGTCAGATCCGGGGGCGGAGTCTTCAGCGTAAACGCGGCTGGCCCATCGCCCTTGCCGCCCAGGCCGTGGCAGGCGCCACAGTACTGCTTAAACATTTTCTCGCCGGAAGGCACATAGTTTGGCGGGATCTCATCTATCGGGGGCGAGCCCATCGCCAACGGGATCATCGCACCCACAGCCATGATTACCGAAAGGACTGCGGCGGTCAGAAGTGTGCGTCGCATCGCGCTACCTCCGTGGCGGGTGCTCAAACCTCCCGCCAAGCCTTTTTGCTACCAGGTGAACACTACAACTCAGCCGGGAGCCGGGCTGTGACGGAAATCACGCTGTCCTGTGGCTTGTGACGGAAGGCAGAAGGCAGAAGGCAGAAGGCAGAGGCTCTCTTAGCACGCCGGGCGTAGGCAGGAAAGAAAAAAGGCGTGGGCTCCGTGGCGCCCACGCCTCTAACGTTTCGGGTCAGTCTTGTACTAGATCAAGGTATTGACGGGCTGACTGGCGTGGCTGGCGCATCGCTGCCACCCGTGGCCGCCAGGATAGCGCCGGCGGTCACTCCGCCACCGGCCAAGAGGAGCACAATAGCCATGCGTCTCCGGCTCCGGCCTGCCGGCTGGACACCGGCCTGGCCTTGCTCCGGCTGCTCAGGTAGCAGGGTAATGCGCGCTGCCGAGCCTTCGGCAATCAGGACGGACTTCGAGTCGTGCTCGGTAATCACTTCGAGCGCACCGATCCTGGCCACTACCAGCGCGGAGTCAGGCGATTCCAGGCCAACGATGCCCAGGACCGCACCGCCCTTAGCAGCGCGAATCCGGGCGTCGGTCAGCACAGCGGCCACCGGGGAATCCGGGCGGCTCTGGAACATCGCGCTGCCGCGCTCAACTGTAAACTGCACGCCCTCTGGATTCCGTTCGACGCGCACCGTGCTGTTGCTCAGCACGTCCACACGGCCGCCGCCGGGAAGCGCGACTTGCGCTCGGCCGTTGGCCGCGGCGGTGATAGCATCGCCGCTGTACACCGTGGAGCCGGCGGCGAGAGCCGCCCGGCGAACGCTAGCCGATTGGGTCTGGACGGCAACGCCCACAACTTCATTTGCACCCCAAGTGGGGAGGGCCAGGACTAGGGTGAGGATAGACGCTAGTGACCGACGTAAGATCTTCAAGGCAGTTCTCCTTATGCGCACCCTGCCGGGTACTGTGTTCCCTTCGAGAGTATCCAGGCCGTGACGGTAGCGCCACCCAAGACTGTCACCAACATGCCCAATCGGATACGTTACCAACAGTGGGCAACCAGGAGTCCAGCCTAGCGGCGCAAGACGCTCTGCAGGGCTGGCTCAAGTGCTTGGTGTACAAAGGGATAGCCAAGTCGCTGGAGCTTTTCAGGGAGCACTCGCTGGCTGGAAAGCAGGAGCGCGTCGGCCATCTCACCGAGCGCCAGGCGCAGGACGAAACTCGGAGTGGGGAACAAGGCGGGGCGATGAAGAACGCGGCCGAGCGCAGCGGAAAAGTCGGCGTTGCGAGACGGTTGCGGCGCCACAGCGTTGACCGGGCCGCTGAGGGCGCTGGTCCTGAGGGCGTAGCCGATGATGCCCACCGCATCTGCAAGCGCCAGCCAGGACATCCATTGCCTGCCCGAACCAATCCGTCCGCCCACGCCCAGGCGAAACGGCAGCGCTATCTGGGGCAGTGCTCCGCCGTGCTTGGCCAGGATTATGCCAAACCGCAGGAGCACGACGCGGCCGCCGAAGGCCGCGGCGCGCCCGGATTCGGCTTCCCAATCGCGGCATAATTGCGCCAGAAAGTCCTGGCCCGCAGCGCTGGACTCGGTCAGCTCTTCGTCGCCGCGATCGCCGTAGAAACCGACGGCCGAGGCGGCCACAAACACCTTGGGCGGCTGGGGAAGCTTCGCCAGCGCGTCAACCAAATGGCGCGTCGCTGCGATGCGGCTGTCGCGCAGGAGGCGCTTTCGGGAGGCCGTCCAACGGCCGCCGGCGATGGAGGCCCCGGCGAGGTGCACAATGGCGTCAGCTCCGCTGGCAGCGGCGTCGAGGGTGCCGGCGACGGGGTCCCACGCCAGGTTTAAGGCTACGGGGGATGTCGCCCGGCCAGCCGGGCGATTGCGTGTGGAGGGGCGCACCAGACGGGCTAGGTTGTGCCCTTGTTGGCGGAGTGCATCGAGCAGGGCTGTGCCTACGAGTCCCGTGGAACCGGAGATCAGCACTTTCATGAAAGGAACCTCCTCGCTGCGAGCTGCGAGCTGCGAGCGAAACCGGTACCGCTGGCATTGTAGTCGGCGACTGGAAAAACCGGTAGCGTGCGTTGCGGCAGGTTGGAGACGATTGGTCGCACACGCGTTCGAGGCGATGGTAAAGGGCGCGTCGCATAGATAGAATAGTCGCATGCGCGTTCGCGTGCTCTTTTTTGGGCAGCTCAAGGAGATCGTCGGCCGGGCGGATGACGCCGCGGAGTTGGACGAAGGCGCGCGGGTCGAGGACTTGTTTGCGAGGTATGGCCAGCGATATCCCGACCTGGCGCGGTTTCGCAGTTCGGTAGTGGCTTCGGTGAATCAGGTATTTGCAGACTGGCGATCTCCCCTGGCTGCCGGCGACGAGGTGGCGTTTCTGCCGCCGGTCAGCGGCGGAAGCGAAGCTGCCGGCGTGGAACGTAAGCGGCAGATGGTGCAGCTTGTTCGAGATCCCATTCGTGTGGCGGAGCTGGTAGCGGAATTGAAATCGCCCGAGGATGGCGCTGTGGCGGTTTTTGAAGGCATCGCGCGCAATCATTCGGGCGGGCGACGGACGCTCTATCTGGAATACGAAGCCTACGAGCCCATGGCCGTGGCCAAGATGCGGGAGTTGGCGGCCGCCATGCGCGCGCAATTTCCAGTGGATTGCGTCGCGCTGGTGCATCGCCTGGGACGCTTGGCAATCGGCGAGACCAGCGTGTTCATCGGCGTCAGCTCGGCCCACCGCCGCGCGGCGTTTGACGCCTGCCGGTTTGGCATTGACACACTGAAGCGCACAGTGCCCATCTGGAAGAAAGAGTACTTCGAGGACGGCGCCGTATGGGCCGAAGGTGAAATTCCAAACTCGTCGGAGCCTGGAGTCGAAACCTCCGCGCCATCCAAATCCCGCCCTCCGGAATCTACTTCTTGAGGGCCGTGACGCGCCCCTTTCACTTGCGACAGACTCCGCCCCAGCAGCGATCTAGCTATTTAGCCGCGGGGCTGCTCGTCCTGTGCGTATGCGCCGTGTGGTCCGGGGCTGCGCTGGCCGGGGGCCAGGGTCGCGCGGCTGATCAGCGAAGTTCCATTCGCGTGGAAGTCAGCCTGGTCAGCCTGCTGGCCAGCGTGCTCGACCGCGACAACCGGCCGGCGCCAGACCTGCTGCGCGAGCAGTTCGAGATCCTGGAGGAGGGCACGGCGCAAAAGATTGAGGTGTTTGAAAAGGAGACGCACCAGCCGCTGGATCTGGCCCTGATGGTTGATTCCAGCCTGAGCGAATCGGCCAAACTGCCGTTCGAGATTGAGGCCGCCGGGCGTTTTATTCGCCGGGTGATGCGGCCCGGCGACCGGCTGGCGGTGTACGAATTCGCCGATACAGTCACTCAGTTGGCCAATTTTACCTACCAGGCGGCCCGGCTGCGCGCGGCGCTGGGGCGCATCACACCGGGCACGGGCACGGCGTTGTACGACGCGGTCTACCTGGGTTCGCAGGCGCTGGAGCGGGGGACTGGCGGCCGGCGGCGCGTGTTGGTATTGCTCACCGACGCCGGTGAAACCACCAGCCGCGCCGACTTTGAGACCGCGCGCCGCGCTGCGCTGCGGGCCGAAGCGTTGCTCTACGCCATTGTGGTCCGCCCGGTGAACAACGAGGGCGGCCGCAACACGGCGGGCGAGCACGCGCTCGAAACCATCGCCGATACCAGTGGCGGCGCCATGTACTATCCCGTTCAACTGGCTCAGCTCGATGAGATGTTTGACCGGATTGACCGCGAGCTGCGCACGCAGTACCGGCTGGGCTATTATCCGCAACCGCGTCCGCCACAGGGGGCTTACCGGCAGATCGAGGTTCGCGTCAAAGGGGATTATACGGTGCGCTACCGCAAGGCCTACTACTCGGGCGGCCCCGCCAACTGAGCCGTGGTGATCTCACCAAAATCATGATCCACGCCTATCTGGATGCGGCCATCGAAGCGGCGCGAGAAGCCGGGCAAATCCTGCTGGCGGAGTTCGCCCGCCCGGTCAGGATCAGCTACAAGGGCGAAGTGGACTTGGTGACGCAAGCCGATCAGCGGTCGGAAGAGGCCATCGTCACGCGCCTGCACAGCC
>Ga0214473_10000491_pt1 | contig 55806 bp, 56 predicted proteins | sample RVTome_7_FD_203509 | JGI IMG/M metagenome (GOLD analysis project Ga0214473, IMG submission 203509) | Soil microbial communities from uranium-contaminated site in the Upper Colorado River Basin, Wyoming, United States - RVT98D197 | ecosystem: Environmental > Terrestrial > Soil > Contaminated >... | reverse complement strand
AATGTTATTTTTTATCACCTAATATTAATAATAAAAGAAGTGATATCTTATTATTCTATCTTAATTTAATAATCACTTAATAGATTATTTGTTTAGTATAGTTTATAGGAGTCTGATTTTAGTAGTTAAGTGGTTAATTATTGAGTAAACGACAATACAGGATAGTATCTATAATTGTTTTAGTTCTTTTACTTTTATCAAGTTTTGTAGTGTTTTTCTTTTAATTGATTGTTACAATTATAATATTATATATATTAAAGAGTCTTTTGAATATTTGTACATACATCTTTAAATCCTTAAAACTTAATATTGTATTCTGTGGATTTAACAAAGTTCTTATCAAATATATCACCAAAAAGATCTCATGGTCCAATTAGAACTTTCACTAAACTTCAAATGATAAGAACTATTTTGATATTAAGTCAAAAGAAGAAAATGGGGCGAACTTTACTTTCCAGGTATTTGAAAATAGGTTCAGGTGCAGTAAGAACTCTAATAAAGGATCTAGAAAATTACAATATTATTAAGATTGAAAAATCTGGATGTAGTTTAACAGAAAGAGGTCAGGAAATACATAAACAAATTGTTGAAATATTTAATCTAATCGATGAAATAGATGCTGGAAGACTTTCAATTGATAAGTTTAGTTCTGCTGTACTCGTTAAGAACTCTGCTAATTTAATCGGTAATGGGATTGAACAAAGAGATGCATCTATCAAAATAGGTGCAAAAGGTTCTACAACATTGATCTATAATAGGGGCAAATTTACAATACCTAATGGAAGTTTAGATTGTGCCAAAGATTATCCAGACAATGTTTGGATAAATCTAAAAAAATTATTTAATCCTAGAGATAATGACGTTATAATTGTAAGTAGCTCATCAGACCAAGAATCAGCAATATATGGTGCTTTATCTAGTGCACTAACTTTGATTGAGACTTCTAAAAAGAATGAATAAGAATTGTCTAAAGATAACAAAAGAAATGGAATCGTAATAGTTTACACAGGAAGAGGAAAAGGAAAAACTACTGCAGCACTTGGTCTTGCTCTTCGTGCTATTGGCTATAATTGGAAAATATGTATGATTCAGTTCATAAAAGGTTCTTGGAGTACTGGTGAACTTGTTAGTGTCAAGTTATTATCATCTAACTTTGAAATAATTCGAGCTGGAGAAGGCTTTATAGGAATAATCGATGATACAAAACAAAAGAAAATTCATAAAGAATCTGCAATGAACGCCTTGAGGATATCAAAGAATAAGATAGATTCCGGATTGTACAATATTGTTATTTTGGATGAAGTAAATTATGCTTTATCATTAAGACTTATTAAACTCAAAGATATTTTAGAAATTATTAAGTCTAGACCAAGAAATGTAACTCTTGTACTTACCGGAGATCATGCTCATAAGAGGATAATTGAAATTGCAGACTTGGTAACTGAAATGAAGGAAATAAAACATCCTTATAAGAATCGTTTACTAGCTTTGAAAGGAATAGATTATTAGAGAGATTTTGAAATAGACTTTATCCGATTATCATATTTTTCTTTATATGATTTTAAACAGATCTTACAACAAAAAAATCTTTCACCATTACCCACCTTTAAATTAATTGGTTTACCAGCAATTTCACCTTTGCAAAAATCACATTCGAGTGGTATACTTAGAATTTTTCCTAATAAAACACCCTGTTCATCTTTTGGAACTTTAGTTATTATTTGACTTGACATAACTTTTATTATGCCAAATTCTTTAGTTTTGTTTGATATGAAATCTTGAAGGTCTTTGGCATCATTTGTTATTAGCCTTAGCATAATATTGCTTTCACCAGTTGTTAAGAAGATACTTCTAACCTCATCTAGTTCTGCAAGTTTTGAAGCAATTTCTTGGACTGAATTATCATCTACTCTAAGGGTGACAATTGCAGAAAGTCCATTGTTAACTTTATCAATATCAAAGATAGGTGAGATTCTTTTTATTAGACCTGTTTCAAACATTCTTCTTATTCTCACCTCTACCGTAGGTGTACTAACACCTGTTATCTTGGCTAATTGTCTAAATGACTTTCTTCCATCTTCATTAAGAGCCATAATTATTCTGATATCAACTTTGTCTAGTGTGAATGGCATCATTATTAATTACTTCATACTGGTAATTATTGTTATCTAAATGTGAATGATATTTCTAATAAATCACTTGATTCTTATGTCGTCACCAAGATATAGAATGATTTTGTGTCAGAAGTTTATAATATTATTGCTTTCGCTGGTGTGTTGTATAATTTCAGATTTCGTCATTTGTTTATCTAAAACGCACAGCTAAATGCATTTAATATTCTCTTATCTAAATAGCATTTGCGATTAAAGTCATAGCAAGACTGTTTTCATGAGTCATGCAACATAGCAGCTTTCGCACGATGTATTTTTGGTGGAAAATCTGCAGAAGTTAAATAGATCACTAATAAAAATGCTTAGATTGACATATAACAGGAATATCCAAATAGTTAAAATACTATTGAGTGTATTTATGAAAAGTAGGTTTAATACATTATGAAAGATATAGATGATTATTCAAAGTGGCAAAGACGAAGAAGGTCTCCTTTTTTTCCAATGGATATAGATTCATATTTCGATGAAATTGACAAGTATTTTGAAGAAATCTTTAATGATATTCAGACAAATGTACCTAATGACATGATAAAAGAACGTGATCTTCCAGATGGATCAAAGGTACAAGAAATGGGCCCGTTCATATATGGATATTCTGTCTCACTAGGACCTGATGGTAAACCAGTTATTCGTGAATTTGGAAACATTAAACCTTCTCTAACGGGAAAGAATCCACTAGAACTAAGTGACCAAATTGAACCATTAATAGATATATTCGAAGAGAAAGATAATGTGAAAGTAATTGCAGAATTACCAGGTATAGAGAAAAACGACATAAACTTAGAATTAGAAGGCAGAATATTAATAATTTCTGCCAATTCATCCAGAAAATATTACAAGAAGATAGAACTTCCAACTGAAGTTGACGCAACACAAACTAGAGCAATTTATAAGAATGGAATCTTAGAAGTTACTATAAAGAAAGTAAAGTTAGGAGAATCTAAAGGTAAACAAATTAAAATAGATTAAGATAAAATATGGTTTATGGTAATGGAGCCTCGGCCGGGATTTGAACCCGGGACCCCCACCTGTTTGGATTCACATATACCAAGGTGGTGCTCTACGAGGCTGAGCTAACTCGCAATTTAGGTACCGAGGCGTTATTCCGAGGCTGTACTACCGCATTTCAGATTAGCTATTAACTTTTACGTTTAGATTTATGGAAGGATTAATTAATAATAAATTCCAAGGATTTATGGGGTCGTAGTCTAGCACATCTTTTAGAATCAGATAGAAGATGTGGATAATATGGTTTAGGATACATGGCTCGGGAAATCTATTAAGGTTAGAGTGCCCATGTGATCGTGGGTTCAAATCCCACCGACCCCGCTATACTTTGGGTAATCGAAAGACCATATGTAAGAAGTTACTTTAGGCATGGATTAGAGCGACTAAAGCCAGCGTAATTGTAAGGTAGATCTTGGGTTCGAAGGTAAGTTAGTCATGAGAATTGAGCGGTTACCTAGCTACATTCATTATGAAATTCTCCATAATACTATCTATATCCTAAATGATCAAGGCATGGTGGTACACTTCAGAATTCTAGCTGAATCTGAACCGTCTTCAGACTCGCGTAGATGTTGAACCCCTTTTTAGTCACATATAGTAAAGAAGCAGACTACTACGCTGCCATCCCAATGATAGATACAAGATGAGTTTCTCCTCCACGAGTCTGCTCGGGAGAGGATCAAAAGATACTTTATACCAGTAATTGTAATCATCAGCAACATCTTCAAAGATAGGGTTGCTATGGAAACTTTGCTTTAACATCTAACGTTGGAATAACTTTCATAAATTATCTGATCTAAGCTAAGTAAGAAGAAGAATGCTAGTAAAGTAATTATGCAGGAAGCTCTGAAGAAAAATCCTAAAGCAACCTATAATGAGATAAAACCATCTCTGATTTTAGAGATGCCTGCATTAAAAGATAAAGGACGTGCTCTAGGAGCATTCGTAGTTCATTTTCTTTCAACCTATGAACCTGAAGAAAAAGAGACTGAAAAAAGCATAAAGGAATCCACGCATAAAAAGCACATGGTCAAGCAGGCACAAAAAGCACAAAACATGGATAAAGCATCTGTGGATACCCCTCACAAAACAGGTGATAAAAATGATGATAAAAGCACTGATGGATCCACGAAGGATGACCATGACAGCACTGAAAGCACAACAATTCCTTCAAGCTTACCACAAAAATTTATAGCGAGGTTTTTTCACCTCAATCTCTTCCAACAGACACAATTCAGGCTAAAACCCTAGAGAAAAAATCAACACCTCTTTCAGACCAGCTCAAAGCATTTCATCTTTTTGAACAAGGTCTAAATTCACTGGAAATCATGTAAAAACTGAACGTGGAGTTTGACCATATCTATTCCTAGATACAACAGTATCAGGCTCTGAAGCATATGGAGACTAAGCATGACAAGTGTGTTTTGGACATCTACCTAGTAGTCTTCAGTCTGTACGGGAGTTCCTATGAATGCTGAGAAGCTGGACTAGGCATTTATAGAAATACTCTTAGGAGATAACTACGAACAGATATGAAGAATGTGCGAGTATTTATCTATGAATAGAATCAATAACTCAGGATCTACTGTAGCTAGCTTGCTTCTTATTTACTTTTCGTGTATCGCTTCCAAGGTTTCGCTGTTCATGAAGTGCTCCGTCAATCAATCAAGCATAGGGTACCCCTATGGAAAAGCACAACACAGACCCTCACTGGTCGCGCCTCTTCGTATTCGCTATGTCTGATTCTACTACATCATGGGAGTACGCTACATGCTGTGTCTACCTGCAGGAGTGGTGCCTGCTGCACTTCTCTTGATATGTTGACGATGGTTGTAGTTGTTGTAATTGTTTGGGAGAGAGTGGGGTTAATGTCTCAAACATTGTCGTTGAAGAGTACGGTTTTTGTTACGGTTGAGGTTGTTGTGTGGTGATTCTGTCATCAAACGTCAAGACTTGGTCTAAGTAGCTAGACGCTGAACAAGATCAGATATAAATCATCCAAACAATACTCATGTATTAAATCGTTGACGTATTGATTAAGATTTTCTCATTCAAATCCAAGTCAATGACCAGATATCAAAAAGTCAACACATCCTTATACTCCGCAACCAAGAAGTTTCGGGTTCAAATCCCTCCGGGCCCGCACCTACATTGCACTAATCAAATAAGTTGAATATTGAATGCCAAAAAGCAATTGAGTGACGTATTTCCAATCTCTACTCATTAAGATAAGGTTAAGCCGTAGTTACCCACGTTTTCGATAGGGTAAAGTTTCGCCGACCCAGTATTATTAATATATTGAAATCAAATAATTAAATAGATAATTATAATTATTGAACAAATAAATCATAATTGATATTTATTTGACTTCATGAATCTAAGTGTTATTACAGATGTCACACGTTTCTAAGTCTATATATGGTTCATATTGTTTATGAACTGTGCATAATAGTTTATTTTTTCTAATATATGATAATGCTTCTGTAAATTTTGATGCTACTTGACGTCTGTCTATTTCTTTTTCGGCTAATATTTTTACTATTTCTGAAATAGTTTTTCTTATCTCTTCACTACTTATTGAGTCATGTGCTCCTGATCCTCGTTTGTTATGTATATAGTAGCTAACTGCAGTCTGCGTTACTCCTAATAATTCAGATCTTATTTTGGATCATTCCGTATTTTATCATTAATTCTTTGGCGATATTTGCCCTTAAAGCAGGTAATGCTGATTTGACAGCGAGTTCTTCTGGAAGGATCTTGGGAATAACATTGAGCACTTTGGTTTCAATAACCATAGAATTAATACTAGATATATACATAATCTTATAATAAAGTTTAAGCATATCTATTCAATAACTTCGAAGAGAAGAATATGGGAAAAGAACGTTTAATCATTATTACATTAGGTTTAGATAGGGTAGGTATTGTTTCAGGAATATCCAGTACTCTCGCGAATCATAATGCAAACATTATTGAATTAACATCTTCTGAGATAGGAGGTTCGTTCGTAATGATTATGTTAGTTGATATTTCAACGTTAAATACATCAACAAGTGAACTTCAGAGAATATTAGTAAATAAAGGTAAAAAGCTAGGAGTTCAAGTTACAGTTCAACATGAAGACGTTTTTAGGTATATGCATAGAATTTAGGTGTTAATTCATGTTCTCGAAGGAGGAAGTTATTGAAACATTTGAAATGATTCATCTAAGTGGGTTAAATATTAGAACTGTAACTCTTGGAATTAATCTTCTAGATTGTATTGATAAAGACTTTGATATTATGAAAAACAAAATACACAATAAAATGACAAAAAAGGCGTGCAATCTAATCAAAGAAGTTAATGATATTGAAAGTAGATTTGGAATACCAATAGTTAACAAACGAGTTGCCGTTACACCAATATCATTTTTACTTGAATCTGTAGTAGCTGATTTATCTGATAAAGACAGTATAACAAGATCAATAGAATTAGCCAAGACTTTGAATGAAATCGCATTTGAAATAGGTGTCGATTATATTGGAGGATTTAGCGCTATGGTCCAGAAAGGATTTACTAAAGGGAGTAAGATTCTGATTGAGTCTATACCTAAAGCACTTAGTAATACTGAAAGAGTATGTTCATGTGTAAATATAGCTGCAACTAAATCTGGGATAAACGTAGATGCTGCTCTAAAAATGGGTGAAATAATAAAGAAAACAGCTGCTATGACAAAGAAGAGAAATGGAATAGGTTGTACAAAACTAAGTGTATATGCTAATGTTCCTCCAGATACACCATTTATGCCCGCTGCTCATCATGGAATTGGTGAATCTGAATTTACCATAAATGTGGGGATAAGTGGGCCAGGTGTAATAAGAACTGTAGTTGAAAAAAATCCCGACTTAGACTTTAGATCTTTAGCTGAGAAGATCAAACGAACATCATTTAAGATAACAAGAGTTGGGGAACTTATAGGACGCGAAGTTGCAAATCGATTAAATGTTAATTTTGGCATAGTGGACCTTTCATTAGCTCCTACGCCTACAAAAGGCGAAAGTATAGCAGACATCATTCAAATGATGGGAATAGATTATTGTGGAGCTCCTGGATCGACAGCCGCCTTGGCGTTACTTACTGATGCTGTAAAGAAAGGAGGGAGCATGGCTACTTCATTTGTCGGTGGAATGAGTGGAGCATTTATACCTGTAAGTGAAGATTCTGGAATGGTTAAAGCTCTTCAAGTTGGAGCTTTATCACTTGAAAAGTTAGAAGCTATGACATCGGTTTGTTCCGTTGGTCTAGATATGATTGCAATACCAGGAGATACTCCAGTAGAAACAATATCCGCAATAATTCTTGATGCAATGGCTATTGGTATTATGAATAACAAACCAATGGGAGTACGACTTATCCCTGTACCCAACAAAGAAGCTGGTGAAAAAATTGAGTTCGGAGGTCTACTAGGTTACAGTGTAATTATGCCTGTCAGTAAATTTGGGTCAGGTAGATTTGTAAAGCGAGGAGGACAATTTCCTTCACCAATCAGTAGTCTTACAGGATAATTACTATTATAGATAAATAATTCAAGTTTGTTGACACATCTTCGAAAAACCGTTTAGTTGAATAGAACTTTAACTATTCTAATATAATCATTTAGAAAATACTAATGTACCAGATTCTACACCATCAAAAACATCTTTCAAGACATTCGGTGAACATAACACTATTCTCGTTGGTATAGATGAGCGTTTTATTACGTTCAGTGCTACTAAATCCATTAATTCGTAAGTTCCTGCACCTGCAGACTTTGAGTAAAGCATTCTAGCTAAATCATCTGCGGTAATTGAGTCAATCAGTTCAGATTCTTTATGTTTTTTAGGATCTTTTGTAAATACACCTTCAACAGATGTAGCGTTGATAAATAAATCAGCCTTTATTCTTTCAGCTATAAGACAAGCAGTCGCATTAGTACTTTGACCTGGATGAAGACCTCCTGTGATTACAATATTCTTTTCATTAAAAGCATGCGCAACTTCAGATAGAGTTGTTGGAACAGATGAATAACATATATCGCCAAAATGCGATATCATAAGCATTGCATTAAGTCTAGAAACATATATTCCTATTTCATCTAGCGTCGATTCGTCAACATTAGCCTTTCTTGCTGCCGTAATGTAGTTTCTAGCATTCTTACCTCCACCAGCAACAAGAACAAATTTAATACCTTTACTTATTAAACAAGTAAATAATGTTACATATGGTCTAGCGTCAAAATTTTCAATGTCTTGTTTGAATAAACTTCCACTTAACTTTACTACTACACGATTAATTTGTTTCTTATCTTTACTTTTCAACAAGATCACTAATTAATTGATTTTCAGGAATCTAGATATAGTTGTCGATAAACAAGATATCAAATCTTAACATGTTGAGTTTTCGCCTTTAATATTTTTGCAAATTCAGTGAGACGAGTTAACATAATGTCATCTGAAATAGATTCGTCAATTATTTTAACTAAAGCACTTCCTACTATTACCCCGTCAGCACCAGCTTCTACAACGCTTTGAACATGTGATGGTCTTGAAATTCCGAATCCCACTGCTAAATTAGTTCTACCAACAGTATAAGGTTTGAATCTCTTTACAAGATCTAAACTGCTTTTCTTAATATTTGTACGAGCACCTGTAACACCGTAAACTGACACTAAGTAAAGAAAGCCAGATGTAACATCAATAATTTTTTTTAATCGTTCTATTGATGTTGATGGTGACGCTAAGAATATTGTATCAACATTATTCTTCCTAGCTGAACGAACATAATGGTCTGATTCTTCTAAAGGTAGATCTGGTACAACTACTCCATCCAAACCTTGACTTTTCCCATTCTCAAAAAATTTGTCAACACCTATTCTATACAATGGATTATAATAAGTAAGTATAACAACAGGTATATTGAAGTTACTTTTTATTTCTTCAACGATATTAAATACTTTCTTTGGAGTTACACCTAGTTTCAATGCTTTATATGAAGAAGCTTGAATAGTAGGACCATCTGCAATCGGGTCAGAAAAAGGTAAACCAAGTTCGAGTATATCTACACCGCCTTTTATCAATGCTTCAGCCACTAAAGATGTTTTTTCTGGACTTGGTAAACCAGCTGTTATGTATCCTATAAGTGCAGATTCCCCTTCTGCTCTCAATTCATTAAATTTTTGATCTATATTACTCATAGTTTTTCACATAATTCTTTTGCTACAATTTCTACGTCTTTGTCACCTCTTCCAGATAGACAGACAACAATCACTTTGTCTTTTGCTAGTTTAGGAGCTAACTTCTCAACATATGCAAGAGCATGAGATGTTTCCAAGGCGGGTAATATCCCTTCAGTCTTCGCAAGATTGACAAAAGCTTTTACAGCTTCTTTATCATTAATAGCTTTATACTTAGCTCGGCCTGTTTCTTTTAGAAAACTATGTTCAGGACCTACTCCTGGATAATCAAGACCCGCTGAGATACTATGAGTTGACTTTATCTGACCATGTTTGTCTTGTAGAAGATACGTAAGCATACCATGTAGAATACCTTCTTCTCCAGCGTTAAGAGTTGCTGCATGCTTTCCAGTATCAAGTCCTTTACCACCTGCTTCAACACCAATTAATTTTACACTCAAATCATTAACAAATGGATAGAAAGTCCCTATTGCATTACTACCACCGCCTACACAAGCAACAAGATAGTCTGGAAGAGAGGTTTCTGTAGCCATGATTTGATATTTAATTTCTTGTCCAATTACACTTTGAAAGTCTCTAACCATCTTTGGATATGGATGAGGGCCAACAACGCTACCAATGAGATAGTAGGTAGTTTCAACGTTAGTAACCCAGTCACGCATTGCCTCATTAATTGCGTCCTTGAGGGTTTTTGAACCGCTCTTGACGGAATGAACTTTACTTCCGAGAAGTTTCATTCTAAACACATTAAGTTTTTGACGCTTAACATCTTCAGAACCCATGTAGATCTCTGCTTTCAACCCTAAAACAGCTGCAGCCATAGCTGTTGCAACACCATGTTGTCCGGCACCTGTTTCCGCAATTATTCTGTACTTGTTCATTCTACGACAAAGTAGACCTTGACCCAAAGTGTTATTGATCTTATGAGCTCCACTATGAAGGAGGTCTTCTCTCTTTAAGTAAATCTTAGCACCACCTAATTGCTTCGTTAAATTTTCAGCGTAGTAAAGAGGAGTTGGTCTCCCAGCATATCTACAAAGATAATAGTTTAGTTCTTCCTTGAATTCATCATCTACACTTATTCTATTATAAGCTTCTTCAAGTTCATTGATAGATTTCATTAGAGTTTCGGGAACAAATTGCCCGCCGAATTTACCATATTTTCCAAGTATTGGATATTCATTGATTCGAGTCAAAGTCTTACCCTTTTAGCTTTTTCAATAAAAAGTTTAATCTTATCATGATCCTTTATACCTATTCTTGATTCTACACCACTTGAAACATCTACCGCATATGGTTTTACAGTTTCAATAGCTCTTTCAACATTATCAACATTCAAACCACCTGCTAAGATTACTGGAGTTGGGGATATTGAATCTACGATATTCCTACTTATATTCCAATCATGAGTTATCCCAGTTCCTCCCTGAGAATTCCCAAATTTAGAGTCAAGTAGAATAGAATTATAGAGAGCAGAAGCCTCTAAAACTGATTCAATTATATCTTGATTGTTAACATGAATAACTTTTATTAAAGTTACACTTTTGAATATTTCTCTAATTTTCGGATCATATGATGTTTCACCAATTAGTTGGACAGAGTTTACATGTAATTTTCTAGATATTGTTTTAAGAAGAGAATAATCATCTTGAGGAACAACTACAACTTTTTCTATGAATGAAGGTATATTTGTAATTAGATTATGAGCTTTCTCGATATCCAGGTTTCTTGGTGATGATGGAAAGCCAATTATTAAGCCGATAGCATCAGCACCAGCTTTTACTGCACATTCAATATCATCTTTTCTAGTATTTCCACATATCTTAACTCTTACTTGCCTCATTAGGCGTCAACAAGCTCCTTAACCTTAGACTTAACATCATCAGATTTCATGATAGAAGTTCCCACTAGAAAAGCATCTGCACCTGCATTCCTTAGCATAATTATGTCCTTAGAAGAAGTTATACCACTTTCAGTAATGATTACTTTATTATTCGTATTATGTTCTTTCAATATAGATACAGTTGTAGATAAATCAATCAATAGAGTTTCTAAATTTCTATTGTTAATACCTATCATATCAGCATCAGTCATAATTGCTTTTTGGAACTCGTTTTTGTTATGAGCCTCAAGCAGAATCATTATATCTTTAGTATGCGCATAATAAATCATCTCATCTAGTTTTGATTCACTTTGATTATTATCAAATAGGCGTTGAATTAAAAGAATTGTATCAACTCCAATCTTGGATGCAGCATCAATTTGAATTTTTGATACTATGATATCCTTCATTAGAATAGGCAGTTCTGTTAATTGTCTTATCTTAATTATACGATTAATAGATCCACCAAAAAAAGTTGGTTCTGTAAGCACAGATAAGCCAATTGCACCACCATCAACCATATCTCTTACAATTTTTGTATAGCGAAAATCACTTATTATTTCACCCTCAGACGGCGAGGCAAATTTCACTTCAGCAATGATAGGATTCTTTGCACAATTTACAATTTGTTTCTTTAAATTCCTATTCTCAAGATTTGCAGATTTTTTTATATTATTATAATACCCTTCGTTAATGGATTTGTATGCTGCTTCAACGAGCTTATCCATGAAATTATGCGAATTGTTTTTCAAGGTTTTCGAGTTTTGAGACATTTCCTTCACTCATGCTAATCAAAGACTTTAGCTTATTGTAAGCTGATCCACTACGTATTGAGTTATTCGCCAGCTCCATACCTTCATTAAACGTATCAGCTAAACCACCTACAATTATACCAGCTGCAGCATTCACAAGAATTAGGTCTCTATGATTATGGTTTGCTTCTCTATGGTTAATTAATATTTTGAAAATTGATTCAGCATTCTCATCTGGAGTACCACCTAGAATATCTTCAGGTCTAGCCTTATCAACACCGAAGTCTTTGGGATTCAAATACATCGAATTAACCTTACCATTTTTCATCCAAGCAATTGATGTTAATCCAATAGTTGATATCTCATCAATTCCATCTTGACCATGCGCAACTATACCTTCTTTCAAACCAAGCCTTGCCAGAACTTCAGCTAAAGGTTTCACAAGAGATTCATCATATACACCGACTAGTTGAGAGTTGACTTCAGCTGGATTAGTTAGAGGACCAAGGATATTGAACATAGTCCTTATACCTATTTCTCTACGAGTACCTATAACATGTTTCATAGATTGATGAAAAATCGGTGCAAACATGAAACCTATTCCTATCGTTTCTATTGATTTTTCTACTAGAATTGGGCTTGATTCTAAGTTCAATCCAAATTTCTCCAATAAATCAGCAGAGCCGCACTTGCTTGTGAAAGATCTATTTCCATGTTTAGCTACGGATACACCTGCTCCTGCTGCTAATAATGCAGCTGGGGTACTTACATTAATTGTCTTAATCTTGTCTCCACCTGTGCCTACAATATCTAACAATCTACCTGTAACTTTTGGTTTGATTTGTTTTGCAAATTTTCTCATCACAGTAACAAATGATACTATCTCTTCAATCGTTTCACCTTTCATTCTAAGAGCTGTAAGGAAAGATGATATTTGAGACGGGGTTGCTTCGCCGTTCATGATTTCCTTCATTATTAGTTCTGATTCTTCTGATGATAGATTTCCATTATCAACAACTCGCTGTATACCTTCTTTTATCATCACTTTCTACTCCCTTTAAGAAAATTATTGATAAGTTTGTCACCTTCCTTAGTGAGAATAGATTCTGGATGAAACTGAACACCATAAACAGGATGACTCTTATGTTTTACAGCCATCACTTCATTATCATCAACTGCAGTAGCAGAAACTATAATTTCACTTGGGATTGTTAGCCGTGCTCCAACTAAAGAGTGATATCGAGTAGCAATAAATGGATTGTCTAAACCTTCGAAGATTCCTTCATTATCGTGTTTTATTTGGCTAACTTTTCCATGCATTATTTTCCCAGCTTTTTCAATTACTCCGCCGTATGTATAGATTATTCCTTGATGACCTAAGCAAACGCCAAGTGTATGAATCTTACAACTATAATATCTTAAGATGTCTAAGCATATTCCGAAGAATCTACGGTCAATAGGTGTTCCTGGACCTGGTGAGAGAATAATATTATCAGGATTTATTCTGGCAATTTGTTCTAAATCAATTTCGTCATTTCGATATACTAAAGGCTCAGAACCTAATTTCCCTACTTGTTGAACAAGATTGTAAACAAATGAATCATAGTTGTCTACGATAAGTGTCTTCAATTCATTCACCTATTTGCCGCAAGTTTTAATGCATCTTGATGACAAGCTAACTTATCTTGAGTTTCAATCCATTCCTTTTTTGGATCAGATTCTGCAACTATTCCCGCTCCTGCCTGAATAAATATCTTGTTTTTCAAGGCTGTTAAAGTTCGAATAGTTATGGCAAAGTCTGAATTGCCATTATAAGAGAAGTAACCGATAGCACCTGCATAGGGGCCTCTTCTTATCTGTTCAAGTTCATCAATTATTTCCATTGCTCTTACCTTTGGCGCACCTGATACAGTTCCAGCGGGAAAAACTGCTTTTAGAGCATCGTATGAGTCAAGCTCAGGTTTTAGCTGCCCCTTTACATGAGAAACTATATGTTGAACATGACTAAATTGATGAATCTGCATGAATTGATTCGTTTTCACTGTTCCATATCTCGATATTTTTCCCATGTCGTTTCTTGCTAAATCAACGAGCATAATATGTTCAGACCTGTCTTTAGGATCTGCGAGCAGATCTTCTGCCATCTTACGATTATAGGTTTCATCTTCATTCATAGGTCTAGTTCCAGCTATAGGAAAAGTTTCAACAGAATCTTTAACCACTCTAACAAGCATCTCTGGACTAGACCCAATGATTCTTCTATCACCCATTTTTAGATGATACATGTATGGTGAAGGATTTATTTCACGTAATACGTTATAGAATGAATGGAGATCTCCCTTTGTAGTAGTTTCAAGTCTTCTAGAAAGAACAACCTGAAATATTTCTCCATTATTTATATAGTCCTTCGCCTTAAGAACTATATTCTCATATTCTGACTGGTTTATATTGCTGGTAATATTTGAATAGTTGATTAATTCAGGTTCTTCACATTTAGATTCTATACCTAACTCATTTAATCTATTTTTGCCAATATAATAGTAATATGATTCATTTGTCTTATGATTAAAGAATATACCATCATCATAAACAGCAAACTCAGCATCAGGAAATAGTTTTTCACCACTATTCTTATCAGGAATTCTTTCCCAATATCTTATGGCATCATATGATATGTATCCAATTGCCCCGCCTAGTAAGCGTATACTTTGGTCTACGAGTCTAATTTCACATAGAATACTGCGGATATCTGACATTATATCTGTGGCGTTTAGCTTAATGACTTCAGCGGTTTCATTGTTAGTTATTGTAATCATTTTATCCTTGAAAACTATAGTTTTATTTGGTCCGAAGCCTAGGAAAGAGAATTCAGCAAGCTTCTTTGGACCAACTGCGGATTCCAATAGATATGCAGTTTCAAATCTATTCTGTATTAATGAAAATATTTCTGAGGGAGTTTTGCCAGTGTTTATTTTCACAAATACTGGTTTATACTTTTTTGAATGTTTTTGGTAATTAGATATAGCCAGAGTTATATCACTAATCATTGTTTTTAGTGTATCTATTTAAGCATTAATACTCATATTTGTACACTGTTGCATCTGAGTGTGTTTGTTTAGTGTGTTTCATATAGTGTGGTAAATTGTTTAGCTAAACTTTATCTCTAATATCCTCTTGTTACTACCTGTTTGGTTGAGCGAAGAATCGTTCTACTTGTATCTCTACTTCTTTCCATGGTAGTTATAGCTTCAGCACTAGGTTATTGGTTTGGGAAATCTCATATGCCGCAGATTGTTAAGGAAAATGTCACAGTCTATGGAGAGGTCGCAAAGCGCGCGGGTGATTCTTCTTATCTACTACAGACAAACGGCTTAAATTTACGCAACGTATCTCTTCAGGTCAAGCTTATCAAGTATGAGGGAAATTACTACTACCTTTCCAATTTTACGTATTGGCATAACGGAGAGGAGACCAAATACACGGTTTGGGTTGATAACTCAACCTATTACTGCGCCACTCCCAAAGTTAGAGACATACCCACCTGCCCTTGACTGTTCACTAATTTTAGTTATCTAGGCTTTTTCTTAGCAAGCTTTTCCATGTCTCTTTAGGTAATCCAGCAACTTCAGCAGGTGTCTTACCTTTAAGCGTAGTATGTGGTCTTATGTGGTTGTAGTAGAGCATTTGTCCGTTTCTTAGGGGTGTGTTGTCTTTCTTCCATCCACGCTGAACCTTATTACGCTCACGAATAGTATTGTGTAATCTCTCTGCTAATTGGTTGCCATCTCCATTTGTGCAAGCTCCACTTAACACTCTGTTGTGCTTTGGTCGGTTCTCTTGTTTTACATCTATGAAGGCTCTCTCTATACCCATCGGATAAGCTCCGAGCTTATCAGAAGTAATCTTAAACGGAATTGCTTTAGCGATCTCTCTTGCCTGTTTGAATACGTTCATTGCGTCAACCTCGTTTCTAGTCCTACTAATCTCAGAAGCTAACTGGAAACGGCTTTCCTTATCTAGTATATTCCATAGGTATTTGTATTGTCCTTCTCCTTTCATAGGGATTCCACCTCTAGCCTTGATCACCATTTCATCGACATGCCATTTTCCAGAGAGATTAGGAGTCAATGTCTTAACGTAACTATCCATCGCAGAGATGTACTTTGAAATCCATCGGTAGAGTGTGCTGAAATTAACCTCTACCTCATACGATTGTAAGATATGATCACTAATTTTCCTAAGCGATATACCCTTGAAATAAAGGTCTAAGGTTATTGTGATTAGTTCAGGATTGTACTTTAACTTCTTAAAACCGTTATCAGGAATAAATGCTCTCTGACAATCTTTGCATTTGAATTGTTGCTTGTTATTCTTAAACCCATATTTCATAACTTTTATTGAGCCACAGAATTTACATGATACAGCGTCATATGCATATTACTTCTTATCATAGAATAAAGCATAATTATGAAATATTGATATTTGAATTAATTATTATATCATATTTATCATTTATTCCAAATATTTGAGTTTATTTTAAAGTTATTCCAATTAGTAATGATTTATTTGATAGTATATGATAAATTTAAGTATAAGTTCTCTTAAGCTTAAGGTCGAATAGTTTGCGTAACTCCGTAATAGCTAGGTTGGGGATAATTGCAGTAGGAATAATAATAATAATATACGCAGTTTTTGAAAGAAACTTCCTAAATGCTGATAGATCTGTTCTGCCTATTATAGGAGTTATCTTGGTAATAATAGGAATAGTGACGTTCTTCTTCGGTGAGAAAGAGGAAGAAGAGTTAGCTGAAGATGAAGTAATTAAGAAATAAAATAAAACATAATTAATAGGATTTATAACATATCTAGAATTTTAAGTATTAGATATGAATTTATTTCATGTAATAATGAAAAAAGATAAACGAAAGTTTTGAATAGAAAACAGTCATAATCGAGGGTACACTTTAAACAGAGTAAAATAATTTAATTGAAAGAGAGTCATACTTACAATCATTATTATTCCAAATATTGCTTTTAAAATACTGTTAATATTTGTTATGTCAGATATTAATATCTAGATTAAGCAGTTTAGTTATTAAGTTGAGTAGGGTCTATTCAAGGAGACATAGATTGAACGCCAGAAAGTTCTTCAAAAGTTTTGAACCTTATGAATGGGAAACTTCTAGTTTGGAGATAGCTTTGAAAACAGGTTTGAATGTTGAGCAAATAATTAGATTTGATACTAATGCATCTCCTGTTATTCCAACGAATTGGTTGTCTAATCTTTCATCCAAGCTTGAAGATGTTAAGATAAATGATTATCCTGATACATCATATCTTAGTCTTAGAAAAGCCCTATCAAAATACGTCAACATAGACTATAATAGAATAATAGTGACTAATGGCGCTGATGAAGGGCTTGACATAATTGTTAAGAGTTTCATTGATGAAGGTACAAATGCTGTCTTATCATCCCCTACTTATTCATATTATAAAGTGATAACACAAATAGCTGGTGGAAATATTATTTCTATTCCACGCAAAGAAAATTTCTTAGATGATGAAGAAAAACTTGTAAAAGCAGCTAAAAAAGAAGATACGCGTATTATCTTCTTATGTAGTCCTAATAATCCAACTGGAAATTCTACTAAGAAAGAGACTATCATAAGATTACTTGAAGAATCAGATAATTTAGTGGTGGTTGATGAAGCTTATAGTGAATTCAGTGGAATTAACAATATAGATCTTACAGATAAATATGATAATCTAGCAGTAATTAGAACCTTTTCAAAAGCTTTTTGTCTTGCTGGAGCTAGAGTTGGATATATTATTTCATCAAGAAAAACAATTGATATTCTAAATAAAGTAAGGCCTCCTAATAGTGTAACATCTATTTCTCTTTCTTTAGCTGAATACGGTATAAGCGATATTGAAAAAGTAAAAGATAATATTAGATCCATAATAAAAGAAAGAGATAAATGTAAATCATACTTAGAAAAAATAAGTGGAGTTAAAGTTTATCCGTCTGAAACTAACTTCTTATTAGTAGAGTTTGATAGTTTTTCAGTTGAACAACTCTATAAATTGCTTTTAAAAAGAGGTCTCATAGTTAGAAATCTAAGTCACACACCAGGACTTGAGAAATGTCTAAGATTTAATATAAGATTACCTTATCAGAATGAAATTCTCTTAAGTACAATATCAGAAATTCTAAATCATTCTACCAAATATATCTGAAAATCACAATATATGCACTTCTTGTTCTTTATATTCAACACAGATGTATTGAATCCACTTCGTTTTATAAGTAATTTATCACAATTAGGACAATACGTATTTTCGTATTTGCTGTTTAATACATTACCAACATATACATAATTCATTCCCTCTTTCTTTGCTATTGAATAAGCTCTTTCAAGTGTAATAATTGATGTAGGAGGAACGTCTAGTAGTAACCAATCTGGGTGAAATCTTGTAAAATGTATTGGAATTTCAGGTCCTAAATTATCATGTATCCATTTCATAAGATTCTTTACATCATCTAAATCATCACCATATTTTGTAACTAATAGATCTGTTATTTCCAGGTGTATACCTGCTTTTCTTACATTAAGCAACGTATCTTTAATTGCATCAGGTTTCTGAACAGCCATAAATCGAGCCAAAAACTCTTTGTTTAGAGAACCTTTTATTCCCACTGTCATCGCTTGAATATATTGGGAAGCATACTGTATTGCTTCAGCAGTCATGTAGCCGTTTGTCACTAAAGTATTTGCTAAACCTTCTTTAATGCCTTCTTTCGCAGTATCAATTACATATTCAAAAAATACTGTTGGCTCATTGTAAGTATAGCTTATACTTCTACATCCCATTTCCTTAGCTTTAGCGACAACCTCTCTTGGTTCTAGTTTCTGCATTTTGAAAATATTCTGTGAAATATCATAATTTTGACAGAATTTGCATCTAAATGTACAGCCAATAGTAGAAATAGATAATGTAGTGCTCTGAGGGAAGAAATGAAAGAACGGTTTCTTCTCAATAGGATCTACTCCAACCATTGATAATTCGCCATACGTAGGAAAATACAATATTCCATCAATATTTTTACGTGTCTTACAAAAACCAGTTGATCCTATTGGGATAAGACATCGTCTAACACAAAGATTACATCTGATTTTATTATTTTCAGTTACGCAAAGTAATGCTTCTCTCAATGTAACCAAGTAGTAATTGGTTAGAACTTTAATAAGAACCTTATTTAGAAATAAATTTCTTTCATTAGTTCTAATTTAATTTTCAATTTCTCTACTTGAATTGATAATCAAATAAAGAATAGTGCTAATAATTAATGATAATTATTTATTTATAACAGTTTACTATTACTTTTGTGTTCATAGTAAAATGTTATTAGGATTTCATGTATCTATAGCTGGTTCTATTGATAAATCAGTAGATAGAGCTTTTGAAAATAAATTTACAACTTTTCAAATTTTCACTAGAAATCCTAGAGGATGGATGTTTTCTGATATTAACAAACAAGAAGTTAGTAGATTCATAAAAAAATGTAACGAATATAAATACAAATATACTATAGCTCATATGCCGTATCTTCCTAATTTAGCTTCTTCAAATGAAGAGAATTATAACAAATCAATATCTACACTCATATCCGAAATGAATCGATGTAGTATACTAAAAATTCCTTATCTTATAACTCATCTTGGTAGTCATCTTGGAAAAGGTGAATCTATAGGATTAAAAAGAGTAATTAATGCCTGTAACACTGCTCTAGTAAAATCTGATAATAACGTTATTCTTCTTCTTGAAAACACTGCTGGAACAAAGAATAGTGTTGGTTCAAAATTTGAAAATATAAAATTTATTTTAGATAATATTGAAAATAATAAAAGAATAGGTGTTTGTTTCGATACAGCTCATGCTTTTGCAGCAGGATATGACCTGAGAAGTAGTGAAGATGTTGAAATAACTCTAAATCTCTTAGATAATATAATAGGTTTTGATAAAGTTAAAACTATTCATCTTAACGATTCAAAATCTGCGTTCAATTCTCATTCAGATAGACATGAACATATAGGTTTAGGATATATAGGTGAAGAAGGTTTCAGATCACTTCTTAAACATAAGATAGTAAAAGCATGTCCATTAATATTAGAAACACCTGTAGATTCAAAAAGAGGTAATTTAGAAAATTTGAAAAAGGTTATCGAGCTTGCTGAAAGTAACTAATTCTAATTGATATTTTAAATTAATAGAATACATTAAGAATCATATTCTCTTAATTGTGCTATACGTATATTGATAAAAGAATGAATTTCCTGTGCGTAAAATAGATAATAATTTAACAAAAACGCTATCTAGAATCGTGTATTAGTTTTATTATCAAGTCTACTACTATATTTCGAAATAACTGGATCTAGTGAATCTTTGACAAATCTCTGAGCGCGAATAGAGGCGTCTCCGGTATAATTTGAAGGATTTAGTATCTTATCTAACTCAGATTTATTGATAAGTTTGCTTATTTTCTTATCATTCTTTATTAAATCTTTTAGAGGATTTGCGTTGTCTTTCTTAATTTCATCCCATGCTTTAAAAGAATATTCTCTAATTAATTCATGAATTTTTTGTCTGTTTTCCCCTTTTTTAACCAATTCAAACATTAGTGCTTCAGTTCCAGTAAATATTCCGAATTTGAAAAGATTTTTCTTTATAATGTTGGTATTAACAACTATGTTTCCAGAAATCTGTTGATATAGTATTAGACATTCATCGATTGATAGAAAACTTTCTGGTAATATTATTCTTCTATTTGCAGAGTCATCAAGAGTTCTTTCAAATATGCTTAGTGAAGCATTCATAAATGAAACTACAGGTAAGGTAGAAACATATCTAGCTAATGAGCATATTCTTTCTGATTTAACAGGATTTTGTTTAAAAGCCATTGTTGAAGAACCTACTTGAGATTTACTTATAGGTTCAGAAAGCTCGCCAAACATCGGAGACTGAAGTATTCTCAAATCAAGACTGAATTTATGAGCACTTTGAGCTATACTTGAGAGTGCTGACAAAATCAGTAAGTCAACCTTTCTAGGATATGTTTGAGAAGTAATTTGAAATACATCTATTCCTAGTTTACTCATGACTTTGTTTTCAAGATCTCTTGGATCACCTTTTTCTTTTAAGAGAATTTTGTAACTCGCTGATGTGCCTACTGCACCTTTCAGACCTTTACCTTTAATGAATCTCTCTCTAAGAGTCTCTATATTGATAATATCTAGCAACAGATCTTGAGCATATGATGCAAATCTATAACCAAGCGTAGTAGGTTCTGCGGGTTGTATATGTGTCCAACCCATACAAGTCAAATTAGAATATCTTAGTATGTTAGATCTCATAGAATTTAAGCAATTTACAAGTCTTGTGAGTATAATATCAGTCGCTTTAAGAAACTTGATTATCTCAACATTATCTTCGATATCAGCAGACGTAGCACCTAAATGTATTTTTTTCCCGCCAATACTGGTCTGTTCAGCGTATGCTTTGATTTCAGCCATGATATCATGTTTTATCTCTTCTTCAATCTCATGAGATCTTATAAGATCAATATTATTCACTTTTGATTTAATGTCTTTAGATTCTTCTTCTGTCACTAATCCATATTCAACCTGAGCTTCAGCTAATAGACTCCAGATTTGTCTCCAATATGATCTTGTTGTTATCTCAGAAAATACATTTCTCATCTCTTCACTTCCATATCTCCAAGTAAATGGTGAAATGAATGTATGATGATCATAGGTTTCCTTGTTTTTCTTAGACAATTTTGCGCAACTGTAATCGAATAAATAACTATAAATTAAATGTTACATGTAAAAATATGAAGTTAGTATCAAATAATACCATATTTAAGTATAGCCTAATTCGATAGTATCTATAGTTGGAGAGAATTGTCGAACCTTAAGATATTTAAAGTGGAAATCATAATAGAAAACAAATCTTCTATTAGAGATCCTGAAGGCGAAACAATCTTGCATGATCTTTTGGTAAAGAATGGGTTTACACAAATAAAAGATGTTAGAACCGCTAAAATGCTTCTGTTAGAAGTACAGGCAGAAGATGAAAATCAGGCAAAAGATATTGTAGTAAGAATGTGTAATGAATTGAGAATATTTAATCCAATAGTAAGTATATGTAAAATCAATGTAGTAAGTGATTAATAAGTGAAGATTGGAATAATAGTGTTTCCAGGAAGTAATTGCGATAAAGATACAATGCACGTTTTAAGTAATGTATTGAAGATAGAATGTGAGTTACTATGGTATAAAGAGTCTAATTTAGATGAGGTTGATGCTGTTATCATACCTGGAGGTTTCTCGTATGGAGACTATCTAAGAGGAGGGGTAATAGCAGCTTTTAGTCCAATAATGAATGAGGTAAGGAAAATGGCTGAAAAAGGGAAACCAGTTCTAGGAATATGTAATGGTTTTCAAATATTAGTAGAAGCCAGATTACTTCCTGGGGCTTTAATGACTAATGCTTCACTAAAATTTGTATGTAAATGGACTAAACTTAAAGTTTTAACTAATAGAACAAAATTTACTAATGATTGTATTGAGAATTCACTATTGAACATGCCTATTGCGCATCATCAAGGAAGATTTTATTTAGATAGAAAAGATTTGAGTAGAATTATTAGAGATGATCAAATAGTATTTTCTTATGTAGATGAGAATGGAGAAGCAAAAGATGAAGCAAATCCAAATGGTTCTACTCTAAACATTGCTGGCGTATGTAACAAAAAGGGAAATGTGGTAGGGTTAATGCCACATCCCGAAAGATCCAGTGAATCAATACTAAGTCCATTTGGGAGTGAAGATGGGCTACAAATATTTAGATCACTCATAAATAGTTTAAAATAGGGGAAAACTATCTTTGGATATAGTTCTTAATCTAGCATTAACTGAAGAAGAGAAAAAAGTACTAAGAAACAAGTTAGGAAGAGAACCAAATATATTAGAATGGGCATTAGTAGATGCTGAATGGTCTGAACATTGTAGCTATAAATCTTCTAAACCAATATTAAAACAACTTCCAACTACTGGAAACAGAGTTTTACTCGGTCCAGGATTTGACGCTGGCGTCATAGATATAGGGGATGGATACATTGTAACTATTCACATAGAAAGTCATAATCATCCTTCAGCAATCGACCCATACGGCGGAGCAGCAACTGGAATTGGTGGAGTTATCAGAGACATTCTTTCTGTTGGAACTAGACCAATAGCTTTACTTGATTCAATTAGATTCGGAGATATAAAAAATACGGCAAATTCAAGATGGCTCTTCAAAAATGTAGTAAAAGGGATATCTGATTATGGAAATTGTATTGGTGTACCAACAGTTGGAGGAGAAGTGGGTTTTGACAACAGTTTTGAAAAGAATTGTTTAGTGGATGTCGTTTGTGTTGGCTTAGGAAGAATAGAAAACCTTGTTTTAGCGGAAGCAAAATACTCTGGTGACAGTATTGTAGTTATGGGAGGTAGTACTGGTAGAGATGGAATTAACGGAGTGACCTTTGCTTCAAAGGTATTAAGTGATGAATCGGAAAGTGAAAGATCAGCAGTTCAAATACCAAATCCGTTCTTAAAGAAACTCATTATAGAAGCTACTCTTGAATCTGTATCTACAGGATTTGTCAGAGGTCTTAAAGACTTAGGTGGAGGCGGTTTAACTTCAGGTCTTTCGGAAACTGCACACAAAGGTAATAAAGGAATGGAGATAGAGTTTTCGAAAATATCTTTAAGAGAAAACGATATGACTCCAGTAGAAGCTCTAATATCTGAGTCTCAGGAAAGAATGCTTTTCATAATCAAAAAGGATTATGAAGAACAAATATACAGAATATTCGATAAATATGAATTGTCATACAGTAATATAGGCAGAGTCACAGATACTAATAGAATAATAATAAAGAACAATAAAAATGTTTTAGCTGATTTACCAGTCGAAATAATAGCTAGTGCACCAATAATTAATAGAAAGAGTGAAAAGCCAAAATATATAGATAAATTAAAAAAAATAATTCAGCCAAATGTGCCCAAAAACCTATCACAAATAATTATTTCACTATTATCTTCTCCAAATTTGGCAAGTAAAAGATGGGTTTATGAACAATATGATAGTGAAGTTGGTATAAGGACCGTAATTAAACCTGGACAAGCGGGATCTTCTGTATTAAGACTTGATAATAATAAATATCTTGCAATTACTGTAGATGGTAACCCAAAGCATTGTTATATTGATCCGTACAATGGTAGCGCAGGTATTTTAGCTGAATCATGTAGAAATATAATTTCAGTTGGAGGAGAACCAGTAGCCATGGTCGACCATTGCCAATTTGGTGACCCTGGAAATCCAGAAGTTTTCTGGACATTTAGCGAATCAGTACGTGGTATGGCTGATTATTGTAAAGCGATGAATCTACCATGTGTTGGTGGTAAAGTTAGTTTTTATAATGAAGACTCAAGTTCTGGAATTGCTATAAAACCCTCACCAATAGTTTCAGTAATTGGATTAATAGAAAACCAATCTAATATTAAAACAATGACAATGAATAATGACGAAATAATAATCTCAATAGGCACTACTAATTCTGAAATGGGTGGATCAGAATACTATGAGTATATTCTTAGTTTGAACGGAGGAGTTGTTCCTAAGGTAGATTTTAGTGTTGAAAAAAGACTTCACAAATTTATTTTAGAATCTATTAGAAGTGGATTTGTAAGGTCATTAAATGATTGTTCAAGCGGAGGTTTAGCAATTAGTTTAGCTGAAATGTGTATTTCTAGTTCCAAAGGAATAGATGTGGATATAGATAGAATTAATTCAAGTTGTAAAAGAATTGATGAAAGATTATTCTCGGAATCACATGGTAGATTTGTTTTAACAGCATCAAAGAAAGAAGTTAGTAATATTGCAAAATTAGCTAATAAATATAATATAGAATATAGTGTAATAGGACTTGTTAAAGGAGATAAATTCTTAATAAAATCTAATAACAAAAATATTATTTCATTGAAAGTAAATGAAATCAGAAAGGTCTGGGATGAGTCAATTCCTAAATTAATTGGTGAAAAAATATGAGAGAAAAATGTGGAATAGTAGCAGCTTACTCTTATAATAATAAACCTGTAATGCCAATAATAATGGGAGCATTAAAAGCTCTTCAGCATAGAGGACAAGAGAGTTGGGGGGTGGCTGCACCAAATCAACCACCTTACAAGAAACTAGGTTTGGTTACTGATTATCAATATGATTTTCTTCAAGTTATTAGAAGTATTGTAACAAATATTGGAATAGGGCATGTTAGATATTCTACAATTGGTACATCTGATTTTAGAAATGTTCAACCAATACAGATAGAAAAAGATTTTTTTATTGCACACAACGGAACAATAACAAATTCTGCTGAATTAGAAATGACATTAGGAAACAAAGTATCTAGTCCAACTTGGGCAAGTGATACTCATTTGGTAGGATTAAGACTCCTTCAGATACTAAAAAATAATAATAATGATTGGATAGATTCTTTAGATATTCTTAGTAAAGAATTAGTTGGTGCTTATTGTTTTGTTATATTAACTAATAATGAGGAAATATATGTAATACGTGATGATAAAGGGTTTAGACCATTATGTATCGGTAGGCATAAAGAGAGTGATACAGTAATTGTAGCTTCTGAAAGCTGTGCTCTTTCGATTTTGGACGCTGAATTTGAGCGTGATATTAGACCTGGAGAGATCTTAAGAATTAATAAAGATGGAGTTCAGTCACATATATTTTCACAACAAGAGAATCATGCACATTGTGCTTTTGAGTATACGTACTTTGCTCATCCATCATCATATATTGAAGGTAGAAGTGTTTATCTTACACGCAAAAATGTTGGTATGGAACTCGCAAAAAGATATGCTCTAGAAGCGGATATAGTGATACCTGTTCCAGATTCTGCTAGACCAGCCGCTCTTGGATTCGCCCAAGAATCTGGTATACCGTTCGATGAGGGATTACTAAAAGATAGGTATGGGAGAAAAGGAGGATTAAGAAGCTTTATTCAACCAACTGCAGAAGATAGATTAAAAGTAACAAGAACAATAATACCTCTTATTGAAGTAATTAAAGGAAAAAATATAATAGTTGTTGATGATAGCATAGTTAGAGGTACAAGTTCTAAACAAATAGTAAAATATTTACATAATGCAGGCGCTAAAACAATAAAATTATTGTCAACATTTCCCCCTATAACACATCCATGTTATGCAGGAATAGATTTTCCAACTCAAAACGAACTAGTAGCTTTTAATAAAAATAATGAAATATCTTCTATCGAAGAAATTAATGAAAAGGTAGCTCAAATACTTCGAATAGATTTCGTAGGATATAATAGTATAGAAGGTCTTTGTAAAGGTATAGGTTTACCTAAGAATGAACTCTGTTTATCTTGTGTAACAGGAGACTACCAATGTTTAAAGAAGGAACCAATAATAGATAAAAGAAAATTAAGAAAATGAAATATTCAGAAAAAATATAAGGGTATCTCCTAATAAGATGGATTTGTATGGATAAAATAACTATATCAATCATATCTGGAAGTACCTCAGATAAACATATAGTTGATAATATTATAGAAATTCTTAAGAAATTTGAAATTAAAAATGAAACAAAGATTATTTCAGCTCATAGAAATCCTTTAGAATTAAGAAAATATGTTGAGAATTCAAAGTCAGACATTTTTATTGCGGTAGCTGGAATGGCAGCACATTTACCGGGTGTAATAGCATCCTTTACAATAAAACCTGTGATTGGAGTACCTGTATCTGGTAAACTTGGTGGAATTGATGCCCTTTTGTCAATAGTGCAAATGCCTACAGGTGTTCCAGTCGCAACAGTAGCTATTGATGGTGGCAAAAATGCTGCTTTACTTGCTGTTCAAATTCTTTCATTAAAGAATCCTAGTTTAAAGGAAAAACTGATTAGTTATAAAAAAGAGTTAGCTGGTGTCTAATATGAGTAGTTCTTTAGGTAAATTATTGAGAAGAGGTAAGGTTAAAGACGTTTATGAGGTAGACCAAGATAAGTTACTTTTTCATTTTACAGACAGAGTGTCTGCTTTTGACGTTATACTGTCTTCAATTATACCAAGAAAAGGAGAGGTCTTATGTAAGTTTGCTGAATTTTGGTTTAATAAAATAGGAATAAACAATCATATGATTGAAATTATTGATAATAATAAAATGATTGTTAAGAAACTTGAGATAATTCCAATAGAATGTGTTGTAAGAGGATATATTTATGGTAGTTTATATGAAAGATTTGTTAAAAAGGAAATAGAATTAGCTTCAAATCTAAAATTAGCATCTAAACTTCCAGAACCAATATTTGATCCAACAACTAAATTTGAAGAAAAAGATAGACTAATAGAAGATACTGAGATAATTAGTAACAGATGGTTAAATGAAAAAGAATTGAGAGATATTAAGAAAGTGTCAATTGATTTGTATAAACAGATGAGTGATATAGTTTCCAAAGTTGGCTTTATTATGGCTGATGTTAAATTGGAGTTTGGAAAGGACAAAAATGGCACAATAATACTTGCTGATTCAATTGGACCTGATGAATTTAGATTATGGTTAAATGATCAATACAAAGAAGGCTATTATCAAGAATCTTATGATAAACAACTCATTAGGGACTGGTTAACACAAGTAGGTTATAAGAAGAAATTAGATGAATCGAGAAAAAATGGTTTAGATAATCCACATCCACCAAATCTTCCTGAAGAATTAATTCTAAAGGTTCTTGATAGATACATTCAAGCTTATGAGAAGATAACTGGTAGAAAATTCGATTGAAAAATAATAAGTGGACATATTCAAAAGCAGGAATAAATACAAAAAAAATAAGAAAAAGCCAAAATGAAATAGGTAGAATCCTAGGTCAAACTTTTATTAATCGAAAGGGAAAAATAGGTTCAGTATTATTTGAAATCGGTCATTATGCTGGATTAATAGATATTGGAAGAGGTACTGCCTTAGCTTTACATGTAGATGGTGTAGGAACTAAGGTTCTAATTTCTCAAATAATGAATAGATATGACACTATTGGAATAGATTGTGTAGCTATGAATGTAAATGATATAATATGTGTAGGAGCTGAACCAATAGCTTTAGTTGATTATATTGCACTAAAAGAACTTGATGAAAATATTCTTAATGAAATAATTAACGGATTGAAAACAGGAGCTGATGAAGCATCTATAGCCATTATTGGAGGAGAAACAGCTATTATGCCTGATGTGATAGAGGGAAAGGGAAACAAAGCATTTGACATTGCTGGAATGATCGTAGGAATTGTTTCTAAAAGAGACATAATTACAGGAAAAAATATCAAAGAAGGAGATATAATCATTGGTATTGAAAGTTCAGGCATACATTCAAACGGACTTTCTTTAGCGAGGAAAGTATTGTTTTCCAAATATAAGGCAAATGAATATGTAAAAGAATTAGATAACGTTTTAGGTAATGAATTGCTTAAACCTACCAGAATTTATGTAAAGCCTGTAATGGATATTTTAAGAAGAAAAATATACATTTCTGGATTAGCAAACATAACAGGTGGTAGTTTTTCAAAGCTAACTAGACTCGGTGATAAAAGTATTGGATTTAGATTAGATAATTATCCTAAAATACCACATATTTTTAATTTAATTCAAAATGAAGGAAAGATTTCTAAACGCGAGATGTTTAGAACATTTAATATGGGTATAGGATTTTGTTTAATTACTTCTATAAACGAAGTTGAAAATATTAGGAATATCTTTAGAAATTATAATATGAATATTCACGTTATTGGTAGAGTAATAAAAAAATACGGAGTTTATATCAATAACCTCAGAATTGACAATTAGTTTATAATTCATTAATTCTAAGAGGAAAATACATTACAAAGAAAGTCAAAACAATAATTAAAAATAAATATAAAATGATGTCTTTGAGTGTTTTATTATTAATAAATGAATTAATAATATGTGGTATTCCTATTGCAAGTATCGGAACAGTTTGAACAAAATAAAATGGATAAACAATTCGTGACCCAATTACGGATATATATAGCATAGGTAAATATGTGCCAGCCGTAAATATTAATAGAAAATAATCAATATCCTTTGCTTTCTTCTTTATAATATTAAATATTGAAAATGGAACTATAAACCAAATACTCCACCAAATAGGTAAGTTTCCAATACCGTACCAAGCTATAGGATGTTTAGTATCTGTAGTTACAGATATAACTTTATCATTCTCTGTAATAGTGTGTTTTACTTCTGCATTTTCTATATAATAAGGAGATGGAGGATAACTGGGTATAGGTAAGATCCAATTCCAAGCATAATTTCCAGAATTAATATCTTTGCTTGTGTTTGTTATTTTTAGACCAGAAGCGTAACTTACTGCATAAATTAAATGATCTAGCCCATTATTTATGATTGATCTAATTGTAGTAGTATTAGTTAGTGTAGTTGTACCTGTTATTACCCCATTTTCATCACTTAGATTTATGATCGTATGTGTTTCAAGTACGTGAACTGACGATGATGGTTTATAGTAAATATCATACGCTGTAACTGGGATGAAATACACCATTCCAATGAATAGAAGAATTACAAAACCCTTTACCAATTTAGGAATAAGTTCTTTATATTTTGTGTATCTAACTCTGGATATATAGAAAAACATTATTGATATTATATAGAATGCTGCAGTTTCTTTGCTTAAAAAAGACAAACCCATCATTAAAGCTGATAACCAATAGAACAATGGAATTCTTAGAAATTTTCTATTCCCACGTTCATACAATAACCAAAATGAAAGAAAAAAAAAGAAAATTGATGGAATTTCAAGTAAGGCTAAACTACCATGAATAAAGAAGATATTCTCAAAACCTAAAAGTGCAGTAGAATAAGTAGCTAGTTTCTCACCAAGAAACTTTTTTGAAACAAAGTAAAATACAATTAATGAAAGTAAGCTAAAAGAAACAGGTACAATACGCCAACCAAACCAATTATCTCCAAAAGTAGCTATTCCTAAAGATATCCAAGCTTTTCCCAAAAAAGGATGTTCAGGATTACTGCTCACGCCATTTAATATATCTCTTGCAGCTGGAACATAATACGCTTCATCAAACACTAAAGACTTTGCTGGATTCTGTATTACTAACAAATGTAAAGCTAATAATAAAAATAAAATAGTTTTTATATCAATAATACCTACAATTTTATCAAAAATACTATGAGATACGTCATTCTTGTTGCTTTCTGGTTGGCTTTGTATTTCCATCATTATCTAATAAAAGTAATGTAGTATAAAATTGTTCTTTAATAATACAAATAAAAAATAAGACATAATAAAAGACTTAAAGGATTAAAACATTAAGCCCATAGAGATAATCTAATTGAAAAAAGCAGATTCTCCAGAAGGTATGTATAATGAAATTTTTAATTGTTTAAAAGAACATCATAAATGGTTTTCTGAAAGTATACCACTAATAGCTAGTGAAAATATTCCAAGTCCAGCTGTAAGAGAAGCGATGATCTCTGATTTTATGAATAGATATGCTGAAGGATGGCCTGGAGAAAGGGTTTATGCTGGATGTACTTATATAGATAAAGTCGAATTAATTTGTATAGAACTTGCTAAGAAGCTTTTCAAAAGCGAATTTGTTGATGTTAGACCTATTTCAGGCGTTAATGCAAATCTCGCCGTATATTCTGCAATATCTCAACCTAATGATAGAATGATGGCTTTAGCAATACCTAATGGTGGCCATATATCTACAGGGAAAAAAGAATTTGGAGGTACAGCAGGTTTAGTTCATGGATTAAGGGTAGAGTATTTTCCATTTAATATTGAAGAAATGAATATAGATATTGATAAGACTAAAGAAAAAATAAGGATAATGGCTGAAAAGGAAAATGACATTCCGAGATTTGTTATGTTTGGAGGGAGTCTCTTTTTATTTCCTCATCCAATTAGAGAATTATCAGACTTCTTAACAAGTTATAACATAAAGATTTGTTATGATGCAGCACATGTAGCAGGACTTATAGCTGGGGGAAAATTTCAAGATCCTTTAAGGGAAGGAGTGGAAATAATGACATTAAGTACACATAAAACACTCTTTGGACCTCAAGGAGGCGCTATTTTGACAAATGATAAATATTTTGAATCTATTAAAAAAGCTGTTTTTCCTGGAAATACAAGTAATCATCATCTTCATGCTGTAGCTGGTAAAGCTGTAGCTTTTGCAGAAATGTTAGAATTTGGAAAACAATACGCCGAGCAAGTAATAAGAAATTCTAAGAAACTGGGTGAAGCATTGTATGAAATGGGTTTTAATGTTATTGCTTCAAGAAAAGGATTTACTGAATCACATCAATTAGTCATAGATGTTAGCAATATAGGATTGGGGGGAGATATTGAGAAAGATTTAGAGAAGAGTAACATAATTTTGAATAGACAATTAATTCCTGGAGATATGAAAGCAGGAAGGCATTATATGAATCCTGGTGGTCTTAGGATAGGAGTTTCTGAAGTTACTAGAATTGGAATGAAAGAATCTGAAATGTTGCATATAGCAGAATTTATTAGGAGAATAGTAATTGAAAAAGAAGAATCAATAAGGGTTTTAAATGACGTAATTGATTTTAGGAAGCAATTCCAGAACGTTAATTATTGTTTTGAATCAGGTAATTCTTATAACTATATTAAGATAAGATAAGAATATTAAATCCGTTTTCATAAATAACTAACTAAACTTAATTATTTTAGTCAATTTTTAGCTATTTTATTATTTATAAGAAATTAGTCAGTTCCAAATACTTTTCATTATTCTTAATAAATAATGAATTAAATTCTTCTGATATTAATTTCAATCGATTGCATAGGTATTCATCTGAACCATATTTCTCTGATAAATCTATAGAGAGTTGTAAATATTTTTCTACAGAACCTCTAGTAACATTAAGCTGCAAATCACCACCACATGAAAGGCAAACGGCCTTCAGTGGAAAACGTCTGTATTTTTCTCCACATTTCTTACAGCGAAATTTCTGTGATGTATATGATTTCATATTTCCTATTATGTCAGGAAGAAGATGTGTATTTAGAACAGATGATACTACTTGAATTGGATCTACAGCTTCTATTTTTATTGCTAGTTCTATTTGTTTATTTAATTTATCTTGAAGTGTTTCTAAAGTTGAGTATGAACTTCTTTCCTCTTCAATAGTGATACTCTTTGTTGGATGTGTGAAATTAAATCTATTGAACTGGTTTTCACTGTCTAATCTATTTCTAATTATGTCAATATAATTAAATAACTTATTAGGATAAGTGTCCTTCATAGTAGATTCATAGAATTCTAAAGGATATCTATTTGAAACATCCAAATTCTGAGCTTGTCTTTGTAATTCCTTTGGAATAATAATAGGTTGTATTAGAAGTGGTGTATCCATGAGCCCTCCAATTTGTTCTGGAATATATTCTCTAGAGAAATTTAATAATACGTCTAGTAATAGTAGTATAGCATCTTCATCTCCGTCGCAATCACGTCTTTTGGCTGAATGCCAATAAGGGTGAGCAAAACAAACTTGAGCATTTGTAAATCCAATTATTCTTCCAATAATTCCAACACTTGTATGTGGTGCTAGACCAATAACTAAATGTCCAATTATGTCTTCTTTTTTTGTAAGTTTGTAAAAAGGTTCAATCTTATACAATTTGATAAGTAATTCGTCTACAAAATTTGAGACAGAAAAGAGATATTCAGCTGCACTATATGGCAAAATAATATCTTGGACATATAGCTCTAATATTTGATCTTGATCTTTAAGGTCCTCACCATAAATATCTTTTAGATAACCTAATTCCATAAGTTTATCTAAAGAAACATTAATTTGTCTAGGTGTAAAATTAGTTAATGAAGTATTTGTAGCATCAAAACGTGTAGTTCCATCTTTGTAAACAAAGAGATTATGTTTTGTTCTTAGAATACCTTTCTCAAGAAGTTCCGGAATGCGTGTACGATTTGTTAGACCTTTTACTCCTTTCATTTGATGGGGTTTATAATGAATTTTACTTATTGCTTCATTTAAAGCATTTCTTATAGGGTAACTAATAGTTTTATAGGGAATTCCACTTTGCTTGCAGATAGGACAAATATCATTTACTTCTTTCTTACAAATGGGACATGTTTTTACTATATTTGCTAATCCACCACATATAGAGCATATATTTCTAGTAGAATATTCACCACATATGGAGCACACCATATTTATTAATTCAATGTCAATTGAATCATTTTTAATAGCTTTAATAATATCTCTTTGTGACCCACTTATATTTCCAATAGGAAACAATGTATTAATTGGAGATTTCATCTTTCTAACCATGGCTTTCTCTGGTCGTCCAACACGTAATCCTACATTAGCTGATGATTTACTTCTAATAATTAATCCAGAAAGTGTATACATTAATTCTTCAACATTAATACAATTCATAATATTATTATTTTTATTATTAGTTAATCCAAGATTTGTAATAATAATATCTGTGTATTCCTCAGGAATTATATAATTATTATCTTGACAAATATGAGGAATCCCAGCACGTTCCAATAAATTCTTAATTATGATGTCAGCTGGTGTTGTAATAATATGTTTATTATCTAAATTAATAACTTCAAGTTTTTGAACTAATAATATTATTTCTGAAATAGATAGATTATTCCAATAATAGACATATTTTGGATGTAAAGGAATTTCACATTTTTTTCCGATTGTAATAGATTGAATTAAAGTAGGATAATAATTAAAAGGTTCTTCTATTAGTTTATTTATGATATCTATAGAAATATCAGTATTACTTGAAAACCGTTCAATAGTACCGTATTTTTCAATAATCTTTTTTTGTAGGTCTTGTGACCACCATTCTTCAACATATCCAGATTTAGGAAGCTTAACATTATTTTCAAGAAAATCACCATAACTTATTAAAATATCACCAAGATGTAATATTTTATCAATTTTGGTTAATATACGCTTGGCAAGTTCTGTAGAGTCTACTTTTATCACAGATCCGTCTTTAAGACGAACGATTGGTGGTTCAATTGAATCAACGAAAGCAACAACAGCTGCTTTCCCTGGCATATTCAATTTAACTTGTGTTCCCACAACGAATGGATATTCTAATATAATTGCTAAGATAGGATTCAAACCAATTGTTGATAAACCAGTATTATATGAACGACCATATCTAAGTCTAAAACTTCCCACCATATTGGGCATAGAAATAACTGCTCTACCTGATATTACTTCTTGAAAGTGAGACGACTCAACTTTTGTTTCGACAGAATCTTGATTATTGCCGCCTTCAAGATTATTAAGCCAATCCCAATTAGGTATTGATAATTGATTAAGTAATGAAAGAAGCTTCCTAGATCTACCTATTATTCCATCATTTAATACTCTTAAAGCCCCTCCTCTAACTCTATCAGTTTCTATTCTCTTTAATCCACGATGAACTATAACTTCAATGGGGTCTGTTTCTACACCATCAATTTCGACAGGAATATTAGACAATGTATACTTTATATCTTCGTCAGAAACTCTGAATTGAAAGTTACTTACTTCTCTTTCATATATCCTTAATTCTTCTATGAATCTGCCTATTTCTTCATCACCCCAACTATTAACATGATAAGAATCTAATCCTAGTACTTTTCTAATATGATCCGCAATTACAATAGTAAAAGCAGCTTCAGTTCCTCCTGCGGATCTTATTGGACCGGCGAAGCTAACAGAAACGTAATTACTGCCATCTTCGTTATTCTTTATTTTTATTGATGAAATACCTTGTAAAGGAGCAACGGTAATTCCATCTGTTACAACAGCTAAACCAATTCTAATGCTTTTATCTAGACTTTCATTTTTTTCCAAGTAACCAAATTTTCCTAATGCCACTTCCTCTGCTAGATGAAGTGCTGCCGATTCCGTTCTTTCATATTTAATCAATAATTCTTTTAACCTACTTGATAATGGAATATTAAACATCCTTTCAATTCTGTCACCAAGATCAAAAGCAATTTCAGATTCTACTCTATTAGTAGGATCAAGATTTTTGTTCCTTGCATTAAGTGCTAATGAATGCTGATCTAATAAGCTCTTAATAATGCTTTTATTGTAAGATTGATAATAATCAGGAAATATTGTGATTTCATTAATACGTTTAATTGATTCTTCATTATTTAATACTATAATAATTCACCAATTATGTGATATTATGATATTCAATAATAATATCATTTCTTCTTAACTGCACTAACTATTTCCTTCAATTCTAATTCGAAGTTCTTGTGTTCAACTAATGTTCCAATAACAACTATGTCAGCTCCTGCATCAGCAATTTCTTTAGCAACCTTAGCGGATTTGATTCCACCACCAACGACTAAAACACTATCAACTACACTTCTAACATATTCAACAATATTAGAAGTGATATGTGATGTCACACCTGAACCAGCTTCCAAGTAGACAAATCTCATACCAAGATATTGAGATGCTAGTGCATATATTGCTACTAGATTTGGTTTATTAGGAGGTATGCCACGAGCTTGTCCAATAAAACCTATAGTACCTGCATTTCCTATGACTATATAGCCCATTGGTATTGCTTCTATACCATATTTCTTAACTAATATTGAACCTAATGCTTGTGACTGACTAATAAAATAAGGATTATCAGAATTAAGTAAAGAACTAAAAAAGATAGCATCTGCATTTGGTGATATTCCTGTGATATTACCAGGAAACAGGATAACTGGTAGTGATGTAACTGATTTTACTGTTTTGACCACTTTATCAAGTTCCAATTGATCTATTGCTGTCGAACCACCTATAAGAATACCTGAAACACCACATTTCTCTACTTTTCTAACAATATTAATTGTTCTTCTTGTTGAGAGACTTTCTGAATCAATCAGTACTAGACATATTGTTCCGTATTTTGCTATCTCTTGTTTGATTGTGTTCTCTATTTTACCAATCAATTAATTGTTAACCTCTTGTCAATGAGAATTCATCTATGAATTCATTATATATATCAATAGCTTCTTTGTTCTTTATATTGTCTTTTTCCCAATTAAGACCACAACTTCCACATATTATTTTAGATAATTTCTGTGTATTAATTGACACTTTAATTGATATCATACCACATTGAGGACAACTATAGACCTTGGGCAGACTTCTTCTCGTAACCTTAATGATTTTCTTTCTTCTTCGACCCATTTCTATCACTTGAAGGTTAGAATAAGTATAATAAAGACTTTATACTGTAATAACTTAATATATGTTATTGTTATTGACGCTATGTTTTCTGTTTTTTCATAATATATGATTTATTATTATATATAATTAAGATTGAATTGGAGAAAAGATTATACAAAAGTGTATCATATGGTCTATTATGTTAAAAGAATTGATAGAGAAAGATGTTATTATTGATTATTTATTGCAGAGGAGTAATGTAACCAAATCACAGCTAGATACAATATTAATAAATTCTAATAAAATTAGTTTAGAAGAAAAGACATTATTGCGGGATGAGGGGAAAGTCAGCAAAGGATCCTTTTTACGAACATTAAGTCAAGGAGAAGCAAATGTTCAATCATCTTTTTATGGTGTAATATTGATGCAATATTTAGGTTTCTTTGATGATAGCTTTGTTAATTTAATAAGAATTGTTGATTTATTAAAAAATGTTAAATTAAAGAATGTTGATAGGACTGAAATTGAATCTATTCTACTTTTAATTGATTCATCAATTAATAAGATAATAAAGCAAATAAAGTAACATATAATAATGTTGATATAGTGATTTGTAATACAAGTGATATCAAATGATATTACAGGATTATCTATTTGTAATTGTGTATTTAGTCTTGTTAGTTGTAATGTCATTAGTTATATCACGATATTCTCTTAAATTACGGGGATTAAATAATAACATCAAGGATTCTGAATATGTAATTCAAAGTATTATTACAGAATTAAGAAACAGAGCTAAAGCACAAGATAATAGATTACTTGACCATGAAGTAAAAATAGAAATATTGGAACTAAAAGTAGGAAAACAGTTATCAAAAAGGTATGATATAGTATCACAAAATGATACAGAACAAGTAAGTGATGTAGTTAAAGATGATAATAAAGAGATTACTTATTCGAGACAATTAACTGATACTGAATTAAAAGTCTTGACATATCTAAAAGAAAAGGATTATTCAGTTAGAGAATTACAATTAGTAATTAATAGAACTAGAGAGCATACTGCTCGTATTCTGCAGAAATTAAATGTAGATGGATTAATTGAACGTAGTGAAAGGAGACCATATAGATATAGAAAAAGTAATATCTAAACATTAATGGAATTGACTTTAACTTTTTTATATGTCCAACCAGATGAAGTCCTTTGTCTTGATAGTAGTTGCTTCTGCTCTAACCTAGATAAATAAGTGGATATAGTACTTAATTTGATTGGTATATTAAATTCGTCTTCATAAGCTTCTAGTAAATGGTTTGAAGTAAAATAGCCTAATGAGAATTTGTTTTCAATAAGGCCATATATTTTTCCGATTGATGTTTCTTTAGAAAAAGTTGTTAATGTGGTTTCATCTTTCGCTTTGTCTCCTTCTATAATGTCTAGAAGATTAATGATTTTCAATATTTTTTCTTTAGAGGTATTTCCATCTAATGAAACAGTATATTTTACACCCTCACTATCATTAAACTGTATCTTTATCCTTCTTTGGGCCAATTCAGTAGACTTAGATAATTAGTTCACAAAAAAGCTATAAGTATAAAGAAGTAGTGAAGTTGTGAACAAGGTAGTCAAAGTTTAAAGACATACAATGAGAGTATCACCTTTTTACTTTTATTCACATCTATTCACATTAATTGGAAATACAGTCTATAGATTTGGTTTGAAATCATTCCATTGGAAATAAAGGGGTGTATATAATTTGTATTCACAAAATAAAAGTGTAATAAACACTCCATTGGAAATATAGGGGTGTGTTATGAGTACTTAGGATCTTGTTCACAAATATGTTATGATTTATTTGTGTTGTATTTTATTATAGAATATTGATTCCGGGACCTTCACCCCATTATTTCTACTGTAATGACTTATTTAGATTCTAAATTAAACAAGAACGAAATAAAGAGTAACTATTTATTAATTGGTCAAATATATTTAATTAATTATAATTAATACTAAATACTCTATTCAAGTTCGGTCTCCATATATGTTATATTATACAATATTTAATTTCATATTTATCTCCATAAGAAATCAAGGGGTGAAGGGATAAGACAGATGTGATTAAATTGTCTGAAAATAATTATGATGAAGTATTAGATTTAGTGTTTAATAAAGCATTATCAGATAATAATCTTATTAAAGAACATATATATTTGAGATCTGATTATATTCCCGATAATCTTCCTTTTAGAGAAAGTCAAATTATATCGATTGGACAAAGCTTATCTCCAATTCTTAGAAATACTAAATGTTCAAACCTAATACTATATGGAAAAACAGGAACAGGAAAAACAGTTGTTGCAAAGTATGTAACAAATAAATTAATTCAAAGAACTCATGAATCAAATTTAAAAGTAAGATTAGCGTATACAAATACACGTATAGCTGGAACAAGTTACAGAGTGTTATCAGATTTAGCTGATTCTATTAATCTTGAAATACCATTTACGGGTATAGCTGTAAGTGAAGTACTTCAAAGAATAATAGATAAGATATCTCAAAATAAATACATAATTGTTTTTGTTCTAGACGAAATAGATTATCTTGTAAAAACTTATGGTGACAACCTTCTATATGAATTGACCAGATCTAGTGATAAATTTAATCCAGGTTCACTTTCTATTATAGGAATTTCAAACGATCTGCAATTTAAAGAATATCTTGATACTAGAGTTCTAAGTAGCTTAAGTGAAGAAGAATTAGTTTTTCCACCTTATACAACTGAAGAGTTAAGGGCAATACTGGAACAACGTTCAAAATTAGCCTTTAGCAAACAAACTTATTCTTTAGCCGCTATAAATTTGTGTGCTGCTCTAGCGGGGTCAGAACATGGTGATGCCAGAAGAGCTATAGATCTATTACGTATTTCTGCTGAGATTGCAGAAAGAGAAGAAGGTTCTAATCAATTAGAAGAAAAACATGTTAGAATAGCACTACAAAAAATTGATAGAGATAGAACATATGATGCATTAAATTCATTACCTCTTCAAGCAAAAATAGTTTTGTTAAGTGTTCTTAATTTTAGTTCAACAATATCTACAGGAGATGTTTATGATAAGTATTGTAATACTTGTAAGAAAATCGGAATAGAAATTCTAACTCAGAGAAGAATTAGTGGCCTCTTAAGTGAATTAGACTTACTTGGTCTAATAACTGGTTGTGTAATTAGTCAAGGTAGATATGGTAGATCTAAAAGAATACATGCATTAATATCCTTCCAAACAGTTAAAGAAGTCTTTATAGAAGACCCAGTATTATCTCCATTACTCTAGCTCATAGACTCTAAATTCTTAAAATCTTTTGTAATAACTTCTAAAGTTGATAAATCTATTATAGGAATTACTGCAGGTACTGGTACTATTCCCATTTTAAGCTGAAATGGAGTTTGAGATTGCCAAGTCCCAGAATTTAGGATAATTGTTCCTCTATATTTTTCTTTATCTAAAGTGTGAATATGTCCTGAATGAAATATGTCAGGAACTTCTTCAATTACCAAATTATCCTCAAAATCTGGTGCTATTTCTGTTCTTGCACCATAAACTGGACTTAGATGTCTAGCCTTTAATAATGATTTCATTGCTAGAGCTGGCCTATTAAAATTAAGGCCGGGAGTAGTTGCAATAACATCATCTAAGCTTCTACCATGATAAACTAATGTCCTTATTCCATGAATACTAATGTAAGATGGATTTCCTATTATCTTTACGTTACCTAACTTTAGTAAGTCTTCTGAATAAAAATCAGGAATACTTGGTTGAGGAAGAGCCTGTCTAACAGGATCATGATTACCTGGAATAATAATTATCTCTATTGATTGAGGTATTTGTTTTAGTAAATGAGATAAATATGTGTATTGTTTCTTTACATTTAATTCTTCAAGATCTAGTTCCTGTTTAGGATATACACCTATTCCATCAACAGAATCACCAGCAATAATTATGTACTTTATTCTTCTAATAATGTCTTTTTCTTTTTCATTTAACCAAGAAATAAACATTTCAAACTCTTTTTTCATAAAGTTTTTACTTCCAACATGAATATCTGAAGTAAAAACTGCATAAACTCTTTTCTTTGATAATATTGGTACATGTTCAGGAATATCTGGTTGTAAAATATTCTTTAGTATAGCAGTACCTCTCTCATTGATTCTTATATCTAATAAGACAAAACTATCTAATAATACTTGTTTTACATCATTCATAATTTTTTTATCAATTACTAACGCATCTATTTTTCCGGTATTATCATCAATACTTAAAACTAGATTATTTCTTCTTAATCTCTTTTCCATTACAAGTCCAGATATCTTTACATTATTTTCCATCTTCTTTTGACTAATTGAAGATATTTTTTCTATTCTAACAGAATCTGGTCTTGAGCTTATTATTTTTAATAACTTATTATACCTATTTGTAAAAAGTTGTTCAAATCCTTTTTTTCCCTCTAAAATATAATTATTGTTATCTATTGTTTTTACAACTTCGAATTGTGTTTCTATTTTTTCAGTGTCTTTTAGTGACTCTTGTTCTGTATCTAAGATAAATGTTGTTAAAATTAATTTAATATCATTTTCCATTATATTTTTTTCTTGGTTATTATCAATTTTACTTTGGATTGTTAATTCAATAATTCTATTTATTGATAATTCATCAATATCTAGTTTATTAATTAACTCAAAAGCTTTAGGTTCAATTTGATAACCTTTTTCTAAAGCTTCTTTTAATAATTTACCAGATATTAACAATATACTTCAAAGCTATTATTGGTTTATAATATGCTTTTTCTTAGAGTTGTCAATAAATACGAAAGTCAAAACTAAAGTATGAAATTTAGATTTTAAATTCATATTTTGAAGTCTAAATCTATAAGAAATAGCGCCGGGGGTGAGATTTGAACTCACGTGTCCCGAAGGGACAACCGCTTTCTTAGTATTACTATAACTCGAGGCGGTCACCTTAACCAAGCTTGGCTACCCCGGCACAACCATCCTTATTATTTAGAATAATAATATGATTTAAAAGATTCCTTCAGTTTATCTAAAATAACTATTTTAAATATCTATTCAGATAATATTATATTGTTTGCGGGGGTTGCCAAGCTAGGTCAAAGGCGCGAGAAACATAACGTGAAGCTCAGATCTACTTGTGAGAAACCTCGTCTCTTAGGGGTTCGTGGGTTCAAATCCCACCCTCCGCACCAATTCCTCAATCAATGATAATAATTATTTTAAATGAGGAATGTGATGAAATTTGTAAATACTTATGACTTTACCTTAACAACGATGCATATTTTCATTCAAACAGCATAAACAAATAATTTCCTATATTTCATTAAATAGTGATAAATTAACAGAATATGGCTCTGTAGAAACCCTCTGAGTAAAGAATAGGCTATACTGGTAATTCTTGCTGCGTTGTATGAGATCATTTTGAGTCTCATCTCGTTGTTTTGGGCCTTAGTCTTCACCGATCTGACTTCATCGCCCATTGTTCGTTTGACCACGGAGAATATGGTCTCGTCTATGGATCTCTGGTGATACATCTTTTTCGAGTATCCTTTCTTCATCTGCTTTCTGTAACGGCCTCTAGTTCTCCACACAGGAACATCCTGATGCCTCGCAGGGATTATCGATTGAGCATGAAGCTCGTCTCTTAGCAGCTCATGGTTCTTCTCAGCGTCGTACCCATTGTCTCCGATGCCAATCTTAATGGACTTGACTGAATGCGCCTTCCTCACCACCGGAGTGAAATCACAGTTATCGTTAGCCAGACCTCGCCTTACCTTAATTGATGTCACGAGCTGGGTCTTGAGCTCCGCTCCTATCGTGAGCTTGAGAAAGCGCCTAATCCGTCTCCTCACCTCTCGCTCCGCTCCTTCTGTTTGACCTGATTTCTCATTGAGTAGAGAATATCTCTCTTCATCCTCAGAGCGTAGTAGTGAGAGACGTGACAAGGAGAGAAGCCAGAGGAATCTAGACTGAACACTTGCTTCCTGATCCTTGTCAGGTAGAGAAACCCTCCGAGAACCCTCTCAAGAAGGGTGCCAGGCACCCTCAGCATGAACTTCTCTAACGTCGTGAAGTGCGGGAGCTTCGTGAGGCCAAGCACATCTAGCAGCCTCTCAGTTACAGTGAGAAAATCGTTCACGTACTCACGGTATGATTTTCTCATTCTCTGCATCATGACGAGTAGAACTATGTGCTGCCAGAGCGTGAAATCCCTCCTCGAATACTTGCTGGAGTAGAGCGGTATCGCCTGTCTCCTGCAGACCTTGAAGATCGCCTTCACCATCCTTATGTACCTGCTCTCCCGACGCCTACCTTCCTTCTCCTCATCCCTCTTGGTTTGTCTCAATCACAATCAAAAGGGATGATGAGGAACGCAGATAATACCAACAAAGAAAAAAATCACACCATCTTAACACAAAACATTAGTTAGAACGAATCCGCAAGAAGAGGATTTCTACAGAGCCCAGAACATCACTAATTTAAATATCATTGATATAACATATAATATATGATTTTACCATATGAAATTATCTATAGAACTGTTGTTCCAACAATACGCTATATGGTAGCCAAGAAATTAATAGAAGATCATAATTTAACACAGAAAGAGGTTGCAAGAAGATTAGGCGTAACCCAGCCTGCTGTAAGCAATTATATTAGAAGAACTAGGGCCACATTATTAAGTCTTGAAAGTAATGAACAAATAACTGACCGTATTAATCATTTAACAGCAAGTTTTCTCATTGGAGATAGTAAAAGACCTGAGATAGTTGAAAATATTACTGAATTATGTGATTATATGCGAAAAAATAAACTATTATGCAAATTTCATAAACAAATCGAACCATCTTATAAAACTGAAGAATGTAATGCGTGTCATAAAATAAAAACGATTTACATTTGATATAGATTTAGAAACATTTTGAAACAAAATATATATTGAATAATATGGTTTAATATTTTATCAAAATCTAAATAAATTATTAAAGATCAAGAAAAATATTTTAAAAAATAATCAAATAAACTATAAACAACAAAGACATAATATTATAATAAATAATATTATACAAAAGATGAATTATTTTATTATTTAATCACTAAATAATAATTCATATATATTTTCTACTTTAGTTTAATACTTCAAGAACCTTAGATATTGGTTCAGGTAGATTTTGTGGTATTGCTGGTATTTTGTTATTCAAATTTACTTGAGCAAGTGCTAATGCTTCTCTAATTATATTTTCCGAATCTTTATTAACAATCTCAAAATCATAATTGATATTATTACTTTGACCCGTATTAATAAATATATCATTAATAACTCCTATTATTTCAACAAAATTCTTACTAGAAGATGGAATAACATCTATTACTATCTCTTCCACATTCTTTACAGCAGATAATGCCGGAGCAAGAATTGTCACAACATCTCCGACATCTTTTACCGTCTCTATCCTAAGAAGTATCGATTCAAAAGCATACTTTGACAGTGAAACAATTTTCAACATTTTTCTTATTTCTACTAATTCATTTGCAAAAATTTCTGCGTGCTTATTGTCATATTTATTGATTTGATTGTTTAGATTAAATAATATTTTACTATCGTTTTCTTTAAGTTTATTAAATAATGTATCTAATTTAAGTAATTGTATTTTAATTAATTTTTCTGCTTTTTCAAGCTTAACTTTCAAAGAAGGTGAATGAATAATTGTCTCTTTTACTCTTTTTCTAAATCCATTTTTACTATTATCAGATTTATTATTCCACTTCCTAGAAAAATTAGTCAATGTAAATTGAATTTACAATTTTTGAAAAATAAAACATCTATGTTTACATTATTGAACAATTAACTAAAATGTCTGTATATACTTAAAAAATTATTGTCTTATTGTTGATAATAATAAACATAACAATTCTTTAATTTATGTTGTTACTTTTAATTTGTTGGTTAAAAGATATGGTAGACATTTTCTTCATGTCAGTAATTCTCTCAATAAGTATTGCTTCGTTGATTGTTTTTAATATGTTAAACAAAAGATCCAATTTCAAGTCACCTATAATGATTGATAATCAACAATTTGAGAAAAACACAAAATCAAATTCATCAAATGAACAAATAAATATTGAAAAGAAATTAAATATAAAATCAGCAGATATAAAATCTGAAAAAACAATATCACCAACTATTGAATCAAATAATATTGTCAAATCCACAAAGCCTAAGAGAACAAACTCTAGAAAAACTAAGAAAGTATCAATTACATCAATTAAATGAATTAGAAAAAAACAATAATTATGTGTCTTAATGATAAATTAGAAAAGAAGTAAATCTTTAAAAGTATAATAGTTAATGCATTGTTAATTACGATAATTCAGTTAAAAAATAGTGATAAACATGAGTAGTAAAAAGAAGAGCTCAACACCTATGCCAGCGTCTAGTGCTGGTTTACTTCGCTTTTTTGAAGACGAAACCCACGGAATAAAGATTAGACCTGAAATTGTATTAATATTAGCTGTAGTTACTATGATTTCATCAATTATTTTACGTATAATATTACCAATAACATGATTACTAGAATATGTCTACAGGAAATATTCATAGAAGATTTTCTTTATTATTTACTCTTCCATCAACATTTAAAACTATTTTTCTTATCATAATAACATCTTTTATTATTCCTACTGTATCTACTGTCAATGATAGCTATTTAGAATTATTCATTAATGCAGTAAAATTAGACTTTGTAATTTTACTATTTACACTTCTTGAAACTATTTTATTAAGAAATAATCCATTAGCTTCTTTTAGACGACTTGGATTTATTTCAATTACTTCAAACATTTTATGGATTATTTTTTCACTATTTGGTTATTTATTTTTATATGAAAAACTTATTCTATTTATTATATTTGGGACATTAATATCAATAATGTTTAGATTCTTAGTATATAGATCAGTTTTTTCTAACAATATTTATACCGTTTTAATCATATCAGTAACGCAACCTTTTACTCTAACATATGTTATAATAGATCTTAAACAATTCAATTATTTAATAGAAAAACCTATATTATTAGTTGGTGGAATCATTCTTATTCTTTCTGTAATTATACTTCTTCATATAGTGGAATCAGTTGGTTACAAAATAATTAAAGTATCACCCCTTTCTATGTTTCAGGCTTTTCTAAAAGCTTGGACTTCAGAAGAAGCAAATTCTCTTGAAGAAATTATTGAAGAATTAAGTTCATCCGGATCAGTTAGAACAAACACAATTATATTTAATAAGAAGACAAGTAAACCTATTTTAATTATTCCTGAAATACATCCAGGTCCGTTTTATCCAATAGGTAGTAGTAATCTTCCGTTTAATATTTTTGAACATTTCCAGAAAAGAGGTTTTTCACCATTAATTCTACACGGAGTTTCTGGACATGACCTAAATTTGTCCTCCAGAAAAGAAGTTGATAAATTATTGTTATCATATGAAAATTTGAATTCTTTATCTAAAGGTAAGACCTGTAGTGTTCCAATAGATCTTAGAGTGGGAAAAGCATTAGCTCATGGTATTGCTTTTGGTGATTCATCAATAATATTCTTAACTTTATCACCTTATGGAATGGAAGATTTTCCAAGAGAAATAATTCAACCTCTAGAAGAGGAATCTAAAGAACTTGAATTCAAACATCTTTTACTAGTTGATACACATAATTCACAAGGCACCGATTATGATAATAAAGACTCATCTGATATTATAGATGCAACTAAGAAGATTCTTATTAAACTTAAAGAATCTGAACAATTTGAATTCAAAATAGGGTTTGCAAATTCAACTGAATTTGAAAAGAGAATATCAAAAGATATTGGTCCAGCAGGAATAAGTGTAATACTGATTGAAGTTAATAGAAAACAATTCTTACTTATCTCAGTAGATGCCAACAATATATGTAAAGGTTTACGTGAAGAAGTCATTAATAATCTTAAATCATTGAATATTAATGTATTAGATATTTGCACTACAGATACACACGTAACTGCTGGTAAAGTTATTACTAATTTTGGCTACATAGCTCTTGGCGACGAAATTCAACCCGAATATCTTACAAAGATTATTAAAGATTTATATGATAAAGCTCTAATGGATTTAGAAGAATCGAATTTTCAATTACTCAATGTAATCACAAATGTAAAAATTATTGGGTCAAATTTACTCAATAATTTATCCCTAACATTAGATAAGATGATGAAACTTCTTAAATTAGCAGGAATATCATTAATTATTATTTCTTTATCTTTATTAATACTGATTATTTTAATATCATAATATTCATGAATTTACAAATAAATATTTCTAAATTCATAATTTTTCAATATTATTATTCTTTTAAATTATGAAAAATAAAATTATATATAATAATTAAGAGTTAACGATGTGCACATTTTAATATTTGATAATTATTGTAAGGGCATAATGATATGACTGAACTTTCAAAACTAGTTGAAGAAATACTAAAACAAAGATCTGACATTGATGAAAAAAAATTAATCAGTTTAATTAATCAAAAGAAAGCAAAAGTTGGTTCTGGTTATTTAACAGATTCAGGGGCTGCTTTTCTTGTAGCTTCAGACTTGAATGTATTTCTTGACGTAATGCCAAAATCTGATGTGATCTTGAATGACATAACTATAGGTGATAATGATGTTACTGTTATTGGACGTATTTTTTCTATACAATCTATAAAACATTTTAAACGTATAGATGGAAACGAAGGAAAATATCAACAGTTAATAATATTTGATAAAGGCAAATTTGTTAATCTCATTCTTTGGGATGACAAAATTGATTTAATTAAACGATTAAATTTAACTCATGATATTTTAATTAAAATAGAAAAAGCATATGTTAAATCTGGTTTGGATGGCAGTCCAACTATTCATTTGGGAAATAGAGGAAGTATATACGTAATTAATGAAAAGAATATTAATAATAAATATCCTTTAATTGAATCTTTAGCAAAAGATGTTTCATTGCTAACCAATCCTGATACTAATCTAGTAGTAACTGGTAAAGTTAAATATCCATCTAGGGTATCAGAATATACTAGCCAAGATGGAATAAAAGGAAAAGTCACGCAACTAAATCTAAATAGTCTTTCAAGCGACAATAACATTAGAGTAGTCATATGGAATAATAGTAAGATATTATCTGAAAATATTATTCCTAATTCAGTAATAAGATTAATAGGTGTTAGAAGTCTTCTTTCTAAAGATGGATTAATTGAAATTCATGGAGATAATAACAGTATTTTAGAAACTATTTCCAAACAAGAATCTATTAATGAAGAAAAAAAAGGTATATTTAGAGTATTATCTATTGGAAAAACTCGTGTTAACGAGGATGGTAAAAGTTCAGCTTCAATTCTAATTGTTGATAATCTTAAGAAATATTACACTCTTATTTTGAATAATGATGCTATTGAAAATATTTCAAAGATAAAAATAAATATGATTATAGAATGTAATTACAAAGAAATATCATTATTCATTTTAAATTGCAGTAGAGAAGACTCAATTAATATATTACATGAAGATGATGAATCTTTTCCTCAATTGCAAGATACAATGCATAAGATCAAAGATATACATATCTCAAACTTTCCTATTTCATTAGAAGCTATATCTCTATCAAAAGTATCTAGTCAAGAAATAACTACCAAAAGAGGTGAAACAATTGAGAAAAGAGAATTAATTATTGGTGATGAAACAAAGGAAATCAAAATTATAGCATGGAGAGAATTTTCTGACATCCTTAATAACATTGTTCCTGGTCAACGAATAAAAATAACAGGAGTTACAGCAAAAAGGGGTTTAAATGGCCTACCTGAGATACAAATAAATTCTTTTTCACAAATCGAAGTATTATCTTAATTTTTTTTGTAAAATCCTTATTTTTACACTCTTTCAAAGATTCAATAGGATTGTACTTTTGTTATTATTTAATAATCTTCTAAAGATTCTTATTACAATTATTTCTTAAAATTAATATTAATGTTATTAATACTAAACCTATTTAGTTAAACAGTTATTTCTATATTGATTTAAAAATCTATTTTTTTGATTTTTGGTGTAGATTATATTCATATATTACTATAAGTAGAACAGCTAATACAGCTAATATAGCCATATAATTATTCATTAGCCCAAAAAATTCATCTATATTCATTTTAATCTACTCTAATTGTAACAGTATATTGCTGCTTAATGATGTTGTAATAAACTTTTATTGTTTTATTATTTTTCAAAATAGACAATTTTATTATTATATATTTTATTTAGGTAATCTATCTTTCCACTTTAAAATAAATTCTTCATCCTCATTGTGATTCCTTAAATCATCAGGTAACATTATTGGTATCTCTGCTTTTATTGGATAAAATCTTTTACATTTAGAACATAATAGAACTCCTTCAAAAATTATATCATTATTTGATTCGAAACCTATAAGTTCTAATGGGTGGTGTTTATCAATTGGACAAGCAAGTATATCTAATAATTTTATATTCATTACCTTTCGATTCAATATAATCGTGAAATGCTCAATATAAATTTTTCAAATTAGTTCTCAATGCAAGAATTTATATTATTAATTTCTATTTATACATCTAACTATTTCTTATCATCTTGTGAAATAATAAATGAAAAAGATTATTTGACATAATGATAGTATATGAAAAATTGAGATCAGGCTTAATTTGAGAAAAGTCATCTTCTTAAAATTCGAGATAAATAATAAAAACTTCATTAAAAGTAATTTTAACTTCAATTAATCATATTTAACATAATGCTGATACACGGCAATAAATACATAAAATAGAATTTTATAAATATGATAAATTATCAAACATAGTGATGAATACCAAAAATTTAAAGGAAAGCCATTATAGTCCAGCTTTGTCCCGCGGACCCGCGGTATGATACATAAGTATCACGTAAGCTCAGCTTGGTAGAGCTTCCGTCTCTTCCGTAATAGGAAGGGGGAGATGCTGTAGAGGTTGGCTTTAGGCTGACTTCACCAGCCTACTAAGCGTACACAGATACCGGAGTGTCGTCGGTGAACTGGAGAATGAATTCCAGTTCGGCGAGTTCAAAATGGGGCGATGAACCCCATGGTACTCCGACCCGCGGGACTTTACTCGATTCTTTATTATTCTTAATCAAAATGAATTTGTAGACTATTGATTTTCTTATTTTCAATACATAAATCATGGAATGTTATTCCTGTTGTGATGAGGTAAAATATTGGCAATGGAATTTCACATGATAGATATTCACAATAAGAATGATCAATATCGAGAAGCTATTGCTACTGGACAAATCAAGTTAAAAACTGAAACTATAAGAAGAATCAAAGATAGACAAATAGAAAAAGGAGACCCACTTCAAATTTCTGCTTTGGCCGGTATTCAAGGAGCTAAACTTACTCCTACTATAATCCCCTTATGCCATTCTCTTTTAATAGAAAGTGTAAATATTAACTTTGAAATATCAGATACAGGTATTAAGGCCATAGCTAAAGTCAGTTCTAACGGTAAGACTGGTGTAGAAATGGAAGCACTTTCTGCTGTAACAATATCACTTCTAAATATATGGGACGTTGTTAAAATGTATGAAAAAGATAATGAAGGACAGTATCCATCAACTGAAATTTATGACATCAAAGTTGTTAAAAAGGTGAAGCGTTGAAATCTTATGAAATACATAGAAAATCTTCTCTTAAAGAGATCAAGGTCAGTATAATAACTGTCAGTACATCAAGATACCTAAAATCTAAAAGTAAAAAAGATATTAAAGATATATCAGGTGAAACTATTAGAAAACTTGTTAATAGGTCAGATTATGAAATTGTTTCTAAGAAAATTGTAGATGATAATATTGAAATGATAAGAATGGAAACTTTGAGAAGTATTTATAGTGAAAACGCAGATGTTGTGATAATATCAGGTGGTACAGGTATATCAATAAGAGATGTTACTATAGAATCAATAAAACCACTATTTGACAAGGAACTAGATGGTTTTGGAGATATTTTTCATAACATTAGCTTCGAGAAAATAGGACCTCCAGCACACCTTTCAAGGTGCATAGCAGGTATTATTAGCAAACATTTAGTCTACTGTTTGCCAGGTTCTCCACAAGCTGTTGAGACAGCATTAAAAATTATTTTACCAGAAATTCCTCACGCCATCTATATATGCAGAAATTAATTGAATTTCTCAAAATCTAAAAAATAGTTATTTGATTCATAAATATACGTTGAAATATTCTATTTGAATATATCTTCATTAACTACTACTAGATAATTCAATTTTTTTTATTTAACTTCATATTAATTCTAACATCATTTACACTTAACAATTTAAAATGATTTCTTTAACAGGAGCATAAAAAGAGTGTTTTGAACTATATTTCATATAATAAGAAAAGCACACTTTTCCAATTGTATTCAAAAACTAAATTTTAAACTTGATTCTAATGTTTTCATTTCAACAAACATATGTAATTAATTAGATAATATGTTCCAAATCACATTTATACATTTTCTCTATTGTAACCCTTCTAACGTAAATACAAACATTCCAACTAACATACCAACAAGAGTAAATCTCTTTATTTTATACGCATTTTCTTTTGATTTATCTTTTATTATTTTGATTGAAGCATATAAGAATAAAATATCAGGTATTATTATTAATAAAGAATATTCATGTATAACAGTTTTTGTTATAATGGGTAGTATAGTTGTAGCTACTGCGCCAATGAAGAAAATGGCACTAATATTACCTGCTATTTCCGAACCATGTGATATAGATATCGAATTCACATTTCTAGCTCTGTCACCTTCTATATCAATTATAGTTTTAACAATCTCTCTTCCTGCAGCAGCTAAAAAAGAGGTTAAAGCCAAAAACCAAAGTAATTGATTTCCAATTTTCTCAAAAGCAGCTCCACCATATAAATAAGGTATTGCCACTGAAGAAGCAACCATTATATTTCCTATAAACATTTTCTTCTTACCCCAATAATTGTAAATCCAAGAGATAAAGGAAAAAATTGTTGCTATAATAAAATTGGTAGGCCCTATTAGTAATGAAAATAGTTCACCTAAAAATAACAAAAGACATGCATATAGAATAGCTTCTTTTAGCTTTATTTTATTACTCGGAATTGGTTTATTAGGACGATTTATTCTATCAACCTCTATATCATAATAATCATTTGTAACCATTGAGTAACTAGAAATGAAAAAACCAGTTAAGAAACCAAAAAGAGTCTTTGTTGATAATAAATCGTTAACTGATGTTAATGCTATTCCAACGACAACTGCTAAACCAACCATAATAGAATTAATAGGTCTTATCATAAATATGAAATAGCTTATTCTACTCATAAAATTCACTTTATTATTTTCAGTCTATCGTGATTAATTTTGAATATTTTCAAGAGTTTCTTTTGAGACTTTATAATATATAACTTCACCTCTGCTTTCGATTACAGCAACTATAGGTTCCTTTCCCATTTTAGTAATTTGATCAACATTATTACCCATATCTTTAACAGGTATCTCTTTACCTTGATCCAAACCAAAAATAATATATTTAGCTGGCTTAACTCTAAATTCTCCTCTTTCATAAACTCTAAAATCTATACCAAATCCAAACCCTTCTTTTGCAATATAACCTCTACTTCTTAAATCACGATATATCAGAAACTTTGTCCAAGCATCAGGGTCTCTATTTAATGAGAACTTTAATAGTTCATTTAGATTTATCAAATCTTTACCCTTTTTTATGTTTAGTTTACCAATATAAAGCAAGAACATGGCTTCATAGTCCTTAATATAGAAATACCCTTCTTTTGAATCACCATAACCTCGCTCGTCAAGAGTATTCCTAGCTACAGAATCTGTTAAATTTACACCTTCAGCTGTTAGTTTTCCAGAAAATACAGGGATTTCTTCAGACAAACCATTACTCATACGAAAATTGTTCTCATTTAAACCATTCTTTTTGTGATTACACAATTACTTCTCTGCGGCCACTACTTTTAATTATATAATATCTAACAGACTATGTGAAGACATATGGTCAACTTCTTCATTGAAAGAACTGTTAGATGGGAGAACGGTAGAGTTGTTCTAATAGATCAGAGTAAACTCCCGAACAAATTCAGATATATTACATGCACTGATTACAAGCAGGTAGCTGGCTGTATTAAAGACATGAATATTAGAGGCGCTCCCGCTATAGGTGTGGCAGCCGCTATGGGTCTAGCATTGTGTGCATACAATAGTAAAGCTAGGGAAAAACAAGATCTGCTATTAGAACTGAACAAAGCTGGTCAAGTTCTAATTGATACAAGGCCAACAGCAGCTAACTTAGCATGGGGTGTTCGAAGGATTTGTAGAAAAGCTTCTGAATCCATTGTAAACATTAAATCTTTGAAGAAGATTGTCGTCAATGAAGCAATAAAAATGGGTGATGAAGACGTAGCAGTTAACAGAAGAATTGGAGAGAACGGTTCAATACTTCTAAGTGACTGCGACAGAGTGCTAACTCACTGTAAATGACCGTTAAGGCCAGCAGAATGCGGGTGCACTCGCAACCGTAGGATACGGGACAGCATTAGGTATTGTAAGATATGCTTATGAAAAAGGAAAATGTATACAAATAGTTGCCACAGAAACGAGACCAGCTCTTCAGGGAGCTCGTCTAACCACATATGAACTAAGCCAAGATGGGTTCCATGTTACTTTGATAGCTGATACCATGATCGGATATATAATGAATAAAAAATTGATCGATAAAGTTATTGTCGGAGCTGATAGAATAACGAAAACCGGTCACATATTCAACAAGATAGGAACTTACCAAATAGCGGTTCTAGCTAAGAAACATCATATTCCATTTTATGTAGCAGCTCCATTATCTACATTTGACTTTGAATCAGACTGGCATAATATAGTTATTGAGGAGAGAAACATCGAAGAAATCATAAAGATTAGAGGCAGAAGAATAGCTCCAAAAGGAGTCAGAATATTCAATCCTGTCTTCGACATAACACCGCCAGATTTAGTGACAGCAATAGTAACAGAAAGAGGAATAATAAATCCAGAATTTAAGAACAGTATACCAAAAATGGTTTGATATTGACAAAACGACACGTTTTAGAATAGATGAATAAATGATAGATGTTGGGCCCGTAGCCCAGCATGGATAAGGCGCTGAGTCTAAAAAAACAGACGCGCAAGCCTTCGGAGCCGGAGATCCAGGGTTCGAATCCCTGCGGGCCCGCTACTACTTAAGTCTTAATTTTGACTAACTCAATACTGTTTTCTGTTTTACTGTAAAATGAAAACATTAAACAAATGAGTCTGTAACAACTGAAAATTTTTTCAATCATCTACGAATCTGAACAACTTACTGGCATTATATTACATTCAATTGATACCCAGCATCCATTTATTTACACCTGATACCAGCTAGCCATAGCTTCTATCAAATTCATAAAATACACTCGGACTACAAATACATTACAGAATAATAGAATATTTGAAGATATGCAACTAGGATAGAATGAGCCAAAAATTTATTAATGCAAATAGTCTTTTTAAATCCTGAAGAGATATGGTATTAAAAAAGATAGAAAAATATGAAGTGATGTATTCTGCAAATTCGTTTTTCCCACGAATTTGGTTAAAGGATAGCACAGGGTTTATAGGTCAACTGATATTCAAACCCAATGGAGCTGCGTTACCACCAGACACCAATACTGGAACCCAAGTCCAGATATGGTATCATTTGGATGACTTTCAGAACGCAATTGACCTTCTCAGAAATGAAAAACCAATGTATTTACTCTATAGCGGTTCTGGTTCAGGCTTTGAGAATGGTATCAAAACAACAGCTGAGATAGTTGGTGAGGGAGAAGAGTAATAAAATCAGGGTTTGAATTAACAAGTAACTCAAAACCCAAATAATTATGTTTACTTAATTTCACCTTCTTTAGCATGACTACTAGCTATACTATTGTATGCTGAAGAAGACTTGAAGGACGAATGCACAACTGATACAAGATTGGACAATTGAGCGCTCACCATTCGAAAATGAAACTATACCAGATAATCTTTAACCCATGAAAAACCTTTTCTGAAATCAATTTGAATGACATAACCAAACATATCCTTATCCAGATTATAAAATAAAATAAGTTTGTAACAAATAATTTTGGTTTTATCTAAAACTATTTTATCATTATATTTAATAAAAGACTGATCCTATTATCACTCTAAAATTATGATAATCTTTATAATTAAATTATTATAGATTCTTTTTCTACTTAAAATGATGAATAAACATTTAGATAAAATTGATTATAGAATCCTAACTCTTTTACGCGAAGATTCAAGAATCTCGTTAAAAGAGTTAGCTAAGGTAGCAAATGTAAGTATTCCTACAGCTAGAACCAGAATAATAAATCTGAAAAAAATGGGTATAGTAAAATTATCAGTTTCAATTGAACTTCAATCTATTACAAACCAAATTACTGTTTTTATTTTACTTAAAACAAAGCTTCCTAACATCAATTCTGTATTGGAACAAATACAGAAAATTATTGAAATTAGTGAAATATATATTACTACAGGTCAAAGTGACATAATATTGAAGATATACGCACCCGATATGCAAAGTGTTGAAAAGATTATTATGGAAAAAATCGGTAAATTAGAAGGTGTAGAAACTTCTCAAAGTAACTTTGTTATGGAAACTATAAAGAATGTTTCGGGTCCAGTTTTACGTCCTAATTTTGGATTTAAAATAAAATGTGAAAAGTGTGGTGAATTGGTTAGAGATACATTTTCAATTAAAATTGAAGATAAAGATGAATTCTTTTGCAGTGAAAAATGTCTTTCAGAATATATTAGAAAGTCTTAAACATAGAGCAACTAAGTAGATTGGACACGAATTGTCAAATAAATCAGAAGATAAATTAGATGAATCCAAGACTTTGAAGAAGAGTACAAAGGGAGCTAAGAAAATAGAGAAAGAAAAGAAAGGTACATCTATTATAACTGATGAAAAAGAAGTAAAGAGCAAAAAAAATATCTCTAAAATAAAAACAAATGATTCTTCAGTGACTGATAATAAAAAGAAGAAACAAGCTGTTGAAGTGATTAAACCCGTTAAGAGTGAAGTTAAAGAGAAGTTAGTTGTTATCAAGGGTGATAAAGAAGCTGAGAAGAAGAAACAAGCTGTTGAAGTGATTAA